>Ga0209394_1000210_pt1 | contig 54250 bp, 59 predicted proteins | sample JNZ201metaG_FD_184122 | JGI IMG/M metagenome (GOLD analysis project Ga0209394, IMG submission 184122) | Hot spring microbial communities from Jinze hot spring, China to study Microbial Dark Matter (Phase II) - JNZ 20120812A (SPAdes) (version 3) ...
TGAACTCGAAGAAATAAGACAGTTGATACATGAAGCCAGACTCCTAGTCATGGTGGATGAAGAAGAATTTACAAAAATATTGGACAAGCTAACATTAAAGATCTCAGAAATAATAAAGAAAACATGATATCCGATAGAGTGTGATAAGTAAGTATTTAGAGCAGCTCTCTGAAGAAAACTAGAGCAATCTAGATAGAAATAACCAGATTATCCAGATTGTTCTCTCAATTACTTCTGGTATCCTTTGTAGATCTATATTTTCTTCAAATCATTTTTGCTGCAAAAACTTTTAAACTTCAATTACCCTAGAAGCTAGGTTTTTATGATCTTTAATGTAGATAGATGTATGCTTTCTCTAGAAATCTTGTTTATTGTGATTATTACTAGTATAGCTGTTTTAATCTATACTATGGGTGGATTTGGTGGAGGATCTATTTTTATAGCGATATTGATATTTTCAGGAGTGCCTCCTTCTCAAGCAGCGATCGGAGGCCTATTATTCAACATCTTTAGTACGGGAGCATCATTCACTAGATGGAAAAGACATTTAGAGAAAAAATTTCTATTACTCTTACTTGGATCAGTTCCATTAGCGTTTATTGGAGGAATAATGTCTCTCTATATATCAGAGCATGTATTGAAGATTGTGATAGGATTGATTGTCGCTGGTTCAGGTTTCTTCACATTATTCTTTAGAAGAACATTAGCTAACCTCAAAGTTAATTTAATACACATTATTTTTATCGGTGGCTTAGTTGGATTTTTAGCAGGTCTTACAGGTATAGGTGGAGGAGTATATCTAGCCCCCATACTGCTCTTAAGCGGTATATCTAATCCTAAGACAACAGCGGCCACCACAACTTTCTTCATATTCTCTAATTCTCTAGCTGGAATATTCTCCCGCATTAATAAGATAATTCCAGCAATCTTGGAGAACCAAATAATAATTACACTAATCCCAGTAGTTGTAGTAGCAGCTCTCATAGGAGGACATATAGGTTCTAGGAAGCTCAGTCAAGAAAATGTAAGAAAGATTATCGGAATCATACTCATATCAATAGGACTACTATTGATCTTCTACTGACCTCTCAACCACCTCTAGAACAGTATCATAATAGGCTTAGATTCTAGAAATTACTCTATCAATCTTTCGTCAACCTATCCCAAAAATACTACCTACTCCAATTCTACAGTTTATCTCAGCCTAGTATTAAGAAGTGTAGAGAAATCATTTTGAGAAAAAAACAGTAATGAATAACAATTATCGGTACTGTTTTCCTGAGTTTGGAGAGCATATTCAGCATGGAGTCATGAGTCATAGTTGTTTAAATATTGTGGTTTTTACTTCTTCTTAATCCTATGCTTTCAGTTTGAGTGAGAATTGAAGAAGGAAGTTTAACATAATAAATAACTAAATACACAACATTACTTAATTACTAGTTTATGATTTCTATTTTAGAGGTTTAACTGAGATGAAGAAGATTGTTAAGCCTTTTCTAACTGAGAAGCAAGTTAAAGTTTTGAGGTTGAGGATGAGTGGGTTGACGCAGGACCAGGTTGCCGAGATCTTGAAGATTAGTAGAGGGGCCGTTGCAAATCTTGAAAAAAGGGCTTATGTGAACATTATGAGAGCAAGACAAACATTGAAGATAATTGAGGAGATGAATCTTGGAGATGAAGTCGTTATTCCAACCGGTACACCTCTCACAGACGTTCCAAGAAAAGTACTTGATAGAGCTGATATGCTTGGAATAAAACTTGTTCTGGGAGCAGAAGCCATATACAATCTAGTTAAGAAGAGAGCTAGAAAGAAGGGAGACCATCTAGTAGCACCACTAAGAATAAAAATACTCAAAACAGGAAAAATAAAACTGATACTCTAGATCTCTACCATCTCAAATCTGCCTTCTCCATAGTTATAGGTTACAGCTAGAACTGGAAAACCCCGCGTCCGCAAACTCCAGCCCCACTCATGAAATCCTACAAACAGATCCCCCTTCACATCTACCTTTACCATTTCTCCCACCTCAAAGTTTGTCTAAAAATGTATAATTATTCATGGCTACTTTCTAGGCTTACTCCTTAATTTAATTCTATGTACTGGACATCTCCCATATATCAAGAAACGTAAACTACTATAATGCCCCCACAACCCCATCCTCTTCCTTTTAGTCTATTCACACACTATATAATTATAGTATATAGCCCGGGCCGGATTCGAACCGGCGTCCCCGGGGTTCTCCTCTATCCTAAGATCCAGAGCCCGGGATCCCTGACCCTATACAGTATCTGACCAGCATAGTTTGGCCGCTAGACGACCGGGCTTCACTATTTACAATACTCCTACCTCTATAAAACTGTAAACTGATTGTCTTCTTTTCCTTATTTACTGTCTGGTATTTCTTTATATTTTCTTAGGTAGGTTGTTTGTGTTGATTTGGAGAGTGGTTTGTTGAAGTTGTAAGAGGTGGTTTTCTGTTAATGGATTTCATTTGTTTTTGGTTCAACTACTTTATTTTTCTCCATTGATTCTATTATTGCTTCTGCTATTGCGATTGCTTTTGCTCCATCAATTTCATCTGGGTATGGTTTTCTCTTCTCAAGTATAGATTCAACGAAGTATGATAACTCGTTTTTTAGAGGTTCTTCATACTTCATGATTGGTTCTACTATAATATCAGATTTCTCTAGAATTATCTGTTGCGTCAAGAAATATATGCTCATGACACCGTCTGATCCAGTTATGTATAGTTCTCTCTTCTTTCTAGGCGTAAGCCAGTTTGCTTCTATGAATACTGTTTTATCATTAAATGAGAGGATTGCTTGTACATGGTCTTCAGCTGCTTTATGTCTATATCTTCCACCTTTAGCATAGACTGTATCTGGGTCTGAGTTAAAGAAATATCTTGCCAGGTCTATATCATGTATAGCTGTATCCTTCACTACACCTACGTCTCCAATCCTCTCAGGCCACCATCCAATCCTCCTACCGTGACCCATTATAGCCTCTCCTATCTCTCCACATTCCAACATGTTCTTTGCTTTTCGCGTAGCAGGGTTGAATCTTTCTATAAATCCTGTCATAACCCATTTACCCTGAGATTTAGCTGTCTCGATTATGGTTAAACACTCATCTAGAGTTGATGCTAATGGTTTCTCTACAAAAACGTGTAGACCTGCTTCAAGACATTTCCTAGCTATCTCTGCGTGGCTTATAGATGGTGTACATATTGATACAGCGTCTAGGTCATGTTTTCTAAGAACTTCTTCTACATCTCTGTAATAATTCTTTACACCATATCTGGAAGCTGTTGAACGTGCTCTCTCTAAATCTAGATCACAGACAGCTACAATTTCTACGTTTAACATTTCTGAGAATACTCTAACGTGGTTTTTACCCCAAGCACCAGTACCGACAACAGCGATTTTAAGAGCATCCAACACAAAACACCTTAAACCATGAATACTTGAGACTATCTAGTGGATCAAGATGATGATCCTAGATATAACTATTCTCTCTTATTTCTAGATACTTCTAGGAAGGGTCAAACTATGGTGCATTATACTTTCACTAATACCTCAGTCCTCATAGTAGCGGTCACATAGATTAACGAGTTCTTCCAGTATCCCAGATCTCTCTACATGATTTCCTAAGAGTTCTTAAAAATTTATGGAAAGTGGAGAGAAATGTCTATAGTAGTTTTCAACTTATCAGGGTGGATATGGGTGGGTTCCTATTACTACTTTCTTTCCAAATTTTTCTTCTAGCTTCTTCTTAACTTGTTCTAAATCTATTGGGCATCTACCTATAGTTGCAACACTTTGAATACATGTTCCTATATGGATTACATCTACATCTCTTTCATAAAATTTCCCATAACCCCGCATCATACCAACTTTATTTACTATAAAGCCTGGGCACCCTCCACAACTAGTTATGTAAGTTATATTGAGTTCAGCTGGATCGTATTCAGTGAACATGCCGGCTCCCTCCCACACAGCTTTAAAACATTTTAAGCATCCAGGACATATCTTATCCATCATCTTTTCACATGCAATAATACCTATCGAAACCATCAAGATGAAGAACTTGTAGAAAGTTAATAAGAGTTATCTCTACATCATTATCTCTAGACTAGTATGCATCTAGAATATGCGTAGCACTAGTAGATGTTCTTGTAAGTTAAATCTAGGAACGTTTTTGGTTTTTGGTTAAAGATATGGAAAGGGTTGCACCTACGTATAGGAGACCCATTATCTTTCAGATCCTATATGCTCCTCAAATCAACAAAACATTAGAAACAATAATAGAAGATGATGATAGGATGGGGATAGCTTGATTTAATAAAAAATATAGATTAATTGTTGAGTTTATCCTTTATTGTTTAAATTGGTTTGTAGCTTAGATAGTCTACTGAATACTGTATCCGTATGTTGTTGCTCATTTCTTCAAGCTCCAGCCAGCTTCTAGCATCCATCCTCCATCCAACTGCTTCAGCGAATTCTTCTACTTGTAGTGGGTCTTTAGCTCCAGGTATGGGTACAACTACTGGGCTAGACATTATAAGCCAGTTTAAAGCTATCTGTACAGGTTTCTTACTATACTTTTCACTTATCTCTCTCAACTTAAGTATTAGGGGCCATATTCTAGAAAAGTTTTCTGGATGAAATATTGGTTCAACGGCTCTAACATCTCTAAACTTGGGAAGATTCTCTAAAGTGTATTTTCCTGTTAACGCCCCCTTAGCTATAGGGCTCCACGCTTGTATAGTTATCTTAGATGCTTCAGCATATGGTAGCAACTCATCTTCAATCCATCTCTCAATTAAGTTGTACCTATACTGGAAGACTTCTACATCTACTGAAGCTAGGTTTCCTCTAAAACTCTCAACAAGCTCAATTGGGAAATTGCTTAATCCCAGGTATTTTACGAGACCTATCTTTACAAGTTTCTCTAAAGCTCTAGCATAAACGTATGTTGGAACGTTATGCCAGCAGGGAGGCCAGTGTACAAGTAGAACGTCAATATAGTTGAGTCCAAGTATCTCCAAAGACTTCTCTACAGATTTCTGTATATCGTGGGGGCTTAGGAAATCTCCTGGAATCTTTGTAGAAACTATGATTTCATCTCTCTTAACTCCAAGTTCTCTAAGAGCTTTGCCAAGCATATTCTCACTTAAACCATCTCCATAAACCATGGCTGTATCGAAGAAGTTTAAACCAACTTCAATAGCTTTAGCGATAATATTCTTAGCTTTCTGGTAATCCGTTAACCCCCATTCTTCACTAAACTGCCAAACTCCAAGACCTATCCTAGAAATCTTAACACCAGTCCTACCTAAACTAGTATACTCCATACAGATGACCTAGTCTTAGAAGGAATATAAATGTTCTATAAGTTTATGTTCAGTATTCTACATGATAACGTTGATTACTTTCCTACTTAATTTCTTAGAATTGGATGGTTCGCAGGATTAAACCTCCTAAACCTGTATCTTGTGGTGTCTTCTTATCTTATAGATGTAATTCTAGGTGTAGGCACTGTATGTATGCTTGTTCTCCAGATTGGAGTGATGACTGGATATCTGTAGAAGACTTGAAGAAAATTTTTTCACAACTCTCAGACATGATTCTTCCATCTCCTAAAGGTGTATTCGACGTAAGCTTAAACTATGGTCTACATCTTAGCGGAGGTGAACCATTCCTCAAGTACGATCTTTTACTCGAAGCTGTGAAACTTGCTAAACATTGCTCTATACCATCAATATTCGTTGAGACAAATTCTTTCTGGTGTATAGATGACTTAGAGACAGAAGAGAAACTTGTTGAGTTGAAGCAAGCAGGACTAAACGGTATACTTGTAAGTGTTAATCCATTTATCGTGGAATACATTCCATTCGAGAGAATTGAGAGGTGTGTAGAAAAGAGTTTGAAAATCTATGGTCGCAATACATTAATCTACCAATACGAGTTCTATAAACAATTTAAGAAGATTAATCTCAAGGGGCGGCTCAAATTTGAAGAATACATGAATACTCTCGGATTTGAAGGTTTAAGATATGTTGAACTCATACCTATGGGTAGAGCATGCTACAAACTTAGAGAACTATTCTACAAGTATCCTGCAAAAATATTCTTTAAAGAAAACTGTGTAGACAGCTTACTTAGAGAATGGCATACACATATAGATAATTATGGAAACTATATAACAGGATACTGTGGAGGAATATCTCTAGGAGATGCTAGAAAACTAGACAGCCTTCTTGAAGAAGGGATAGATCTAGATGAGAAACCCATACTAGACATACTGATAAACAGAAATCTAGAAGAACTCTACAATTACGCTGTAAGAGAATTCAATTATAAAGAAAGAGAAGATGGATACATATCTAAATGCGATCTATGTCTAGACATAAGAAGATGTATTGCAACACAATCAAAAGAATACTTAGAACTCTCTCCAATAGAATACTATCAACACTTAAATTCGCATGAAGAACACAGCACACAGAATATACAAAAATAACTACTACAGATTTATTGTACAAACATTTCCATACATTAGCAATATACCTAAACGAAATCTTGAGCAAAAATATACTCTCCGATACTTGCTGAATGATCTATAATGATAAACGGCATAAATCTATGGATCTGGAAAGATCTTAAAAAAGAAAGATTTATTGAACGAGTTAAACGATTGGTTAAGGAAATGGTTTCATAAAGATAGGTTGGTTAGATGGAGTAAACTAGAGTCTAACCCGGCTTGTCTAGAAGATTATAAGTCTTATAAGAAGAGCTGGCCAATACTACCTAATCTTCTTACTCCAATAGTTTATGAATGTTTTTAGAGATCTATCATACGTCTTCTCTATCTCAGGTGGGAAGAAGCATGCTGGAAGCTCACGGTGACTCCAGTGATAACGTAGACACTCACAACATACACCTTTTCTAGGACACGGCTCATAAGTACAACTGCAATTATTAAGATTCATGTCAATATTACATAACCTCTGAGGCATCTACAAACACCTAAAATAATCAAAGAAATCCACTACAAAAATATAATCCTAAAACCATAATCAACCTACAACATTCTCCAACAACTTTAACGTTACATTTAGTCTCCAGCAGAACTCTGAAGAACAATAATTATCCGTCACTTATAATAGAAGAGCTAGAAGTACTGTTTGTGGTTTTTGGTGTGGGGCCGCTGGGATTTGAACCCAGGACCACGCGGGCCCAAGCCGCGTATCATAACCAAGCTAGACCACGGCCCCTCACTATTCTTCCATTCTTCCTAGATTCTTTATTTTAGATTCGAGGTTAAATATGTTTCTAGGTTTATTTTTAGGTTGTGTATTTATGCTTTAATTTCACGTTTCAGTTCTTCTAGTTTTCTTTTTTCAAGAGATCTCTTTATGTGTTTTAGTTTTACGAATTCTTCTCTTTCTCTTTCTTCTATAGTCATTGAGATGAATTTTATTGCTTGTTCGTATCTTGGTATTACGACGTATTCTAAAGCGTTGAGGAGTCTCTGGGTTTTCTTTAATTCTTCTGCAAGTCTGAATATGGTATTCTCTATTTCTGCTGCCTCACATATCTTGGGTATGAGTTCTCTAAATTTTCTAGATGCTTCATCTACATAGATGTTTGTATCTTTAAATCCATATGTTAATGGTGGTTCAACGATGTTTGCTTTTATCGTCGGGACCTTTACACCTATAATTGTTTTTAGATGTATGTCTACAGTTATTGTTTCTGGTATTGTTGATGTTATTGAATCCATCGTAGATGTTCCTAGATTCATGTAGGCTTTAACGAGGTTTGAGTAAGATTCCATTAGAGGGGTGATAAGCTTCTCTCTAGTCTCTTCAGCTCTCTCTATTACTTCATTCAACTTATTTATCAAGACATCTCTCTTATCTTCAAGTATTCTGTGAACATTCCTCGCTACTGCTAGAGATCTTCTAATCCTTATCAGTTCAAGTTTTGTCGGTAGGTAGCCCTTACCAAAACTTACAGACATAAGCTCAGTAAATATAGGTAGAAAGCCATAAGATAAATCTATTCTAATCCATGAATAATTGTTGAAGATTTATACACATGTATGTTTTACTATTTAATAGATGGTTAAAAATACTGTTAAAGTAGATGAACTTGTAAGATCTGGAAAGCTTTCTCCATTCTCTCCAATATACTTAACATGTTGTAGGCTTGGAGTTAAGTGGCTACCATATGTAAATGGATGTATTTATGGGCCTACACCTGGAATAACTGAAACCCTTGACGTATTCTTAACATGCATGGAGTTCGACAGTATGCTTGATCTATTCTGTGGTAGTGGTGCTTTATCGAAACTAGCATATCTTAGAGGTGTTAGAGAAATAGTAGCTGTAGATATGTATACTGAGTCGGCTGTCAAGAATATTGGGAAGATAAGTAATATACGTGTAGTTAGAGCTGATGCACTCACATTTAGAGATGGATGTTACGATCTATTGGTAGCCGACCCTCCAGAGAAACTCATAAAAACATTCATAAAGAATCTGTCAAAGATCTCGAGAATGTATAAACATGTAGCGTTGGTATGGCTTGGCCCATACAGTAAAGTATCAAGATATAGAAGCTTTTTCACTTCAAAGAAGAATTACAAGATCATAGAAGTCTGGGGCGATGCAATAATGGTTACTTGGAAAAGGAATTCTAAACGAGAAGTAGAGAAAGCACTAGCATCCGTACAACAATATATTTAATCTAACATCAACCACATTAAACACAAATATACATAATATTTTTAATATTCTTCATAATACTAGTTTTGACTAGAAGTTAAAATATACGTTTATTGATTTATTTAGGGGGGATGGATATGGGTGGGAGGCAGGTGAATCCATACCTACCTACAGGTAGTAGTGAGAGTAAAGAAGAGAGTGAGAGTAAGAAGAAAAAGAAGAAGTAGTATGGACTGTCTCTCTGATCTATGTAGTCTTCTTTCTATAATGTTTTCTTAAAGTTTCTTCTTTGATCTTTGTTAGTTCTGTTTCTGGTAGTGTTGATAGTATGTCCCAAGCTATCTCAAGCGTTTCATCAAGAGTTCTATTTTCATCGTATCTTTGTTTAAGGAATCTTTGTTCAAAGAGGTCTCCGAATTCTAGGTATCTGAGGTCTACCTCGCTTAGACCAGATCTACCAACTATTTCTGAAAGTGCTCTAAGCTGAACTGCTCTCGCATAACTTGCATATAGCTGATTGCTAATTTCACCATGATCAGGTCTAGTCTTCTTCTCAGCTATTATGCCGGGCCCCATAAGTCTCGATAAACTCATCAAAACATTTATCGGCGGGTACACACCCTTCCTATACAGATCTCTACCTAAAACTATCTGTCCTTCAGTTATGTATCCTGTTAGGTCTGGTACAGGGTGTGTTATATCATCACTAGGCATGGTTAGTATAGGCATCTGTGTAAGTGAACCTTTACGTCCCTTAATTCTTCCAGCTCTTTCATATATTGAGGCCAGATCTGTATACATGTAGCCAGGGTAACCTTTTCTTCCAGGAACTTCTTCTCTTGCAGCACTAATTTCTCTTAGAGATTCACAGTAATTCGTCATGTCTGTGAGGATGACTAGAACGTGGTAGTCTTTCTCGAATGCAAGATATTCTGCGAATGTTAATGCTACTCTAGGTGTTATCACTCTTTCTACGGCTGGGTCGTCTGCTAGGTTTAGGAATAATGCGCTACGTGATATCGCTCCACTTTCCTCCAAGCTCCTCCTAAAGAATCTCGCTTCATCATTTTGTACACCTATGGCTGCGAAGATTACTGCAAATTCTTCTTCCTTCCCTGGAACTGTAGCTTGCCTAGCTATCTGTGCTGCAAGCATGTTGTGTGGTAGACCTGCGCCACTAAATATCGGTAACTTCTGTCCTCTAACTAGACTATTCATTCCATCTATAGCTGAGATTCCTGTCTGGATGAAGTCGCTTGGATAATCTCTCTCATTCGGGTTTATTGGATCACCATTAATGTCTCTATATTCTTCTGCAACAGGTTCGGGTAAACCATCTATAGGTCTACCAAGACCATCGAATACTCTTCCCAACATATCTTCTGAAACACCTAACATCATGGTCTTCCCGAGAAATCTTGCTCGTGTTTCTGTTATCGAGAGTCCCTGAGTCCCCTCAAACACTTGTACTACCGCTCTCCCTCCACCTACTTCTATTACTCTTCCAAGTCTTCTCTCACCTGTTCCAGTCTCTATCTCTACAAGCTCATCGTATGCTACACCACTAACATTATCTACTATCATTAGAGGCCCTCTTATCTCTCTTATAGTAGCGTATTCTACTCCAGAAGCTCTAGACATTTTCTTCACCTCGATACAATCTGGGTACTTACAGCTAGAATCATTTCTCTAAACTCTTCCTCAATCCTCTTCTCTAATTCATCGAACTTCTCTATCTGATCGTTAGGTATCATGGATTTAGCTCTAATAATGTCTGCGATTATCTTCATTGCACGAATATTCTTTAGCGGTACACCTCTCTCAAGTGCTTGAGATGCAAGTCTATAGAATTTTACGTAGAGTCTAAGCATCTTTACTTGTTTCTCAGGTTTACAGAAAGAGTCTACTTCATCGTATGCTGATTGTTGTAGAAATCCTTCTCTAATCATTCTACCAACATCGAGTATGAGTTTCTCGTAGTCTGGAAGTGCCTCTGGTCCGAGTAGTCTTACAAGTTCTAGAAGTTCATCTTCTCGTCTAAGTATCTGGTAGAATTCGTGTCTAAGCTTACTCCACTCTCTATCTACGTTCTCCTCCCACCATCTCGCAACGGTCTCGGTGTATGCACTGTATGACTGTATCCAGTTTATGGCCGGGTAGTGTCTAGAGTATGCTAGAGCTGGATCAAGAGCCCAGAAAACTCTAACGAATCTAAGTGTATGTGTGGTGACTGGTTCTGTGAAATCTCCTCCAGGTGGGGAGACAGCTCCAACTATCGTAACAGACCCAGTTCTCTCAGGAGAGCCTAAAGTCTTCACTCTACCAGCTCGTTCATAGAACTCAGCCAGCCTAGAACTAAGATAACTTGGATAACCTTCTTCAGCAGGTAGTTCTTCGAGTCTACCACTTATCTCTCTCAAAGCCTCAGCCCACCTACTAGTAGAATCTGCAACCAGTAAAACATCGTAACCCATATCCCTATAATACTCCGCCATAGTTACGCCAGTATAGATACTGGCTTCTCTAGCAGCTACAGGCATGTTGCTGGTATTGGCTATTAGTATAGTTCTCTCCATTAAGGGTCTACCAGTGTATGGATCAGTCATCTCAGGAAACTTTGTGAGAACTTCAGATTCCTCGTTACCTCTCTCACCACAACCTATATGAAGTATTACTCTCGCATCACTCCATTTAGCAAGTTGGTGAAGTGTCACGGTCTTCCCTGTTCCAAACGCTCCCGGTATACATCCAGTCCCTCCTTTGGCCATTGGGAATAATGTGTCTAGAACCCTCTGCCCTGTTATTAATGGGATTACTGGGTCTAGTCTTTCTCGGAATGGTCTAGGCTGGCGTACAGGCCACTTATGATACATCTTTAATACTTCTTCACCTGAGTTCGTCCTAATTATCGCGATTTCTTCTTCGATCGTATATTCTCCTTCATCAACGATCTCAACTATTTCCCCACCTCTAATATTTGGTGGAACCATTATCTTATGTTGGATTAGAGGTGTTTCTTCAACAACTCCGACAATATCTCCAGGCTCGACTCTATCACCTTTCTTTACAGTTGGCGTAAACTTCCACTTCTTATCTAAGGGTATAGATGGTACGTGTACACCTCTCTTTATGAAAGAGCCTACCACACTAGCTATACTTGTAAGAGGTCTCTGAACACCATCATAAATACTTCCAATGAGCCCTGGACCTAGAGTAACTGTTAAAGGTTGCCCAGTACCGTATACTGGCTCTCCTGGTCTCAAACCACTTGTATTCTCATATACTTGGATGAACGCTATATCTCCAGTAAGTTTTATTATCTCTCCTATAAGCCTCTCTTCTCCAACATAAACTGTTTCATACATTTTTGCTCCAAGCATTCCTTCTGCTCGGACAGCTGGACCTGCAACCCAGATTATACGACCACGTACCATAACTGTAAATATCTTGAATTAGTTATGATATAAAGATAGAGGTGCATGAAAAGAGAAAAATCTTTTAGCAACTCCAATCCTAGAAATGATTTTACTTAAATTCCACGAGTATTAGTGAAATTCCTACAATCTTAAACCTAATTGGTGTTATGGATGTGTTTGTTCCTTTAGTAAATATTTTAACATAAAGTTATATGTAGGTTTCGAATATGTTGAGATGTTTAGTTAGAGCTGAATTTTCTAGCCCATTCTTCTAGCTTCTTGAGAGATTCTGGACTTATACTTGGTTTCACTCTTCTTAAGATTTCTCTAAAATCTTCCATGGTTATCTTACGTGGTTTCTCCCCCTGGTATTTCTCGAAGAATTCACTTACTACCTTCAACTGTGCTTCCATGCATATCTGGTATATGTCTGCACCACTATATCCTTCAGTTATCTTGGCAAGTTCTTCGAAATCTACATCATTATCTAGCTCCAACCTCCTGGTATAATGTTTAAACATCTTTAATCTATTCTCATAAGATGGGAGTGGGATATAGATTCTCTTCTGGAATCTACGGATAAATGGTTCATCTAGAAGCCATGGTTTATTGGTAGCAGCTATAACGTATATTCTCGGAGTTCTACCTTTATCTTGTAGCCCATCCATCTCTTTGAGGAGCTGGTTTCTAGCACGTGCTTCTCCACCTACTTCATTCTCTCTATAAGTTGTGAGAGAATCTACTTCATCTATCAATATTATCACAGGTCTACCTTCCCTCTCATATCTCCTCGCTTCATCAAATAACGCTGCAATATTCTTCTCAGATTCTCCAAGCCACTTAGACATAACAGTAGAAGCATCAACCTGCATGAATACAGCGTCTATCTCATTTGCAGCAGCCGCAGCTAGCATGGTCTTCCCACATCCAGGTGGGCCGAAGAAGAGTATTCCACGTGGCCATCCAAGAGGGAAGAATTCAGGTCTAAGAGATGGATAAACAATACATTCTCTAATTGCTTTTTTAGCTTCATCTAATCCAACTATATCCTCCCACTTGACTGGGGGTGGATCTGTTATCAAGTAGCTCTCCTTCCCCTGAGTCTTAGATTGTGGTTGAAATGTTTCTACTTCACCACCAAGCAAAGCATCCATCCTCTCCTTATATTCTATGATCTTCTCTTCGTAGACTCTTCTTAAAATAGGGTCTTCTGTAAATTTTATCAATTTCAATAGAAGTTTAATTGCTTCTCTATAGTTTGCTACTGCCTCAGCTTTCATACCTAGTTTATCATATTTCACAGCTTCTTTCGCTCTTTCAGCTGCAAGCCTCTCGAGCTCTCTCATCTCTTAGATCGTTAGAAATCTTTAGAAATCTTAGTTAAAAATCTCAAGTTTATCCTCCATTAACCCTAATACCTAGATATTGCCTACATTTATAATGAGAGACTCGTGTGGCTGGCTAGATAGTTACCCAGCTTCCTAAAGTATGTTGTCTATAAGCTTAAGAACTTAAGTTTGTTTGGGTTTAAGTCAAGTCTTCTAGAAAATCTAAACATGTAATAATTCTAGCACTCCACAGTAAGCTTACTACAACCCTAGACTAAGTTCAGTGTAGAATCAACCCAAGATACATTTACATCCCTCCCCATACTTCTCCATTCTAAAAGAAAAGATACATAGCTTATGAAAATAAAAGGATTTAGAATTCATCATCTACCTATATACCTAAATACTTTTTATCGAGTATCTTATAGTTTCTATAAATTATTCTCTAGAACATTTCTCTATCTAGTAATATATCTTTAGTGGTCTCGCTCACCCCTATATTTTGAGGAATTTGAAGAATGGGAAGAATACTAGGGTAAATTCGAAGAACTTCATACTATCAATGATAGTTATCGGAGAAATGATGGCATTAGATAGAATAGAAGAATTAGAGATATTGAAAGAAGAGGGGATGAAATACATTGATTGAAGATGCTAAGAAGTGAGTTTAGAAGTAAGACACTCAACCTCAACAACATAGTTATATTGTTAGAAAACATCTTTATAGGAAGTTTCCTACATTATTAAGGGTTAAGGGTAAGATCTTACTCAAAAAATGAGATGTATCGTTAAAACTACAAGCCTAATGTAGATGTCCCCTTAGTAATCTTCTGGTAGGTTTGATTATTCTTTAGCTGTGTAGAGGGTTGCGCAAGTTACTGTTCTCGCAACACCTTCCATCATCCTAATCTTCTCTACAACTAGATCTCCAATCTCCTGTATAGATGAACCTCTAACTTTTACTATTATATCCCATTCACCTGTAATCACATGTACTTCTTCAACATCTGGGAGATTGGAAATATTTCTAGCAAGCTCTTTCTGAGAGAGATGGCAACCAGGCATAAAAGATACTAGTATGAATGCTGTCGTAGGTTTACCAAGCTTGGAATGATCTACTTCTACAGTAAACCTCTTTATCACGCCCTCCTTCTTCATCTTATTAATCCTCTCCTGAACAGTAGTCCTAGGAAGACCGAGCTTACTAGCAATCTCCCTAACACTCCTACTAGCATCTTCACGAAGCTCACTCAAAATAATAAGATCCTTCTCATCCAACATCAAAGAAAAAACTGCAAACAAAAATAATAATCATTCTCTCTACCAGAAACACGGAAAACAAATCTACAAGAAAAATGAGGGAATTGTTCTAAGAGCTTTATAAATAACTTTTAAAGAAGAAGTGCAATTTAATTAAAGAAACATATGAAAACTTATTGAGTTATTAAAATGTTTGAACTTTTTGGGCCCGGTGGGATTCGAACCCACGACCAACGGGTTATGAGCCCGCTGCTCTACCAGGCTGAGCTACGGGCCCCTCATATCAATTATTATTGGTGGCTCCTCTTATCTCTTCACTCTAACATATAATTGTGGGAGTATTTTTATTTTATGTTGTTCTTCTATATTTCAAATCCATGTTTTCAGTTCTTTCTTATAGATGAAGGTGAAGATTGTTTCTAGGTAATGTTATAGATTTTATCTATGAATTTATTGTTTTGAATGTTTAAATTATGATTTTTTGTGAAGATTTTTTAGACTTGAAGATAGCTATTATTGGAGTCGGTGTTGCCGGCTCATATCTACTCGCTAGGCTGTCTGGAGAACATCAAGTGGTGGGATTCGAGAGATTTGATAAATCAAAGTATTTTCCAGTTTGTGCGTGGGCTACGAGTAGGAATGAAATGAGTAAACTCTGTAAGAATGTTGGCTTAAACTTTGAAGACTATGTACTACATGTTGGAAGAGAGCTGATAGTTGATTTAGGTAAAGAACTTTATCCTATGAAGTTGAGAGGGCTTTGCACATTTGATAAGTTGAGGTTTGTGAACGATCTCATAGGAAGTTCTCCTGTAAAATTCGGTGTTAATGTTCTCTCACCTCCAGACGGATACGATCTCATAATAGATGCAACAGGTTTCAACAGATCCTTACTACCTAAAACAGATAACCAATACTATATACACACGATACAGTATAGAGTAAAGTTTAGAGAGCCCCCGTTCGACGACTTCTATATTAAACCATTTAGAGATCTCTGTGGATATCTTTGGTATTTTCCTCTAGGAGATAATGTTTACCATGTAGGTGCAGGAGATTACTTTAGGAGACATGTTGATGTAGTTAAAAAATTCGTAGAAAAAAATCGTGGAGAAATTTTAATGAAGGCTGGTAAACCTGTTAGAATAACCCCTCCAGAATACTGCAAACCTATCCGTAGTGGAAGAATTGTAGGTGTAGGTGAGTCTATAGGTACTGTTTACCCAGCACTAGGAGAAGGAATAATACCAAGCATACAATCAGCTGAAATCCTTTTCCAGAATATAGAAAATCTAGATAGGTATGAAGAGAAAGTTGTGGAGAAGTTTAAACCATACACAACAGTCTTCAAATTCATTAAGAAAAGACTGGAGAAGAAGAACCTCAGTATAATTGACTGGCTTCTCCTAATCAAAATATATCTACACATGAGATTTAGAGAAGAACGTTATGGAGTTGAAGCTAGAGTTAAAAACTTCCTAAAAGTTATTAGTCTCATGAAGAAGTTAAGTTGATTTGACTTTCTCCTTTCCTAGGATCTTCTTAACCACATCTACATAAACATATGAAGCTTTAATCATTTCTTCCACTTCTATGAACTCGTTTACTGTGTGGGCTCTCTCCAAATCTCCCGGCCCAAAGATTACTGTTGGAATATTTGCTTGATTTACGAAAAAACTCATATCACATGTTGCTGGAAAAATTCCTAGTCTAGTTTTCTTGCCTACTACCTCTCTTATAGAGTTGGCGACCACCTTTACTATAAAACTATCTCTACTTACTTCAGCTGGAGGAATATATCTAACCACCCTTATACTACATTTTTTACTAACAGTACTTTTCTTCACAATTTCCTTCAATAACTTAATTACATGGTCAATATCTATTGGTGGAATAGTTCTAACGTCAAGTGTTACGGTACATTTATCTGGTACTATATTGTCTTTCACACCACCATGTATGATTGTAGGTGTAATACTGATTTTCTCTCTGACAGAAATCTTATGTAGAGTATTTAGGAAATTTGATGCATATATAATTGCATTCCTACCTTTCTTAGACATGCTTGCATGTGTAGATCTTCCTATGAAGTCTAGTTCTAAAACCAGTCTACCTTTATGTGCTATGTATAGATTAAGTGAGGTAGGTTCACCTACGATTGTAAAATCTGCTCTTAACCCACTTTTTAGAAGTTTTTTCGTACCCTTACCTTCAACTTCTTCATCTGCTACAGCCGTAAAGAATAATGAACCATGTATAGGCCAATCTTCTTCTGAGAGTATCTTTAACGCACCCATCATGGAAGCTATTACACCTTTAGCATCTACAGCTCCTCTTCCATACAGTTTACCGTTTACAATTTCTCCTGAGAATGGGGGGTGAAGCCATCTTTCTCTTTCTCCAGCAGGAACAGTATCGAGATGACTATTAAAAATTAGAGAGGGTCTAGAATCTCCGACAACACTTACCACGTTAGCTCTATTATCTTCAAATCTATCAATCCTTGTTTTTAACCCAAGCTTCACTAATTCATCGGCTAGATAGCTAGCAGCTTCAAATTCTCTACCGGGGGGATTCTCAGTATTAATCCTGATAAGAGATTTCGCAATCTCTAAAACATATTTTCCAATATCTATCAAGAATCTCAAATAAAATTATTTAAGAAAAATTGTTTATAAGTATTTCAATTATTGGTTTATTTGTTTGCATTGGTAGAAAGTTCTATCTTAACTAGTTCTTTCTCTAATTCTTCTGGAACCTTTATGGCTTTAGTATTCCTCATAGTCTTCTTTTTTCTTGGTGAATTTCTTAAGAGTATTCCACAGTATGGGCATCTTACGCTTTCTGTTAAATAGTAGACTCTACATCTAGAACAGTATTTATATCCGTTGGCGTAGCTTCTTCTCAAAGACATTTTAGGTTGTTCAAGTAGCACGTTCATAACTCAACCCCGCAGATAACTCGTCTCTTGAATATCTTAAGGTTTATCTGTAGAAACTATATAGACATATATAGAAGTTTTCTCAGCATAGAAACACTATTTACAAGTTTCTGTAGACAGCTTTATTTAAGTTTTTCGTTTTTCAGATTTTAAGCCTTGTTACTAGAAAGCTTTTAATAATATGTGTGTAGAGGTGTAAATAGGTGTATATAGGGGTACGGAAATGGAGTTGTCTGAACAATATAGGAAGATTCAGCAAGTAGGTGAGGGGACTTTCAGTATAACCTTACCTAAAAATTGGGTTATAGAGAAGGGATTGAAGAGAGGGGATTTACTACTCATTACAGAAGAAGATGATGGTTCATTAAGAATAATGCCTCCAATAAAATCTCCTAGAGAATTTAGTGTAACAATTAATGCAGAACTAGCTGTATCTATATCTCAGCTTACACGTTTGATAAGAGGATGCTATATACATGGTTACGATACCATAAAGATTGTTTCTATGAAGGGGTTTACTGAAGAACAGATAACAGAGATTATGAAAACCATAGATGAACTACCTGGACTCGAAATCGTAGAACAAACATCCCAGAAAATTGTTATACATAGCTTTATAGATCCTAGAAGATTTACTATAGAAGTATTGATGAAACGGTTGCAAGTTATAGTTTCTTCAATTCTTAATCAACTTGAAGATCTGGTAACTGTGGGTGATGAAAGTATCGCCAAGAACATAGAGAGACAGGAAGATAGAGTTGATGAACTATACTTTCTCATGGTAAGATTACTCTTTACATATCTTAGAAGAAAAGAATTAGGGAAAGTCCTGGGAATAGATAGTCCAGCATATGTAGTAGGTGCTAGACTGGTTGCAAAATCTCTTGAAGAAATCTCAGATTATGCTTCTGAAATATCTTTAGAAATTCTTAGAATGAAGAGAAGAGGGTTATGGTTTGATAAACATACAGTTACAGAACTACAAAACATCATTAGAACTATACAAGAATTATTTGAGAAATGCATGAAAGCTTTTTTCAGTTTAGATATACAGCTTGCGGAAGAAGTTATACAGATAGTTAACGAACAAATCAGAGAGAAGGTTCCAGAGATGCTATTGAGGGGGGATCCGAGAGTTATGGCACATGCAAGATTTGTTTCCTGGGCACTGTCATACATAGCTGTTGAATGTAAAATTATAGCAGAAGTAATATTTAACAAGTTTGTTAGAGAGAGCACCCCTATATGTGAGGTAGAAGTTGACTCCAGGTACGATTAACGTAGCTTGAGAAGTAGGAGGAAGGGTAGAGCGAGGATTACAATTAGTGAAGTTATTAAGAAGCCATTTCCAGCTCCGAGAATATCTATCAAAAATCCTATCAATCCAGGAGATATTATGAACCCTAATCCAAGAACCCCCTCCATCAACCCTATCGATGTACTTCTATAGCCTGCATCTATCTTAATATTAATTAATATGAAAGATGAAATGAAGAATATACCGTTTACGAAGCCAGCGATCAGTAGAGATATAATGATTAACGTGAAATCTATTCTAGCTAGAAAAATTATTGAAAGCGACATAAAGATTGTTGAAAAGATCATCATCAAAGCTGGATTGAAGATGTTTAATTTATTGGTAAGCATATATGCGATAGTTCTTGCAAGTCCAAATAATGTGAATATTAATCCTATTTCTACATTACTCCAACCAATCTCATAAAAGTATGAAGGAGCTAATGCAATAATGCACGACATGCCAAAAGTGAATAAGAAAACACTAACATACATAGACCATATACTCTTAGAACTCTTCACAATATCAATTCTCTGCTTATCTTTTACGTTAATTTTACGAATCTGTAATTTACCCATACTGTAGATGATAGGTAAACCAGTAATTGATAGTAGAGTACAAAGAAGGAATAAACCCTCCACACCTATTAACTGAGAGATAAATCCTCCAAAGATAGGTCCTATGAAGTATGCCGTAGACCATGAAGTAGAAAAACCTGAGAATATTTTCCATTTAGATTCTTCACTTACGAATTCCGCTATTATGGATTCAGCTACCGGCCAATAGAAAACCATCGAGATTCCCACCAATATATTTCCCACGATCACGTCAAGATAGTTTCTTGAAAAGTATAGAGAAGCTAAACCTATGGATAGAGAGATTGGAGATAACATGTATAGAGTTCTTAGATCATATCTAGTTGTTAGAAATCCTACGAAGAAAGGTAGTATCGAGTATGGGATACCTCTCAAGCTACCGGTCAATCCTATGAAAGTGTAGCTGGCTCCCATCTCCATCAAGAATATAGGTATAAAGTAGGTTGAAGAAGATAAGGTTGCACCGATTATGAAGCTAGATAAATACAACCTAAGTTTTAGTAATCTTTCATCAAACATCATCACACCTTCACGAACTTTCTTTTAAAGATATCAATAGTATAAGTAGTAACGTTATTATACACGCTACTAAGATAGTTATAAAATCTAAGACTACCTGTAAATTTGAAGCCAGTCCAAAACCTAGAAATATGGATACTATGAACACTATCATAATAGTAGCAAATCTATACCGTTCAACAAATCTCTGCATACTCAACAATTATAGAAATGGCTTAATCTTATATTTGTGGATTAACTTTCTCATAGATCATAAATGTTTCTCTCTATACAATCCTCCGATACCGATAAACGGGTTGTATAGTTTCTCTATACCGATGGTTGTAGAAGGACCGTGCCCTGGAAATACACTATAATCTTCTGGTAATGATAAGAGTTTTCTAGTTAGAGAATCTATGAGCATCTGTAGATTCCCCCCCGGTAGATCTGTTCTTCCAATAGAACCTGCAAACAACGTATCTCCTGTAAAAACAGCGCCTTCAATAACATAGCATACACTTCCAGATGTATGTCCAGGTGTATGAATTACTTTCATTTCATAATCTCCTATCTTTATTATATCTCCTTCAGATACATATCCATCTGGAGCTGGAGGGCCTAAACGTTCTTCACCAAACAATTTCATATAGCTTTCAGAAGCTCTCTCAAGTAATGGGAGATCTTCTCTATGAATGTAGAATTTGCATCCAAGCTGCTCTTTTACTTCTCTTACAGCTAATACGTGGTCAAAGTGGCCATGTGTAGCATATATTGCTTTAACTTTCACATCGTTCTTTTCAATCATTCTCAAAATCTTATCTGCTTCATCTCCAGCGTCTATAATTATGGCCTCTCTAAGATCTGGATCAAATACAACATAAGAGTTACTCATAAGTAATCCTACTTCTACGACATCCATCATCAGCATCTCATCATCACCTTATAGGAATACCCACGCCTTAATTTTAAGATGACTAACTTACTCTGAAATACATTTTGCTAGAAGAATTTCTCTAAACTCGTGACGCCAATTATCTGATCAAAATCTATATCTAAAGCATCAAAGACTTGTTCAAAAGCTGACATCAAGTATTCTACATACTTATCTACATCTATCTGGTCTTTTCTCGCAAACTCTAAAGGTGCTACACCATCCTTATCTTTCGTCTTAACATATTCTATAATATCTCCAGAAACTACCTGAATACCTCTCTGTATAAGTTTTCTAGCAGCCTTAACATGTGGAGGCGTCGTCTTGACATACTTATCAACACTCTTAGACAACATGACCTTGAAGGACAAGTCTTGTAATTCGTATTCTCCATTCTTCAATTTCTCATACCAAGTTCTAACTATCTCCTTTATCTTTTCTTTTGCCTGCTCTAAGGTTTCTTCATCTCTAACTTCTTTAAGAGTTTTAATCATATCTTCAAAAGCGTCTTTGATGAATCTTGGGATATGTTTCTTCTTAGCTGTTAGTCCTTTGATATCTACTACTCCTTTATCTGTTAATCCAAGATAATTCTTCTTCCGCATCGATAATACTACGTATTCGTATCTTTTATCAACTTCTAAATCTAGTCTAAGAGTTTTCTTTGCCCAATTGATTAACTCATTAATTAATTCTTCTTTTTCAGCTTTCAAGAATAGTGAATCTGTATCCCCGTAAATCACTTTTATGCCTAATGATCTCGCTTTCTCAATAGTCTTTAGGAAGGCATCACGTGCAATTGCTGTTGTACTTTCAGCAACTGGGGGACAGTAAAGTGGAAATTCTTCGAAACCGAAAACACCGTAAGCAGCATTTAGGAAGACCTTTAGAGCTTTCTGGACCACTCCATACCATCTTCTCTGAACTTCTGGGAGAGACTTATCACTACTGAGAGGTTTGTACACTCTAACTCTTATATCTCTTAGAAAACCTATTAACTCGCTTTGTATACCTCTTCTTTTTCTGCATATCCAGTGAGATGTTTCTGGAACAAGATTTACACGGCATTCTTCATGAACGCATCTAACTGTTTCGTAGCTCAGATTCCATTCTTTAAGCACAGATGGATAGAGAGATGCAAAGTCAACTACTATTACATTAAAGTGCACTCCTGGAATAGGTTCAACCACTATGGCCCCTCTATACTTCTTCCCCTCAATTACAGGTTTTGTTGAGATGACACCTTTCTCTATAATCAACTCATCTGGTCTAGGTATTAGGTATCCTCTCTTCCTATGCTCATAATATAGGAGGCTTTTAATCCATCCCGATACACCATGTCTACAAACATCTTCTATAGGCATCCTACTAATCCTAGATATGACTATGAGTAGTTTTAGAAGAAGTTCATCATCGAAGGAAAGCAATTCGTATACGAGTAGAGCATCATAGAAACTATATCTCGCAAGCTCACTACTAGTAAGCTGGCTAATAGGTTTATCTATAACTATCTTTCCTTTTCCGATCAATGCTTGTGCAATAGCTTCTAGAGTATGCTCTCTATACTTATTATCGAATGCGTAAACTTGTATGCTCTTATTATTGAACAATCTGTACAAATCTATATGGATACCTCTTCTAAGAGATGCTCCTTCTTTACCCAAAACTATAGGTATCTTTTCTTTAGGAATTCTTAACTGTTCTCCTCTTCTTCTAAGGTAAGGTAAATCGAAATCATCTCCGTTGAATGTAGCGATTATTGGGTAGGAGTCAAGAACTTCGTAAACTTTTTTTAACATCTCTACTTCATCTTCAAAAATAATTACATTGAATTCTTCTGTCCCCTCAACTTCTGTAAAATTCTGTGTTTTGAGTAGATATACTTCTCTCCTTCCATCACTTCCAACAAATGAAACTGCTACAACTTTATCTCTAGCTTTATCTGGAGTTGGGACTCTCGTAGCTATTGGTGAGAGAACTTCTATATCTACTGAGAGATACTTGAGTTTAGGTCTATCAGCCTCCATTAGAGCTAGCCATTCCGCTATAGCTTTCTTTTCTTCACTAGAAAAATCTGGAAAGTAGAGTGAGATCATCTTCTTAATCTTCTCTAAGTCTATCTCTACTGCGTAGACTCTACCCTTATCTACATAGTAAGATATGCTAGGGACAAGACCCATATCATACATATAGCATAAGTGATATGGTATGTCTGCTTCCCAAGCTTTAATCTTCTCTCTAATAGAATTTGTTGTTCCACCTATTGCTAATGGGTCGTTTGCAACTATCTTCGTAACATTAATCCTGGTATCACGTAGTAGATCATACTTCTCTTCACTTTCAAGTTTGAGGACGCCTGGTAGCTTAAGTTTTTCTACCTCTTCTATAGTCTCCTTCACGTAGCAGTATGGTTTATGGTTTGTTTGATCGTAAAAAACTTCTACATGGTTATCTTCTGGATCAAGCATTTTAAGATAAGCTTTCCCTTCTTTCCCATCATAAGCACATCCAAGAAGAAAATATGTTTTAACATTAAGATGCTGGTCGAGAACCGTCTGCCCCATCTCTGAACAAGAAGAGTGAAACGTTACTTATTTTCTTTACGGGCTCTCTGTAAAATACATATTATCTAGATGTAAGACAGATCTTAGGGTGCTTGTGGAAGCTAAAGCATTAATACTCTGCTTAGAAGCTCTTAAAATAACACGTAGGGAAAAAATTTCTCCAAGCTCTAGCTTATACATAGCGTATAGGAAAGGCAAGTATGGTACTAGTGAGCTGAGAATGGCCCGTAAAATACTCCATCTATACTCTATATACAGAAAAACCATAAATAACATACTAACAAATATCATGGACACCTTAGATCTAAGCTGGGAAGCAAAAAAGATACTAGAACTCTTATCTACATCTATCTTATACGGTTTAAGATTTAGAGATATTGAAAAACTTGTATTGGATTTAAGAAGAACTCTAGGGAAGGATTGGCCAAAAGAATTAGAGAAACATATAGGTCTTATTAGATTTCTCGATAAAATAGATAGATCAATTCTCTTCAAAGAACATGTTGTAGAAAACTATCAAGAGTGGTTCGTGAAGTATGTTGAAGAACTTTTAGGTAGAGTGGAGGCAAGACGTTACCTCGGTTTCCAAGATAATGTTAATCCACCCATCTACGCTGTACTGAATAAGCTGAAGAAAAATGAAGAAGAAATCATAAAGATCGCTGAAGAGAATAATGTACATCTCAGAATAGATAAAAGACTTCCAGGAATATACATTCTAGAAGCAGAAGATACTAGAAGATTAAAGAAACTACTAGATGCTGGTTTGATAACGATACAGGACTTCTCGAGTTATTATGCTGTTAGAATCTTGGATCCGAAACCACAAGAAAAGATTCTAGACGTGTGTTCAGCTCCAGGTACAAAAACTTTCCTAATGACTTTGAATATGAAGAATAGAGGTCTTATAGTTTCTATAGATTCTTCATGGACTAGAATAAAAGGACAGAAGAAGAGGATGAAGTTTCTCGGTGTGGAGATAGCATATGAGATTCAAGCAGACGCTAGATATCCTCTACCTATTCAAGAGAAGTTTGATAAGGTTATTGTAGATCCTCCATGTAGTTCTACTGGACTAATCTGGAGAGAGCCATTCTATAGATGGTTTATAAAACCTAGACATATTAGAGCATTTGCAAAACTCCAATCAGAAATCTTGAACACATCATCTAAGTATGTTAAGGATGGAGGATTACTACTCTACTCTACATGTAGCATAACAATCGAGGAGAATGAATATGTTGTAGAAGATTTCTTAAAGATGAATCCAGAATTTAGCTTAGTAGATATAGAGATAGAGGTCGGGTCTAGAGGTTTAAGAGGACTTGAAGAATCTAGAAGACTCTATCCTCATAGAGATCTATGCAACGGTTTCTTTGTAACACTATTCAGAAAGAAGGATTGAGATATATAAACGGGAAAGAATGTGTAAGATCTCTAAAAAGATGATATATCTTTATTTCCCGTCTTCTATGTTTAGGTTAGGATAGATTGTTGGAAGATTATAGTAAAGTGCTTGGGTTTGGAGTAGAGTATAGAGAAGAAGGATTAGCTAGGTTTTTAGCCCCCAAGCTTCCTTCCTCGAAAAATTATGCACCAACTTCCCTACCGGCATTCTACAATCCTAAATCAAAGTCTAACAGAGATATGACTATACTCTTCTTAAAAGCATTCTTCCAAGATAGGAAGATTTCTGTATGCGAGCCACTTGCAGGTATAGGTATTAGAACTATAAGGATGTTCTTAGAAACAGGAATAATTGAAAATTCTGTAGTGAATGATATTTCTAGAAATGCTTACGAGTTAATGAAGATAAATTTCAAGTTAAACAATATAGAAAGTAATGTAGAGATAAAGAATAGAGATGCAAATGAACTACTTACGAGTCTACGTAGGAGATTTACATACGTAGATATAGATCCAGCTGGCTCTCCAGCAACCTTCTTAGAAAATGGGTTTAGATCATGTTTCAAGAAGGATTCTGTACTTGCAGCTACTTCAACAGATCTATCCGCACTCACAGGTTCTAAACCTACATCTTGTTTCAGGAAGTACGGGGTTTACAGTATTAAAACACCTTTCTCTAAAGAAATAGCGTTAAGAATTTTGGCAGGTTTCATGGTGAAGACTGCTGCACGTTTAGGTTTATCCGCTGAGCCTGTACTCTCATTCATTAAAGACCATTACGCACGTGTATTTGTTAAGATACGTTATGGAATAGAAAGAGCAAAGAAAGTTTTAAAGAATCTCGGCTGGATTTCTTACTGTAAAGTGTGTGGAAATATACAGACTTCTAGTATTCCTGACCCACCTCAACTAAAATGTGTTTTCTGTAATGCTGATATGCTTACAGTAGGTCTAGTATGGATCGGGGAGCTCACTAACCGTGAACTAGTAAGTAAGATGCTACAAGAAGCATTAGAGAATAAGCAACTCTATGGAGATATATCTAAACTTCTCCAATACCTAGTAGATGAAGATTCATCAATGATCGGCTACTATCCAGTAAATTATCTAGCATCTAAACTCTCTGTAAATCCTGTTAAACCTACACATCTTATAGAAGAACTTAGAAAGATGGGATATAGAGCTACACACGTACATATGGATTCTTCAGCCGTGAAGACAGAAGCCCCGATCAATATAATCAAAGACATCTTTAAATTATTATCAAAAAGATAGAAGAGAACTGTTCTTTAAAACACTTATGATAGAGTTTTCGATAATAATGTGAGAAGAATTTCTCCGTTATGCTTAAATTATAGCTACGGAATTTCTATATTGGGTCTCATGTCTGAACGTGAAGAGCATGGGAACAAAGTTTGTGAAATTCTAGATTCTATATGGCGTGAATTATCTGAGATGTTGAGAGAATTGATTAATAGGAATGTCGAAATCCCGAATGCTTTAAGAGTTGCCTTAGATGGTGCAAAAATATTGATAAATCTATGTAAACATCATTCAAGACTTGCGTTTGATATAACTCCCTCCATGCTAGATAGTATACAAGGGTTTTGCGTAGGATGTTGTGGAGCGGATATAGTAGCAAGAATAACTTGTGAATTAAAGACAGCACAGGATCTCATAACAGTTAGAGCAGCATCAGTACTAGGTAAAGAAAAATTAGAAGATTGGCAGAAGAAACTTGATAGTATCTGGAGGCAGTTAGGTAGAGAGTATACATGCTCACCTGTATGAATATCGAGGGATAACTAAGATAAGATTCATTAACGAAATCTTTATGGTTCCTGGTACATATTTTTAGTTAAGGGTATATTGTATGGTTAGAAATTGGGGTCTTGAAGCTCAGAGAGATCCTTACCGTAGAAGAGCTAAACTTGAAGGATATAGATCTAGAGCTGCATACAAGTTAATAGAAGCAGATAAGAAATTCCGTTTAATAAAGAGGGGAGATATTGTTGTTGAGCTTGGTGCTTGGCCGGGTGGTATGGCTCAAGTAGCTGCGCAGCTCGTCGGTCCTGAAGGTCTTGTAATAGCTGTTGATGTTAGAGAGTTTAAGAAGTTTCAAGAACCAAACATAATCACTTTAAAAGCAGACATTCTTAGAGACGATATAGTTGAAGATATCTTTAAGATTACCAAAGGTAAAGGCGTAGAGTTACTGATTTCAGATGCTTCTCCAACATTTACTGGGATAAGAGAATTAGATATACAGAGACAACTAGAACTTACGGAGAGGGCTCTCGAAATCTCTCTAAGCCTAGTCAAAACTGGGGGCTCAGTAATGTTGAAAAGTTTTGAATCAAATGAATTAAGAATTCTTGAAAGAGAGTTAAAGAAAAACTTTAACATCGTTACTAGGTTCATCCCCTCTGCTACCAGGAAAACAAGTTCTGAACTATACCTCATAGGGCGTGGGAAAATCTAGCATGCCACTGACATTCTCCCAATATCCTAGAATATTTTAGATTTAGATAACACTTAAATCATTATTCGAGAAAACTTTGGTAGGATCTAGTATGGAAGAAAGAATTGCCTTGATACTTTTGGCTGCTGGAAAATCTACCAGGTTTCCAGGGAATAAGCTTCTAGCTAATGTATGTGGCATGAGTTTGATTGAGAGAATTCTAAGAACGACTTTAAGATCTAGCGTAGACGTGATTGTAGTTGTTCTTGGACATGAAGCAGAAAAGTTAAGAGAGATAATCGAGAAGATTAAAGATAACCGTGTTAAGATAGTTTACAACTTAGATTATGAGTTAGGTCAAAGTTCTTCTGTAAAGAAAGGCTTAAAAGAAGTTGCTGAATTTGTTGATGCAGTTATGATTCTCCCCGCCGACGTATCGTTTATTAAACCTGAGGATATTGACAGTCTAATAGAAACATTCAAGATAACTAAGAAGGATATAGTGGTTGCATCACATAAGGGTAAACACGGTCATCCAATACTATTCTCTAAGAAACTCTTTAAAGATATAATGATGATAACAGAAGAAAAGAGAGGTTTGAAGGAAGTTGTTGAGAAAAACCTAGAAGAGATAGTTGAAGTAGAGTTAAGTCCTTACACAGTGATAGACATAGACACACCTGAAGATTTAGAGAAAGTAATTGGAATTGTTAAGAGAGATGCATTAACATATTGTGATTAGTTTTCTTGAAGACCCTCTTCTTGTACTTTTATTTTCTGAGTTTCAGATGGACTCTTATATGCTGATAGAACCCACTCTTCTAACCATATGCATTTTGTTGGTGAGACTGTGCCTCTCCTACCACAAACACTATTATACATACATGATGGACACGGAGCACCTTTTATAGGATCTAACGTTACCTGTCTTATTAGAGGAACAAGCCTCCTAGTCCACCTATCTTTTGCAAATTCTTTAACTCTCTTAACTATACCTTTTTTCTCAAGTTTTATAGCTATTCTAGACCCTTCTCTACTCGTTACACCAAGTTTATGCCAAAGTTCAGATTGAAGTAAACCTTTATCCTCATATTTAAGGAGAAGTTTTATCGCTCTCTTCTCAAGCTTACTCATCTTCATACTTTCCTTCAACCAATCATCTTAAAGTCTATATTATAAGCATTTCCAATAATCCTATTCTATGTGTAATATTATAGATTCTAAGAGAACTATTCTCTTGAAAGATTAGGTATAAATTATTCGTTAGAATGGGTTGCAGCGAAACGTGTAAGATGCTCCTAGATTCCTACAACATCATCTTTTTTGTTTTCAGATATTTCTTTCAATATTTTTATGAGTGTCGATCTAGAGATTGATAATGTTTGAGCTATTCTACGTTGACTTATCTTCTGATTGAGTTTCCTACAGGCTAAGTATACTGCTACGGCTGCTACTACTTCAGGCTTCCTTCCATACATCTTTAATTCTTTCCTGAAATCTTCAATTATTTTTAGAGCTTGTTCTTCTACTTCTCCTTTTAACCTTAAGTTGTTTACAAGCTTTGATACTATGAGTTGTGTTTTACTCATGGTCTCCGTTTTTCTATGCTTGATCTTCTCGATTATTCTCCTATAGCAGTTCCAGATTGTTTTCTTTGAGATGCCACTTTGATATGATAAATCTTTAATTGTTTTCGGTATTGAAAATATCTGGCATGAGAGATATATTGATGCAGCAGCTATGCCTTTCCACGATCTACCTATTTTCAATCCATTCTTCCAAGCACGTCTAACTATTAAAGCAGCATTCTCTTTTACTACATCCGGTAGAGCAAGTTTAGTAGATAAATTGAAAACAATAGATAAGGTTTTTATCAACACTTTGTCTCCACTTTCTACTATTTCTCTTTTGATAAGTTTAGAGAGCTCTTCATCTTCTTCCCCAGTTATTGTTGAGAGACCTAGATCATGTATCAGGTATGTCAATGGTGCTCCAACTCTTTCCTCCCCTTCTTTTAATGGATTGTAGTATCTACGCTCTGTTTTCCTATCGACCAGTCTCGATGCGAATACATATCCACATCCATAGCAGGTTATTTCCCCTATCTCTTTATCTTCGATCTTTAACTCACAACCACATAGTGGACATCGTTCAGATTCTATCATCTGCCAGCCCTCTCAACAATGTAGAAAACTTCTCCTAAACTATACTGTACATTAGTATTTGGCTTAACTTCTATGAAGGGTTGTGAAACAGGTCCAAAAACATTCCTCACTATGCCTACTTCTTTCAACTTCATATCATAAACTATTTCTCCAAGCTTAGGAACCTTCTCGCACTTTATTACAAGATTATTATTTACGATCCTCCATAGAATTCCTATTCTAGATACTGTTATCTTTGGGGCCACGTAGAAAAGTATGGTTTTAGTATTCTTAAAGATTGTCCAGGAGATCGTCTTCAGTACTCTTGTTAGATGGATCTATGTCTTACGCTGACTACTCAAACTATCTTAGAAGAGATTTGTCGTACGTTGAGAGAGCTTTACCGAGAATTTTAATTAGAGTGTTCTTATTCATAGGTTTATCTGGTTTAATTATTAGTTTGCCTGATTTAATCCACCATGTAGATGGGTGGCTTGCGGATTCTATCTCTACTCTCCACCCTAATCTTCTAGCTACTTCAGCTATCTTCTCAACTGTAGGATTTTTTACTGCTAGAGAGAGTGGGACTTTTCTACATCTAGATCTAGGTACGTTTTTATCAAAGTATATGGGCCAGACTATGTATCCATCTTTCTTTATCATTTCTAGCTTTTTTCTTCTTCTAATAGTACAGCGTTTATTACACCATTCTGTCCAGGTCTAGATGTTACTACAGCTTTCCCAATCTCCGTCTCTATTACTGCGCCTTTCGTTATTACACCTCTTCTCTCATAATCTCTATTAGCTTTATTCGAGATTAATCTAAGTACCTTTACTTTTTGAGATTTAGCAGATTTTGGATCATAAACATTCGCATACATGTCTGAAGCAAGACTAAGCTTTATTCCTCCACCCCTACACCTCTTAACTCTAAGCTTCCTCTCCCCTATAATTGTTAAAGCTGGTTCTCCACCTCTCTCATATCTCCTCTTCTTCCTATAGGGTCTTTTCTTCCCACCTGTAGGCTTCCTTTTATGGAGATCCCAATGCCATTGAACCATATCTCTCCTAAATCTTCTCTGTAACTCGTATTTAAGATCACCTTTAAGGAAAAAAGAGTAAGCTAAATAGTATTCCCCTGCTAGGTGTTTTTAGTCTATAGGTTTTGTTTTGTTTCAGTTGCATCTTCTCTTTTAGTTGTTTTTGCGTGTTCTCTAGCTTGTTGTTGAAGTAACCTTGATTCGAGTGCTCTTCTTATCATTACTGGGTTGTTTGGAACTCCGAGAAAATCTGCGAGTAATTCTGTTGTTCTAAGAATTTTTGTCTTACCTTTTTTCTCTGCTTCTACAAATCCTTTTTCAATAAGCAGCTTGATATGTCTGTACGCAGATCCACCCCTAGCAATAGCCACCTTACTCTGCTCTACTGGTTGGTAGTAAGCTATAAATGAAAGAGTCTTCATAACCCCCCTGCTAAACAAAGGCTTCCTCACATACCTCTTCACTAATTCATGGTATTCTTTCTTTAATCTTAAGAATACTCTATCCCCCTGAAGTTCAACAAGCTCAATAGCACTATCTTCTACGTTATACTTCTTCTTCAATTCTGAGATCGCTGATATTATCTTATCTCTTTTCCTTAAACGGCATATACTCATTAATTCTTTTAGTTGCACCGGTCTGGAAGCTGCGAAGAGTAGTGCCTCAATTCTACGAACTATCTCCGCTAAGCTCTTTCCCGCCAATCCACTTCACCTTGATCTCTCCAGTTTCCTCGTCTTGCAGAATCTCTACATAACCTCTAGCAGCTGCAAGAAGCAGTAGTATGAATCTACGTACAGCTTCAAGTCTATCCACACATGATACCAATTCTCTAAAATCTATCTCATCATTCTTCTTCTGGTGGAATAAGTCTTGAAGAGTTTTAACAAATTCTTCAACTTTTTCCTCAAGCTTAACTAAATATTCTTCAATATTTAACATGAAGTTTTCTTGCGGATGTTCTACGAAAGATGTTTTCACATTTTCTTCATACAGAATTCTGCTTAGAGATTTTAGAACATCCTGTAGTGTGAATAATACTACTTCAGGCTGTATAGGTATATCTATTGGGGGTAGGGGGGGCATAGTGATCTTTTCTCTAGGCTGGCTTGGTAGATCTGCTTTAAGCAATCTTTCAGATTTCATTCTATGTATTATTGAGGCAGAGTATAATGCAACTCCACATGGGTTCAGATCTATTACTCCAAGTTTCTCCAATTCTTTAATGAGTGTTCTCAAGATTTCTACTAACCTGATCTCCCAAACTTTAAGTCTATCTAGTCTCGCTACGTCGAATAATACTCTCCATCTATGATCACTCCATATAGCTACGGTTTTCTCAGCCATTAGACAGCACCTCTTCAATCTTCGTCTTCACGATCCTAGAAGCCCCGTCTCTCATATAGACACCTATAAGTTGATCAGCTTTCTCAGCAATAACATCTTTCAAAGTTATAACGATTATCTGAGTTTTCTTCGACATTTCTTCAAATAGTTCTGCAAGCCTAGCACTGTACTGGATATCCATGTGTGCGTCAACTTCATCGAAGATGTAGAAGTCTGCTGGCGTGAGTCCTTGAAGTGCGAGTAGGAGGGCTACAGCTGTAACAGACTTCTCTCCACCACTCGCTCCACGTGCAGATCTAGGAGATTTGCCTGGAAATCTAACTATAATCTCAACACCTTTCTCAAATATGTTTTCTTCATCTTCAAGCTTGAGCCATGCTTGTCCACCCGTAAGTATTGAGAAATAATGTTCAAACTTCTCAGAAACTTTATTAAATGTTTGTAGGAAGACTCTCTTCTTCTCTCCTTCTAACCATTTCATGAATCTGATAATCTCGGCTCTTTCTTCTTCAAGTTCTCTAATTCTAGCAGATCTAACTTTATAGTTCTCTACTAGTTCTTCATACTGTTGAGGGGCTAGCTGATTCACCTTATCCAGTTCTTTAAGCTCATTCAATAATTCTTCTTCAAGTTTTTGGAGTAGTTGGTGAGGTATTTCTGGAAGATCTTGTAACTGTTTTCCATCAATCTCTTCTAAAATCTTTTTCAACTCTACTTCGAGCTGACTTCTCTTAACCACAAGGTTTATTCTCTTGCTAGATAGATCATAGTATTCTTGCTCGATCTTTCTCAGCTCGTTCTCGAATTCATACTTCATCTTTGATATTTCTTCAAGTTTACGTTTCTTATTTTCTAGCTCTACATTTGTAGCCTCAATCTCTCGTCTACATTCCTCAAACCTGCTTTTCAATTCTTCACTAGTCTCAGATAATTCTGATAGTTTTTTCTCTATGTACTCTGCTTCAGCTTTCTTATTAGATAATTGTTTAGAAAGAGTTTCATGGCGAGTATTGTTTTCTACAAGTTTCTGAGTAAGTTGGTTAAGCGTGGAATTAATTCTCTTCTTTTCCATCTCTAATCTAGCGATCTCCGTAGAACTTTTTATGTACTCTTCTTCAAGCAATCCTATCTCCTCTCTAATCTCCTGAATTTCATTCATGTCACTAAGATTAATGTTTCTAGATTGTTCTAAAAGTTCTTCCAAAATCTTCTCCTGCTTCGATATATGCTTCAACGTGATAAGTTTCTCAATTTCTAAACCTACGAGTTTCACAAAGTTTTTTGAAACATTATTCAGCAATTCTTCTGAAAGTTTTTCTTCAGACTCAATCTCATATCTAACTTTTAAGATTTCGTTGCTGATCCTCTGAATCTCTGATTTAAGATATTCTGATAGATTGCTGAGTTCGTCTACCTTCTTCTTCAATTTATCTAAAATCCTCAAAGATTCTTCATACTCGTGTTTTATGAGAATGTACTTGGATCTGGAGGATATGGGGTATATCTCGATCCTCCCATCTTTGAGTATAGTTACTCCTTTACCATACACTATTTTTGAAATATTGTTTTTCGGGAGATGTGGTTTTTTACTGAAATACGTTTTTCCGAGTAGGAATGAAAGAACATCTCCAACCCACTCAGCTTTAAACTTTACACCATTAATCTCCAACCTCTCTTTTCTTTTTTCAACTATTTCTAATGGTAATATCTTTAATTCAATTCCTACGTTTGAGAAGATTTCTGCAAGATGTATGGCCGTCTTCCAGCTATCAACTACAAGTGAATGTATCCATCCACATGTTCCAGCTTCCAACTTTCCCCAAACCTCAATATCATCCACTTCCAGCCATGAATCTAGAAAACCATATACACCTTTCACATCTTTTAGAATCTCTTCTATCCTTTCTTCTCTTCTAACTTTTCCAAAAAAGTTTGTTGAGTTGATTTTTGAAATTATATTACCAAAAGCTTCCTGAAGCTCAATAAGCTTAGAAAACCTTTCAGATATCTTTGTATATTCTTCTTGTTTTCTAGATAGTTCTTCTGAAAGTTTTTGTAGAATCTCTGCATTATCTTTAATTATCTTTCTTTTCATCAACGTTCTTTTCAAGTTTCTTGAGATTTCATTCACACTAACATTTATCTCGTTTTCTATCTTCGATAGATTTGATTGAAGTTCCTCAAGCCTCATCTTTATTAGTTCTATTTCTTTCTTCAATGAAGTTTCTCTTCTCACAGTTTCCTCAACATTCGATTCCTTTACTTTAAGAATATTCTTCAATTTTTCTAAACGTTTCCTAACTTCTTCTCTTTTCTCATAAACATCTCTCAATAATTCTTCTAGAGAAGATAGACGTGATCTTTCTTCATCTAGTTTCCTAGAGATTTCTTTTGAATCTTCATCCAGTTTTCTTAGATTTTCTTCAATACTCTGGATCTCCATATGTATATACCTTAACCTCTCACTTAGGCTTGATTTCTCAGAAGTTAATGTTAATTCTTTTCTCCTTAATTCTTCAAGTACTCTTTCCAGATTCTTTAATTTCTCTTCAAGACTAGCTGCAATTATTGACGTCTCATTCCATTCTTCACTACAACTGTTCTGTAACCTCAAGTATTCTTCTCTATTGTTCTGTATCTTGGAGAGTTCTAACTCGATCTTAGATAGTTCTTCTTCTACTTCTCTAAGTTCGGAGGTTATTGTATTGAATGTTTTCTGGAGTTTGAGTTGTTTTATTGATGAGAGCAGTGTCTCGATGTTTCTTCTCCTGTATGCTTGGTTTCTTTCAAGTTGCAGTTGGTATACTCTCAGCTTCACTTCAGATGTCCCTGCTTTAGCTATAGCGATATTCTTCTCAGCTATCTGGAGTTGTTCTTCCGCTTCCTCTTTCTTCCTTTCATATTCTCCTATTCCTGCTATCTCCTCAAGCATCTTCCTCAACTCTACTGGACTCATCTCAGCGATAGATGTAACAGAGCCTTGAGCAACTATATTGAAACCTGAAGGTCGAATATTCGCCATAGAAAGTATTGTTAACAGTTCTGTTCTGGAAACTTCTCTCCCATTTAGTAAATACTGGCTTTCACCTGTCTTATCAAGCCTCCTAGTTATCGTTACTTCATCAGAGTCTACTGGCAGAACCCTGTCCGAGTTATCTAGTGTTAGAGACACTCTAGCGCCTGACGTAGAATTTTTATCATTTATGAGTTCAGACATTCTACCAACCCTTAGATTATGTGAGCTAAGCTCTCCTAACGCAAATCTTATAGCATCTAGAATATTTGATTTCCCACCACCATTAGGTCCGGTTATAACCACAAGACCCCTCTCTAACTCTATAGTGGTCTTCTTCGATTCGAAGGACTTGAAACCCTGTATCGTCAACTTCTTAATATAAACCATCCCAGATGCTGGAAGATATCTACTTCATGAAAGTTAATTAACATATCTTAAACAACAGGTTCTTCATAATACTAGAGGAAACTTTAAGAAAATACTCTTCTAGAATCATGTCGATCTCGTAGAGAACATAATCTAGAACTGTTAAGGAGTGTAGGTTCTCTTTAGATCATAGCTTAAATAAATCGAAGACTTCTCTAATTTTCAGGAGATGAGTCGGATAAATAAGCTAATAGAACTGATAGATGAAGTCAACCTTTCTTCTATGATAATTACATCTCCAGCAAACATATTTTATTTTACTGGATACATGGGTCCAGGTTTTCTATACATTCCAGTAGATGGGAAAATCCAACTGTACGTCTACCCTCTAGATTATAATGTTGCAGAAACCTATTGTAATGTTAAAGATATAGAGATTGTAAAATTGAGGCTTACATCTGGGATAGTGGATGTACTAAGAAGTATTGCAGAAAACTATAGAAGAAGAGTTGGCTTCGATAAACTTGAAGTAGAACAGTATCTGAGAGCAAAAGAGTATGTAGAAGAACTTAAACCATCTTCAGAACTCACATGGAAGTTAAGAATGATTAAAGAAGGCGAAGAAATAGAACGCATAAAGAAGGCGGCTGAGATAACATCAAGATGTATGGAGCTGGCTTCAGAGATTATAGATGAAGGAGTTAAAGAATCAGAAGTAAAGGCTGAGATTCTGGAAGAGATGATGGAGCTGGGTTCATGGGGTCCTGCTGCACCACCTATAATTGCTTCTGGACCTAAATCTGCTTTACCACATGGTGGTCCAGGTGATAGACAATTTCAGAAGGGTGATGTAGTTGTTGTAGATATTTCTGCAGTGTATGAAGGATACTGCGCAGATATGACTAGAACATACTATGTAGGCTCTAACCCTCCTGAAGAAATTCAGAAAGTTTACCAGTTAGTTTATGAAGCTAAGAGCTTGGTGGAAGAAGGTGCTAAATCATGGCTTCTAGCATCTTCCATAGATGAAGTTGCTAGATCTAAAATTGCTTCTCAAGGTTATGGCGATTATTTTACTCATGGTCTAGGTCACGGTATCGGTATAGAGATACATGAACCTCCAAGAATAAACCCTGTAAGTCAAGAAATGCTTCAAGAAAACTACGTAATAACGATAGAGCCTGGAATATACTTGCCCAGAAGATTTGGCGTAAGAATAGAAGATACATTTATGGTTGAGAGAGATAGCTTAATAAAACTCACATCTTCTCCATACGATTTTACATTATACTAAGCTCCCATTCTTCTCTGTCTCCTCTGATACGTCCTGATAGCCCTCATGAGATCTATCTTCCTAAATTCAGGCCAATAGACATCAAGAAAGACAAGTTCGCTATACGCAGATTGCCATAAAAGGAAATTGCTTATCCTTTCTTCTCCAGAAGTCCTGATTATCAAGTCTGGATCATTCTTCGGTAGATCTGCAGTATAGAGATGTTGCTCTATAACTGATTCATCTATCTCATCTATACTTAACTTTCCTTCTAAGACCTTCTTAGCTATAGACTTTGTTGCATCAACTATCTCAGCTCTTCCACCATAAGCTACAGCAATATTTATGAAAAGATTATCATAGGTTTTTGTTGCATCTTCAAGTTTACGTAAAACTTCTTCTACATCTATTGGAATAAGCTCTCTTCTTCCAATAACCTTAATCCTGACTTTATGCTTATGAATTCTTTCATCATTCAAGAAGTTTTGAGCTCTCTCTTTAAGCAGTTCGAAAATCTTCTCTACTTCCTCCCTCGGACGTTTAAAGTTCTCAGTGGAGAATACGTAGAGTGTAACTATCTTAACTCCAAGTTCTAGACACCAATTTAGTAGATCGTTAACTCTGTCAGCTCCTAAACGATGTCCATCCCAAGGATTCAATCCACGTTCCTTCGCCCATCTACGATTACCATCAAGTATCAAAGCTATGTGTGTAGGTATCTTACCATCTCTTATAACTCTGCTTAACCATTTTTCATATAGTTTGTATACTCCGAAGATCTTTAAAATTCTCTCAAATAAACTCATATACAGATAAGCATTATCCTTACCAAAATATATCTATAACTTCTTCTAAAATCTTAGAATTTTTCTTTAAGTTTTTCTTTCCTAGGTTTAAAGTAGTCTGAATACATTCTACTCAGTATTCTCGTTATTATCAAGGTTATCGTCATCGTTACTACTCCCAGTACGGAGATTAATATAAGGGTCGGGATTTGCGTTTCTTCAAATGGTCCGATCGTAGTTGAGAGGATTAGGATACCTGTCCTCTTTAGAAGAGCCCATATCCATATTATCAATACTGTAGACCTAACTGCACTCCAGAATCTTGAATCTCTTACAAGTACACGGTAGACTATGATAGATGCTATAGAAATTATCATTGCTGTAGCTATAATATCTATACCGGCAGTTAAAAATGCACCTAAAATTAATGGTATTTTATCTATCCACCACCATGTATAGGTAGATGGATCAGGAGGGTTAGGGTAAATAGATATCAAAGTACTTATGGAAGAAGTATACCCTATGTAAAATCCTAAGAATATCAGTATCACTGCTACAAGATTTGCGAAAGCTGTAAGTTGACGGTAAGCCGGCATTTTGAAGAAGTTCATGAACCAGTTATAGAGAGCCATTATTTTTTGATCTATGTTGAAACCTCTAAAAATTAGAACTATGCCGACAACTGTTAAGATTAATGGCGGTGATATTAGGTTTAGTAGGTAGAGTAGACCTGTAAGTGTTAAGAGTACTCCAGGTATCCCTAGAAACATTCTACTATACTTAGGTTCTGTAAAAGCTAGTTTAAGATATCTTCCAAGAAGTAGCCATGTCCTTTCTACAGATTCGCTCTGCCTAACCACAAGCCTCTTAACAGAGATTACAGGTACACGTGAACTTACAATCGGTAATACGAACTCATCTGTTACACCATCACTCACAAAAACTACACCGTCTGCTGGAAACTTCTTTAAAACACTTTCTAGCTCATGCATTATCTTTACATCTGCTTCAATACTTTCCTTTTCTTCTCCCGCAAGCGTCGCTATTTCTACATTCTCCTCCCCGAATCTCTCAACTAGTTCTTTGTAAATTTTAAGTGCTCCAAACATGGCATTTACATCTGCTTCTTCTGGATCGTTTAAAGCAAAAGATTGGGCAGCCTTAAGGTTCTCTTCAAATCCTACTATGGGGGTAGAAATACCTGTCTTTCTCTTAATATCGTTATCTCTATCTACGACTAATACCAACAGCTTCTTCGGCTCTAAAGACATCCGTCTTTATCCAAGAACATCTAACGTTATCTAAAAGATAAGTATATCGTCTTAATGTTCTTAGGAGGAGCCTGCCAGTTCTCCGTCTTCTAGTAGAATTTTGAATTCTTCGAAAGTCAGCTTCTTCCCTGAAATGAGTTTGGCCTTAGCTTCATTTTTAAGCTTTTCCCTAATCTCCATAAACTTCTTTGCTTCTTCAACTTCTCTATGTTTCTTCAAAATATTCTGCAATTCTATTATCTGTGAAGATACTAGTATCTTCTTTGCTTCTAGCTGCTGTAGAATATTCTTTACTTCAATATATTTTTGATGCCACTGATCTGCTTTACTTTTAAGTTCTTGAATTTTCTCTCTAAGCTTTGTCTGCTTCTCTAGTAAAGGTTCTATCTTTTCTCTAATGTTCTTTACTTCTTCTTTGATTTTTCCTATTTCTTCTTTAACGGTTTTTATCTGTTCAATTAGTTGACAGGCCCTATCTCTATACTCAATCTTCTTCTTAACTAAGGATAATTCTGTCTGAAGTCGTTCGAGAAGCATGCTTATCTTCTTCTCTTCCTCCTTAGGGAGAGGATTAACTTGAAGCATCCAATCTAGTTGCTGTAGCTTATTCTCTATCTCTTCACCATTATCTTTAACGTTTCTAAGTTTTCTCAACTCTTCTTTAACTTCTCTATGCTCTTCTCTCAACTTCTCTAGTTCTTCCCTCTTCTCATTCAGCTTCACTCTTAATTCTTTGAGGGTCTCTTTGTAAGTCTTGCTTTCTTCTTTTAATCTTTTTAATTCTTCTGAGAACTTCTTCATCTCTAAATGTATCTTATCTCTATTTGAAGCATATTCGTTTGCTTCTGAAGTTTTATTTTCTATGTCTATGTTTATTCTTCTAAGTTCTTCTCTTAGTTCTTCAAGTTTTTCTCCAATCTCCTGTATGCTCATTTTCTTCACCTCAACTCTATCTCTCCTTCTCCTACTACACGTGTAATCATTGCATGAAGTTCTGGGAACCCCTCCATAGTTACCGAGGAGACTAAAGCCATTGGTATTGATGATACTATATCATGTACTGCTTGAGCCATCTCTTTTGAAAAATGCATCAACATACCTTTAGATCTATTCTCTATCTCTACTATTAGTGAATCTATAGATTCACTCCAACTTTCCAAGTTCTCTATACGTTTTCTTGGAACTGCATCTATTTTATTGACGACCTGTATCATTGGAAGCTGGAATGTAAGGTATATGGAGCTGGCTAGAAACATGCTTGCAACAAAGTTCCTAGTAACTGTACAGAACATTGGATCCAGTAAGAAGAACATTAACTTCTTACCATATTTTCCAATAGACTTTGCTAGTATTCTACCTTCTTTCCTAAAAGCAAATAATTCAAGTTGTCCCGGAGTATCTACGAGAACGTAATCAACTTCATGGGAATCTATTTCTTCTACAAGTTCTTCTACATGTCTAACAACTTCTCTAATGGAAGCTATTAAAGCAGCATTAGGACCAAGCTTCCTCGTAGTCATTATTCTTTCATAATCTACCATTTCTCTGATATCTATATCTGCTTCGTAAGGTGTGGAGATGGCTGCTGGATCAAGATTTACAATTAAAGTGGACTGCTCTTGACTTCTTAACCAATCACTGAAAGCACCTGTGAGCGTTGACTTCCCCGACCCTGCAGTCCCAGTTATGAAGATCGTATACATTTTTGTTTATCCACCTATCCAGACTTCTTTCAATAGTATCTATACGATACTATTTATTTATTTCATTAAAAATTTCAAATATAGATTATTCTCTTAAAAGTAGTATATCTTTGATGTGATGACTCTTCCATATTCTTAACTTCTTTACTGGAAGATTCCAGAAAATCCTGAAAGCATTCTTTCATCTTCTTCCTTAATGGTTTTTAGTATTTTCTCTTTTTCTTCACCTACAATTTCTTCAGCTATTTCTTTAGCAAGTTCTCTTGCTTTTTCACATTGTTCTTCTGATCCCAGTATTCTTACATAGAAGCCTTCTTCTCTAAATGGTTTTGAATCTCTAAAAAGAACATTCGCTCTAGATACAAGGTCATCCTTCAATAGCTTCTCTTCTAGTTCTCTTGATTTAGCTTTCTCTACGAATAGTATTATCTCCATGTTTTCACCCCTTCTTTGACAACCACCACTGTAAATATTCTTCTCTTAACTTCTTTTTCTCATCTTTCTTAAATCTTTCTTCTAAATCTTTCTCAGAATATACTACTAGTTCTTGGATTGTATATGTCAAACCACACACTCTACAAACATACTCTCTAGATTCTCTATCATATATTAACTTCGATCCACATTCTCTACAAAACCGCAACCTACCCACTCACAGAAATACCGACACCCTTAATATTTAAGAATATTCTTGAAGATACTTGATTAAGAAAACTTTATGGAATGATTTTGAAAAGCTGAATAGTTTTCTTAATCGGTTCTACGAACATCTATGTACTTTCTTCCTGTAAATAGGAGTATGAACGTTACGAAGACAATTATTATGAAGATTATGGGGAGGAATAATAGTAGAGGTGTTGGGAGTTCGTTTGTATAGAAGAAGAAGGGTATTGGTCCTATTATTATTAATCCTCCTCCTTCAACATTCTGATGTGATGCTAAACCCATAAAAATGAAGGTTAATCCAAAGAATATCAAAGTAATTGCGATTATCAAGATTATGGGGGATTGTAGATCTCTGAGAATATTGTTCTCAGACATTTTATATCTCACCCATGAACACTATAATTAAGAATATCATGAAGATTAGAGTTACCATCAATACTATTGTTAACAGTCTTCTACCACTGAAGAATATTGGGAAGGGGCCAAGTAGTATAAAACCAAAGCTGTAGCTCTTTACCTTATTTCTAGACTTAGCTTGTAGAGAGAGCATTAGTAAAAGTATGCCGAGGAGTATGAATATTAAGCCTATGGTTATGAAGAAGATGTTGGCCATCTAACCAGATATTCGCATCCGTATATTTAGATCTTATCTTTTCTTAAGATTTCTCTTACTCTATCTTTACTAACTACCTAAATTTTATTAAGGAAGAAGTAAGGATATGGATTAGGTGAATTAGTGAATTGGCTGCGCTTGGAATAGCTGGAGCATATGATAGAGCAATTACGGTATTCTCTCCACAGGGGAGGCTGTATCAAGTAGAGTACGCTCTTGAGACTGTTAGATCTGGATCAACAGCTATAGCGATAACATGTAAAGGAGGGGTCGTTTTAACTGTAGAAGAAAGATTACATACGAGATTACAGAACCCTAACTTTTCATGGAAACTCTTCCAGATAGATGATCATATAGGTGCTGCAGCTGCTGGATTAAATTCAGATGCACGTGTACTAGTAGATAATGCGAGAGTATATGCTCAGGTAATCAGATTATCTTATGATGAAGAACCAACAGTAGAAGCTATAGCTAAGAGAATCGGTGATATAATGCAACTGTATACGCAACATGCTGGTGTGAGACCTTTCGGTACAGCTATACTCTTTGGAGGAGTAGATAAAACAGGACCAAGATTATTCTACACAGAACCAAGTGGTCTAGTCTTAGAGTATGATGCATGGGCAATTGGAAGAGGATCTGAGAAAGTAAAAGAATACTTAGAAAACAATTATAAGAAGGAAGTAACTCTAGAAGAAGCTGTAAATATGGCTTTAAACGCACTCGTCTACTCTGTAGATAAGATTGAGGAAGGATGGACGGCTAGACTTGCAATAATACCTGTTGAGACTAGAAAGTACGTTCTTATGCCTTTCAATGAATTGATGAAGAAACTGGAACCCCTACTCCAAGAAAAGAAATCTAAAAGAGAACCTTAATTAACTACTAAAACAAATTTTTAAGAGAGTCTTATCGGATAATGTGTCTGGAGGATAGTTGAAGTTTGTCTAAAAGTTACACCATAGCAAGAATCGAGAAACGGGGAGCTAATTTCGAGATACTAGTAGATCCAGATAAAGCTTTAAAATATAAGCTAGGTGAAAATATACCAATCTCAAAGATAGTTATTTACGAAGAAGTCTATAAGGATTCGAAGAAAGGGAGTAGAGCAAGTGAAGAAGAACTTAAGAAAGCGTTCGGGACAACGGAATTCTTAAAGATAGCTGAAATAATATTAAGAGAAGGAACTGTACAGATAACTGCTGAACAAAGGAGGAAGCTGATAGAAGATAAGAAGAAGCAGATAATAGACTATATCTCGAAGAACGCTATAGATCCTAGAACCAATCTTCCACACCCACCTCAGAGAATTGAATTAGCTCTAGAAGAAGTAGGTGCAACAATAGACCCATTCCAAGACGCTAAAGAACAAGCAATAAAAATTATAGAGAAGCTTAGAACTATTCTACCTTTAAAGATAGGGATTATAAAATTACAGATCAGACTTCCGGGAGATGTTATTGGTAAGTCTTATGGTTTAATAAGAAATATGGGGAAGATTGTTAAAGAAGAGTGGAGGAAGGATGGGAGCTGGGTTGGGGTAATAGAAATTCCAACTGGACTACATTATGATTTAGTAGATAAGCTTTCCAAGATTTCAAGTGGTAGAATAGAAACAGTAATCTTAGAAGGGTGAGAACATGCCTCTATACTTTTCTGAGAAAGAAATTGTTCTTCCTGGACAGCTACTTTCAGATAATGGGAGGAGGAGTGGTGAAGGAACATATGTTCTCGATGGTAAAGTATATGCAGCCGTGATAGGCTTAGCTACGATAAAGAATGAGAAAGTTTGCGTAATTCCTCTTAAAGGCGTATATAATCCACAGGTTGGAGATAAGGTGATAGGGATAATAGCTGAAGTTAAACCGAATGGTTATGAAGTAAGTCTAGGGAAACATCTCTTCGCTACCGTAAAGATACCTGATAAGAGAGAGGTTCAAGCAATGAATTTCAAGATAGGTGATGTAATTTACGGAGTTGTTAAGGAGAGTGGTTTGAGAGGAGTCTTTCTTGAAACTGGGGATAAGTTGAAGAAGATTACTTCAGGCTTACTGATCATGATACATCCTTCTAAGATCCCTAGATTAATTGGTAGACGTGGATCTATGATAAACATGTTGAAGAAGGAAACTGGATGCGAATTGATAATAGGAAAGAATGGGTACATCGTCATTAGAGGAGATAATCCACTTGGAGAATTCGCTGCACTCTCAGCAATAAAGTTGATTGAAAGAGAAGCTCACTCTCAAGGATTAACAGAAAGAGTTGGGAAACTTATTAAGAAGATAATGCAGGGTGCTGTGTCTTGAAATCGAATGAAGTCAAATTGATTAGAGAAGATGGTAGGAGGCTTGATGGAAGAGCATTCGACGAACTACGACCTCTAAAAATAGAAGTAGGGGTTTTAGAAAAATGTGACGGCTCAGCTTATGTAGAGCTAGGTAAGACGAAAGTCTATGCAGCGGTCTTCGGTCCGAGAGAAGTTCATCCTAAACACTTAGCATTAGCTGATAGAGCTATACTAAATTGTAGATACCATATGGCTTCATTCAGTGTTGATGAAAGGAAACCTCTAGGAATGACTAGAAGAGAGATAGAATTATCGAAAGTTATAAGAGAAGCTTTAGAAAGTGTTGTATTTCTAGAAGAATTTCCAAGAACATGTATAGATGTATACATAGAGGTTATACAGGCAGATGGTGGTACGAGAACTGCTGGAATAACGGCAGGTTCTCTAGCTTTAGCTGAAGCAGGAATACCGATGATAGATTTGGTAGCAGGAGTTGCTGTAGGTAAGATAAATGGTCACCTCGTATTAGATATTTCTGATATCGAAGATAAGTATGGTGAAGCAGATATGCCTGTAGCTATGGCGCCTAGATTAAACTCCATAGTTCTCCTACAATTAAATGGTAGGCTGACTGGAGAAGAATTTAAGAATGCTCTAGAATTAGCTAAGAAGGGAATCATGGAAATATATCAACAACAAAGAGAAGCGTTGAGGAGAAAGTATAGTGGGATCTCTGCAGAAGAGGTTTGAGAAGCATGTCTACAGCAATTCAGCCTAAGAAGAATATAACTGCAAGAATAGTTCAAGACAAGATATATAGTCTACTACAGCAATCTAAGAGGCTCGATGGTAGAGGATTATACGATATGAGATCTATAACTATTACAACCAATCTTATAGAGAAAGCAGATGGATCAGCACTCGTTACACTTGGAGGAACGAAAATACTTGCAGGAATAAAAACAGAAATCGGGGCACCATACCTAGATAGACCAGATGAAGGATCTTTCACTATTAACGCTGAACTACTACCGCTGGCATCCATATCTTTTGAGCCAGGCCCACCTGACGAGAGAGGAGTAGAATTAGCGAGAGTAGTTGATAGAAGTATTAGAGAGAGCAAGGTTCTTGATTTAAAGAAACTATGCTTAATTGAAGGTGAAAAAGCATACATATTGTTTATAGACATATATGTTCTCGATTACGATGGAAACTACTACGATCCATCTCTAATAGCAGCATTAGCTGCCATAGCTACTGCGAGGATCCCTGAATACAAAGTAGTTGATGGAAAGATTCAGAAAACTGGAGCATACTTTACACCTAAACTTCAATCTCTACCTTTTACAGTAACATTCGGTTTGATAAAAGATAAGCTTATAGTTGATCCACATTTAGAAGAAGAATCCGTGCTTGACGTCTCTATAATAATAGGCGTAGATGAGAAAGATAACATAGTCTCAATCCAGAAAAATTCACCTGGTCTAATACCAGAACACCTACTAACAAAAATGATAGAAATAGCTATAGAAAAAGCAAGAGAGATTAGAAAGATATTCTGTGAAAAACTAAACATATCTCTCGACTAACCAATCTAGCAGAAAGCTACGTTAATTTTCTTCTAGCATAATCTTAACCATAACAAGAACACTAAGATTCGCGAGCTAGTTCAGGATAACGAATAAAAAAGAAGAAAAAAGTAAAGAATTATTGTTAATTAGATCTGTGTAGAGGTTTCAAACTAAAAATTAATATTTTTGTAGTAGTTTTTAGATCATGATTTTAGAAATGAGGGTCGAAAGAGTTCAGGGAAATCCTGCAAAAAGGTTTATGGCTAAATATGGATCTACGTTAAGAAAGAAAGTTGCAGAAATAGAACGTGTACAGAGAGCTTTACATTATTGTCCAAGCTGTGGTAAACCAAAAGTAAGAAGATATGCTATAGGTATATGGATATGTAGAGGGTGCGGGTTTAAGTTTGCTGGAGGAGCATGGGTTCCATCACCAAAAGAATAAATTTAGAGTTGAGGTATCTATTAGAATACCTATCCCTGAGAGAGAACTTATCTTAAAATCCATCATACTTGAAACTAGAGATATTCCATCTAAAAGAACGCACGTTTCCTTACAGAGTAGAGGAGAAGAACTAGTATTGAGTATTGAAGCTCAGGATTTAGTAGCGTTAAGAGCTGCATTGAACTCTTTCTTAAGATTCATAGACTCAGTATATAGATCTATTAAGGTGGTTTCTAGCTTAGAGTAATAGAGCAGGATTTATATCGTTTGTATTTCGTGGATTAGTATCTTGTATGTGTAGCCTTCTATAAGTGCTGTTAAGCTTGCTTCAAGTATGTTTCTAGAGTATGCTGTACATGCCCACCTACTCTTACCATCCGTAAATTCTATGAAGACTCTTACAGCTGCTCCTGTTCCTTCACCAGCATCTACCACCGAGACCTTATAATTTATCAATCTAACACTTTCTAGATATGGTATTCTTCTTAGTACTGCATCTCTTAGAGCTAGATCAAGTGCATGTACCGGGCCAACACCATGTCCTATACCGTGAACAATATCCCCATCAACTTGAAGCGTTATTACAGCTTCAACTCTATCTGTTGGTCCCTTCTCTACAAATGTTCTCCAAGATATTACCTTCAACCTATCAATATTATATCCTAACGCTTTAAGTATAGTTAAACGTATACTTCCAGTGGCGTTATCAAATCGGTATCCTTTTGCTTCTCTTTCTTTTATTTCTTGTAAAGCTTTCTCTACTGCTGGGTGATCCTTAGATAATTTCAATCCTATGTAGGATGCTTCTTGTATTATGGCAGACCTACCAGCCTGATCTGACACGACGAGTCTTGTATAGTTTCCAACTAAAGCTGGATCTATATGTTCATATGCTTTCTTCTCTTTTAAAACAGCATCTATGTGAACACCACCTTTATGACTAAAAGCATATTCTCCAACGTATGGATGGTATGGAGATAAGGGTATAGAAGAAGCTTCTGAAACATATGTAGAGATTTCTCTAAGTTTCTTTAATTTCTCTTCTCTAGGTAGATTTGTTCTAAGAACATTATACCCCATCTTAAAGATTAGTGGTGGAAGTATCTGAACCAGGTCTGCGTTTCCACATCTTTCACCTAAACCATTAATAGTTCCCTGGATATGACGTACACCAGCTTCTACAGATACTAAGCTATTGGCCACTGCTAGACCAGAATCATTATGCGTATGTATTCCAATCTTCTTTTTAATTACAGTCTTAACATTACTTACTATTCTAGCTATCGTTGAAGGTAGATTACCACCATTAGTATCTGCAAGTACGATTACTTCTGCTCCAGCCTGCTCAGCTGTTTTAAGTACCTCGATAGCATAGCTAGGATCATCTAGATATCCATCGAAAAAGTGTTCAGCATCAAAGATAACCTTCAATCCATGCTTCTTCAAATAATCTATACTATTATAAATTGTTTCTAAGTTTTCTTCTAAACTACATTTCAAAACCCTCTTAACATGTAAAGTCCAAGATTTACCGAAGAGTACAGCTACAGATACGTCTGCATCAAGTATGGAATTTAAAGAAATATCATGCTTAACGGGTGTACCTATTTTTGCAGTACTTCCAAAAGCCGCTATCTCTGAATGGGTGAGAGCAAGATCTTTAATTTTTCTAAAGAACTCGTAGTCTTTAGGGTTTGAGGCTGGCCAACCACCCTCAATATAATCTACACCGAGTTCATCAAGTTTCTCAGCAATCTTTAACTTCTCCTCTAAGGTGAAAGATAAACCAGTAGTTTGGGCACCGTCTCTAAGAGTTGTATCAAGAATCTCAATGTAATCGATTCAACTCCCCCCGATCTATCTTACATAAGAATTCTAAAGTTGATTATAAATCTTAATCTATTCGACACTAGACACAATATATAAAACTATCATGGAAAATGGTAGTCTTCCCACTTATATATTAAATATTAATATGTTCTCCTAGAAAATGAAGATATCATTAATCATGAAAACTATCATCTAGGCTGATGATGGATCTGCTAATATTATTAGACTTCTTCATAAACTTCTCCTTTCTGTGAATGTTTCTACTATGGATAAACTAGTTCTCGGAAAATCCACACTATTGGAGAACTGTTTACATAAGATTAGTTATTTATTTTAGTAATTTCTTTGGTTTTAGCCAATTGTATTTTCTCCATTTAGGGTCTGGGTATCCGCAGTGGCTACATCTACGTTTTGATAAATGATATGAATGGTGACCGCATCTTCTACATCTCACGTGTACTATTTTATTTCTCTTACCGAATGAAGGTGTACCTTTAGTCATCTAAACACCACCACAATTATCTAAGATATTTTAAACATAATCTTCATTTAAGTTTACCTAATCCTGCCAAAGACTCTCCTACTCTTTCTTTATCTAGGTAGTTCTAAGTGATTACTTCACTTCTTTTCTTTAACAGTTGGTGAAACCATTATGATGTTATCGCCTCTAACCACTATTACACCTAGTTGTCTCGATGTACTATCATCATGCATTTCTTCTGCCTGATCTAGTATAAGATTCATGTGTTGATCGTATCCTTGCAGTACACCTCTAAGCATCTTTCCATTCCTCAATTTTACAAGAACTTTTTCTCCAAGACTCTCCGAAAGTATTCTCAAGGAGATATCTGTGGACATATCTTCCTCACCGTATCTCTCTTATCAACAATCCTCTACCTGATATTAAAGCTTCTTTCTGAAGAATTTAGATTCAATATAGATTTATGTTTTCTCAATTTTACAAGTTCTATGTTCGTAGAATGGTGTTTTCTCAGATATTACATGAGTGTTATGTGGATATTTAGTCCTGATTTTCTAATAGGTATATCTTTTTCTTGAGGGGGAACTCATGGTTATCGAGATGATCGGGGAGAGAGAAAGTAGAATACTTGAAGATATTGAGGAAGAGATATCTAGGCTTGTCAGGTCTAGTGAAGAAGTAGAAGAAAAAGTTTCTAGAATGCTTACAGGAACAATTAAAGTTAGGTACTGTAGTTTAATGAGAGATTATTCCGAGATCATTGAAGCTATTAGGAAAGGTGAAGTAGTGATAACATCTCTTTCCAGTTTAGAAGATAGTATCATTAAAGTGGCCATATCTGAAGTTAAAGAAGAAGTAGAAAAGAATCTTGGGAAAATGTACTTCATCAATAGACCCGTGCTTCTGATATTGCCTTCAAATGCAGTACTAGTTACGCAAGTCTAAGACTTAGACTCAAGAGTTATGGAATCCAGATTTCTCGGTACATATATCTTAGCTGTTGGGAGAATCTTTGAAATACTCTTCGAAAGGTTTGAGAGAGCTTCAGGTTCTCCATGAACTAACACTATATTCTTAGGCTTAGGTTTAATATTTTTAACATAGTTTAATAGTTCTTGTCTATTTGAATGTCCTGAAAAACCATCTATCTTAGTAATCTCCATCTTCACATTTATTACTTCTGGTTTACCCTCCTCATTTATCAACTGTATATCTCTAATATTCTTTAGTAATCTTCTTCCAAGTGTTCCCTCAACCTGGTAGCTGACAAAGATCAATATATTCTTCTCATCTCCAGCATTCTCTCTTAAGTATGTTAAGATCGGCCCTCCTTCAAGCATACCAGATGTAGCGATTATTATCATTGGTCCAGGCATTTCTAATACTTCTTCTCTCTGTTGATGGCTTTTTACAGGTGTGAAGTACTCTGTTAAGAATACGTTTCTACCTTTTTCTAATTCTTCTGCTATTTCTTTATTCATGTATTGTGGGTAGGCGACATGTATCCCCGTAGCTTCTATTACAAGTCCATCTAGAAATACGGGGATCTCAGGTATAAGCTTCTGCTCAAATAAGTGATTCAATACTAGCATTATTTCCTGTGCTCTCCCAACCGCTGGAACAGGTATTAGTATCTTTCCTCCACGTTGAACGGTTTTGTTTATGTATTCTGCGAGTATTTGTTCACTCTCTTCCCGTGTGAACATTGTTTGAGTTGCACCATAAGTTCCCTCCATTATTAATGTTTCAACCCTCGGGAATTTCGATATGCATGCTTCAAGAGTTCTACTATCCTCAAATTTAAAATCGCTTGTGTAAACGATGTTGTGAAATCCTTCCCCAATATGTACGTGTACTACTGCCGATCCAAGTATGTGCCCAGCATTGTAAAACGTTATCCTAATGTCTGGTGTTATATTTGTTACCACACCATAATTTAAAGTAACAGTATGTTGCACGGCGAGTCTAACATCAACTTCACTGTAAGGTGGAAAAACTCCTTCTTTCTCAGCAACACTTATGAAATCCAGTTGCTGCATTAACATTAATGGTAGCGTTGGTTCAGTGCAATATACTGGCCCCCTATATCCATATTTGAATAAGTATGGTACTAGCCCCATGTGGTCTAAGTGTGCGTGAGTAACTACTACTGCATCTAACTCTTCCACCAAATTATCTACAACATCAAATCTTGGGAATATCTCTAGATTTCTTATACCGCTTGGTGAGTATCCACAATCTAACAGTATCTTACTTTCAGTTGTCTGTAGAAGTATTGCTGATCTACCGACTTGTTGACCTGATCCTAGTATGGTTACTACTACTTCTCCTATCTCGAATATCTGATCTCTGAAAACCTTCTCTCCTATATTCCTCAGTACCTGGACTCTAGTCTGTAGATCTCCATACATTAGTTTCTTAACTTTCTCTATGGTCTTGGTCTGCATAGCCGGTTCTCTCTCCGATCTTATAATCCACATAGTTTCCCAGCTAAGCTTCTTCAATTCTTCTTCTAACGGTATAGGGCTACTTGCATCGACTTCTACTATAACTTCTCCGAAAAAGTCGTTGAAGATCATGTTCTTTATATTGTTTTTTATTGTTTTCTTGATCTTTTCTTCTACTTCTTCTTTCGGCATTCTTATAGATTCATCGGATCTTATAACGACACGTTTCTTTATTAAGCTAACTAGATCTCTAGCTACTTGATCTTGGTTTACGAATAATTCACGATTCCTTGTGTATATTGCTATTCTAGGTCCTTCAAATTCGATCTTCGTTATCCCTGACTCCATCGGGTTGACTATGGAGAAGTATCTAACTATGTCTTGTCTAAGCTTATTTAAGGTGAAGAGTTGCTGAGCCATAATCGTGAACTACCAGTTACCTAATATGGTTGTTTAATGAATTGGGAGTATAGAGGTTTCTTTTCATCTTGAGTGAGTTCTACGTATCTTCCCCCAACTTTAATGTAGGCTACATCTATGCTATCTCCAGATCCTATGTCTCTCTGGATAGCTGCTGCAACAGCTTTGAAAGCTAGTTTAACCGCTTCTTCTACATTCATGTATTGATTATATTCACTTTCAAGTATTCCATAGGCTACTGGAGATCCAGATCCAGTCGCTATAACGAGTTCCTCGGTCATTGTTCCAGTTAAATCTACGTTGAACATGTGTGGTCCACTTTTATCTACTCCAGCTATTATTAATTGAGCTACATATGGGAACCATCTATAGTTGAACATGAAGTTTGATGCTAGTCTAGCTATTGAGATTATATCCATCGGCATTCCACGTGACATGTGGTAGTATCTTATGTTCGCCTTCAGTAAATCTATGATTGTTTGGGCGTCTGCAACTCTTCCAGCTATCGTTATGGCAGAGTATTCTGAGAGGGGAAAGAGCTTCTTACCTTTTCTATGAGCTACGAAGAATCCTGAAGTTACTCTTGTATCTGTAGCCAGGACTACGCCGTCTTTAACAACTAGTCCTACTGTTGTTGTACCAGTACTCATATACCTATGGTTAAGACTTCTAGAATACATGTCTCCCAACAACACCTTCCACATACTTAATTTTAAAGAGAGAGTCTAGGTCTCTTAAACCCCAAAAATATTATCTGATGGTATGATAAAAATCTTTAGTTTTAGAGTACTATTGAGTAAATGTTAGAGAATAATAGTATGGGTTTTTCCAAAACCTAGTTAAAAGAGGCTAGAATTCCAGTCTCTAATCTTATCGTAGGTTCTACAAAATCTTTAATAGGGGATTTATGTATGCGTGTCTTGAAAAAGATATGTCTGCTGAAGATGTTGGTAAGAGTAGGACTACGAGAGCTAAGAGGAAGAAGGCTGAGACGGTTGAAGAGATGAAAACTACTGAAGAGAAAGTAGAGTCTAGAGAAGCTAGTGGAGAAGTTGTTAAAGAAGCAGTTTTAGAAGAAGTGAAGACTCCAGTTAAAGTAGAAGCTGGATCATTCGTTCTAGTAGATTATATTATAAAGATAAAGGAGACTGGAGAGATAGTGGATACAACGATAGAAGAAGTTGGGAAAGGAGTTTTTGAAGCTGGGAAGACGTATGAACCTAAACTTGTAATTCCAGGGAAAGGTTTTCTTCTGAAAGCTATTGAAGAAGAATTGATTGGGATGGAGACTGGTCAAGAGAAGTTATTCGAGATACCTCCTGAGAAAGCTTTTGGACAGAGAGATCCAGGTAAAGTGAAGATAATACCTCTCAGAAGACTTAAAGATGTAGAAGGACCTATAACGGTTGGTTCAAGAATAGTTGTAGATGGTAGAGAAGGTATAGTTAGAAGTATAGAGTCTGGTAGAGTTCAGGTAGATTTTAATCCATATCTTGCTGGAAAAACTCTTGAATGTTCTGTTAAGATAGTCAAGATAATAGGAGATAAGCTTGAGAAGATAAAAGCCTTGATACATACTAGGATACCTGATGTAGATGTTGAGAAGTTTTCTCTACAGTTTGATGGAGGCGAGGTTAAGATAACGGTACCTAGAGAAGCATACCTCTTGCCGGCTATACAAGCTTCTAAGAGAGTTTTGGCCAGAGATATCATAGAGAATATTTCGGATGTGGAACGTGTAGTGTATCTAGAGATGTATGATAGAACGATGTTCCAGTAGATTAGAGGTTGGAGAGTTCTGCTCTAACTTCTTCTCCAAAATCTATTACTGCACAGTAGCCGTCTCTAGCTGGGCCAGAATTTACTATTAATGTTGTTCCGAGTTTTGTTATACCTCTACCTTCATGTGCATGTCCACACATGAGGAGTCTCGGTTTGTGGAGTTCTACGAATTCTTTGATAATCTTGCTACCGATATGTTTTACACCTGTGTAGTCTAGGTCTAATCCGTAGGGTGGTGAATGGCTAACCATTATAAAATTTTCTGGAGGCTTGATTTTACTGAGCATTTTTCTCATTTCTTCTTCTGTAAATTCTGTAAGTGTTCCATATCTTCCTACGGCTCCTCCAACTCCCATGAATATGCTTCCACCAAACTCTACGAGAGATAGATGTAGATTTTTTATCTTGGGGTTGCTTGGAGACCATTTCAATAATGCTCTAGGATCACAGTTTCCAGGTACGAAGAATACCTGTCTACCAGATTCTACAAGTCTATCGAGAATCATCTCAGCATCTTCTACTTCACCGAAGTGGGTTAGATCCCCAGTAACAACTATAAGATCGAAATCTTCTAAAGAAGCTTTCTCAACAATCTTCTCTACAACATCAATCCTACCGTGAATATCACTAACATGAAGAATTTTCATACAAACTCAGAAGTTAGAACAAACTAAAAAACCTAACGATACATCCCTTTTTGAGATTCAATATATCCTGAAACCGAAAGCCTAGAAGTCCACGTGGACGATGACTTTCAATTCTCTTTTTGAGATTCATTATTATGTAGAAGTGAAAGCAGAAAGGATTCAAGTGCTTTCACTTCTCTTTTTGAGATTCGAAAAAAGAGGCTGAGCTCTATACTGCTGAGGACAATTACACTTTCAATTCTCTTTTTGAGATTCAGGCGTCAGGAGGAGGCTTTGAGGTCTAGTGGTGAGGCTACGAGCTTTCAATTCTCTTTTTGAGATTCCTAAATCATCCACTCCATATATTGGAGCATTTATAGTTATCTTTCAATTCTCTTTTTGAGATTCTGGGAAGGCTACAGCCATTCAGAATGGAATCTTCTGGTAGACTTTCAATTCTCTTTTTGAGATTCCTAAATACGGGTTTGCTGGCAGGAGTGGCCGCAGGTATCTCAACTTCACTTTCAATTCTCTTTTTGAGATTCAGAACTTTGCAAAGTAACTGAAGACGATCCGCTAGCGGAGCTCTTTCAATTCTCTTTTTGAGATTCAAGCTGAGCGAACTACTCACAGAGAAAGCGGACATAGCGATAACTTTCAATTCTCTTTTTGAGATTCGTTCACGGTGTGATGGTGGGAG
>Ga0209394_1000211_pt1 | contig 54168 bp, 57 predicted proteins | sample JNZ201metaG_FD_184122 | JGI IMG/M metagenome (GOLD analysis project Ga0209394, IMG submission 184122) | Hot spring microbial communities from Jinze hot spring, China to study Microbial Dark Matter (Phase II) - JNZ 20120812A (SPAdes) (version 3) ...
TAACTATTGATGCTTGTTGATTAAGTCTGAGCGACTCTATAGACTTCACTACTTCCTCGGCTCCCGCCCAGTCAAGATTAGACAGCGGCTCATCAAGTATCAAGAGTTTAGGTTTAGTTGCTATAGCGACAGCTATAGCAACTCTCTGCTTCTGACCACTGCTTAACTCGTAAGGCGACTTATCTAAGATAGACTCACTTAAACCAACCTGTCTTATAGCCCACGAGATTCTCTCACTCACTTCCTCAGAACTCGCGCCTAAGAGTCTCAGGCGAAGCGCTATCTCATCCTCGACCCGTGTAGTAAGAAACTGCATCTCAGGGTCTGAAGAAACAAACCCTATATCACGTAGTACCTGTGAAGACTTAAGACTAGCTACTTCTTTACCTAAGATAGACACACGCCCTTTAAGCATTCCCCTGTAACTCCAAGGTATTAACCCGCACATGATTCTCGCCAAAGTAGTCTTGCCAGCGCCTGTAGGTCCCGTAATAAGCAAAAATTCTTTCTCTCTAATACACAAGTTAACGTTTTTTAAGACCCACCCACTAGAGTTTTCATAAGCCCACCACAAGTTTTTAAGGTCTACTACACAGGACATCCTGAAAACACCGAGTAACTAACAAGTATCTCGTAAACCGGGGAGTTTAGCGGGCTTAACACCCCAGTAAGCGAGAAGTATGTGATTAAAAACGTTGCTGAGGCTACCAGGAAAAGCACCAGTAAATCAATAAAGCTAAAACTAAGTCTGCTTAGCGAGCTCCTCTCCTTCTCAGCTAGGTTAAACCCCCTCAATTCAAGAACGTCACTAACTTCATCAATCTTAACTAAGGTTATTGAAAAGAGCGGTAGGAGCCTATGAAAGAATAAATGAATGCTCTCAAAGATATTACCTCTAGAAACTTCCAGACCTCTTGAGAGCTCACCTAACTTAATCTCCTCGAGCTTTACTTGGAGGTAATACATAAACTTAAACACGAGTCCAGCAACTAGAGCAGCTTTCAAGCTTAAGCCTAAGCTACTTAAGCCATTAACAACGTCTCTCACAGTAATTAGGGAGAGAGCCAGAATGACTGTGAGGACTGTAGCTAAAATCTTAGAGTAAATAGTCAGACCTATCACCAGGTTCTCAGCATAGAGCCTTAAGAAACCCACACAGGCTAGCGGATTACGCCCTAAGCTACTGCCAGCTAAGAAGTAGCTGAGAACTATAATTAGGAGAAAACCTAGCAAAATCCTCAAGTATGCGGCTACTGTACTCAACCTAATCTTCAAAACCTTAAAGAGAACTAGGACTGTAGAGGCTACTAGTAAGTTAACTTCAAGAAGGTTCCCTAACAAGGTATAGAGAGCTGCGAACAACAACAGCGAGAACTTAGTCAAGGGATTTAATCTAAGCAGAACTGACGTCGCGTCTAAGTAACCTACTATAGTTCTTACCCTATACGCTCTTGCCTCACCCTTCACCACGATTAAGCCAGCCACCTCTTACAGAAAGCTCTGTGAGAGGTAATGACTGGAGTAAGTCCCTTAAGTAGAGGCACACCCACAGCCAGGATAGGCACTACATTACCTACGAACCACGAGGACATAACCAAGAAATACAGGTCTCCAGATATGAAACCCCAAGCACTCATGGCTGAAGCACCTAAGTATGCTCCGAGCGCGTTATTCAAGACAACACAAGATAATGTAAAATGTGCCCAGTCACTAAGCTTCTTAAGTGCTGGGTCAACCTTGAGGAACCTAAAATAGGCTGCCGGTATAAGTGACTGAGCTAGATTCGCTGGAAGTAGAGATAAGCTGATAGATATCGGGATACCCCCTACTAAGTCTCCTACGATGGGGAAGAAAACACTAGCTAAGACTCCCCACAAGCCAAACCAGATACTCCCAACAACCTGAACTACTACTGCTAAGTAAAACCAGGAAACCCCATAACCGACCTGAAGAAAACTGCTCAAAGTAGCTGATAAGGCGCCTAAAGCAGTCAGAAACACGAAGATAACTACGTGTACTACGCCCCACGACCTAACTTCCCCTTCTCTCAGGTCCCACACGCCCATCCGAGTATCGCCATATTGAAGACTAAAGAAGACAGCTTTTAAGCAAAACGACTCGCCAAGACCACAAAGACTTTATCACATAACCATCTTCTTCAGCGTTTCGTATGTTCTCTGGTAAGTCTCTAGCATGTCTTTAGTCAATGAAGGCTTGATAGACTTCATAGCCTGAAGGAAGTACTTCATGCTTATAGGTCTAGGCTCGAATTTCTCACGTAATGCCAGCATAACGGCCTCCCTAACCAAAGCTTCTAGGTCTGCTCCAGAGTAGCCTTCAGTCATGTCAGCTAGCTTCTCTAAGTCCACGTCCTCTGCTAGAGGAACTTTCCTAACGTGGACTCTAAGTATTTGTAACCTGCTTCTTCTGTCTGGCGGCGGCACGAAAATTATCCTGTCAAACCTTCCGGGCCTTAATAGTGCAGGGTCTAACATGTCGGCGCGGTTAGTTGCAGCTATCACTACAACATTCTTTAACGTCTGTATTCCATCCATCTCAGCAAGCAATTGATTAACAATCCTGTCAGTGACTCCGGCGTCTGTTCTGAAACCTCTTGCAGGCGCTATTGAGTCTATTTCGTCGAAGAATATTATTGCTGGTGCTACTTGTCTTGCTTTTCTGAATATTTCTCTTATTGCTTTTTCTGATTCTCCTACCCATTTACTTAGTATTTCTGGTCCTTTAATTGCTATGAAGTTTGCTCCAGACTCAGTAGCAACAGCTTTAGCAAGTAAAGTCTTACCACAACCAGGAGGACCATAAAGAAGAATACCCCTAGGCGGTCTTACACCCATATTCTCAAAGACTTGCGGGGCTTTAAGAGGCCACTCAACAGCCTCCTGAAGCTGCTGCTTGATGTCTTCTAAGCCGCCTATGTCAGACCACCTAACCTCAGGAACCTCGACAAACACCTCACGCAGGAGTGTTGGGTGCACGAGCTTTAAAGCTTCCATGAAGTCGCTTTTTGCTACGACCAGCCTCTTTAAGGTGTCGGGAGGTATCGGCTTACTCAACTCTATCTGTTCACTCCTTAAAAACCTCCTTAACGCTGACATAGCAGCTTCCTTAACTAAGGCCGCTAAGTCAGCTCCTGTGAATCCGTGAGTTACGCCTGCTAACTCATCTAAGTTCACGTCTTCTGCTAGTGGCACGTTCCTAGTATGAACTTCCAAAATAGCCTTTCTAGCTCTCTTGTCTGGTGGCGGTATTTCTATTTCTCTGTCGAATCTTCCCGGTCTTCTTAGTGCTGGGTCTACTGCTTCTATCCTGTTCGTGGCTCCGATGACTACTATCTTTCCCCTCTCCTGGAGTCCGTCCATTAGTGTTAGTAGTTGTGCTACTACTCTTTTTTCTACTTCTCCTATTACTTCTTCTCTTTTTGGTGCTATTGAGTCTATTTCGTCTATGAATATTATTGCTGGTGCGTTTTTCCTAGCTTCCTCGAAAATCTCTCTCAACCTCTGCTCAGACTCACCATAATACTTACTCATAATCTCAGGACCATTAATAGCAATAAAGTAAGCGCCTATCTCGTTAGCAAGCGCTTTAGCTAGTAAAGTCTTGCCGACTCCTGGGGGTCCGTAGAGTAAGACACCCTTAGGAGGTTCTATACCTAAGTGCTTGAAAAGTTCTGGGTGCCTCATCGGCAACTCAACTATCTCTCTTATCCTCTCCTTGACTTCTTCTAGGTCTCCTATGTCTTCCCAGGTGATTTTAGGTACGGTTCTCCTAACTACCTCTTCTTTAACGGGCTCTTCTCTCAGATCGAGTAAAGTGTCAGAGTCTACATACACTACCTGCTGAGGTTGTGTAGCGATAACAACAAACTTTATTGGTTCTGGGAGGAAATAATAAGCTATGAAAACAACCTCCCCTCTCTTCACTGGCTTATAAAGTAGTTGCTCCTTAACGTATTCGACAAACCCCCTATCCCACCTCATAGGAATCGTAGGAGCTAACACCACCTTAGTGCCCTTAACGACTTCTATTTTTCGAACACGCACTATGTCACCCACACCAACTCCTAAAGCTTCACGTGTGTATCCATCAATCCTTATAGTATAATCGTCTTCTTCTCTTAACGTAGGCAATACCTGAAGTACTGTAGAGCCTTTATCAGACTCTACCTCAACATAATCACCAGAAGAAACGTTCAGCATATTCATTACTTTCCTGGGGAGCCTACCTATCTTACGCCCAACGTCTCTAGCGCCGGCTGTCTCAACCCTAACTTCAACGAAGTCTTTACTAACCATATTCCTCACGCCCTCAATACCTAATACTCTAGTGTCTTTAAGAAATAAATATTATATTTTCTCCAGGATATCCATCCCGCAAATCTCCATAAAGTTGCGGAGCACAACTAAGACGCCGTGAGTTACTGCAATCTTCAGAGCTCTAAAGCCCTCGTCAGGCTCTCTCAGTATGGGCTCAGACTCGTAGAATTTGTTAAATACTGTAGCTAGATTGTTAGCATAAGCTATTAAGTCTTCAGGTTGCTTACTACTAGCTACTTCGGAAACGACCTCAGGGAACTTACTCAACTCTAAAATAAGTGTTTTTATAGGTTCTCTGCCTGCTCTCCCGTAGTCTACAGCCTCTAGAGAGTAGTTTCCGGCTTTCTCGACCACAGACTTAGCTCTAACGTACGTGTACTGTATGTAGGGTCCTGAATTCTGTTTCAAGTCGAGAATCTTCTTAAGGTCTATCGTCAGAGTCTTAGAAGGCGATACGGATAAAACCATGTACTTGATGGCAGACCTAGCTATCTTCAAAGCTTGCTCTTCTGAAACTTCAGAACCTCTTTCTCTCATTAAGTTCTTCACCATCCCACTAAGTCGCTCAAGTAGCTCGTCAACAGTCACGTACCTACCCCTCCTCCCAGACATAGAAGCTCCAGGTAAGTTAACCATCTCATAAGAGTAGTGAATTAGATTCTCAGCTTCTTTCTCGTAGCCTAAAGCGTAGAGTGCTAGCCTGAGCTGAGCTTGACTAAGAGTCTGCTCTATAGCTATAACGTTCACTACCTCGTCTGCCGAGAACTCGCTGAATTTCTTCAGCGTGTAAGCGATGTCTCTAGTAGTGTATAGTGTGGTCCCGTCACTCCTCTTGAGTATGAGGGGAGGCACTTCAAGAGCTTCAGGAATCCTCAGACGTCTTCTTAATTCTTCAGATTTAAGCATGTCTTTAAAGAAGAGTGCTGGCGCGCCTTTATGGAAACCAAAGTAATTGCTACTTGAAGCTTTCTCGAGAACCTCGTCTACCCTACCCTCCCAAACTAGGTCACTTTCCCAATCCCAAACATCTATGCCTACGTTCATCTTCTCAAGAGTCTCTTTAATTCCGTCAACTACTTTACTACAAACCTTTCTGACAAAGAAGTATTCAGGCTCTCCTTTCTCATATCCTCTAAGAATCTTCAGGACTTCTAGTTCTGGGTCTTCCTCACTAGCTATCTTCTCAGAAAGCGTGTTAACCTCGTTAGGTATTACCTCAGCTAACCTAGCTAAATCACCTATTAAGGAGTCTATCTCGTTACGTATCTCACTAGCTTTACTAAAATCTCCTGAAGCTTCGGCTTCCCTCAGAGACTTCTTCAGCTTTAATATGTCAATTATTGTGGTCGTCGCAGCATATATTAAACCCAAGTAGTGGTCAGGCTTCATACCAGGCGGTATGTTGGGGAAGCCCAGCTTGTAGTAGCCGTAAGCTAGGAAAGCTGCTTGCAGGCCCACATCATTAACGTAATACCTTCTCTGAACTTCATTACCTAAAAACTTGTTAAGTCTGTAAAGAAAATCGCCTAAGACGGCGTTTCTTCCAGAACCTAAATGGAGTGGATGAACTGGATTAGCCGACACGTACTCCACAATCACTCTCTTCTTAACATAGTTGTCTATGGTGCCGTACCTGCTGTCATAGCTAGCTATAGTATTGAGTACTCGAGCGCTGAAGACTGCATAGTTTACGAAAATATTCAAGTAATTATCAACGACTATAGTCTTATCAACTAGACTCAGTTTCTCTAGTGAGGAAACTAACAAGCTGGCCAGATTCTCTAAGGACGTATTACACAGCTTGGAAAGCCTGGCTAGGTGTATACTTAAGTCACCGAATTCTCTCTTAGGTGGTTCTTCGATAATATCCTCTAACTGTGTAAGTATGTTTGGGTCTGCACACACGCCGCTAAGCGCCCTACCAAGCTCGCCAGATATAGAGAGTTTTAATTCCTTATAGGGGTTACCTAGACTCAACCACACTACCTCAATTAACTAAAAATACTCACCTAAAAAATGGAGGTGATGTCTCTGAAATCAACCGGTAATAAAACCCCTGAAGAAACATACCACTCATACCTCTCTTCAAGATAGCCCGTAAACACGGCACATCCATCAAACTTGCCGTCACGATCGCATTTAGACACTTTTATATTTTTCAACTGCTTTATGAAACAATTAGCCGTCTTCTTATCATAGTAAGGACAGATCTTGTGATATTTCTTAGCAGACTTAATCATCTTCTCAATCCACTTCTTCTTATCGTCCTTGACAGATTCAAGATACTCAGAAGTTGTGCCAGTGACTCCTCTAGCATCATCCTCCATCACGGTTAACCGACCCCCACAATACTAAAATTAATCTCGATTAATTTATATTAAAATTTCTTTTATTCACTGATTCTCCTGCACTAACCATTATAGCTGGAAAACTGCTTGAAGTAAGGCTTCAGAGTTTCTGGCAACCCTCCCGTACACTGAGGGCGTGACTTAAGGACGTCACTTACAACCAGTATGTCTGCATAGAAAATACTAAACCTGTAGGGAGGAGAAGCTCAGTCTTAGCTTAACTGATATCTGAGAACTGCTACAAGACCGTTGAATGTTTTCTTAAGCCACTCATATTCTGGTATCTCATTATTTACTACGTACACCTCAATATTCTTTTCTTCAGCTAACTTCAATATGGTGTCTATCTTTTCATGATCTTCAGCGACTATCAGGTACTTTACTGCCCCGATGTTTAAGGCTTCAAGAACTTCTTTTTCTCCGTAAGTGACTAGCTCGTCATCTTTTGCTAGGTGTGTCTTGAATTCTTCTATAGCGTCAAAGATTCTTATATATGAATGCTGTTTTAGCATGTCTTTAGCTCTAACTACTAATTCTTTTAGTCCTGGAAGACTCTGAGTGCTGACATCTAGTAATTCAGGCAGTACTAACTGCTTTAGTCTGTAATCTATGGTGTCAGACTTAATGAAGTCGTGCTTCATGTATCCGGGACCGCCTATTATTATCCCCTTGAGTTTGCCTTGCTCTAAGTAGGGCAGGAAGTAATTATTCATTTTCTCAGCTACTTTCTTAAAGAATTCTTCAGTTAATTCTTCTATTACTCTGTCAAATCTCCTCTGCGACCAACCACCCTTAGAGTGCTTGCCCGGTATGTAGCCTTCTAACTCGTCTAAGAGTATTATCCTGTCATTCTTTAGTAACCCGATCGTTGCCTCATCTCTCTCTATTATGATTAGTCCGTAAACGTCAGACTCTTCAACCATATCCTCAAGAAACTCTGTATGGAAGAACTTGTCTGTACGATAAAAGAACACGCTTACCTCCTCAGGAGGTTCTATGACTAGCGTTATCGACTCGCCAGTCTTGTCATTAACCCCAGAAAATATTACTAGCCCGTTAGGCGGGGTTTTAGGTATCCGTAGTAGTCTGTCTATAGCTGACTCTAGAGCAGTCTGGACTTTAGTCTTAGTAGCTTTGAGTTTTATGTTTTCAGTTATTGAGAGCTCCTGACGCAGAGTATTAACTACTTCCGAGATGGGTCTCCCGGGAGGTATGTAGAGGCTGAGTAAAGTGGTCGCGTGCGCGCTCCAAGTCTTCAGATTCTTGATTATTCTCTTTAGTTCTTCCTTGCTTACTCTATACTCACTAAATCTAGACACACCCCCAGATAATTTAATCTAGCCTCTAATTAAACTTAGTATCTTAATTCTCGGCCCGCAATCAACTACTCACTCTAAGCCTGCTATAACGAATCTCCCGTCATTCATCACGTAAGCTTTACCTTCATTCACGAGCTTTATGAGGGCTCTCCTTATCTTATCTTCACTAGCTAGCCCTGAAAGATACCCGTGTAACTCCTTCACAGTCATGGGGCGTTCCCTCAGCAAGTTTCTTAAAATCTCAAGTAATTGATCCTCGTTAGGAGCTCTGAAGACTACGATATCTGAGTCTTCATAAACAACTTTAAGACCAAGTCTTCTGTTAACATCATTCTTATCATTTGCTCCCGCCATAGCACTTCACACTTAAGACAATATTTCACAGCTTTTAAGTTTATTAGCTTGAGATAATTACTGGTTTAAGGTAATCTGAGTCATGGTGTGCCCGTGGTATAAAGAAAACATGTGTACTTCTCCTAAGCTTGAGCAGCCGTCAAGCGACCCAGTAACCATGGCGTGTGCTGGAGGACCTAAACAGTACAGGGAATGCAGGTACTTCGTAGAAAGAACAGGGAGTCCTCAGCTAGCTAGCATCGCGACTACCGTGAAGTTCGGGAAAGCACTACTAATGATACACGCGTTAAACGAGAGACCTAAATCTGAGTGCGAGTTTTTTGAGTCTGAAGACCGTGAGGGTTACTTCCTAGCTGGATGCAACGTTCTTAGAAGATACTTAACTAAGTTTGAGATATCAGACTGTGAGAAACACTGGATTAACTGCCCCTACAGGAAGATAGAGATGTCTCTATCAAGAGACTAAACCCACACAACACTACTTAAGAATTAAATCCTCCACCAGAAACTCAATAAAACAACATAAAACTAAAGTTTACCTCATAATAGTCTAATATGGTGATGGAGTAAATGAAGTATAAGGAACTACAAGAGAAGCTAAAAGAAGTAGCTAGTACTAGAGAGTATCGTCTATTCTTAAAGAATTTCTTAAGCGATATCGAGAAAGCTTACGTCAGTAATGAGAGAAGATTAGTTGTTTTGTGTGGTTCAGATTCTGTTAAGGTAGCAGGCTTAACAATAGATTTAATAAGACGCTACGTAAGGAAGTTAAGAAAACTTAGGAGGTCTGCTAAGTTAAGCATTATCCACGTATTCCACGACGAATTTCCTGACGCACGTTTAAGAGCAACACTAATAAGAGACTTGATGCTGAGCAAGAAGTTAGTAGACGCTCGTGAAGTCACGGTAGAACAGACAGTATATGAAACTAGTAAGAAGTATTTAGGAACTACTCAAGATGTCCTCATACTAGACCTCACAAACGACTTAAAACCTAATGACGTGGGGAGACTCATCGGTGTGGTTAGGGGAGGGGGCATCATAGTAGTGTGGGGGCCCCAACTAGAGTCTTGGGATGCTGCTAAAACAGTCTTCAAAAGTAATCTTGTAACGCCTAGACATCCCGAACCAAGGAATATATTCATAAGATACTTCGTGAGGAAACTCATGAAGCATGAAGGCATATACGTGATAGACGCGGATACAGGCAAGCTAATTAAGTCTGGTCATATTACGGGAAGCGCCAAGAAGGAAGTAAGGAGTATTAAGATCCCTGAAAACTCCATATTCCCGAGAAGTCTTTATGAGCTGGCTCTAACGCAAGACCAAGTAAACGTTATTAAGTTAATCGAAGATAATGTTGTTCCTAAGCCGGGTTCTAAGCATGTGGCAGTAGTAATAACTTCTGATAGAGGGAGAGGCAAGTCTTCAGCTATAGGGATAGCCTTAGTCGGGTTAATCAAGGAATTACTGAAGTTCAAGAACAGAGTGAGAGTAGCCGTGACGGCCAGCGACCCGTCCGCAGTCCAGTCATTAATGATGCTGGCTGAGAAGGGACTAAACACTCTAGAACTTAACTATAAGAAAGTAGTTAGGGAGGGAGACTTAATAGAGCTGAAAGGCGATAGGTTCAGCATAGAGTACTGGGAACCCTACACGGTAACTAAGCTTAAGGTAGACGTAGTCGTAGTTGATGAAGCCGCGGGTCTGCCAGTCCCTCTGCTACACACTATATGGAGAAACTTTAATAGAACTATCTACGCTACCACTATACACGGATACGAGGGTGCTGGAAGAGGGTTCTCCGTAAGATTCCTTAAGAGATTAAGAGAAGACCCTAAGACTTTAATGGTAACCTACGAAATGAGAGAGCCAATTAGGTACTCGATTAATGACCCCATAGAGAGATTCCAGTTCGACACACTATTACTAGACGCAGAACCTGATAACCTAACAGACGAAGACATTGAGGAAATCAAGAAAGGTAACTTAGAGTACGTAGCTTATGAACCAGAATATCTCTTCTCAGAAGCTGGAGAAAAAGAACTCCGCAGTCTCTTCGGGATATACGTCCTAGCTCACTACAGGAACGAGCCCGACGACCTAGGCAGGCTAGCAGACGCCCCCCACCACAGCATGAGAGCCGTGAGGATAAGGTCTTCAGGCAAGATAGTTGGTGCAGCTCAGTTAGCTGAAGAGGGCGGTCTCAGCGATGACTTAATAGACGAGTTATTGGTTGGGGGGAAGATACCCGGCAACATAATACCAGACAGGCTCTTAAAGTACTTTAGACTTAGAGAACTAGGTAGAGGCGTTGGCTGGAGGATAGTGAGGATAGCTGTACACATAGACGTGCAGGGAATGGGTATTGGTTCTTTTCTTTTGAACGAAGTAATAAATGAGGCTATAAAGAGAGGATATTCTTGGGTTGGAGCCGGTTTCGGTTTAAGTAAAGAGCTACTCAGTTTCTGGCTCAAGAACGGCTTCAAGCTACTTCACCTATCGCCAGACAGAAATCCTGTTAGCGGCGAGTATACTGCTTTAGTAGTCAAGCCGTTAAATAGTGAGTGGGTTTCTCTGATAGATTCTTGCGTTAAAGACTTCATGGTCAGGCTGATAGGCAGTCTACACTCAGTTTATAGAGACTTAGAAAGTGACGTAATCTACTTAGTATTCAAATCAGGCGTTAACTTCCCAGAACTCTCAGAAAGATTCAGACTTACTGAAGCACAGAAAGAGCGCTTAAAACTTTACTTGGAGGGCTTAATGACTTACGAGTCTGTAGCAGACGCCGTCAACTTCAGTGTTTTGAAGTCCGTGTTTGAGGGCAAAATAAGTGTTTTAACTCCTCTAGAAGGCCAAACATGTATAGCCAGGTGTTTAAAAGGGTTAAACTGGGAAGAATTATCGCAAGAACTAAATTACCCCCCTTCAAAAGCAGCCTCGATTTTAAGAAAAGCTGTAGAGAAGTTATCTGACCTCCTCCCCGCCCTAAAGAGCGAGGGTTCTGGAGAGGTTTAGAGCTACGCTCCCGGTAGGAGCCGGGTTCAGCTCCGCGCCCGGTCTCGGCGCTTCACCCCTACCCCACACAGTGCAGGAGGCTCGAGAATATGTCATCCACTAGAATATACGATATAGCTATAAGTTAAAGTCAGTAAGCTTGGAAGTCTTTTCTTTCTTAATAATTCTCGTGCTTCATTAATAGTAGGTAGTGAGGATGAGTGAAGAAACTAAGAAGCTAAGGTCACCTATAGTAACTGTTTTAGGACACGTAGATCATGGCAAGTGCTTACATCCGAATGAGAAGGTGATGCTCGCGAACGGAGAGGTTGTTGAGATTTCTTCCTTAATTAAGGGCTCATCACCCAACCAGAAAGTAGGAGATTACGAGGTGTTCATGAAGAGAGTCCCAGTGCTGTCATTAAGTTTAGGTGGGTACGTGAGTAGTGCCTTCACAGAGAGTGTCTGGAGAATCAAGTATAGGGGGCCTCTTTTCAAGATTGTCTTAAGCGATGGGAGGTTTGTTAGAGTAACGCCTGAGCACCCTTTCTTAACATGTCATGGGTGGGTTAGAGCAGATAAAATAGAGAAGCATGACATGATAGCTACTCCAGACTTGACAATCACAGAAAGTGATTTACTAGGCTTCGGGAATTACGTTGGTAAGCGAGTGATTCTTAAGTCGCGTGACCTCCTCTTTAAGGAGGTAAAGAGTGTTGAGATAGAGGATTATGAGGGCTTCTTATACGATCTCTCAGTTCCTGAGACGCAGTCTTTTATCGCTAATGGGATTGTAGTACATAATACGACGTTACTAGACAAGATTAGAGGTACTGCCGTCGTTAGTAAGGAACCTGGCGAGATGACTCAGCATGTGGGCGCTAGCTTGGTGCCTGCTTCAGTGATAGAGAAAATCATATCACCACTTAAAAACATATTCACGATAAAACTAACAATTCCGGGCTTGCTCTTCATTGACACGCCAGGTCATGAAGCATTCTCTAACCTACGAAGGAGGGGAGGTAGTGTTGCTGACTTTGCTGTACTAGTGATTGATATCATGGAGGGAGTCAAGAAGCAGACGCTAGAGTCTATAGAGATCTTATTAAGTAGGAAGGTTCCTTTCGTGATAGCTGCTAACAAGATTGACAGGATTCCCGGCTGGAAGAGTCTTCAAGACACTCCATTTACTCTGAGTGTAAAGAGTCAGAGTAAACAAGCGTTAGAAGAACTAGATAAGCGAATATATGCCTTAGTAGGGCAGCTCTCGCAAGTGAACATACCTTCAGAAAGATATGATAGAATAAAAGATTTCAGAAAAGCTATAGCGATAGTACCCATATCGGCTAAGAGTGGCGAGGGTCTTGCCGAGCTCCTAGCGGTGCTCGCAGGAATTATTCAGAGGTTCTTAACACACAGAATAATGTTCACTTCAGGCCCCGCTAAGGGGGTAGTTCTTGAAGTTAAAGAGATTCCCGGCTTAGGACACTGCGCTGACGTAATAATATATGACGGGATACTTAGGAGAGGAGACACAGTAGTTTTAGGAGGTTATGAAGGACCTGTAACGACGAGAGTCAGAGCTTTGTTGATGCCGAGACCTCTTGAAGAAATGCGCGTGGCTGGCGAAGCCAGCTTTATAAGCGTAGACGAGGTAGTTGCTGCTGCCGGGGTTAGACTAAATGCTCCAGAAATCGAGAAAGTAGTTGCCGGCGCACCGCTTCAAGCCGTAGAAAATGAGGAGGAAGTTGAAGAAGTAAGTAAGAAGATAGCTGAGGAGTTAATGCAGGTCAGGTTTTCTAAGAATATAGTCGGTGTCGTAGTCAAGGCAGACACTCTAGGAACTCTAGAAGCAGTCGTCTCGATGCTTGAGAACAGGGGGATACCAGTAAGATTAGCTGACGTGGGGCCCCTAACAAGGAGGGAAGTCATAGAAGCTTCTATAGTAGCCAAAGAAAACAAGTACTTAGGTGTCATACTGCTTTTCAACGTGAAAGCACCTCCCGACATAGAAGAACTAGCTCTCAGAGAAGGCGTGAAGATATTTAGGGAAAGCATAATATACAAGCTCATAGAATCTTACGAGGAGTGGGTTACTGAAGAGAAATCTAAAGAAGCACTTGAGAAGGCCTTGAAGACCGTCTTCCCAGCCAAACTCCAAGTACTCCCAGGCTGTGTTTTCAGGAGAAGCAACCCAGCAATAGTGGGAGTTAGGGTATTAGGTGGTGTCATAAGACCAGGATATAGACTCATGAGATATGATGGGAGACTGCTAGGTAAGATTAACCAGATACAACTTAAGGGTAAACCACTACAAGAAGCTCGGTCAGGCTCTGAAGTAGCAATCTCTATAGAAGGAGACGTGCTGGTCGGCAGGCATTTCGACGAAAACGACATACTCTATACAGACCCAACAGAGAAAGACTTAGAGACCTTCATAAACGACTTCAAGAACGAGCTAAACAGCGAGACAATACACCTGATAAAAGAAATCATAGAAATCAAACAAAAAGAAGACAAGAGATTCGGTTTAAGCATTCTTGTAAAGCTAAGAAGTCAAACACAAGAAATAAGATAGTAACCAGCATATCTACATTATCGAAACTTCTACGCAGGACAACAAAAATAGAGTGCTTGAGAACTTTCAAGCCCCTCCCCTAAAGACTTTCAGCCTGAACTCCTCCACAGCTGTGTAGTGATTTACTATTGGTTCATGATAGCCTGCAAGACGGTATTTCAGAGGGTCGTGAAGTTCCTCACACTTGAAACTCTCTAGCTCTGGGAGGTATTTCTTGATATAGACACACTCTGGATCATACTTCTTTGACTGCAGTATAGGGTTAAATAACCTGATAGGCAGTGGATCAACGCCTACTGAGGCCGCCCACTGCCAGTTACCGATGTTGAGTGCTTCATCATAATCAATCAAGTACTTCTTAAAGAACTCTTCTCCTTTTTTCCAGTCGATGTGTAGGTCTTTAACTAGGAAGCTAGCAACAATAAGTCTTACTCTATTGTGAATCCACTTCTCTTTCTTCAACTGCTTAATCCCTGCATCAACTATGGGGTATCCAGTTTTTCCCTCTGTAAACGCTCTAAACAACTCCTCATCATCTCCCCACTTCAAGTTCCTCATATATGGCTTAAGCTCTAGTCTTCTCATCCACGGATGTTTCTCCATCAGATAATAATAGTATTCTCGCCAAGCTAATTGTCTCACAAACTCCTCTGAGTACTCTCTTGCCCTGAGATAGACAATCCTCACCGATATGATGCCGTGAGAGATGTAAGGAGAGAGTTTTGAAGTTCCATCAACTCCTGGGAGGTCCTTCATGTAAGCATACCTAACAAAGTCGAATTTCTGTAACCTCATCTTAAGGTCACTAAGACTCCAACTACTCTTGTTCGTGACTCTCCACTTATTTTTATTAATAACCTCCTCAAGACTTGGCTCATCTACCTCCGCGAATTTCTCAGTTGGAGGTAGGTCGACAATCGAGTCGTCCACGCGCTTCCTCCACTCACGGTAAAAGCTTGTGAAGTTCACTCCGCTTCTTATCTGAGTATAGTCCGTCAAGACGTTATCCTTTACCGTGATTAGCTTTACTCCATGCCTCTCGCACACGCTCTCAACTCTTCTTTTCTTTTCTCTTTCCGTTTCTGTGTGAGGATGGCTCATAAAGACTTTATCGAAACCATACTTGTCAAGTAAGTAACTTAAAATGATATCAGGCTTCCCAATAAATACTCTCAGCTTAGTGTAGTTGTTTATCTCATTAAGAGCTTCTATCAAGAAGCTAAACCTCGGGTCTTCATACTCTATCCCTCTTTCTTTAAGCTCCTCGAAATCGAGAATGTACGCTGTAACGATCTTGTCGCTCTTCTTGCAAGCTTCCCATAACGCTCTATTATCCTCAACTCTGAGATCCCTAGTAAAAATGTAAAGAGAAGACATTCACGACAACCTCACTACCTCAATTCAAAACTAACATTCAGTCGCTTAAAAGCTTAGCCACCAGTAATTGACTTCTTATCGACAATAGCCGTTTTAGACGCTGACTCAATCCACAAGCCACGAAACTAGACCCAACGCTCTATCCAGGTTGGTGTCATGAGCTTTTAGACTATCAACGAAGCGCATTTCAAACTCTAATTAGTGCTTATCTATGATTTTACACTCTAGGGCAATTGTTGCGATTAGCCTGAAGCGATTGGTTTATTATCCTAAAATGCTAATTTTTATATAGCTGGCTTCTAAATTTATTAGTATAGAGTCGGGTGAATTAACATATGGGGATGGAAGTCTTAACTGCTCTGACTCCATATTTACTCGCGGCTGGAGCTTTTGTTATCGTGTTACTGAAGGTTTTAAGATCTCCAAAGTTTCTTACGCAGGCAGTCACCGTAGCTCTGCTTGTGGGTTCAGTCTTTATGACCTTGGTCATTTATTCCGAAACTGCTGACGGGAAAGTCGTAATTTATACAGTCGGTGGCTTTCCGCCATCCATAGGGATAAGCTACGTTGTTGATGCATTCTCTTCAACTCTCGCGATACTGGTATCGATGCTCTTCTTAGCTCTCTACTCTCTTTTAAACGTTTTCAAAACGAAGGTTGATGAGTATTTCCTCGCTCTCTACCTAGGGCTTGAATCGGGTCTCCTTGGGATAATTTTTACAGGAGACCTCTTTAACATGTTCGTAATGATTGAGGTCACACTGGTTTCATCATACGGGCTTATAGCGATGTCGAAAACTAAGAGAGCCTATACTGCAGTATTCAGGTATGTTATGACTGCAGGCGTTGGAGGACTAATCTTCTTTACAGGTGTGGTCTTAACATACTTTGCTGCGGGAACCCTCAATATCGGGTACTTAGCAGCAGTGATTGACGGGGTTAACACAGGCTACTCAGGGTACTTAGCTAGTCCTTCCGCAGCCCTAGCAGTATTATTCACGCTGTTATTTTGGGGATTGATGGTTGATGAAGCTCTCGCCCCACTACATTTCTGGCTTCCAGGAGCCTACTCCTCAGCACATCCAGTCATCTCCTCACTCCTAGCAGGAGCTTCTGAAGGAGCCGCATATTATGCGCTGATGAGGGTATTCTATACAGTCTTGAACGGATTCCCTGATATAGTCGCTAATGCTCTCAGAGCTCTCGGTGTTTTAACTATAATAGTCGGCGGCATCGGAATGATGTATTCCAGAAGATTCAGTGAAATCATATCTTATAGCGTAATCCTTGACTCAGGCTATATTGCAGTAGCTCTGTCCTTAGGACCTGCCGGGGTTCAAGTAACGTTTTTCTACATCATCGCTCACATGGTGGTTAAACCCCTCCTCTTCCTTATAGCGGGATGGGCTAGGGAAGAGGTCGGTAGTGATAGACTAGATGATCTTCAAGGCGTACTCAGAGAATCAAAGATCCTGCAAGCAGGGCTTTTAACGGGTGCTTCCGCAGTGATAGGGATCCCACCAACAGTCCTCTTCGCCGCAAAGCTTCAGCTCTATATTGAGTTGCTGAGCACTGCGTTAGCTAATCCTCTAAATACGCTAGTTCTTGCCACAGCGCTAGCCGGCTCAGGACTTTCACTCGCTTCCTTCATTAAGGTGATCGTCACTACGATCCTGTCGCCCAAACCTCGGGAAGGAGTTAGGCTAAGTAGAGTACTTGAAGCGTACGTTATAGCTCTCGCAGGACTGACTATTGCCTTAGGGATATTCTATACTATAATTCAGGAACAACTAACAGCACCTGCTTCGAACATACTCCTTAACGGGAGGGGCCTCTACATCAATGAGGTACTCCAAGCCTTGTTTAGAGGGTGAAAATAATGGGTTTACTGAATAGGATTGCCAGATGGGCTAGAAGTAGGAGCATGTGGATGATACACTACTGCTCAGCGTGCGGGGCAGTAGAGTTCCCGCCACTAGTGATGTCTCCTGTGGACTGGGAAAGATACGGATACATGCCAGCACCAACACCGAGGCAGAGCGACCTCTATGTCGGGATGGGTTATTTAACTAAAAAGACCGTCAAGTTGTTCCTCAATATGTACTTGCAGATGCCTGAACCCAGGCATGTCGCAGCAGGGTGCAACTGCACCGCGACTGGAGGACTCTATTGGGATAGCTACGCGACTTATAAAAGACTAGACGACTTCGTCGAGGTTGAAGGCTGGGTTCCAGGATGTATGCCCATGCCAGACGACTACTTAAGTCTACTTAAATATCTTAGAAGCAGTATTTCAGAGACTCCTCTCGAAAAACACTTATCAAGAGTTAAAACTGACGCACTAGAGAAAATCAAGACTTACGAAGAGCTTGAGCAGAGATTTAAGGAAGAATATGAGGAGACCCTCAAGTCTTCTAGGCCCGTGAGCGGGTACGAGTTTAAGCCAACTTACCCAGAATGCTATGAGGTCGATGAACCATTAAAGATTTGTAAGACAGCCATTGAGGCATCAAAGCTCAGAAAGGTTATCTCAGAACTTAAGGAGGAAGGCTACACTCTATTCGTAAACATTAACTCAATTGACTACCCTGATAAAGGGGTCATCGAGCTATACTATATTCTAGAGAACCCAGAAACGGGTTGGCAGAAATGGGTTAAGACGTTTACGGACCGAGTCAACCCAACAGTCGACGACATTCACGACATTCACCCTATAGCCTTCTACGTCGAGAAAGAAGTTCACGAGATGATGGGCGTGAAATTTAAAGGACATCCAGATCTGAGTAAGTGGATTCTAAAGGACAATTGGGAGGGACCCCCACCTTTAAGAAAAGACGTTGACACCGCCTCCTTCGTAGTGAAAGTCATGTATGGAGGTTACAAATATGGGAGATAACTCAAGCTACACGACTATATACTTCGGCCCCCAGCACCCTGGGGTACCGGGAAACATAGCTTTCAAGCTCTGGCTCGATGGGGAGAGAATAGTGAAGGCTGAGACCATTCCAGGATTCCTTCATAGAGGTTTTGAGAAGATGATGGAGAATAGAACTTGGGAAATGAACGTCACGCTCAGTTATAGGTTCTGTGTAGAAGATCCTGACCATTTAGAAGTCGCTTACGCACTCAGCGTTGAAAAGATTTTCAAGACTGAAATACCCGAGAACGCTAGGTGGATGAGGGTGATACAGTGTGAGATGGGGAGGATAGCCTCCCACTTATTCTGGGGGCACTTTATGGGCGGTAGCGTTGGTCTGAGAACTCCTGCTTACTGGGCCGTAACCGCTAGAGAAGAGATTTTGAAGTGGTTTGCTAGGATCTCGGGACACCGAATATACCACAATCTCAGTGTTCCTGGTGGAGTGAGGTTTAAACCTCCCACTAACTTCAAGGAAGATACCCTCAGGCTACTTAACTACGTTGAGGAGGTTGCAGAAGATTTCAAGAAAGCGCTACTCGGCAATAAGATCTTCAGGGCAAGAACAAAAGGAGTTGGTAAGCTGAGTTCGAAAGAAGCGCTAGAACTCGGTATCACGGGACCAAGCTTAAGAGCGGGGGGATTAGCTTACGATCTCAGAAAGAAAGCACCTTACCTCGCATACGATAGGGTTAGCTTTGATGTGCCTACTGGGGAGGTCGGAGATGCTTTTGACAGGGCTGTAGTTAGGTTGAGAGAGATTACAGAGAGCGTGAAGATCGTCAAGCAAGCTATTGAGGAACTAAGGCTTGAAAAACCATTCAGAGTGAAAACTTCGATGTCAGCCCCGCCTGGAGAAGGCATTGCGAGAGTTGAGAGTGCGAGAGGAGAGTATATGATCCACATAGTTAGTGTTGGTGGGAGACGCCCCTACAGAGTAAGGCTGAGAAGCATGTCTATGCCTCTCCTCACTACGGCAATAAACAGGTTGCTTGAGAAAGAAGAAGTAACTATTGCTGACTTTCCAGTTATTCTCGCATCTCTTGACCCGTGTCCACCAGACCTTGATAGGTGATCGTTGATGGTCGTCTCCACTCTCCTTAAGTCATTAAAGTACTTGGCTCAAAAACCTTACACGAGGCTCGTTCCCGACAGAGACAAGCCATTTAAAACAAGCACGTTGAGAGGGGCTCACGTACTCGATATGTCTAAGTGTACTGGTTGCTCAATGTGCCAGCAAGTATGTCCTGCTGCATGTATCGACATGGTATCTGTAGAAGGTAAGTATCCACAGAATCCTAAGTCCAGGTTTCCAAGGATAGACCATAGTAAGTGTACTTTCTGTGCCCTTTGTGTTGAGTATTGCCCCTTTAATGCCTTATCTATGACGAGCGCTACCGGCTTCGAGCTCTTTACTGTGGATAAGTCCAAAACTTTTAAACAACCATTTGACCTAGTCAAGCCCCTGGGAGAAAGTACGGTGAGTAAAGAAGATTTCAGAAAACCTTACTCAAGTGAGGGTGAGTCTAAGTGAATTCAGCAGTGCTTGATCAATTCATCCCACTACTTATAGCTCTGTTCGCAACAGCAATGATAATTTATTCTGTGAGAGTCTTTACGTCTAAAAACATCGCTGACGCCACACTCGCCGTGGACGCCTTGACAGTTGACCTCTTAGTCATTTTCATTCTCATAGCATTATACTATAAGTCAACCTTCCTCCTGATAGGCGCTGTCCCCTTAGCTACTTGGGTCCTTATTCTAGACATTGTCGTGGCGAGATACTTAGATAAGGTAGGTGCTGAGAAATGATTGATGCAGTCTTATTCTACGTTGGGCTAAGCATAACCCTGGTTGGCGGGGTCATGGATGTGGTGGCTGCTGTAGGATTCTTCAAGTTCAAAGACTTCTACACAAGACTTCACGCAGCAACTGTGGGAGCCATAGGTGGTGGATTCTACCCTCTCGTCGGCTTAGCCCTCATGACGCTTAGCCTAGATATCGCACTTCAAATGAAGCTTACTTTCGCTGGAATCTGCCTACTCTCGGCTGCAATCATTGCTGTCGGAGTGCCCTCAGGGACGCATGCGTTGGCTAGAGCTTCATATAGGTCGCGAGAAGCTAAGCCAGTCGTAATAGGAGACAAGCTAAGAGAGAAGCTGGAGGGTGCTAAGAATTGATAATGCTCATGCTCGCTTCAATAGCTTCAACTCTCGCGCTGATAGCAACTATCATAGCAGTCTACTCCAGGGACGTAGCCAAGACCATAATCATCGCTGGAATCGAATCTGTTTTTTACGCAGTAGTCCTTTCTATTTTCCTAGCCCCAGACCTACTCATAGCTTACATAGCAGTCGGGCTCGGCTCAAACACGGCAATACTGTTTTACGTACTCTCAAAAGGTGAGAGGTATGAGGAAGAGGATTGAAGTAATCATTCCAATTTTACTTGGGGCCGGGCTATACCTCTTACTCTATATGACGGGTTTACTCACAATGTGGAAAGACTTAACTACACTAGCTTCAAAGTATCTTAAAATGATTCCAGATATTCTCAACCCTTACACGTCAGCGAGTTACGAAGTAGTCACCTCAGTAATATGGGACCAAAGAGGTTTCGACACTTTCTTCGAGACAACAGTGCTTTTCTTAGCGATAATCGCTGCGGTAGGGTTGTTTGATAGAGTCATTAGTCAGGACGTGGAGAATCATCGAATGACTCTGATACCGAGATTAGCTGTCAGGGTGCTGGCTCCAGTAACAGTAATAGTGTCAGTCTCTGTTGCTGTTCACGGGCACATTTCACCTGGTGGGGGATTCCAAGGAGGGGTCGTCTTTGTCATGGCACCACTAATGTTCATGCTCGCGTTTTCCAGTGGTTTCATCTTAAGAGCAGGCTTCAAAAGCGACCGCCTTATGGTCATGCGTGGTTTCGCATTAAGCTTAATCGCATTGACCGGGCTTATACCCCTCATATATGGGTATACGAAGTCTGTTAATGCCTACTTATTTCAGAATCTATTGAAGCCAGACTCTTCCTTCACTTACCCGGCGTGGGTCGACATAGGACCTATCCGAATACTACTCTCCGGGAGCTTGATACTATACAACGTTTTCGAGTATGTCGCGGTCTTTGCAGGGTTTACGGTTGCTCTATATCTTTTGACGAAGGTATTTGAGGAGGGGGTCAAGAAGTGATTGAGGAGCTTGCCTGGTACTACATAGGTTTCACAACACTTCTGACTATGGCTTTCTCAGCTTACGGGCTAGCCGTGAAGCCACATATAGTTAAGAAAATGGCTCTATTTACGATATTGAGTGATGCTATCTACGTGCTCTTAATCTACTTAGGATACAGACCATCCGCTTCCGCACCTCCCGTCTATCCTGGAGGGAGTTTAGAAAACCCCGTATTACCCAGTAGTAGCGAGACTTCAGTTTTTGCCACATTAAGTGTAGATCCTGTTCCACAGGTTTTGATAGTAACGGCGATCGTTATAGGACTAGCTATCTTTATACTGATGGCTGTAATTGCTGTCAAGATCGCTAGCGAAACAGGCACCCTGAACCTGTTAAGAATTGAGAGAGGTGAAGAGAGGTGAGGAGTGCCTACATAATAGTCTACGGTTTACTCCTAACCGTGGTATATTTGCTTTACACAGGATCTACTAGCACAGTAGAATTAGTCTTAGCAGTATTGTCGGGTGTTGTTGTAGCAGCAGTCTTTTCCAAAGGATTGATCCAAAATTCCTCGAAAATAAGCCTAGGGAGATTTCTGAAGTCTATTCAGTACCTCATTCTCTACTTCACAGTAATCGAGATTAAGGCGCATTGGAGTGTTTTAAAACTAATATTGAAACCAAACGTGAGCTACAGACCGGCTATTGTTAGAATTCCTTATGATTTAGAGAGTGATTATTCAGTGTTCGCTGTAGCTAACTCAATAACAAATACTCCTGGAACGGTAGTTGTGGATTTAGACGAGAAGGAGAAGCACTTCTACGTTCACTGGATAAACGCCCCCTCACTTAACGATGAGGAGGCAAAAAGAATGATTTCTCTAGATTTCGAGAAACGTATTCGTGAGATATTCGAGTAGGTGGTGAGTGATGAGTATTCAAGACTTTCTAATCACGTATCTTGTTCTCAGTTTAGTAAATAGCGCAATAATATTTTTAGTCTTCTACTACCTATTCCAGAAACTCGTGGCCTCCAAGACTCCCGAAGAGAGAAACGTGATTTCAGACTACATCGTTATGGGAGGCTTCCCTTACGACGAGCCCCCTAGACAGTCTATAGCCGGAATGGTTAGAGATATCTTCAGGAGAGCGCTCGGCACCACTAAGGTACGAGGGTGGTATTGGGTATTCACAGGAGTTGGGAGGTGGTATGCTTTGGGATTGCTAGTTCTCCTCATGTTAATTATTGCTTCACTCATGTATGGGTGGTGAGTATGGAGATTCTCCACCTTCTAATTCAAGCTCTAGTCTACCCTGGCTTGCTCTTCACTATAGTGCTCATAATATTCACTCAGTGGATTAGTAGGAAGCTCTCGGCGAGACTTCAGTTCAGGCGAGGACCCGTTCACGCAGGACCTGCTGGACTCCTCCAACCATTAGCAGATTTGTTGAAACTTGTTTCGAAAAAAGATCTAATCAACAAGTATTCATTAAGGCTGAGCCCTATTCTAGCAATCTGCTTCGCGATAGGGCTTATCATCGTTGCTCAGTTAGTGCTCCCTGTCGCCTACTATCCTCTTCAAGCATCATTTGACTTCATAGTGATTCTTTATTCTCTCCTTGTAATCCCCTTTTCCCTAGCCTACTTATCTCTAGCGCACCCTAATCCTTACGCAAACATAGGGGCTGCTAGATATCTCGCGCTACTAGCGGTCTCAGAGCCTGTCTACGCGATCAGTCTCTTCGTTCCGGTTATTATATCCTCTAGATATTTTGGAGCGGAGTACTCGCTCTACCTAGCAACTGTAAACTCAAGAAATTCCTGGCTTGTGTCGCCGTCAAAGACTGCTGCTATGTTTGTTGCTTTGATAGTGAGTTTCACGGCTATGCTCGCCATCTTAATGACTAAGCCTTTTGACACTCCCGAGGCTGAGTCAGAAATATACTGGGGGATCTTCACAGAGCTCGGCGGTCCGAGACTGGCTCTGGGCTTCTTCCTCAAGTTCGCTGAGAGGATAGTATATCCATTAATTTTCTCAGCACTCTTCCTCGGGGGAACCTACCCGTTCCAACCAGAGTTCACAATTCAAGGAGCTATGACTCTATACCTAAAGACAATAGGGGTGTTCGCAGCAATAACAATCCTAGATAACATCCTGCCAAGGTATAAGCCTGAACAAGCCGTAAAATTCATCCTGAAATACCTCTACCCACTAGCTATATTCAGCCTGGTCTTAGCCTCAATATAAGACGAAAACCTTTAAGAAAAGATTTGCCTTAATCTCTCTCTTCTCTAGATCCTCAGAGTCAACCACTAATGTGCGTATCTAGAAGTCACCGCAAGTCTCTGAAAAAATAATCTTAATCTCGTACTCAGCTCTTTCAACAGAGTCAGCCGCGTGAACTATATTCTCTCTTACAGAGAGGGCGTAATCCCCTCTTATAGTTCCTGGAAGTGCTTCCCTACCGTCTGTAGAGCCTATCAAGTTCCTCACTACCTTGACAGCTTCATCCCCTTCAACAACCATAGCTACTATAGGTCCGGAAGCCATGAACTTTATTAAGTCTTCGTAGAACGGCTTGCCTTTATGGACGTCGTATAGTCGCTCAATACACTCTACGGTGGGGTATATCATCCTTAAACGAGTTATTTTGAGGTCTTTATTCTCAATCCTCTTTATTACCTCGCCTATTAGTCCTCTCCTGACTCCGTCAGGCTTCACTATCACTACAGTTCTCTCCAGCAAATTCATGCCCTCGAGCTCTTCTTACCTAAGAAGTATCTAGACCACGGGACTCTCTTAGGGTCTCTGCCCAGTTTATAGTTCTTGAAACATTTGCTAGAACAGAAATGAAGGAGCGTGCCGTCATTCTTAACCAGAGTTAATCCAGTGCCTGGAGGTATTTCGCTACCGCAGAATGAACACTTATCTACTCGAACCATTAATAACCACCTTACCTCCTAGCAGTGAGTTTCCTAGCTTCTCTTTCGGTCTCTCTCAAAATAATTATGTCTCCTACACGCACAGGACCTTTCACGTTTCTCGTCAGTATCCTGCCTTTATCTCTGCCCTCGAGAACTCTAACCCTAACCTGAGTAATCTCTCCAGTAACGCCCGTACGTCCTATTATCTGGAGTACCTCAGCCGGAAACCCAAACTCCTCAGTAACTTCAGTCGGTTGTTGAGTTATGTCGACCTTCTTGCCTTCCCCACTCACTCCTCAACACCTTAAAGATGACTTGAAATACACTTATAAGTATTTCGTGTGTTACCAGGTTTAATGACTGAGTCTGTTAAGAGTAGACTCAGAAGTCTCCTGACTTATCTAAAACCTTCACACAAAAACTAATTAGGTGTTGTTTGAGCTACGATGCTTGAGTTGGCCTAGGCGCCCTTAGCTTTAAGATCTTGGTATGCTTTAGTTAATTCCTCTACTAACTCCTTAGCTTGACCGGGCTCAACTATAGCTACTGCTGCAGCGCCTACCTGAAGTCCTGATTCCTCACCTAACCTCTTCTTGCTGGGAACGTATATGTACGGTATCTTCTTTTCCTCACATAATAGTGGGAGGTGCATCACTACCTCAGGAGGCTCCACATCCTCAGCTATTACTACTATCTTAGCTAAGCCTCTCTCGACGGCCTTGGTAGTTTCGTTGGCTCCTCTCCTAACCTTTCCGCCAGTCTCTCTGGCTTTCTTAACAGCTTCATAAGCTTTCTCAGCTATTTCTGGCGGTGTCTTAAACTTTATGTGAACAGGTTTACTCATCCTCATCCCCTCTGGTCGTCGTACCAGAGATTATAGGTAACTTAAGACTTATAAGCTTTCAACGAAAATCGGGAAGTAAAGTTTTCTTATTCATGCATGAACACAGCTTCCACGAAATCTTCCTTGCTTAACGCGCGTTTACGTATCTTAACGAAACCATACCTAACTAACTGCACCTTACTCTCTGGCTCTAGCTCTCTCAATGCTGGCTCACTTAACCCACTCACTCTACGAAGATCGAGGTCTTTAGGGACTAGTATCTCTAGCTTGACATTATCTCTTGCAGGGACCCACTGAATTATAGGCATCCTAGCTTCTTTTGCTTGTTTTAGGTCTCTACCCACGTACTCACTAACTAGCACGTCTTCTCTTATCTCAACTAACCTCACATTACATAATTCCATCAGCCTAAACATTCCTGCCTTCTTGACTTCCTCTAAATCACCGCGATCTATGAGTACCCGTAGTTCCCCTGAAGAAACATCTAGTAATATCTCCCTACTACCTAGGAAAGAGTTCTCAGGATGATTAGCTAAGACAGCTTTAGTGGGACCCGAATAATTAGAGATTCGCAACTCTATAGGGGTGAAAACAGCCATTAATCTCTTCGTATTCTTATCTATGAGTTTCCTATTTAAAGCAGCTATGTTGTCCCAGCTTATAGAAGCGTCACTCTGCTTAATACCCACATCAATGATTATCTCACGCACAGTCTGAGCCTCAATACCCCTATTTCTCAACGAAGCTATCGTGCCGAATCTAATATCAGAAGGACCCTCAAACTCGCCGGGCCTGCTAGAAATTAATTCCTTTATCTTAGACTTACTCAGAATAAGCCCTTCTAAATTGAGTCTACCTAGATTTAATACGGCGGGATAAACCCAGCCTAAGTGCTGATACACGTACCTCTGCTTAACGGTGTTGAGTGCGTGCTCCCTACCCCTGAGTATGTGCGTAACACCCATCAAGTGATCGTCTACTCCCGCAGCAAAATTATATGTAGGCCACACAACATACTTAGAACCTACTATAGGGTGCGGGTGCTTGCCCGTGTCTATAATCCTGAAAGCAACCCAGTCAACTACTGAGAAGTCCGGGTGATTTAAGTCTGTCTTTACCCTAAGTACGGCTTCACCCTCACTAAAATAGCCTGACCTCATCTTATCAAAGAGTTCTAAGTTTTTCTCAGGAGTGACATTCCTGTGCGGGCAGGCTACACGCCTCAGCCTAAACTCTCTAAAAGCTTTCTGAGAACATAAATCAACATAAGCTGCACCCCTACTTAAGAGCTCTTCAGCAACCTCATAGTATAGCTTCATCCTCAGAGACTGGATATACTCCTCATCCCACTCAACACCTAACCACTTCAAATCTTCTTTTATTTGACGGTAAGCTTCTGGAATCGGAGCCTTTATCCTAGGGTCAGTGTCCTCGAAACGTAGAATCATTACCCCGCCATACATTCTCGCGTATTCATAGCTCAGTATAGCTGGTCTAGCGTTCCCTAAGTGTATGTAAAAATCTGGATTTGGAGCAAATCTGGTTCTAATCACTCTATACTGGTCAGCTTGAGGGAGTGGCGGTAGCCTCTTCTTCTCTTCTTCTCTCCCCCTCTTCTGCTCTAACAACTCTGGAAACTCACTCATTAAGAGTTTTTTCTGGTCTTCAAAACTCAGTGAGTTGACTTCCCTGACGACCTGAGACACGTACTTAGCTAATTCTCTAGCTAGAGGCTTTAGCTCAGGATGCTCTCCTAAAACAGCACTTATGACAGGACCTTCTACAGCCTTTCCCCCGTGCTCGTAAGCGTTCTTGAGAGCTAGCCCTCTAATCAGCTTCTTAACTTCTGGGGGTATTGCTTCATTACTCACGAACGCCACCCTCCTTAATAAAGACTAAGACCTTAGAAGGTCTTGAGACAGGCACTTCATGAATTAACACTACCGAGCCTTCGAAGTCTGACCTCAAGCTTCGTACTTCTCTCTTGCTAGTTATGATGTACGCTAGCTTACTATCACGTTTAACATAATCACATTCTCGGACGTTCACGAAGACCTCACTACCGCTAACCTCAACAACGGCGAGCTTATCGCTTGAGCGAACCTCAACACATTTGTTCATGACTTCATTACAGACTAAGACATCAGGTCTCTGCGGAGACATCAACATCTCAACCAACTCATGACACTGAATACTCTTGATGTCATCACGTGTTTTAACGTAACATTTAGGTTGGTTATATGCTTCAGGAGAGTCCAGAAAACCCTTACGTGCTTCCCCAGAACTTACTGAACTCATTTTAGTAATTCCTCGCAGCAACGAAGAGAGCTAAGTCTCGTAATAAGTCTCTAGCTTCTTGATCAACAGGTCTCACCCTACTCAATGCTTCAAGACCTTGCTTGAGGTATTTATCAGCTAAGCTGTCAGCGAATTCTACAGCACCAGTAGACTTGATTAGTTCGGCCACGCTCTTAAGTTCTTCAATACTAGCATCTCTCTTTCCTAAAGTACTCATCAGTTTCTTTCCCTCATCTGAGCTCAGTTTACTCAGAGAATAAATCACTAAGACAGTCTTCTTTCCTTCTCTTAAGTCGCTGTAGACAGGCTTTCCTAACACAGACTCATCAGCAACTAAACCAAGCACGTCATCTCTTATCTGAAAAGCTATACCAACACCTTCAGCAAACTTCTCTAAATTAGTAATTTCATTTTCGGGAGCGCCTGCTAAGAGAGCTCCTATAACTAAGCTTGATTTAAAAAGTGCTGCAGTTTTTTTATAAACCATGATTAAATACTCGTCAAGCGTGACATCCCACCTGTGTTCAAACTCCATATCTAGTGCCTGCCCTTCCGCGACCGTGACGGCAGCCCAAGTAAGTTCTTTAAATGCTTTGACTAACCTGTCAGCAGGCACTAACCCAGAAAGCCTTCCTAAAGCTTCAAAAGCTTTAGCAAAGAGCAAATCACCAGCAAGTATCGCCATATCTTCACCGTAGACTGTGTGAACTGTTGGAACACCCCTGCGAAACGCGTCTTTATCCATTATATCATCATGAACTAGCGTGAAGTTATGCAAAATCTCTACAGAAGCTCCTGCACGAACTCCCACATTCTCGTCAAGCCCGTACATCCGACCACTTAACACTAAAGCTAGAGGCCTTAACCTCTTACCACCTGCTCTGATCAGATGGTATGAAGCCTCATAAAGCTTCTTAGGCTCGCCGCTGATGACCTCGCTAATTACTTTATCTACCTCGGAAGCTACGTGCCTAGCGTAACTCATTAGTTTGCTGAAGTCCTGACTCACCTAACACACCTAATCATAAGGTAAAACCTAGAATTTAAAGAGTGAAGCCTCTACTTACTAGCCATTCCCTCAAAATAGAGGTGATTATAATAGGCTTACGCCTCAGCTCTGTGAGGTCTTTACTCCCAGTCAATGCTACAAGCGCCTTAATGCCGTGAATAAACGCTTGCAGAAACTCTTCTAGGTAACCGCCGTAATAAGCCTTGAGAACAGGAGCTGCTAACCCTACTAGGTCAGCTCCTATCCTCAACGCTTTAACTGCATCAACAGAAGACCTGATACCTCCAGAACCTATGATTATAGAATCAGGAGCTGCTCTCCTAGCTTCTATTATTGATGCTGCTGTAGGGATCCCCCAGTCAGCTATGTTTGTAGCAATTAATTCTTTAAGCCTATTATTCATTCTCTGAGCTCTATACTTCTCTACTAAGACCCAGTTAGTCCCTCCTGCCCCCGCCACATCAAACAGCCTGACTCCAGCCTCGCTTAACTCCCTGACAACCTCATACGAAAGTCCTTGACCCACCTCTTTAATCATTATGGGGACAGGGAGTTCTCTAACGACAAGTCTCACCTTAGTCATTAAACCTCTGAAGTCAGGTGTTCCCTCAGGCTGAGCAACCTCCTGAGTTAAGTTTAGGTGGACAGCCAGCGCATCCGCGTTAATCATGTCTACTAATTTGCTTATCTGACTCAGGTCGTACTTCACGAACTCGTGCGCTCCAATATTACTTACTAGGGGTATGCTCTTGGCGTACTCCCTAACTATTTTGAAGGTCTGTTCAAGTCTCGGATCCTCGATAGCAGCTCTCTGACTACCAACTCCTAGAGCAATCCCAAATCTCTCAGCTACGTTAGCGAGCTTGCCGTTTATTTCTTCAGTGCCCGGCGCTCCTCCAGTCATGCCGGTAATCATTACTGGGGCTTTCAAGACTTTCCCAAGAAACGAAGTCTCTAAGTTAACGCTACTCAGGGGAATTTCAGAAGATGCCTGATGAACTAGAAACACGTACTCGAGCCAAGTAGTGTTAGGTCCCTCTACCTTCTCCTTCAAGACGACATCTACGTGTTCCAGCTTCCTCAACTGGGCCTCATTACTTAAACCCATAGAACAGACCCTACTACATTCTTTTCTTCAAGAGCATTTAATAAGTTACCCGGTATAAGACCATTAACAACGTAAACCGTCACACCCCTAATACCGAGAGATAGAGGCTTCTTCAGTTTATTAAGCATCCCTCCCGTAACGTCGGAAACCTCCCAAAAACTAGCTTCCCTCAACACGTCACTTACGTGCATATTGCTTAAGACTCGCGCATCTTCACAGAGCTTCGGGTCCTTATCGTACACACCATTAACGTCTGTAACGAAAATAACTTTCCTCAAACCTAGAGACTTAGTCAAATACCACACTATGTCATCTCCCGAAAGAACTTTCAGTTCACTACCTGAGATTATTACGTCGCCGTAAAGAACTGGCACCATGCCTGAACTTATAAACCTTTCAACCACGCTAAAATCGCATTCTCTGAATTCTACTCCCCAGCATATAGACCTGGGCGGTATCCTGACCGCCGGCACCTCAGAAGCTAGTAAGACCTCAGTTATTAAGTGATTAAGGAAGTCCATGTAAAAAGCTACTCTAGTATAGCATTGCGTGTTTATGTGACCTACCTTCTCAAGACATTCCCTAACTAGCGAGTGACCGAAAGAACCTCCCCCGTGAACTAGTATGAGCTCTTGTCTCTTATCTCCACGTAAGAAACTAGATATTTCCTCAGCAAGTCTAAACACTACGTCTGACCGGGCTGAGAAAGGTTCGTTCTTCCTCGTTATTACTGAGCCTCCTAACTTTACTACAGCACTCACTTAATAATCACCTCAACACTAAAGGCCTTGTCGATGTCTGGGAATATCAGTGCTAATCCCTTCTCACTTTTAGGTGGCTGAACACCGTAAAGAACATACCACAAAGCATTATATAATCTCAGAAACTTACTCACGTCTTTCTCTTCCCTCAGATTACTGAAGACACTGATGATCACGTTACCTGCTAAATGAGTCAAGTAGTCGATAAACGGCTGATCAGTAAGGGACTGAAGCGCTACCTCAGAAATATCTGTTACTTCAGCGACTAAGGGCTTATCAATCTCTACGTACTCCTCGCCAAACCTCCATATGTAGGGCCTCCCAATCAAGTCAGCAAGCCTTAAACCAAAAACACTGTGAGGTAAGCCTATCTTAGAATCTATCCTCCACGCAGCTTCAATAATGTCACTGTCTAGCTTACCACCCAATAACTCTAGAATAGTATTAGTAGCATGGACATACGTATATTCTCTTAACGATTTACTTGAGGTCTTCACTCTCAACCTCAAAGAAAACTCCATATCTAGCTCCGATGAGAGGAGCTTGAGAAACTCTCTGATTCTGCTCTCAATGAATGAGGGCTCTATAGACCCAGAAACAAAAATTCTTGAAGTTTCTCTGACTACTTCAGCTTCAGTAAGTATTTCGTATGTTGTCGGAAAAAATATTATGGGGTTATGTCTGTCTGGTATAGGTATGTGGAATAAGGGGATCCATACGTAGCCGCTTCTAGTAAGCTTCACCTAACCGAAGCACCTCTCTTAAGTATAGGGGGCGCGCGACCTACTTAAGAATTCTGATAGCTGAGTAACCCACGACTAACGACTTATCGCCTGATACGTCTCCTGAGGTCGCGTATTTCAAGACTTCTACTCCAGAAGAGCCACTCAGTATAGCGTAATAGAGGAGAGTCATGACTGGCGCCACACCACACATCGTTATGTTCTTTCTTAAGACTACATCAAACAATCCTTTAGGGTCTAATGATTTTATTTTGTCTAGAACAGTCTTGTCTTTCTCGGCAGCTCTGTCGTGTGGTTCGTAGTGAGTTAAGTCTGTTGATGCTATAACTACTACGTCTCTCCCAAGCTTTGAGGAAGCTTTGAAGATAGACGCAGCTAGGTCTTCCGAGATTTCAGGTACCTGATACATGATAGATATAGGAACTATGCTTACGTCTTTAAAGAGATACTGCAAGAAAGGTATTTGAACCTCGAGTGAGTGCTCCTCGTAATGAGCCTGCTTGTCTGGCCTAGCATACTGCGAGTTGCTTATTATTTCTTTAGCTAGGTCGGCATCAATAATAGCGTGACCTAGCGGGGTCTCCCACACCCCCTCATCCCATACTGAAACTATCTCTCCAGCGCCTGTGTGATTAGGTCCTAACAAAATAAAAACGTCTGGCTTTCCCTCAGAAGCTAGTTTCGCGTATGAATGCGCTGCTACTGGACCGCTGTAGATGTATCCTGCGTGAGGTACTACGAACCCTATACTCTCCTTACTCCTAACTTCCGAGACTTTAGGGATGAAACCCGGTCCGTGCTTATGTGTGAAAGCCCATTCAATCTGCTTAATTAAGGATTCTCTTCTACCCTCATAAAAATAGCCTGCTACTACAGGCTTTCTTATACTCATTTACTTAACACCTTAGTCTCGAAGGCGTCAGGCCCTACGCTTAACTCACCTGTTGGTGGTAGAACTCCCCTCTCTCTAAGCACTTGCCTAGCGAGCAACCAGTAAATAACTGCCAGAGACTTCCTGCCTTTATTATTGCCTGGAATAACTAAATCTATATTACTCGTTTTAGAGTCTGTGCTGACTATAGCTACTACAGGTATCCCTATCCTAGAAGCCTCTATAAGTGCTTGCTGATCTACTCTAGGGTCTGTAACGACGAGTACTTCAGGCTCTATATAGATACTCAGGTTAGGATTCGTGAGTGTTCCAGGTATAAACCTACCTACAATAGACTTGCCTCCAGTCAACTCAGCGAATTTCTGGACTGGCTGGAAACCGTAGGGTCTTGCCGAAACTGCTAGCACAGCGTCTGGTCTGAAACTAGCTATGAATTTTCCGGCTATGCGGATCCTCTCATCAATCTTCTTCACGTCTATTATGTATGGTCCGTCAGGTCTCTGCCTATAGACGAATTTCTCCATGTGTTTAGTACACATGTAAGTGCCTATGTGTACACCTGCTTCTAAGTATATGTTAAGCGGGACTAGTAATTCACTGCCTGCTAGCTTCTCTCGATCAACGTCCTCACTCATGCGATTACACCTTCCTAGTATACATAACTAACTCCTCAATTAAGTCTAGGTGCGAGATAAACATCCTCCTGCAACAGTATCTCTTAACACCCAAGTCATCAAGTACTCTCCCTGGGTCCTTACCAGACTTAACACCTTCTACGAAAGCCTCCCACTTATCACCTATTACCGCGCCGCACGTAAAGCATCTCACCGGGATAACTACCATAACGCGTCACCTGTAAGACTTCTGCCTGAATCTTCTTGCAGAGTACCGCATCCACTTCTCAGGCTCCGTTCTTCTCGGGTCTCCAGCTATCATTGCCCTAGAATACTCGCTAAATATTCTCTTCAGTTCTTCACTGCCCGTGAAACTCAGTAAAGCACGTGATATTGCTGTCCTCACAGCGTCGGCTTGAGCCATAACACCGCCTCCTCTCACATAAACACGTACATCAACCTTATCCCAGACTTCCTTACCAGCTAGTAATAGGGGTTCCATCATCTTCATCCTAGCCATCTCAACAGGCCATATCTCGATAGGTACTCCGTTGATCCAGACTCTCCCCTTACCTGGTTCTACAACTGCCTTAGCTACTGCTGTCTTACGCTTACCTACTGCTATGACTATTTTTGAATCATGAGGCTGTGTCTTACTCATTTACCTCCCCTCCATCCAAGAGCCGTAGCTATCTCAGCAACAGTCACTACTCTCCTAGACCTACGAGTAGCTAGTCTAACCATCTCCTTACCCTCTAACTCCTTAGGTACCCCAACAAATACTCTTAGCTTACTTAAGTTGACCCGACCCTTATTGAAGCTTTTCGGTAACATACCTCGCACAGTATACTTGACTATGGAGACAGGGTTTCTAGGCCTTCTAGGAGAACTTTTCTCAGGATTTCTTAAGGTTCTTAGAGTAAGCCAAATCTTGTAGCCTTCAATAACTCTCTGCTTCTCACCGCTAACTACTGCTTTCTCAGCATTAACTACATAGACTTCATACCCTTCCTTTAGGAGCTGAGCTATCCTAGAAGCTAACCTACCTAATATAGCTCCCTCAGCATCTATTACGATCTCTCTCCTCGCTTCAACATCCTGTGAGCTCATATTACCACCTTAACGCCGCTTCCACTAGGATTAATGCTAATTAAGTCTTTAATACTCATTACTTGACCACCAGCATTCTTGACCTTCTCTACGGCCTTAGGTGAGAAACTGAAAGCAGCTACTACTACTCTCTTGTTTATGGTGCCGGCACCCAGAAGCTTCCCAGGAATTACCACTACCTCATTAGGTGAGGCCACTCTCTCTAATTTAGAGACATTAACTACTACTCTGCTCCTAGAAGGTCTTTCTAGGATATCAGCTACGTAATCCCATATAGGCGCCTTATACTGGTTAGCTGTCTTCCTTAATTCTCTAGTCAGTGTTCTCAAAGTAATGTTTGTAGGTCCTGTACGAGGCACCCTCACTCACCACTCTGAACTTTAATAGAGTCCAATACACTTAAAAACTTATCAAGTTTTGATATAACTATCTTCAAAGCTTCAGCCACCACAGTCTCCGGCTTTAGAGACCCGGAAGACTCTATAGTTAGGTAAAACTCGTCGTCTTTAAACCCCAACTCTATAGCGTCGGTAGGGCAGGACTTAACGCATTGCCTGCAGAGAATACATTTCTCATCATACGCTCTCACCTTACCGCCCTCCAAGACTAAAGCATCCCGTGGGCAGACCTCCACACACTTACCGCAGAGAGTGCATAAACTCTCTTTAATAGTGAGTCTTGCAGAGTAGGTTACTGTAGAGATAGTTACTGGAGACCACTTAATATGTTCTATGCCTCTCCCAAGTCTTGCGTAAGCCTCTAAAGAAATCTCTTGGTTAGGTCCGAGAACTACTATAGGTATCTTATCATAGACGGGCCTCACGTCAGGGTCTGTAAGGGGCTTGAGGTCACCTGAGTACACAGTCTTAGTCTCGCCATCTTTTGCTGAGGCTTGAAGAGACAAAACCGCGTAGCACTCGATAGATTTTTCAGGACCTGCGCCAACACACTCCTCAGGACTCTTATACTTCCTCAGAGCTTCTTCAGAATTCAGCGGTATTAGACCTAATCTGTGAGCTATTATCTCGTCATGAAGAACTGAAGTGTTGTTGTTGAATATAACGAAATCTACAGCCATGGTTGGAACATACTCCATAGAAGCTCTCCTAATAGCGTTTAAGAGGGCTAGGGGGACTCCTTTGAAGAGAAGTTTAAGACGATTATCTCCTCTCTCAACTACTATGACAGAATAAGACACCTTACACCCTCCTACCTCTCCTGCCGCCAGGCCTCCGCGTCGTGTCGTGGGGGATGGGAGTTACGTCCTCTATACGCCCGATAATGAATCCAGTCCTGGCTAAGGCTCTAATAGCTGCTTGAGCGCCGGGCCCAGGTATCTTAGGCCCGTGGCCTCCCGGACCCCTAACCTTAATATGTATAGCGTTTATTCCCTTATCCATGGCTTTCTGAGCAGCTCTGTAAGCGATGAGCATCGCTACGTAGGGAGACGGCTTCTCTCTATCAGCTCTTACTACCATCCCTCCAGACATAGTCGCCACAGTCTCAGCACCGCTTAAGTCAGTTATGTGGACTATAGTGTTATTGAAAGAACTGTATATGTGTGCAACCCCCCACTTAAGTTCTCTAGAAGTAAAAGCCATAAATCCTCACCTACTCACTGCCTAATACTTCTCCAAAAATTTCTTCCTTCTTTATTCTAGTAGCTATAGGCGAGCCCGGAGTAAAACCAACTAACTGCTCTTCTTCTCTATTGACTAGGTAGCCAGGCGACGTCACTCTCTTACCACCGATGGATATGTGGCCGTGCACGATTAGTTGCCTAGCTTCATGAATAGTCCTAGCAAGTCCTTTCCTATACACTATAGTCTGCAACCTTCTCTGAAGAACGTCTTCAACGGTTAGTCCTAGAATATCGTCTATAGTGCCGTACTCTTTCTGAAGGAGTCCTAAGCTATAAAGCTTCCTAACTAGGTCTTTCTCTCTAACAGACCTCTCATCAGGGGTTAGAGAGAGGAGTGCCTTAGCTTTATTCCTTATATTCCTCAAGTAAGTCTGAGCAAGCCATAATTCCCTCTTATTCCTCAACCCATACTTACCTACTAACTCCATCTCTTCAACTAGCCTGTCTTTAATCCACGGATGCCCGGGCTTTTCCCACTTCCTCCTAGATTTTCTTGGGTCACCCATCAAAGACCACCCAACTACTCACTAACTCACTCCTGCTTCTGCTGTGCTGCCTTACCCTTAGTAACCCCAACTACAGGCCCTATCCTGCCCGTAGTGTGGGTTCTCTGCCCTCTCACTTTAAGACCCAGCTGATGTCTTATACCTCTCCAACTCCTCGTCTTTATCTCTCTCTCAATATCGCTTCTAGCCTCAAAAATCAAGTCTGCTGATATGAGGTGTCTATCCTCTCCTGAAGCGTAGTCTTTCCGCCTGTTAAGATACCAGGCAGGAATACCGTACTTAAGTGGATTATTTATTACGTCTTCTACTCTCCGCACTTCAGCATCACTTAAGTAGCCTATACGAGATTGAGGGTCAAGCCCGACTATCCTCGCTATAGCGAGTCCAGTATGATAGCCAACTCCCTTTATCTTAGCTAGACCGTAAGGAATAAGTAAGTCTCCCTCTACATCAACGCCGGCAATCCTCACTATATGCCTAAACCTACCCTCACTCATTCTATTATTCACCGCACACCTAGATTAAAGACTATTAACAGTATATAAGTTTTTTCAAGACTGTAGGATTAATCACGCGTCTCAGTTCTTGATTAGTCTTAAGACCTGCCCAACTAGTTTCTGGCCTATAAGGTAGCGAGACCTACTCAAGACCAGAGTTTTAGAGGTCTTACACACATAATCTAGAGCAGTAGAGGTCAGCCCTCCTTAACTGAAGGACCGGGAGTTTCTTCCTGACTTCATAAACTAACTCTACATCTATGTCTATCTCAGAGTATTTCTCTCCAACGCCTAAGTCAAGTATTTGAGTTCCCCAAGGATCGACCACGAGAGACCTCCCAGTATATTCATCTCCATACTGCACCGCGACAGCCACGTAGACGGTGTTTTCATGTGCTCTAGCCCTAGCTAAGAAAGAGAGAGTCTCTTCTTTTAGTGGGCCCTTGAACCAAGCTGACGGGACTACTATGAGTTCAGCCCCGTTGAGTGAGTAGATTCTAAAGAGTTCTGGGAACCTTATGTCGAAGCATATAGCGACTGCGATTCTTGCCTTCCCTACATCCACTACTGGAGAAACTTCCTCACCACGCATCATGTAGTCTGATTCTCGGTATCCGTAAGCGTCAAACAAGTGGGTTTTTCTATATGTGCTAGCTATCTCGCCATTAGGCTTTATCACGACGGCAGTGTTATAGACTCTAGGAGGTTCTGGACTTTTCTCAAATGTAGTAACGACAAAATAAGCGGAGAACTCGCGAGCTAAGCTACTAAAGAACTTAACAAACTCGCCTTCGAGGCCGTCCGCCATAGCGTAGGCCTCTTCAGGCCTTAACCTCACTATGTTGAAAGCAGCGTATTCAGGCAAGATAACTATGTCGGCTGTTACATCCTTAAGCAACTTACCGAGCTTGCTTAAGGTTTCGTTCTTACTAGCTAGCGAAGAGAACTGTAGTATGCCCAACCTCAACTCACGCATAACTAGCACCCCCCATGAAACTCCCGTAGCTCTTATTTTAAACTTATTGACCATAGTAGATTGGTGGTCTGCGTGTGCCGAGTTTTAATTGGAGTGATGAGTGGGGAATTCGCCAAGACTGGATTAGGAAATCTCGTAGAGGGTTTTATAGAATCATCTCGCAGAGACCCTTACCTAGCTGAAGTCACGGGAGGTCGTAGAAACTCGCATGATGATGGGTGGGGTCTAGCAGTAGCGGGATTCAAGAACGAGATATTAACCATCTTTCACGAGAAGATGGCACACCCCATATTCAGTGATGTATCGAGAGAGTTGTTGAGAGTGTTTTCTAGTAAGCTGAGCAGATATGAAGAACTATACCTGCTACTCCACTCTCGCGCTACTGGAACAGAACCTCTAGGCACGAGTAACGCCCACCCCTACGAAGTAGACTACAAGCTAGGTAAAGTTTGGTTTATTCATAATGGTAGCATAGACAAACTACGTGCTTCTCGAGAGGCCGGCATAGATCCGCATCTCCACGTAGACTCTCGCGTGGTAGCTGAACTGATAGCTAAGTACCTGAGTGCTTGTGTTACGACATGTGAGGATCTAGACGAATGCGTGTCTGCAGCGTATGAGAAACTCTATAGAGAATATACTCGCGAGGGTGAAGCGCTAATAACAGGTCTCTTAAGCTATTGTGGAGGAAGTGATGTAAGACTCTACGCTACCTCACTAGTAAGAGGTTATGAGAATCTAGATAACGCGAGAAAAGCTTACTACGCAGTATATAGGGTATGGGGTGACGGATTCAACGTGGTATCTTCCTCAACACTAGTTGATTATTACTTGAAGCTAAGTAGCTTCAGCAAATCAACACAACAACAAAAAGTTCTTAAAATAGAGCGTGACTCAATAAAGACGTTACTCTCTGTTTGAGCCGGAGGTAGACCATTCTTGAGTGAGTCAACGAAGAAATATTACGTGCACCCGACAGCCATAATAGAAGAAGATGTTGAGATAGGGGAGGGTACTAGAATATGGCACTTTGTACATGTCAGGAAAGGTGCTAGAATAGGTCGGAATTGCAATATAGGTAAAGACGTTTACATAGATGCTGGCGTGAAGATAGGCAATAATGTCAAGATCCAGAATTTCGTCTCTGTTTACAGGGGAGTCACGTTAGAAGACGACGTTTTCGTAGGTCCTCACGCAACGTTCACTAACGACATCTACCCAAGGTCTTTTAACGTAGAGTGGGAGGTAATACCCACGATAGTTAGGAGAGGTGCGTCTATAGGAGCTAATGCGACAATAATTTGTGGAGTGACTATAGGAGAGTACGCGATGGTAGGTGCTGGAGCTGTAGTAACTAAGGACGTCCCGCCTCACGGACTCGTTTTGGGGAATCCGGCTAGACTAGTCGGTTTTGTGTGTTTCTGTGGCAAACCACTTAAGGAGAAGGATAAGGTGAAGGAGGAGAGTAAGGTAGTAGTTTATAAGTGTGAGAGATGCGGTAAGGAAGTTGAAATTCCTTTAGAGCTGTATAAGCAGGTTATGAAGACTTAATCTCTGTGATTTTAGGAGCGTGAGTTTAAGTCGTAATTCCTAACTTCTCTATTCTGGTGTAGTTGTTGTTATTAGTTATGACGTTAACTGAATCATATATTAGTATGTCGGGATTCTTAGAAAGCCTCATTATGTCTCCTGTTGTTAACTTGCTGTATTCTGTGTGCTTAGTTAAGACTATGATAGCGTCTCTGTCTTCCAGGGCTACTCGTAAGTCTTGAGTTAGCGGAACACCTAATTGATCAAGGACTTCGTCTTTAATTACTAGGGGGTCGTGCGCCACAATGTTTCTACACCCTCGAGCTCTCAGTAAAGCTATAATGTCATGTGTTGGTGAGAGTCTAGTGTCGTCGGTGTCTCCTCTGAAAGCTACTCCCAAGACGCCTATTCTCGAACTACTTACTTTAACACCATGTGTTCTCAGAAATTTTTCAAATCTCTTAACAATTTCGTAAGGCATGAACTCGTTAATGTTTCTAGCAAGGAGTAAGAGTTGCGGGATGAATCCTCTTCTCGTAGCTATGTTTATGATGAAGTATGGGTAGATCGGTATGCACGGACCCCCGACTCCAGGCCCTGGTAAGTGTAGGTGGCAGTAAGGTTGTGAGTTAGCTGCTTCCCTAACTTCATAATAATTTACTCCGAGAACTTCAGAAAGCATGGCTAGCTCGTTTGATAAGGCTATGTTGACGTCTCTATACACTCCCTCAGCTAGTTTAGAAAACTCAGCTGCCTTAATAGAACTTAGCCTTATCACGCCCTTGCTTGATATTCTTGAGTAGAACTTAGCAGCTAGTTCTGCCGACACCTCATTTATGCCTGAGACTATCTTAGGGTAATTAACTTCTATGTCTTCTAGCGAGTGACCAACGTATATTCTCTCAGGACTGTACGCTAAGTAAAAATCTCTCCCAGCAACTAGTCCGCTAACTCTCTCTAGTACTGGCTTAAGAACGCCCTCCGTAGTACCTGGAGGAACGCTAGACTCTAGAATAACTAGGTCTTTTTTCTTAAGCCCGCTACCAACAGATTCGCCAACTTCTACTAACGAACTATAATCAATCTCTTTAGTCAGCCAATCTAGGTATACGGGCACCGTAATCACCTTAACACACGCACTCTCAGAGAATTCGAGACTATCTGTAGTAAGCTTTAACATTCCTTTCTCTAAACCATTATATATGGCTTCTTCTATGTTTCTCTCTAAGAATCTGAAAGAACGTAAGTGAAGTGCTTTGATCTTATCTAAATTTTTATCAACTCCGTAGACTCTTAAGCCCTTCCTTAAGTAGGCGGCTACTAGAGCAAGACCCACGTACCCTAAGCCAAATACTAAAGCCCCGCAACCTCCCTCAAACACCCTATCAACAGGGTCAGAAACACTCATCACGTGACCCACCACTAATGATTGTTATAGCATATAAATCTATGCTTGTGTTCTGGTAGAACTAATTACTGCTGATTCTACCGCACTTAATCAACTACTAAAACTTATTAAGCTACACCCAACCATAAAAGACGAGACTTCATGAAGGTGGGGTAACGTGAGCTACGTGAGACCTACAAGTAACTACATAGGTAAGTATGTTAGGCTGAATAGAATAATGCCTGACGGGAAAAGTGTTATTTTTGCTTTTGATCACGGTGTAGAACACGGCCCTAAAGACTTTACTGAGGAGTCTATAGATCCCAGAAATATCTTAAGTAAAGTCGTTGAGGGGGGAGTTGACGCAATACTGCTACTACACGGCATCGCTAAAGCGACATATGATGTGTGGAGTAATAAGACAGCCTTAATACTAAAGATTACGGGCAAGACTATGCTAAGACCTGAAGACAACAGGTATCTTCAAAGTATTTTCGGTAGCGTGGAAGACGCCGTGTCTATGGGGGCTGAGGCTGTTGCCGCGACTGTTTACTGGGGTAGTCAGTACGAGGACGCAATGTTGAGGAACTGGTTTACAGTGAGAGAGGCTGCTGAGAAATACGGCATGCCGTGCCTTCAGCTAGCTTACCCTAGAAATCCACAAATGAAGAACATATATGATGTCGAGATCGTCAAGTACGGCGCTAGAGCGGCAAGCGAGAGCGGTGCTGATATGATAAAGACTTACTACACAGGAAGCAGAGAAACTTTTGCTGAGGTAGTTAAAGCTGCGGCTGGCGTGCCTGTCTTGATGAGCGGCGGTCCAAAAACACAAGACACTAGAGAATTCTTAATTCAGGTCAGAAACGTAATGGATGCTGGAGCTAGGGGGGTAGTTGTGGGTAGGAATGTCTTCCAGCACAAGAATCCTAGAGGAGTCATAAAGGCTGTTAAAGAGATAGTTCACGAGAACAGAAATCCGGAAGATGTACTGCATTACGTAAAGTAATCTCAGGTAGAGACTCATGATCGACTTACTATGTATAGGACACGCGTTAGTTGACATTAGGTTCTTAGTCAATAAATTTCCGCAACCAGATGAAGAAGCGCGAATACTTGACGAGAAGAGAGGTGTAGGCGGTTCAGCAGCTAATGTGGCTATAGGAGCGAGAAGACTAGGACTCCAGACTGGCTTGATAGCTAAGGTAGGTCTCGACTCTTTTGGGCGAATGATAGTTGACGAGCTAATGAGTGAGGGAGTTGATATTTCCGGGGTAAGAATATCTACTACACTCCCAACAGGCTTCTCAATAGTAGTTAGAGATTCTGAAGGCAAGATACTCATATATGGTTTTAAGGGAGCCTCAGAAGACTTAAGCATTAAAGACGTTGATAAAGAACTACTGCGAGACACGCGATACGTGCATATAGCTAGCTTAAGACCTGACACAACTTTAGAGATCCTTAAGTCTCTGGAAGCCGGAAACAAGCCTATAGTATCGTGGGACCCTGGTAGAGTACTAGCCTTGAGCGGGTTAAGTAAGCTAGAGCCAATAATATCATTAGTGGATATTGTTTCAGTCAATAAGAGAGAGATATACTACATAACTGGAGAAAGCGATTACATTAAGGCAGCCGAAAAATTAAGACGTCTGGGCCCTAAGATAATCATAGTCAAAAGAGGTAGTGAAGGAGTTTACGTAGTGAGTGATTCAGCGGCCGTAGATATACCAGCTTTCCCACCCGAGAGAGTAGTTGATACTACCGGCGCTGGCGACGCCTTCATAGCAGGTTTTTACTCTGCCCTAAAACGCGGCTACGACCTCGAAGAATCTGTCAAGTACGCAGCACTAGTAGCATCAATCAAGGTAGGAAGACTAGGTTCTCACGAAGTACCAAAACATGAAGAAGTAATTAAGGTAGCTAAAGACCTTTATCAGCTCTCATTCAAAAAGCCATGATATCATTTCTTAGCGAAGAGATAAGGCGATATTAAGTCACCGTATTTTCTCCTAGCGTTTTCAAGTCTTTCTTTCTGAGCTCTCAAAACATCAAACAATATCTTTGGAGTGTCAGGTATTTCTAAATATATAGCCCATATCCTCTCAATTTTTGAGAGTTGTTGCGGGACTCTTAAAGCGAACTGCTTCTCATATAAAGTTTCTGGATATTCCTTACCTAAATACGTGTCAAAGAGCTTTCTAAGGTCCTCATATATGGGTATGAGACCCGTAGGAGTCTCTACAGCTTCTACGTCGTCATGGACTCTTAACTCCATCCACTTCAACCACACTCTCTTATCTACCTTCTCAGCAAGATAGTTTCCATTCTCGTCTTTCAGGAAATAATTGACGCCGTAGATTCTTGGCTTGACCTTAAGCTTCTCAGCAAATCTTAAGTGAAGCTCTGTAAACTTACCTACAGAAATAGATAGGAAGTCTAAGATCGCGTAGGGGTTAAACTCTCTCTCACCCGCTCTACCTAAAACAGCGGTAGTCCTCTCTGATTCTAGGGCGGCTCCCTTAGTGATTATTCCGTGCACCCAATCAAAAGATTCCTCAACAGGAGGTAACGTATCAGAGTCTCTGCCACCAAATATCATGCCGCCTATCGGGACTCCCATAGGGTCATCGATTCTTGGGTCTAAGTATTTTAAGTACCTTATTGAGGTAGTGAATCTAGAGTTCGGGTGTGATGGCACGTTATCTTTGCCAGGCCACCACGCGCCAGCGTAGTTGATCCCTCTACGCGGCTCACCGACTTTACCAGTCCACCAGACCTCGCCGTCCTCTGTCAGTAAGACGTTAGAGAATATGACTTCGTTTTCGGGTGAGTTCAGTATTTCGTAGATTTCAGAGTCGTCTCTGGGATTTATTCCATCAACTATCCCGAACATACCTACCTCGGGGTTTGCGGCTCTCGCTATCCCGTCGAATTCTTTAATTATAGCTAGGTCATCACCAACTACCGTGTCTGACATTAGAGCTGTTGAGGTTTTGCCGCATCCTGCCGGGAACGCTCCAGTAAAGTAAGTTATCCTGTCGCCAGGACCTCTAACACCAGTTATGAACATATGCTCACATAACCACCCTTCTTTAAGACCCCTATTAACGCAGAGCCTGAGTGCTAACTTCTTCAAACCCACTGTGTTGCCCGCATACTGGGTGTTAGTGCTGTATACTGTGTCGTCTTCAAGGTCTATATAGATCCTCCTCTTATCTATATTCTTGCTCCAGCCGTTCTCGTCACGTTCTCCTGCTGAGTGGAGGAATCTCATGTAATTTAGGTTGGGTCCCTGATTAACGAACTCCTCATAACATACCCTGTAGAGGATGTTCTCGCTATGAACCACATACGCAGAGTCCGTTACTTGAACCGCGTACATCGTAAAGGGAGAACTTCTCGGCCCAAAACAATAGAACGATACAAACATTTCCTTGCCACTCATTATGCCCTCAAGTATATTCTTAATTTCGTTAAGTCCTGCCGCCTTCTCGTAAGTATTTATGAGAGGTATCTTCTCCCCACTACTCAACAGTATTCTAGTATTACCTCTATCCCTAGCTAAGTCTTTCGGCCCATCAAAATGGACTGTGTGTTTAGGATATTTAGTTGGTAATTCTTCCTTATTGATGAGTGCTGCACGCCTTACATACTCGAAGTCTTCTTCACTCCCTATAGATACATAAACTGATGAAGGCTTAGTAACTTTTATTATATCAGCTATCCACTTATGAAGTTCCGGGTCGGGAATCTTCAAGAGTCTTTCAAGCATTTCCACACGCATGTGAGAACGTAAGAAGCTAAGATAATCATAGTCTTCTTTAATCAGTCTTTCTCTACCCACACAGCTCACCACAACCATAATACTCAAATTCATTATTAAAGATATCTGTACTTAACAATTTTAAAACGTCTGAAGTGTCTTTTCAGGGACTTACGTTAAATGGTATTTCGAGCAACTTCTTAGAAGCTCTAAATCTTGGTTTTTCTAATACTATACTACCAATAAATCTTGTTGATGGTAAGTGTTCTTTATTACAGGCGTTTATGTTCCAGATACTCCCGTCTACATCATACACTATAACGAGAGTTAACTCCTTAACGTCTGGAGGTACTGGAAACAAGTCATATATTACATTACCGTAAGTTTTCTCAGCTTCTGTCCTTAACATAGTTTTAACCTCAACACGTAGGTCTTCTAAGACTTTCTTATTCGCTAATTCTTCAATTTCCTTAACTTGCTCGTCACTAGGTTTTGTTGGGCAGGTCACAGTTAGCCTGCCGTGCTTGCCTGAAACATAAGTTGATGCAGTCCATAAAGAACCCTCACCTAAGACTCTGACTACAGCTCCTTTAAGAACGTGGAGGGCAGTGTGAGTTCTCATTTCGTCTGAGAATACCTGGCACTCCAGTTCTGAGGGCACGACTGCATCACCATCTCTTAATTAGTCAGAGATCTTAATTTAAAACCATAAAGTAGCATACGTGTGAGAGCCCATCCCTAACAAGTCATGTTTTATGTGGAGCGAGTCGGTCTCATCTGGTGTTCTATGAAGCTCATTAAGAAAACTATCGCGACTATCAAGACAGATATTAAAGCAAAGACTTGAATTAAATTATACTCGTAAAGTACATCAACTATCTTATCTGCAGGATAGACAGCAATTACTTCTATTAAGTTTAAGACGTATCTCGCTAATAAAACTGTAATTAATATAGCTACTACATCTCTCCAAACCCTGATACTCTTCTTAAGGACTCTACTAATCAACCTTCCCGTAAATAGTATTGAGGCTGAGAGTGCTATGAAAGGCACTATCACTTCAGCGTATAACCTAATAGATAGCGGGTCGTAAGAGAAGTCGCGTGAGGCTGCTGAAACTAGCGTGAGAGCAGTGCCCACGGCTAGAGAGAAGATTGCTAAGATTCCTGAAACCCTATATATTGATGACTGTCTCCACTTCCTCAATATAACTTCATGAATCTGAAAACCCCTGATCAAGAGAAACAAACCTAAAAGACCTACTAGCACTTCCCACACGTATATCGAGAGGGGAGTTAGAGACAGTAACGCGAAAACTAGCAAGAGGATGCCTGGTATTCCAAGGATAATTTTAGAGAAACGAGGTTCTTCAATAGCCTTCCTCAAGTACCTACCTAACAAAATATACGTTTCTTCTACACCCCTAAGCTGCTCTATGACCACTCTCTCAAGAGCTACGATGTTAACTATGTTCTGAATAACCGGTATTATTAACTCGTCCTCAGCACTGTCTAAAACCAAAATAAAGTCTCTACTACCTAAAGTACTCACTAAGTATTCAGTCTGCGTTCTGAGTTTTTTGCCAGCCTCTACGTGACTCCCAGGATGTCCAGAAATTATAGCGACCTCAACTTCCTCCCCCTTATCTTTAAGATTCGAATATACTGAGAGAGCATGAAACAAAACGTTGAGGTCTGAGTCATCAGGTCGTAACATACCAAACCTGACAGAAGCACTAACCACGTTCTCATAGCCAATAATAGGAGTCTCAAACCCACTCAACGAAATATCGTCGTCGTAATCGACAGCAACAACCACTAACTTCGACAACCTAGCCCCCATTAAGATTACTACGCATCCTAACGTAATAAATAAGAACATACCCCCATAAACACATAAACGAACAAGTCATACCTAACCGTTGTGGGATTTATAGATTTTTTATCTCTTCTCTCTCACATCTATTATTTGAGGCTCATAGAGGGCTTTCGGGGAAGGGGGTAACGTTCTAAATACTTGAAGCCGAACATCGCTAGCCTATCCTTAAACCCGATGACAATGGCTCCAATTTCTTTCCTCTCAACCATGTCGAAGAGCTCGCTTAGCTATTTCCTGTTTTTATTAAGACCACTTGCTACGTCCTCCAAAATCGCAACGACTTCGTAGCCCTTTAATTTTGCGTAGTCTAACAAGGCTTACCTCTATCTCTCTAATTATTTTCTTTTTGTTTTTGATCACAAGAAACAAGCATATACTACAGCTCTCTTTCTTACGTTAACTTCCTTTATTCCAAGGAGCCTTTTCAGCTCACTTTCAGGTACTCTCCTCCTACCTCCCAACAATTAATGCGTCTTATCTTACCTTGCTCATTTCAAATCTAGAGTCGTCTAACGCTGACACTGAGGACCCTACTAGCCTCTTTCATCGTATAATGCTTCTCTATGCTAGTTGAGATAAAACTATGAACGTCTATAAAAATCTATCTATTTGAGAGCTGCTGTCAACCCTAGCAACATTTATATTTCTGCTTAACACACTTAATGTGAGATTGCCGTGAAGCCGGGGTGCCCGAGCGGTTAAGGGGCTGGCCTGGAGAGCCAGTGGGCTTCGCGCCCGCGCGGGTTCGAATCCCGCCCCCGGCGCCTTTCACAACTGTTTCGGGTCTCATAAAGATTTAATAAAGGTTTTAGGTTTAACACTAACTCACTTATATCGTTGGAGATATTGCCCAGGATGTGGGGTTTCCACACAGCTGTGAGCCCAATGAAGGTGGGCTGTGGGTTGAGGTCACCCCGAACAGGTGGAGACTGATGACAAGACCTCTACTAAGGCCCCGCGAAGCCTGAGGATTAATATCAGACAATGCGAAATCCGAGCCCCTCCTATTAGATTACCCTTCAACAATATAACACTCTCAAAACTCTTGACTGCTGAGAACTAAGAGTGTCTTAGTAGCTAATAATTAAAGCTAACGATCGCATCCGAAAGTCCCGCCCTAGAAGGCAAAAAGCAGGAATATTTAGTAGGAACACCGTTTGACCTTAAGTATTCGTTTTGTTAATTTAATGTGTGCTTATATTCGAGGCTAGGAAACTCCTCTTTCACTTATACTCTCTACAGTTGTTTTCTTAACTTTACAATTCCGAAGGCCTCGCCCTTTAGGACGGGGAAGAGGTCAGTAGCGTTTCTTCCAGAGGGGTGGGTATGTGCCTCTGTTCATGACTACTCTCTGGGTTTTCGCGAATACTCCCTTCCGAGTCTGTAGCGCTTCTTCCGTATGCATTTGAGCTATCCCTATAGCTACTAACTCTCCTTTCAACGAGAATATCGCTATCGTATCTCCCTTCCTTATTCTCTCGTGTATTATCGAGATTCCCGGAACTGCTAGATCTGCCCCGTAAGTGATCGCACTAACGGCGACATCACTCACTATCACTTTCGGCAGGTGCGATACTATGTATTCAGCTGGTTTTATTGCTTTTCTTAGAGGTTCCGCGTCTCCTTTGTTACGCCATAAGTACACGTACTCTGATAACTCATGCATTCTCACTAGATCTTTATCTTCCTTGAAGGGTCCTGCTCTAATCCTTCTTAGTTCACGCATGTGTGCTCCTACACCAAGTATGTCTCCTATGTCATGTATTAGTTTACGTATGTAGGTCCCGTGCTCACAACTCACTCTTAGTAGTACGTACGGGTACTCATATTCTAGAACCTCTACATCTTGTACCTCCCTAACTCTAAGTGATCTCTTCACAGAGGACCTTACAGGAGGTTTTTGGTATATCTTGCCCTTAAACATACTTACAACTTCTTTCAGTGCTTCAGTGTTAGTTTTTCTATGTAGCTGCATAACTGCAACGTATTCCTTGCTAGACTGCATCAATAACCTAATGAGCTTCACAGCATCACCTAAAGCAATAGGAAGCACTCCAGTAACTCTTGGATGTCCCCGCCCCCAACCCAGGAGCCTAGGTTAGGGACTCTAGGGTACCGCCATGTCCGGCCTTACTGACATCGAGAAGCTTCTTAACCCAAGCAACAACTTCATGACTCGTAGGACCAGGAGGCTTATCCAGATTCACTACACCAAACTTAAGTAACTCCTCTAGAGACCTATTCCCAGGAAACTTACCGTACTCACAATTAGTAGAGAACTCCCTAATTAAAACAAAAGACCTCTCAACACCACCAAACATGTCTAAACTCCTAACAAACTCAACACCCTCCACTAAACATACCCCTGAATTATTCCCCCAAACACCTACATAAGCATTCACGCAACCTCAAACACTTCTGCTGGGTTTAGCTCTGCGCCCGGTCTCAGGCGCTCTACCTCTACCTCACATAATGCAGGGCTCAAGGGTATGTAACGATTGATTTATCAGTTTTAGTTATTACTTCATCAGTAGTATTCATAATCCTGACCCTCTATAACGAGGGTTCACTACTAGCTGTTAGCTTTTTGATAACGAGAGCTACGAAAGATGTTGTTGAGTGAGGCGCCGTAGCTACAGCTTTCTCAGGTGGTGATTCCAATCCTTATAGGAAGGACTCCCGTTCATCCTTAAAACACTCTTGTTAACGATGTAGTGATTAGTATTAAAGATATCTGAAGAACATTATTCTCGGATGCCTGAAGTTCCTCCACTTTATTGCTTTGTTCACCCCTTACATAGAATTTCTTAACTATCTTGAGGGTCCCGTAGCTGTTTAAAAGTAATGTTATTAAATTTTGCAAGAGTGCCGTTGGGCTCGAAGGGTATCCGAGACCTCCACGTAGAGTGGCTAGTAGTCACGAAGAATCATGGAGCAGAAGCACAATCCACCCTAACAAAACCCACAGAAATCTAGGGCGAGAAACAGAAATAATCACATCATCTTTATTTCTTGAATTAAATCAACGCGACAATTTCTGAAAGAAGTTTTATATCATGATGCGCTCAACGCTTCGTAATCATTGATGATAACTTCTTTTAATCTGCCCAGCGTCCTGGCATAAAGCATTTCTCAACTGAGAATTTAGTTGCAAAAAAGAACTTTTAAATAAAAAATATAATGCATCCTAAATGATCTAACCGGCTATCTTTCTACGTATTGCCACTACTAGATAAACTACTATTATCGCTGATATGAGTGAGAACACCACAGCTAACCAGACGGCTGTGGGAAGTGTTGAAAGACCTTCTATGGCAGGTTTTATAGTGCCTACATCAGTCTTTATGACTGCTACGTTGCCGTCGATGCTACTTATGAGAGGCTTTATGGCGGCTACATCAGCTTTTATAGTGCCTACATCAGTCTTTATGACTGCTACGTTGCCGTCGATGCTACTTATGAGAGGCTTTATGGCGGCTACATCAGCTTTTATAGTGCCTACATCAGTCTTTATGACTGCTACACCATCCCTTATCTCAAGGAGTAGAGCGTTATTGTTTTCTACTAATGACTTTATGGCGGCTACATCAGCTTTTATAGTGCCTACATCAGTCTTTATGACTGCTACACCATCCCTTATCTCAGTTATCACGGGTTCAAGCTCTGTGAGCTTCACTTTTATAGTGCCTACATCAGTCTTTATGACTACCAGGTCTCCCTCTATCATCTCTAACTTGGCGTTTAGCGATTGCAGAGTAGTATATATTAGATCTCCTTCTCCAGTGACTATAAATAAAGCATATGCATCAGGTTTGTATGGTGGTTCATACGCTTCCGGATATATCGATACTACATGTAGTCCTGGCCTGAAACCAGCAGCTATAAAGACTATCTCTATATTGCCGGTCTCATTAACCCATATTGGAGTTGTCCAATACCTATCATTGTTAAGACCTATGAACTGATTATCTATGTTGACCGTATATGCCTTGGACAGGTTAAAACCTGTGCCTATGACGCGAACCTCAGAACCGTCGTTACTGAACACTGAAGGCACTACCACAAGCTTAGGCAGTACCTCAAACTCCGCCAATGCACTCAAATCACACGTGTCCCACGGATAGCATGCTTTGACGTCGTGAACACCACCGTAGTCGTTAGGTACTTTAAAGGTCACCGTGACGTTAAACTTTCCATCAGCACCTGTGGTGCCGTTAACGATATTGAAAGTTTTATATCCATACCACCATATTCCTATTAGTTCATTTGCTGGGAATCCGTAGACCTTAGCCTCTACCAAGTCACCTACGTATCCTTTACCAGGTATTAAGACTAGTGTTGGATGGACATATATGTAGAAGATATACATGACGCCGGCATTAGTAACCTTTACGATATGCTCTCCTACCGTAAGTTCAGGGATATCAAGCGTGACGTTAAAGAAGCCGGTCTCGTTGGGTGTAACGCTACCTACAGTTTTACCATCAATAGTAAAGGTGACAGAGTCCATAGGATTCCACCAAGCACCAGCAACCACTACCTTGTCGAAGACGTAGACATTAAGTGTTAAGGTAGCGTTACCCGCACCATAGTATAAGTTAGCGTATTGAAGCGCTACATCACCATATTTAAGCGATTTTAGCTGAACGAACGCCCTATAGTACTCCTGGTACACAACAGTATCAATTAATTCGGCAGTCGCGTTATACCACAAATATATATTGATATAATCATATGGCACATTGCCTAACCAAGCCCATTCACTCTTTAAGTCCTTGATATTCCACGAGTATGTGAATTTGCCTTTCTCGTCTGTCCATACCTGCGCGAACACTTCTTCATTAGGCATATCTACATAGGTTAAGTTCAGTAGTTCGTTAGGTCGGAAAGCAACCCCCTTAAGCGTCACTAGAGCTCCAGCGGGGCCCTGCGCAGGCGTTAGCTCTATGGCCGGGAGGATTTCAACCGTCTGAGCGCTTACGGCAACGGCGGTAGCTGTACCATCGAATATCTTTATGTATTTGTAGTCCGAAGTTATGTCGAAGGGTATAGGACCTATGAGAACCTTAAACGTGTGAGTGCCGTCGCTGAAGCTTCCTATGTAGAAGTCTGCTTTGCCTCCCTTAAGGAGCGGGTTAGTCTTAGTGACCTTCTTTATGGGTCCGTTTAAGTCACTTACTAAGAAGCCAGAGGCGTATTTCTTATCGTCGGAGCTTATTGATGAGTAACCGTCCTTACTTATGTATAAGTCGAACTGAGATCCTGAGAATACGACTAAATTTGTGTTATCTATCGCGAAGACTATGGCAAGGTATCCAGTTATGGAAGTGCCGTCGTACTTCGTGACTTCGTCAGAGCCTGCCTTAAGCGACACATTGCTGGATGCGAGAGTTATGCTTTGGGGGTTTATCCTGTCGTCGACTACGCCTAGTACTGGATGACCTGTTGATGCTTGAGTGGGTATTGGTGTTAGTAGTCCTAATGCAAGTGTTGTTAGAATGAGTAGGGCATACATTTTCGCGTTCATATTCATGTTTTAAAGTCACCTCAATACATATCTAGCCAGGAATATTATTTAAACCTAACGACTACAGCTAGTTAAGCTGTCTATTTTATGTATACATTGAATTGAATTCCAAGAGTATCAGACTCTTCATGACTTCCTTCTTCTGAACGTGATACCCCAGCCCAGTTACCACTCCTTCCACGAATCTTGCTAGAGCCTCCGTGAGTTCGTGATTATGCGTTACTGAAACACACACGAGCTTGATTAAGTTCTTGTCGTGCTTTACATTTACTTCATTGAGATCCCACCTCACTATTTCGAGGAACTTTCTCAACTTGAGTAATGGATCGTGAAACTTCTCTTTTAGGTACTTCCCATAAAGGATGCCAGCCTCATACCACTTTTCGAGGAGGCTCTCGTTGGCTCTGCAAGTCTCCCTCGCAAGACACTCAAGAACTTCCTGTGGTGTGAAGACTCCTCCAAGGACTCTTAAAGCTCTTATTACTTCGAATGACTCAGCGGCTTCCTCAATGCTGTAACCCATGTCCTCCAGTTTAATCGCTTGATTTAATGACTCCTCAACAAACTTACTTATAAAAGTTCCTTTCCTCCTAGTGATTCTCGTGATCTCGTCTATTATGTCCTTCGATACATAGACTAATTTCTTTTCTTTAGTCACTTGATCCAGCCTCCCTTAAGGCCTCTAGCTTTATAAAGCTTCTAGTAACTTCCTTGTTTATTACCCTGTAGCCGAAGGTTGTGAGAACTCCTTCGAGCATGACTGATAAGAGGGTAACGTAAGGCTCAGAGACTTTAGGTGCTCTTATGCTTAGGTGTATTGCTTTGTCGTCTCCTTTCATGTTCATCTCGGAAACATTCCACGAAAGCGCTTCAAGATCCTTCAAGAGCTCTCTTAACGGATTTCTTAAACCACTTTCAGCGTAATACTTAGCTAGTAAGACCCCTGATTCAAACCAGCTCTTTACGACTAGTTCTCTGGAGTTCGTATAAGCTACCTCAATCATTTCATGCCAGAGGCTTTCTAATACAGGGACAAAGCCTATCTTTTTAGCTCTAACCAGGAGGGCTTCCCTCTCAACGAAATGCCTCAGATCCACACCAGCTTTCTCAGCTTTTAAGGCGATCTCAAAGATTTCGTTAACAAGGCTGTATAAGCTACAACCCCTTTTACTAGCCACTTCTATGAGGCTCTCTACGAGGTCCTTTCTAGCGAAGAGTGCCTTCCTCTCTGCTTCATCGCTTGACGTAGTTCATCACCACATAGCTACTATATGACCTTCACATAATTTCATTAAAAGATGCTCAACACACCAAATATCTGGAGAACCTCTACTCTCCCTTAGGAGTATCATCATTAAGTCACCAAAACCATATAAGGTACTGAAAATTATAAGTGTTTGATTTAGTTAGCTTGTAGCGTAAAAATATGTCGTTATTGAGTCTTACTGGATGCGAGCTTATGATCAAGACCCTTACTTCCTCAATTACAACTGAAAACCTGGTCTTTTTAAGGCGGTATGATTTAGTTTAGTCAAGGTTTATGAGTTTCCGTATTCCTTAGTATGTCCTTAGGACCACGGAGATCGCTCTCAGACGTGTTTTAAGCTTAGGAGCACCAGGTACGTTAAGCTGTAGTGTGGCTATTACTTTGTGTGGGTAACTAACCAACGGCAGGGAATTCTTTTAGGCAATGTAGTATGATAAACTAAGGTAGTACTAGGTCAGATACTAGTTGAGATAAGATGCGAGCCGATATTCATTGTGGTTAAGCCCAGCTATGTTCACGCTTCTTGCTCATGACCTTCACGATTATCCCCAGCCTACATAGCGAACCATCTTAAGGGTTCGCAACTGTTTTGGTGTGTTAGGTTTATGGGTTTTTGTAGGATTTTTTCATGATGAGGAGAGATACTTCAAGCCACTTAAAGATGGAACTGGATGTGAGTTCCGTGCCGTTGTGCTTGAAGAGTGCTCATGACCCCACGTAGAGTGGCTAGTAGCCACGGTGAACCGCGGGCAAGAAGCACAACCCGTCCTAGAAAAACCAACAAAACCTAGAACGGGAAACGGTTAGGGGGACTTAGTAGGATACTCAAGATGTAGAGAAAGTAAGTAAAAATTACATAAATTAACTAGACTCTGAAGAACGCCATGAAATAACTCTACCAGTGAGGCGTTTAGCAGTCGCGCATGACTACCCGAAATATCTGATTCAAAACTGTAATAAATTCTCAAAGCGAATTTCAAGATAGTTTAAGCATGAATATGTGGATACCTCCTGCGTTAGCGAAGAGAACACGTCTAAAACATGCCTGTTATGTAGGATGAGAGACGAGAACCAAGAATACATAGAGGTCTGCCGAAATGCTACAAACGCAACAAAACATTCAACCAGACCTGGCGTAAGCGTACAATAATTCTGCTAAAGGTAAAAACTAGCCCTAAGTCCTACACTATGCGGGATAGGTATGACGCGCTCTAGACCAGGCGCAGAGCTAAGCCCGCAAAAGCCGGAAATATAACTCTAGAATACAAAACCTCACTCTTTAAGGCGTAGAGGAGATCAGTTAAGATACGTTAGACGTGCTTTGATATAGTTGCTTGACTTTTTACGTGTAATAATTCTTTAGTAGTTATTTTTACTCGTTCCCTCACATAATGTTCTAGGTCACTATCTTTTAATGCTTGTAGAACCTCTTCGTCAGTAGCTCCATTCCTAATATTTATTTTCTTGTCCGTAGGTTCT
>Ga0209394_1000212_pt1 | contig 54138 bp, 58 predicted proteins | sample JNZ201metaG_FD_184122 | JGI IMG/M metagenome (GOLD analysis project Ga0209394, IMG submission 184122) | Hot spring microbial communities from Jinze hot spring, China to study Microbial Dark Matter (Phase II) - JNZ 20120812A (SPAdes) (version 3) ...
ATATGACCGTGAATCCATCGTAGTATCTCCTAAAACTCTCAATATTATCCTTTAGGTATTGCTATAAACAGTAGAGCGATTCCGGTGAAAATAAATGGAAGTATGAAAAGAGGCCAGAATTTAGGAAGACACCCATCGACTTCACTAACCATTTCCTCAGGCATTAACGGGTGTAAATAGACCCCAATGGGATAGAATATTAAGACGAAAGTAAAACTACTACTTTACTCCTCTGGAGACCCATAGCTTCACAAGCTTTTAAGATGGTAGAAGAGGAAAGGATGTTTTAAAAATGTTATCGTATTTCAATACATCTACTGACTCTCTGGTTTCAAATTAAATTCCGGCTGCCAGATCAATTCCATTCTAAACGTTTTACATGTTGCATAAGAGTTTTAAGATTGAAAGACCGAGGTTAAATTATGCCTGTTGTACACGTGTATGTTTGGAGCAGTTTCTCCAACGAAGCTAAGAAGAAGACTATAGCGGGAATAACTAAAGTCTTCACTGAGCTGGGTATACCTTCAGAAGCTGTTGAAGTAATAGTACATGAAGTTCCAAAGGAGAACTGGGGCGTGGGTGGAGAACAAGCCAGCGAGAAATTCAAACACGTAAAAATTCCATAGAGTACTTCCGATAGCTACTTCCTAAGCCGTCTAGTCGATTCTATTGTAGGCATTCTTCCACTAGAATATTACATCCAATACTATCAAAGCTGTTGTCGCTAAGACGAGTAGAATCCAGACTACCTTATTCCATGTGAGTATCTTCTTCCCATCCCATGTGAAGCCTCCAGCTGTTTGTATTGGGATGATGTTTAAAATGGCGATTAGTAGGCTTATTGTATAGCCGATTTTTGCAGACTCTATAAGTAGATTGTCAGTTGCTAGAGTGGATATCACCCAAAACGTTAAGCTGAGTATTAAGCTCGATATTGGACCTAGAGCGAATACCACTCCCATCCTATCCTTCTTAGGATCATACCACCAGTCCAATCGCCTCACGTATACTGAACCGTACGCTGGGAAGAAGACTCCGAACAATGCTAAAAACCAGCTGAATAGTATACCCGAATCCCAAGCTTTGAAGGTTGTTTCAAGCCCAAGTTTACGTGCCGCAAGCTTTTGGATAAACTCATGAGTTAAAATACTGAATGCTACGACTACGCAAATAGCTGGAATTAGTATTAGGGGTCCTTGGCTACGTAACAGTTGTATCCATAGCACTACAGATAAGCCTAGTAGAGCGAATAGCAAATGCCACAGTTCTCCCGTTTCACGAGGCTTTCCCTGATCTTTACTACGTCTGAGGAAGAATGTTCCAAATCCTATGAAATAGAGCTCTTCAAACCACAACCTTAAAAAATTAATTCCATACTCTCTAAACTGGTGTGGAAGCTCATATGGATAGAAGCCTCTGTGAATAAAAATATTCCAAGATGGAGAATTATATCTATCGGCTGTAGCGTAGATGACTTCACATCCACGCTTTTCAAGCCACGTTATAGCATTATCTACTAAAGATCTACCGATACCTCTTCCCCGGAATTCTCTATCCGTAACCAGTGCGTCTATAAATCCTATTCGTTTAGATTTAACGACCTGTATCCTCATGGAGGCAGAACCGACAATCTTACGGTCGTATTCTGCAATCAAAGTACCCCCATTCTGCTTTCGAGCCCTCCTCTGCGTGTCTTCAAATGCAAGTTGAAAAATAACCCTGTCGATTATGCTAAGACTTCTTTTAAAAAGTTCTCCGACAGCCTTTTTCTCACTTGGTTGCATTTCACGGACGATTATACACATGTATTAACGCCTTCTCAACAACTATGACTACAGTTTACACTATTAAGGCTGACTTAAAAACCGAATCATGAAGTGGAAGTGATTGAGATGTATCTGAAGATGCTGGGTTGAAGAAGGATATTATGGAGAAAAAGTTTAAGGTGTTTTCTTTAAACCTCTCCTTCTGAATCAGTTATGAACGTTATTATTATCACTATTTACCACATAATCGCTTTAATACGTAGTTCAGTTAAATGATGATGTGTTAGTATGCCAAAGGTGGATTGCTATTGGACCACCTGAGCATTAGCAAAATAGCCTTCAATTCTGAAGAAGTTTGGAGAGTTACCATTAAGAAGTTTACTCAATGGGAAAACTATTGAGATTATGGCTATATCCCTTTTTTATGCAACTAAGCCTGTAAGCAGTATTATTACTCCCCGTTAAGGAGAGGTTTAAAGAAAAGTCCATTTTTCGAATGTAGACGGGTAAGGAAAACTTATATCTACATCCGCGAGAAGGCGCGTGGGAAAGTACATTTTAAATCCAAGTCTAGGTGAAAACCTAACTGATGAAATGGATGAGTTTTCCTCCAGTTTTCTCATAAAATAAGACGGTGCAATATCTCATATTATATGCCATCTACGTAGAAGCCGCCAATAGTACATCTCTTTGGTGGTTTCAATAACCTTATGTAAAATTCTCGCATTCTAAACACATCAGCAAGTTCGAGGGGAATACATTTAGCTCTATTTCTGCTAAACCCCCTTTAACGGCAATTAATTCGATTTCTTGAAACTAAAGGACTGGCCATAAAACGTTTTTAGCCTCAGATACTATATCAACTCTTAAGTATTCTCTATGATCATATTACTTGAGGGGAAAATTTGGTCGTAGTTTTAATCCTATACTATTCTAGAACGGGTAGGACTGAAACGCTTGCAAGAGCCGTTGCTGAAGGAGTTAATCTTGTTGAAGGAGCCACAGCTAAAATGCTGCGCGTTGAAGATGCTAAAATTGAAGACCTTATCTCCTGCGATGCCGTAGCATTCGGTTCTCCAAACTATTTCGGCTATATGAGCGGTTCAATGAAGGACTTCTTCGATAGGGCTTGGAGTGTTAGAGATAAAATCTACGGTAAGCTAGCTGCGGCATTTACATCTGGAGGAGGGCCGAGCAATTCAGCCCTATTAAGCATAGAGAGGATGTTCGACGCCTTTAGAATGGTAAAGGCCTGTGATGGTGTAGTTTCGAGTGGAACACCGACTACAAGAGACTTGGAGGCATGCCGAAAGTTGGGAGAAACCCTAGCCAAAGCGGCTATGAAAAAATCTAAACTTTAACTCCCTATTTTTCCCCAGTGGAAAATTGGAATAAACTTTCCTCAGCATGTATTATGTTTTAGCCCGATTTCATAGGTAAGTAGAATCGTGTTAGACCGTAAATTAGAAAAGGAACTTCTCAGTTCATATGTAGTATATGGATTTGCAGGAATTGTTGAGTTTTTATCCTTCACTTGATGAAGTTGAAGACTACTGGAGAGAGGCCGTCTGTGAAATCCCTGAATCCATTAAACCTGAAGAAGTAATAGATCAAACTCAGAGGGTTTATCCAAACCCCTGTGACTACCATATTGGAGGCGGAGTCTGGCTTAAATTTAGGGGTTTAGATGGGAAGCCCTTCTGGTGTCTATGGCAGAAGTGTCCAAGGCCTGGTGTCCGTAAGGCTCTGATACATTTACCCGGCTATGGAACTGAAGTATCGGTACATCCGAGTCTAGTGCATAATGGATACCATGTTCTCCACATCAACCCGAGGGGCTATTGTGGCCCTGAGGGCTTTGGAAATAGAGAGTGGAGAGAAGCCGATGGTTTAGCTAGAGTCATCTATCTTAACCTTGAAAACCCGAAGAAGTATGGATATCGTTTGTGGTTTCAAGACGCTATAATAGCCTTACGTTGGCTTCAGAAACAGAATGAAGTCGATAGGAAGATTGGCTTTTATGGGACTAGCCAAGGCGGTGGAGCTTCGTTAATACTCGGTAGTATTCTTTCAGATGAGGGTATTGTAGGAGCCGTTGCTGCAGATGTACCATTTCTAACGAATTTTCCAAGGGAATTTTTGAAGGAGAAGCGTTCAACAGCATACGATATGGTGTTTACACGTCTACCGAAGGATGCAGATGGGTTTAAAAAGTGCTTCCACACTTTAGGCTTTATAGATACAATAGTCCATGCGCCTAGGATGAGACATCCAGTACTTCTGACAGCAGGAGAACGGGACGACATATGTCCATATGATCTGATATTCTCACTGTATGAGAAGCTACCAAGTACTAGGGCTATTACTGAATTCCACGGTCAGACTCACGCATACACTCCTAACTTCCTCGTACTGGCAAAGACTTGGTTTGACTTATACCTATAGTAGAGGATTTTGAAGGAGGATGTTGAAGTTAGACCGATGCTTCTTCTACGATTCAACTCATCATGGATTTAAATTCATTTCCCCATTTTCATTTTAAAGTCCAATATCCTAGGGGCCTTCTAGTGAGGAGTTTCCAAGATATGTTTAAATTTAGGTTTAACCTAAATTAGGTTGTGCCTAAATCTAGGAGAAGTCGATCAAAGACTTTAACCGAGAAAGAAGCGGAATACCTCAAGACTATTTTTAGATTACTCTCCGGTAGAGAGAGTGTTGGAACTCTTGAAGTAGCTGAAGCTGTGGGGGTTTCATGTGCAACTGCCAGTGAGACTCTTAAGAAGCTCTACGGTAAAGGTATGCTTAAGAGGAGACCTTGGAAAGGTGTTAGTCTTTCGGAGGCTGGCGTTAGAGAGGTCGATAGAATCCTTAGGAACCACAGGGTTTTCGAAACCTATGCTTACAGGTTCCTCTCAATAAGCTTAAAAGACGCATGTAAGTGTGCGCGTAGAATCGAGCTGTATCTTTCAGAAGAAGTTGTTGATTCTATGTGTAGTATCATGGGGCATCCTGAAAAATGTCCTCATAATGAGCGTATCCCTAGAGGGGATGAGTGTTGCGTAAGGAAGTACCAATCGTAGCTATAGCTGTTGCTCTGGTGGGTTTAAACTCGTCTTCGTGTTTAGCTCAGCGGGATGTGAAGATCAGGGTAGCTGTTACGCTGGATATTTTAAAGACTATTATCTCGCCGATATTGGGGGATAAAGGTGAAATCTATTCGATAGCATCGGGAGAAGTAGAACCCCACAGTTTTACTCTAACGTCCAGTATTATTCGGGAAGTCTTAAATTCCGATTTAATCGTCATAACTGGACATATGGATTGGGAGAAGAAGCTTGTTGAGAGGGTTTCAGAAGAGAGAAGTATTCAACCAAGTCTAACATCTATAAACCTGTTAGAGTTGAATGGGATTAGGATACTTGATATTGAAGGTGAGAAGAATATCCACGGGTTCTGGCTTCTGCCAGATAATGCTATAGTAATAGCTGAAGCATTGAAAGATAAACTTTCAACAATCAAACCTGAATACTCCGAAGAGTTTACGCAGAACTATATTCTATTTGAGAAAAGAATTTTAAAACTTAAAGATGCTCTTGCGAAGCTTTCGGAGAAGTACGGACAACTCAATAAGAAAGTTGTAGTAGGCTTCTACAGTGAACAATACATTGCAGAGGCCATGGGCTTACAGGTCAGTATAGTCTTGAAGGGTGAAGAAGAGACTATAAAACCTGAGACTCTAATGAAGGTGTATGATGGGTTTAAATCCGGAGAATACGCTTGTATATTGGTCTCGGATGTCGCCCTCTCGATGAGCAGTGTTCAAAACGCCCTCAGGGAGTTATCTGAGGAAACTGGCTGTTCAATTGCGTATGTCTTAACTATTTCATCCAACGGTTTAGATCAATACGATTCCGTCATGTACTACAACGCTGGGCAAGTTTACAATGCTCTTCTAACAAACCGGAGGTCGTCTTCAAGCGGATTTAACATCTACTTTCTGACGGCGATTCTAGCGTTATTCGTGGTGGTGATTGAAACCATCATATTGATTCGGAGTGTGAGAAGACGAACGGCCCAGTAATATCTCTGAAAGACGTTACGGTTAAACTTGGAGAACGCATAGTATTGGATAGTGTAAGTTTTGAAGTCGAGAAGCCGTTGGTTTTAATGATCGTCGGGCCGAATGGTGCTGGTAAAACAACCTTGATAAAATTGATGCTCGGAATTATTAAACCACTTAAAGGCTCTGTAGAAATTTTAGGTTTAAATCCTCTCACAGATGGTTTGAAGTTGAGGATGCTTTCTGGTTATGTTCCTCAGAAGGATAGGATATCTTATGAAGTCCCTTTGAAAGTCGGTGAAGTCGTCTTAATGGGGATACTGCTTAAGAAGCGTTTTCCAAGGGTTGTCTCCAGAGAGGATTTTGAAAAAGCTAAGGAGGCTTTAGAATACATGGGCATGTATGACTACTGGGATGTCCCGTTCAATGAGCTCAGTGGAGGACAACAGAGGAGGGTTTTAATATCTAGAGCATTAGCATCCAACCCGCAGATTCTATTTCTAGATGAAGTATTTGCAGGATTGGATGTTGAAAGTCAAGAGAAACTGCTCAACATTTTTAAATCTTTTAAAGAAAATGGGAGGAGTATAGTCATCGTAGAGCACGAATTCGACCCTATAGTGGAGTTAGCGGATAAAATTCTCGTTTTAAATAGGACTGTATGCGTTTACGGAGAGCCGAGTAACGTTTTAAACGAGGATATTTTGAAGAACACTTATCCGTGTGTTAAAACTGTAGAGAGGGAGGGTAAACGTATGGTGATTCTAGGTGATAGACATGCTTGAGCCGTTTATTTTGAAGGCGATTTTAGGAGTGGTATTCGCATCGTTCTCAGCTATAGTTTCAACTTTAATGCTCCTAAGGGGGGCCCTGTATATAACGCCTGAAGTTTCACACGCAGCTTTAGGCGGTGCGGCAATAGGCGTTTTAATTCAGATTATTCTCCCCGGTGCTTTAGATCCATTCCTATTCGTAATACTATTCTGTGTAATGACTTCTATCTTCATATCACGCGCTGGGAGAAGTGGCCCTCAGGCTTTAGGCGTTATGTTGAGTTTTACATTAGCTTTAAGCGTAACGGTATACGCGGTCGTAAGGAGCTATCTACCAATAGATAAGAAGATGCTTGTAGACGGTTACTTAGTAAGCGACCTTCTATTACTCTCAAACTTAGAAGTACTCAGCCTAGCCGTTGCTTCAACCGTGGCAATTATAGTCACCATTCTATTCTACAGGGAATTTCTATATATCTGCTTCGACTCTGAAACCTCCGAAGCCTTCGGACTTAGAGTAGGATTATACGATTTACTACTTTTCGCTGTTTCAGCTGTAACTGTTGCTGTAGTCGCTAAAACCATCGGTGTCCTACTATCCGTCGTACTCCTAGTGGTTCCAGCCGCTACTTCGAGGTTTCTAACACGTTCTGTAGAAACCATGTTTATACTATCTTTATTAATAGCCCTCGCATCAGGACTCGGAGGGGTAGCTTTCTCACTCTACTTTAATATCCCTACTAGCGGTGCAATAGCAATAGTAGCCATAGCGTTGTTCACGTCGGTATATCTTGTTAAAGGTAGAAAACCCTAATCTCGATGATTGTTCTACGTTTTAAACATTCTAAGGTGAAAAGTTTTAAATGTCGATACATATAATGGACAGACGAGGGTTGACTCGATTGGAGTTTTTCGATTGTAATGCGTGTTTCGGTAGACCTATGATTAGACCGATTAGGTATGCTGAAAGCGCTAAAGAACTATTGGAGGAGATGGATTTCTACGGTATTAAAGAAGCCTTAGTCTTCCATTCAAGACAACGTGATGATTCACCCGTTGTAGGAAATGAAATACTCGCAAGTGAAATTAAAGGTATTGGTAGGCTTTATGGGGTTTTTGCAATACTCCCACCGCAAACTGGAGAGATGGGGTCTTTCGAAGATTTACTTGAAAAGATGAGGCTCAACAGAATAAAGGCTTTTAGAGCATTTCCTTCAGAGCATAAGTTTCTAATGACTAGAACGGCCTTGGGATCACTCTACGACTTTATGATCGAGGGGAATATTCCACTATTCATCTCAATTAACGAATCCTGCGGGGGAATATCTGGCTGGTATTTAATCGAGCAGATACTGTCTGATGCCCCGGATTTAACACTCGTAGTAACAGAGCACGGAAGTTGGGGTCAGGATAGGTTTTTCAGACCGTTAATTGAGAAGTATGAGAATCTGTACTTAGACATTTCAAGGTATGAATTGGATGGTGGTATAAGCGACTTCTGTGCAAAATACGGTGCAGAAAGACTCTTATTTGGCACGGGCTATCCTTGGTGGAACCCAGGTGGACCTATTCTAATGTTGGCTCAAGCAGATATAACGAGCAAAGAGAGGGGGATGATAGCCTCGGGTAACATTAGACGTATACTCAGGAGGGTGAGGATATGATATCTTCTCAAATAGTTAGAGAGTTTATGGATGAGGGGAAGAGCAGGTCTTGCCCCGTGATAGATGTGCATACGCACCTAGGACCATACCAAGGTATATACTTTCCAAATCCTTCACCTGAAGATATGATACGTACTATGGATAGATGCGGCGTGAAAATAGCCATCTCAAGTTCTCATGCGGCTCTGATAGACAGTAGAGAGAATATCAAAATGGTTGATGTTGTGAGAAAGTATCCAGATAGATTTAGAGCATACTGGGTTATAAATCCAAATTACCCAGAAGAAATACCTAATGAGATAAGAAGGTTCTCAGAGCTCGAGGGGTTTGTTGGATTTAAATTTCTGTCAGATTACCATAAGCATCCTATAACCAGTCCGAGGTATGAAAACGCTTTAAAATATGCTGATGAAAATAGATTGATAGTGCTACTTCACACCTGGGGTTATAGCCCCTACGATTCCCCAGCGCTCGTCGAGAAAATAGCCGTCAAATATCCGAACGTCATATTTCTAATGGGGCATTCAGGCTATGGAGAGTGGGAGAAGGCTATCCAAGTGGCACGGGACTATCCAAACGTCTACCTAGAGTTAACCGCAGCTTACGCTGTGAACGGCGTAATAGAATGGATGGTTAAAGGAGCTGGGTCTGAGAAGATACTGTTCGGCACAGATTTGCCTTGGTTTGACCCACACTATGGAATAGGTTGTGTGATCTTCTCTAGGATAACTGATGAAGAACGCCATAATATTCTACATAGGAATGCAGAGCGGCTTCTTCAGCGGTTTCTGTAAAGGTAAATCTTCCTCTTATTTTATCCTAAAAAAGACCTTTATATAGACACTTTACGTTCTTCAAGTCTAGGTGACGGCAGTGGCTAAATACACAGTTGGAATTGTAGGATGCGGGGGTATTGCTTCGAGCCATATTCAAGGCTGGCTTAGCACAGGCTCTGCTGAAGTAGTTGCAGTTGCAGATATAGATTTGGCTAGGGCAGAGACTTTAGCAGGTAAATTCGGCATAAGAAGGTTTTACAGAGACTATGTGGAGATGTTTAAAAATGAGGATTTAGATTTTGTGAGCGTTTGTACGTGGGCTCAAACACACGCTGAGATAACCGTTAAAGCCGCCGAATCCGATGTTAAAGGTGTTTTATGTGAAAAGCCTATGGCTGTGAGCCTAAGCGAAGCCAATACGATGGTTGAAGCCTGTGATAAGTATGGTGTTAAATTGGCGGTTAGGCATCAGCGTAGATTTCACCCAGTCCATTTATCCGTTAAGGGGTTTCTTTCAAAGGGGATACTTGGTAGGCCTATATTGGCACATGGGAGGAGAGAAGATGGGCTTTTAAACAACGGTTCTCACCTGGTAAACACAGTTAGATTTTGGCTTGGAGACCCTGAGCCTGAGTGGGTTATAGGGCAGATTGAACGGAAAACGGATAGGTATGAAAGAGGTATACCGATAGAAGACCGATGCGTAGGCCTAGTCTCCTTTAAAGACGGAGTGAAACTCCTGATCGAAGTGGATACTCCTATTACGCATAAATTAGAGTGGTTTCATGTGATATTAGAGTGTACGGAAGGTTTACTCGTCGCAACAGATGAAGAGGCTAAAGTTTTATCATCAGAAGGGTGGGACAAACTTAAGCCTTTAGAAGATAAAACAACAGAGTTTTCACAGCTGATAGACTGGGTTGAAGGTAAAGTCAGTATGCATAGGAGTAGCGGCTACCAATCTAGGATAGATATGGAGATAATGATGGCAATATACGAATCTAGTCGCTCAAGAAGTCTCATACGTATGCCTCTTCAAACACTAGAAAACCCACTGTTTGCGATGATAAAGAGTGGTGAACTACCAGTTGAAAAACCAGGGAGATATGATATTAGGCTTCCAAAGGAATTCTGGAGCCTTCTAAAACCTCCTTAAAGGGGGTGGGCCCGGAGGGATTCGAACCCCCGACCAACAGGTTATGAGCCTGTCGCTCTACCTGGCTGAGCTACGGGCCCTCAAAATTTGAAGAAAGCATTTCCTTTATTTATTGTTTTCTGATTTGCAATTGTTGGTTTCTACGTATTTCGCAGTTATTTCAAGACTCATATCCAGTGCTTTAGCTGAATGCGTTAAATATCCGAGTGAAATCACGTGAACCCCCGTAGATGCATACTCCAGTATATTTGTTGGGTTTATACCACCAGATGCTTCTAGTAGAACCCTGCCGTATAAGCCCTTATCTTTCAAACGTTGGATGACCTCTCGAATCTGCTCAGGCTTCATATTGTCGAGCATCAATATGTCTGCTCCACTTTCAGAAGCTTCTAAGGCTTCGCTTACCGTTTTGGCTTCAACCTCGACCTTTTTTATGAAGCTTATGTTTTCTCTGGCCCGTTGAACGGCTTCTCTAACAGAACCTACGAGGGTTATGTGGTTGTCTTTAATGAGAACAGCATCATCTAATCGGAGCCTATGTGGCTCACCTCCTCCAAGTATAACGGCCTTCTTATCGAGGGCTCTTAAACCTGGGGCTGTTTTACGTGTAGCCGCGATTCTAACGTTTAAACCGGCTCTTCTGACCTTCTCTACGAGGTTTCTAGTTTCAGTCGCTATGCCACTCATACGCATCATTATGTTTAAAACTGTACGTTCAACCATGAGTATGCTCCGCGCCTTTCCTTCAACCTCTAATATTACATCTCCAGGATTAACGGCATCTCCATCTCTACGGTTAATCTTCACATCTACACCGAAGTGTTTAAACAGCATTTCGGCCTCTTCAACGCCTGCTACAACCCCATTCTCCTTTGCAACGATCACGCCTTTAGCTTTCAAATCTTTCGGTATTAGAAGCTCAGACGTGATATCTCCAAAGCCTAAATCCTCCTCTAAAAACCGTAGGAGTTGTTCAATGGTCAAATGTATAGTCAAACAGTCCACCGTTAGTTTAGTAAGACTTCTGGTGATTTAAAGATGTATTTAAGCGGAAAAGTTAAATTAAGCCTTGTTGATGTCTAAGACAGGTGGCAGGTATACGGTAGATGCCTCATATAGATCTATAGGTGTCGCAATTATAGGTTGTGGAGCCATAGGGAGCTATGTGGCTAAAGCACTCGACAGCAGTCTATTAGATGGTTTGAAGCTTAAAATATTATATGATAAGGATATTGAGAAGGCTAGGAAGCTGGTAGATTCTTTAAAACATAAGCCTAAGATTGCACTGGACATATCGGAGATTTTGGAGGGAGATGTAGAGCTTGTCGTTGAAGCCGCCAGTCAAGAAGCCGTGAGAGAATACGGTTTACCTATAATTGAAGCTGGAAAAAACCTCATGATTATGAGCGTAGGTGCTCTAGCTGATTTAGAGCTTTATGAGAGGCTTAGGGAGGCTGCTTCACGTAGAAAAGTCGAGGTTTTAATACCCTCAGGTGCTATAGCTGGCTTAGATGCCGTTAAAGCAGCTGGAATTAGTGGAATCAGTTCCGTCACTCTTACCTCTAGGAAGCCTCCTAGAGTTTTCATAGACAATCCCTACGTTAAGTCTAAGGGATTGAATTTAACCGATCTAGAAGAGCCACTAGTATTGTATGAGGGACCAGCTGTAGAAGCCTGTAAACTGTTCCCATCTTCGATAAACGTAGCTGCTACTCTAAGCTTAGCCTCCATAGGGCCTGAAAAAGTCAAAGTTAAAATAATCGCAGATCCACGGATTTCGGGAAACGTACATGAAGTAGTCGTTGAGGGAGAATTTGGCAGACTATGCTGTGTAACAGAGAATAAGCCTACACCGGAGAACCCGAAGACAAGTTTTCTAGCTTCTCTCTCAGCTTTAGCGACGTTAAAAAAGATTGCTGAAAACGTACACATTGGGACGTAGTTTTAAACGTAATGCTTTTTAACTCTCCATCTTCAATTTAGAATTGTGGTATTATGCGTACTACACCCATAGGTATGGTGATGCTTGTCGACGAGAGAGAGCATGTACACCGTCAGTACTACTCGGAGTGTATGGATATCCTATACAAGTGGGCTGACGTCATAAAGAGAGGCGTTAAAAACATAGATGGGTCTTCGCCTGAAGTGGTTGTAGGCTCTGAGCTTATAAGATCTGTGAGGGCGGCGCAGAAAGTGGGCGAAGAAATTGCTAGGGCAAATTGTAAGCAGGTGATTTTATGTTTCTACGTGTGGAATTTCCCATTCTTCGTATGGCCTTTTATAAATACAGTCGGTAGAGATAAGCCTATACTATGTCTTTCAAACAATAGTGGTAAGTTCCCTGGGAACGTTGGACTTCTAGCGACGGATGGAGCTCTACGTCAAGTAGGTCTTAGAACACACCGTATAATAGGCGACATAGAAGACCCTGAGACTAGGGCTAAGGTTATAGACTGGGTCCGAGCCGCGCAAGCATACACTGTTATTCAGAATGAGGTCTACGGAATGTACGGTGGACATTCGATGGGAATGGAGACCGGATACTTCCACTTAGTTCCGATAATAAAGACTTTTGGAGTAACAGCACGTCAAATAGACCAGTTGCTTTTAGTGAAAAAGATGGAGGAGGTTGATGAGAAGGAGGTCGAAAAGGGGCTGAAGTGGTTTGAAGAGCTTCTGGGAGACCGTATAAAGTATGATGGTAAGATGCTTACACGTGAAACTTTAAAGACTCAGATTAGGCTCTACTTAGCCATGAGAATGGTTAATGAGGAGAAGGGCTTCGACTTCTGCGGGTTGAAAGGACAGCGAGAATTAACTGAGTACGTTTGCATTGGAGATGTGGCTGAAATGCTTATGAACGACCCATACGATTGGAACGGGTTTAAAGAGACCACAGTTTGTGCTACTGAAGCTGATTCTTTAGCAGCAGTAACTATGCAACTTCTAAAGTACATTAGTGGTGGACTACCTGTATTGTTTATGGACGTTAGACTGTACCACCCGGATAGAGATATATGGGACTTCTGCAACTCTGGAAACCATGCGAGTTGGTACGCCTCCAGAAGCATGGATCCAAGGGAGAATTTGAAGAAAGTGACTCTCCATCCAGCTTTAGAATACTATTTCAAGGCTGGCGGAGCCTCTGTAGAGTTTGATGCTGCCCCAGGCGAAATAACATTTGCAAGATTAGGTTTATGGGAGGATAAGCTTTACATGGTGATAGTCTTAGGTGAGGCCGTTGAGCTTCCACCTGAAGAACGCAAAGCTCTGAATGAGCAGACAAACCCAACATGGCCTCATGTACATGCTAAATTACACTGTAGCTTCGAGGAGTTTACGTCAATATTTCCATGTAATCATATATTAGGTGTTGCTGGAAACGTAGTCCGCCCATTAATATATCTCTGTGAGATGGCTGGAGTGACGCCGATAGTTCTTGGACCTGAATCTGAGAGAAGGATACCACCAATCTGGGAGCGTATATCCAAGAAGTAAACTTACCTGCAGCCTTCCTTATATTTTTTGAAGCTCAAGGGATGATTTTATGGTTAAACCTAGAGTATTTGTAACCCGAATTTTGCCTTCGCCTGCTTTAGATATCTTGAGAGAGTACTGTGAAGTAGAGGTGAATCCGAGGGATGAACCTCCATCTAAAGAAGATTTGATCAACCGAGTGAAGGATAAACATGCCTTACTATGTCTGCTTACAGATTCTATTGATAGTGAAGTTATAAGTGCAGCGTTGGATCTACGTGTAATTAGCACCTATAGTGTAGGCTATGATCACATAAATGTTGAAGAAGCAACTAGAAGAGGGATATACGTGACGAATACGCCTGGCGTATTGACGGATGCTGTTGCGGATTTCACTTGGGCTCTACTTCTTGGAGCAGCTAGGAGGATTGTTGAAGCTGACAATTACGTTAGAAGCGGTAGGTGGAAGATAGCTTGGTCCCCCATGCTTCTACTAGGCTGTTCAGTCTACGGTAAAACTCTGGGGATAATAGGTTTGGGGCGTATAGGTATGGCTGTTGCTGAGAGAGCTAAAGGATTCAACATGAAGGTAATGTATTATGATGTCCAACGTCCTCCTTTAGATGTTGAGAAGAGGCTTAACGTAGAGTATAAGTCTCTTGAAGAGCTTCTACGTGAATCAGATTTTGTAACGATACACGTGCCTCTGACGAAGGAAACCTATCATTTAATAGGTGAGAGAGAACTTAGATTGATGAAGAAGAGCGCTTTTCTCATAAATACTGCGAGGGGCGCCGTTGTGGATACGCGTGCACTCGCTAGAGCGCTTGGGGAAGGCTGGATTGCCGGAGCGGCTTTAGACGTATTCGAAAAAGAGCCTATTGAAGAAGATAATCCTCTTTTGAAGCTTTCAAATATCGTTTTAGCGCCTCATATAGCCAGTGCCACGGTAGAGGCTAGGTCTAAAATGGCTGAAATAGCGGCTTTAAATATAGTTTCGGTGCTTAGGGGTGAGATGCCACCCTACCTGGTGAATTTAGACGTGTTGAACGTAAAACCCTTAAAGGCTGTGAAAATGATTTAAGCGTATTCTTCCATTATTTTAACGTCTTCTATTCTACCTTTGAAGGCTGCGAGTAGAAGGGGCTTCATGTATTTTTCCACATCGCCCTTCTCTGGGTTTAGGGGGATTGGCATGTTTAACAGCTTCATTCTAAGCGCCGGGTCTTTAGCAGCATTAAGCATTCTCACTATGTGGCTCTCACTAGCTCCTGCATCTGCGAGCGAAGTGGGTACTCTTAGAAACGTTAAGAGCCGTGTTAAACCTTTAGCAACAGCCATGCCTAGGTTTAAGCCTTCAAAACTAGAGGCGTCTTCCTCTATGAAATTCTCTTCTTTTAAGATAAGTGCAAGCGTTTTAAGCTGTTCTTGGATAACCGGTGAGAAGAAAACTGTGTAGTATATGTTTAGAATGCCGCACGCTCTTCCATGTGTTAAAACATCAACTAGTGAGAAGCTTCCTAAGTGTGGACCGCTTGTACCCCCTATCATAATAGCATAGCCTCCCAAGTCCGTGCCGAGGCCTAATCCGACTCGAGCGTTAAGGTTCATCCAGTCGGCTTTTAGGTTCTTAAAACCTCTGACTATGAGTCTAACACCTACTTCTACAAGACGCTTTGCTTTTTCAAAGTACGGCTTTCCAGAGGCACCCATGAAAACCTCCCATAGGTGGGATAAGCCGTCTAACCCTCCATCAATTGTGAGGCTTTCAGAAGTTGTAAGCGTTACAGTATAGTCGAAAACTGCACGTTTAGGTGTTATTGCTTCATCTACTATGAGTTTCTTCTGACCAGCCACTGGGTCTGTCACGTTTGAGTATTTCGTTAAATGTGAGCCTGAGCTTGAAGCAGCTTGAACAGCCACCAATGGCGTTAAATCCCTACCTGTTGCCTCCTTCATTTTACTTACAATTCCAGTTCCAAAGTATGGTTCTATTGTACATGCCTCACTCCAAGATACGTTTAGAAACTTCTCCACCTCATGCGGTGCAAAAGTTGCTAGAATATTGGAGGCTTTAACCGCGTCCAGTGTACTTCCTCCACCGAAGGCCACTATAACATCTGGCTTGTACATTGAGATTTGAAGAGCTATTCTATAGACATCTTCACGTGGGGTGTTTGGTCTAGCACCTGCGACTTTTACGTAGGATAAACCATTCTCTCCGAGGCTTTTAACTATATCTTCCATCGGCTTTTGGGCCCAGCTGGAACTACTTCCAACTATTAGTGTCTTTCTACCGAACTCTCCTGCGAACTTCCCTACTGTGTTTAAAACGTTACATCCGAATGCGTAGTGGTCTTTCTTCCAATCTTTTATAAGGTTTTCAGCATCTTTCATCAACTCTTCCGTGTTTTTCACAGCGAACACCGGTTTAAGTTAATCGAACCGTTGTATTTAAGAGTTAAAACTAAGATGTTGATTTTTTTGGGAAAGGTTTTTACCTACGATTTAAGGATAGTTAAATGTTAATAAGATGAAAAAAACCAAAGATTATTTTAAGGACTTTCTCAACGAAGAATCTAGGAAAGCCTCCGTTTCATATGATAAGTCTAAGCTCTCTTGGAACTATAGGGATGTTAAGGAAGAGGATGCTGAGAAGCTACCTCGATACCTTGAATCTCCATTTTTAGACCAAGTCGCATCAGAACCGGTTGTCTTAACCTCAAGAGAGCTTAACAATATTAGAGAGCACATTAAGCTTTTAGACTATAAAGTTCTTAAGCTTCGTAAATCTAATAGAATGTGGAAGACAATTTGCATAATTCTTCTAATGATCTTAGTGGTTACCGTTGTTATGAGTCGCGTTGGAGGTATACAGTTTTGAGCCTTAAAAAATCGGTTTTAAAACTTAAAGAAGAAGTGAAAGCTAGGTTCGTAGGGAATGAAGAAGTAGTAGACATCGTTATTTTAAACCAACTCCATAGGAGAAGCTCAACCCTTATAAGAGCTCAGAGAGGTGTTGGAAAGTCTACACTCATGCTTTTAATACTCAGAGGGATAACTGGAGAAGACTACGTAGTTATATCTGGCGCTTCAGAGGTTAAACGAGGAGAAGTTGTCGGTAGACTTCACATACCCTCGCTTGAGAAGGAAGGTGTTGAAAAAGTCCTGTGGGCTGCGTTTGTACAGGCTAAAGGTAAGGGTATAGATGAAGTCAATAGGTTGAATCCTTATACGACCTCCAACATCCACCATATGATGCAATTCGGAGAAGTTTGGGCGTATGGACAGCGGGTTAAAGTTGGAGACTACGTCCTTCTCGCTAATGAGAATCCAGCAGACCCAACTACTTTCATACATCCACCTCCGTTCTACGATAGATTCGACATATGCGTATACTTGAGCTCTCTCAGTTTAAGCGATAAGTTTAAACTTCAATCCCTCTTGGAGAGCTATGAGGGTGAGCTTGTAGAATCTATGCCTCAGGTTCTAACGTTTGAAGAGCTTCAAAGCATAAGAAGGGAGGTAGAGGAGGTAGAGCTCGACAGCGAAACCGTGGGGCTTATCAACATGCTTGTTAGAGATTTCCAGGCTTGCGTTAGAGGTAGAGAGCACTCCGAAGTGAAGCCTCCCATACTATGTGAGGGGTGCCATTTCCTTAAAGACGTATGTAGCAATATTAAAGACCCGCCTAGTGAAAGGTCTACCATAGTCTTAACGCAACTCGTTAAAGCTAAAAGTTGGCTTGAAGGTAAAGCCAGTCCAGAAGATGCGTTATCGCTTAGCTTATGGGTTTTTCCACATAGAATGAACCTCGTTAAAACTAGAAGTCTTCTAAATGATTTAAGAGAACTACTGATGCGTGAAAAAGTGAAAATGGATGAGAGAGTTAATAGGAGACAGTGGCTTATACTCAGTAAGCTTATGAACGGTTTCGACAGGGGATTGTATACATACGCAAGGGAAGTAGCTGTTGAAGATCCAATTTTCGCAGAGGAGCTTATGAAGCTTGAGAAGACTTGGGTTAAAGAGGGTATACTTAGAGAAGAAGATACCTTAGGAGTGTATTTAAGATGGAGGTAAAAACTGTCCAAATAGACCCTTCAACGATGAAGGAAGTCTTCGCCAAAGTTAAATCTGAATTGTTCTTCCCACCTCTTCAGTTCAAACTGAATGATAAGTTGAACATTCCCGTGAAAGTTTTAAACGGAGAGTTAAATGTAAACCCTGTTCTTTTAAGCAAATCTAAAGACCCATATCGTCTACTGTTGTGGCTTTTAAGACATACACTAGCCCATATGCACTACTGCCCTTACGATGCTAAAACAGCCTACTATCTGCAGAAAATAGCTTATAGCATTCTTCGGGATAGTAGGTTGGCTTATACGGCTGTGGCGATGTTTTCAGACTTCCAAGTAGACTGCATATATCTTAAGAATAGATACGATGAGACGCCGTATCACTTACGTGATAATCTTAGCAGATGTAAACCAGTAGGTTTAGAGCAGCTGATTTTTGCGGTTTACAGGGAGTTTTACCCAGATTTAATCTATAAGCCTGTAGACGATGAGGTGGAGATACTAGGCAGATTGTTGGCAGACTCTATAAAGCCTCCTAAGTCTTGGGTGAGTAAGATTAAGGCAATATCAGCCGTCCTCTTAAGAGCAGAGATGCAGGAGAATAAGCGGACTTTGAAGAAGCCTTCTAATGATAGACTAGGGTTAAGATATATTCCGCTTATTGAAGATGCCTATCCAGACTCCGTGAAAAGAATAAGTCAAGTCTTAAGTAACATTGAAAACGAGAGAGATGCTAAAACCTTCTACGAAGTCTGGATAAAGCCGAGGATGGGAGAGGAAGACGTTAAAAAAATTTCTGATAAAATCAGAGACGCGCTACGTAAATCTGAAGAGGCAGAACACATCTATACGTCTAAAGAACCCGGTAAAGCCTATAAAGCGGCTGCTGGAAGAGGACATGGAAAGTTTACACTGCCCACTTCCATCGGTAAACTCCTCGAGAAAATACCTTTAGACATTAAAGACCTCTTGTGGAGGAGACTCTGGTATAGAGCTAGGGCTGAAAACATTCTAATAACGTACTTGGCTTCAAGGGGGGAGGTTAAGCCGACGTGGACTATACAGAGCTATCCTGAGGAGTGGTATGTTGAAGATGACATAGAGTCTTTAGACATAGAGGCGAGTCTAGATGAAGGCCCTATGATACCGGAGGTTACAACGGTTAAATGGCACATGAGGGCTGCTGGTAGAGGCGGTGAGTTGCATACGAATATCATACCGTCTGTGCTGGTTGTTCTGGATACGAGCTACAGTATGAGCAATATATTGGATAAGGTTTCCATTGCAGGCTTCATAGCGTATTTAAGTGCTAAATGGGCTGGTGGGAATACAGCCGTTGTAAATTTCTCAACAAACCATGTAGTGGCTGATTGGAGTGTAGATGACGATTTTAAGGAGCTGGTACTCTCGTCGAAGTTTAGAGAATTGACGATAATGCCTACTAAGACTATAGGCAAACTTTTAAACATGGCCAGAGAACAGTGCTTTGTAGTAGTTATCACGGACGGTGGATGGCAGAATTTCAAAGAGGCTTTGGAAGACCTTAAAGCGTTTGGAAATAGGGGACATAGAATATCGGTATTCTACATAAAGGACTGGGACTACCCAGAGGAGGTTAAGGCTCTGGTTAAGGCTCCATATATAAACGTGTACCCAGTCAACGACCCGGTGAGAGACTTAGAGGGCTTAATATTATCAGAAGTTACAAGTATATATGCTGAGAATATTAGACCTCTGATTCAAAGCAGCTATTGAATGCTTAAATAGTCGGCGGTCTGATTTTAAAACGTGTTCCCATGTCTACGATAAAAAGCATTGAGGCATATCCGCTCAAAATACCGTATATTAGGCCTTTCATACTCTCTAGAGGCGTCGTAGGTAAACCGGGTATACCTGGAGAACACTTGTACGTTAAAATTGAAACTTCAGACGGTACTATTGGCTGGGGTGAGGCTAGACTAATGCATACTTGGATGTATGAAACACTGGAGTCTGCGTATACGTCTCTTGTGAAGTACATTGCTCCAGCTTTGAAAGGTATGGACCCATTCAGTTTGAACCTAATCCTGAAGAAGCTCGATAAACTGTTAACTCCAGTTGTAAGCTCAGGCCAGCCATTCGTTAAATCGGCTGTCGAAACAGCTTTATTCGACGTAATGGGTAAGATAACGGGTCAACCGATTCATAGGCTTTTAGGTGGAAAGATAACGGACTACGTCGAGCTTTCAGCTATGATGAGCGGTGCTCCCGAGGCTATGGCCGATTACGCTAGGGAAATGGCTTCAAAAGGCTATAGGTGTTTTAAGGTTAAGATTATGGGTGACCCTGCTGAAGACGCAAAGAGGCTTAAAGTCGTCGGCGAGGCCGTTCCAGATGCAACGATATGGGCTGATGCCAATCAGGCTTATACGAGCTTCTCCATAAGGAGGCTTCTAGACCTTATAGCGGATATGAGCAATAGGATAATATGTCTCGAACAGCCTGTTCCAACATGGGATTATGAGGGGCTTAAACGTATTATTTCAAAAAGCCCTATACCAGTAGCCGTAGATGAGTCCATTTTTAGCCACTATGATCTAGTTAAACTGATATCTGCTAACGCATTAGATTTAATCGTTTTAAAGCTGGCTAAATCTGGGATTATGGGCAATCTTAAGATATCTGCTTTAGCCGAGGCTGTAGGTGTAGATTTGTTCGCCAGCGGCATGACTGAAAGTGGTGTCGGTTTTACTGCTTCCGTACATCTATTCAGTACCCTACCCATAGTAGCGCCGATCGATATAAACGGTCCACAGTTCCTTGAAAGCCTCTTAGTAGATGGTTTAGAGTTTGAAGGTGCTAAAGTGAAAGTACCCGATAAACCTGGCTTAGGGGTTAAAGTGAGAGAAGATAAGATTGAAGAGTATAGAGTTGAGTTGAAAATTCAATCCTAATAACTCTCTATACCGATCTGAAGAGCCTATCTTTATGAAGAGCCCAAATAGAATGTTAATTGGATATCCTCCTTGGATAAATCCCACCTTAAAAGACGGACGATAAAGATACTAGTACTTGCAACTTCTATTCTAATCGTTACGGTGAGTATTCTGTCCGTTGTTAAACCGTCTGTAGAATTGGTCTACATGGGTACAGATACCACTGCTAAGAATTGGTTTATAAAGGGTGAAGAAGCGAAAATGTACTTTAAGATTTCTAATCCTACACTCGGCGATGGCACCTTTGAAATCTACCTGAAGCCTATGGACGATCCATCTAGACCTGTTAGAGTGTCTAGTTTAAAAGTTAAAGCTATGGAGAGTAGGGTATACGCAGTGGCTTTAAATACTAGTCTTCTAGAGCCGATGCTCTATCTCTTGGAGTGCCACTTTTATGGGAGGACGTTTAACGGGGTTTCGGAAAACCCTAAGTACAACTTTGAATGCTACCCTTGGTTGCTCGCCGTTATTGAGAGACGGGAGTTTTCGGAAACTATCTACAAGTTTGGAGTGAACATACACTTCATAACCCCTAGGGAATTAGATTTAGATATGATGAAGTATGCTGGTATAAATTTGATTAGAATGGATTTTCTATGGAGTGAAGTGGAAAGAGAAAGAGGCGTCTACAATTTTAGAGAATACAAGAAGCTTGTGGATGCTTTAAGAGAACGGAACATAACGGTTCTCTTCATACTCGACTATGGAAATCAATACTACGATGAAGGTTTAGCACCATATACTGACACCGGCAGAGAGGCTTTTTCAAGGTTTACATTGGAATCTTTTAGAGAGTTTAAAGGTGAAGATATCATATGGGAGCTTTGGAATGAGCCTAATCTGGCTCAATTTTGGAGACCTAAGCCCAACCCAGAGGATTACATTCGACTATTGAAGGCTGTCCATTTGGTTGCTGAGGAAGTAGGTGGCGTTAAACTAGTAGCCCCTGGTATAAGTGGCTTCGATTTAAAGTTTTTAGAAGAAACCTTTAAATCGGGTATGTTGGAGTTTGTAGATGCCGTTTCCATCCACCCATACAGGAGTACAAACCCTGAAACTGTTGGTTTAGACTACGCTAGGTTGAAGGAGATTCTATCCCTATACGGATTTCCTTCTAAACCTATAATTTCAAGTGAATGGGGCTATTGTACTAGCGGCTCATACGGTAATAGGGTCTCTATTACGACTCAGGCAGAGTACGCGGTTAGAATGTTCCTAGTAAACATTATGAATGATGTTAATATGAGCGTATTCTACGACTGGAAAGATGATGGGATTAGTATTCAAGACTCTGAACATAATTTTGGTATAATAGCAGACTATGAAGGGCTTAAATCGGTTTACGGAAGACCGATGTACTTTATCAAACCAGCGTACTACGCTATATATACTCTCATATCGCAACTTGATGGATTCTACTTTAGAAGGAGGGTTCAAACCGAAGATGGAAACGACTATATTCTAGTTTTTGAAAATAAGCAGGGTGTTGAAAAATACGTATGCTGGACTACTGGACGTAAACATACGATTAGATTGAATACACAAGCTAAGAAGCTCGAAGTTGTGAAGCTATATGGTTTAAAGGAATTCTGCGAGTGTGAAGATGGCATATATGAGTTAACTCTAACAACATCCCCCCTATTTATACTTCCAATAACTTGATATAGAGGTATAAATTTTAATCCATCAAAGCTATGATGAATAATCGGGTAGATTTTTTATTTAACGCAGTAAACGGAGATTACCTTTAAATTCTGTTGGAGGCTTTTAGCGAACGCCCTAGTATTTCCCCCTTAAAAAGAGGGAGATGATAAATCCAGCTAGCGTAAATATTACGATTAGTATTAACGCTATATCGAAGTTAATCTCCGAGAACCGGGCGACAACGATCAACCCTATGAGCTCCCCCATACTCTGTGCTAATCCGTTTAAGCCTAGGGTGGAAGTTATATTCGTCTTCCGAGCTTCTCTTGTAAGCAATGTATTCGTCGATAGTAATGCTAAACCAGACCCTAGAGTTACCGTTAGAGATATGATCAGTAGTTCGAGGAGGTTTACTGCGAAAAGTATGTATATCAATCCTACTGTAGATAGTATGAAGCCTGAGGAGGCTAAAGGTATTAGATGTTTACTTTCGATTAAAACCCCCGATGACGCTTGACCTATAATACATATTAAGAAGCTTAAGGTTAAAATCATACTAACGATTTGCGTTGTAAACCCCCGTTTAATCATAGTTATAGGTATTAATGTGAATCTAACACCCATGAGTACAGACGCCAATACAGTCAGTAGAAACAACAGATACGTATTCCTCTGGAAAGCTATATTGAGATCAAACACATTCATTTTTCTAAACTTTAAATCTACTTTTACAGTTAATGGAGCTATCTGTAAAAATGCTAGAATAGATGTGATGGTTGCTATGAAATGTCTACTCGGATCTTTCATAACAGCCGTTAATAGCGGTGCCAATAGATAGCCTAAACCCCTAAAACCCATGTAAACACCTACGTAGCGTTCACCGTCGTCGGTTAGATTGGATGTTAAAACCATGAGAGTAGGTGATATTGAAGAAGCTATCCCTTGGAGAATTCTTGATAATAGAAGATTTTGGAATTCACCTCCAATTAGAACGGCTGATGAAAGTATTTGAGAGGTAGTTGATAGGATTATTGCAATCTTCCATCCAAATCTATCTGATATAAGACTTAAAATCGGCTTGAATACCAATTCGGTAGCATCATACGATATCAAGAGAAGCCAAGCATAATATACGGCTCGTCCCATCGATAGAGCAGGACATAATCCTCCGTTTGAAGAACCCAGCCAAATAATCATCATAGTGTAATTGAGAGTAGCTATGAAAGTTTGAGTAAAACCCGCCGTATAGATTGCTACGAAACCTTTAAAGTGATGTTGCAGATTATACTTTTTGAAGGATATGCCGTATGGTTTTAGTAGACCGCTTATAATCATATTCCTTTCAATATCCTGTATATTTACAGCTCTCACTATATATGCATATACGGCTAAAAACCCCGATGAAGCCCTCAGAGACTTCAAATTCAAAGGGGAGAGTAAAGCCGTTGTAGCAGTCGTTAAAGCTGAGAGGACGAACGTATATGAAGCTTTAAGTGAGGCTTTTCATCTCCTCAATTTAGAGGACTATGTAAAACCCGATTATAAGATTATGATTAAACCCAATGTAGTCGGAGCTCACACTCCACCTGCGACAACCCATCCGGAAACTCTGAGAGCCTTAATAAACCTACTTAAGTCTATGGGTTCTTCTCAGATCGCAGTAGCAGAGGGGAGCGGAGAAGGGAATACGCTGGAAAACCTTAGAATACTAGGGCTCTTAGATGTAGCCTTAAGTAGTGGAGTCGAATTAGTCGATTTAAACGTTGGAGAATTCGTTAACGTAACTGTACCTAACGGTAGAGCTCTTCAAAACGTAACTTTAAACAAGCGGTTATTTGAAATCGACTTCTTCATCTCACTAGCATGTTTAAAGACTCATAGTGATGCTGTTGTAACACTTGGTTTGAAAAACCTTATAGGGATTCCACCGTCGTCGGTTTACGGTAGTCCAAAATGGAGGCTACATGAGGCTGATAATAGGCTTGGAGGAACCTATATGGCTGCGCCGATAACGGATTTAGCTACCATTAGACCGATAAACCTCACGATAATAGATGGGATAGTAGCTATGGAGGGGTTGGGTCCAACACAGGGAACGCCTGTAAATATGGGTTTAATTATTGTTGGAAAAGACCCCGTAGCTACCGATTCGATAGCTGCACTCATAATGGGCTTTAATCCGAGGCTTATTCCAACGCTTAAAATGGCCGCGGAGAGAGGATTAGGTGTTAACGACCCGGCCTATATAGAGGTCCGTGGAGTTGAGATTGAAGAAGTATTTAGACCGTTTTCCACAGCAAGAACCGATCATCAGAGATTTCAGATAATGACTAGAGAGGAGTATGTGCTCTATGAGTCTAGAATAACATTCGCAATAGCTTCGGCGATTTCATGGATAATAACCGCGATATTCGTTATGTTACGTGTTAAATCTAAGATGTGATGCCCAGTTTCCTAGCAGATGTAAAGACCCGCTATGAAAACCTCCTTAAGGTTAATTAAACTCGTTGGAAAATAGAGACTGTAGAGGTGGTATTTTGAAGTATTGTAGAATTCACCTAGCAATTTTTATTCTACTGGTCTCTTATGTTGTATCTTTGGAATTTAATCGTTGCACCTATTCATTTGCTGAAAGTGGAGAGCAGACTGGAGTTTATATGCGTAGGGGGATAAACATCGGGAATGCATTGGAAGCCCCTAGAGAAGGAGAGTGGGGTGTCTACATAAGAGATGAGTACCTCAGTATAATAAGAGAGGCGGGGTTTGACACAGTTAGAATTCCGATAAGATGGTCAGCTCACGCGGATCAAAATCCACCCTATAAGATTGATGAAAACTTCTTCGCAAGAGTTGATCACGTTGTGAATAAGGCTTTAGAGCAGAGCCTAATAGTTATAATAAACATCCATCACTATGAGGAGATTATGCAGGATCCTGTAAAACATAGAGAGCGTTTCATAGCCCTATGGAGGCAGATAGCTGAACACTACGAGGATTATCCTGAAAACCTGTATTTTGAATTGCTCAATGAGCCCAGTGGAGCTTTAACTAGCGAAGTATGGAATGAACTCCTTACGGATACAATTAAAATCATAAGGGAGACAAACCCTACGAGGAAGATCGTAGTAGGCCCAGTGGATTGGAATAGCGTTTATAGGCTTAGAGATCTGAAGATACCTGAAGGTGATGAGAATATAATAGTTACATTCCACTTCTACACACCCTTTGAATTTACACATCAGGGTGCTGAGTGGGTTAATCCTTCTCCACCTGTTGGGAGGAGGTGGCTTGGAACTGAGGCTGAAAAGAAACAGATTAGAGATGAATTAGATATAGCGGTTCAATGGTCTATAAAGCATGGTAATATCACACTCCTCCTCGGAGAATTCGGAGCGTATAGTAAAGCGGATATTAATTCTAGGATTAGATGGACTTATTTCGTAGCTAGAGAAGCTGAAAAGAGGAATATTGCCTGGTGCTACTGGGAATTCTGCGCTGGTTTCGGAGTTTACGATCCTGTAAGAGGGAGGTGGAGAGAAGAACTCTTAAACGCATTGATTCCGAAAGAGGATATGTATTACGTCTCTGTAATCACCGATTATGGTGATGCCTTAGGATCTGGATGGTACCATAAGGGTACATACGCTACCGTGAAATTAAGCAAGTTGAGAACTGGCTTTCTAGTTTTAAACGTATTCGACCACTTCGAAGGACTTAAACCCGAAGATAGAATAGTTGATGAGAGGACTATTGAAGTATACGTTGATGAGCATAGAGAGATACATGCTGTTTGGAGGAGAGATTACTCTCAACTCACCCTATTGTTGGTAGGGGTAGTTATTACGATTGGCATTATTGTACTTCTCCTCAAAAGGTGGAGAAGCTACGTAACACTGATCTAAACTCTATTACTGTGAAGCCTACACGTCGATGTATTTCTCCCTTTCCCAATCTGTTATTTTCCTACAGGTGTACTCTTCCCATTCTTTCAATTTGAGGTTTATGAGGTTTTCACCAGCCTCACCTAAACTACTGTGTATAACGGAGTCTCTTCTAAGCGCTTCTAGAGATTCCTTCAGTGTTGAAGGTAATGTTGGCAGACTCTTATACAGCCCACTTTCATATATGTCTGTTTCAATGGGCTCTGGAGGTTCCAGATTCCTATCAACGCCGTCTAAACCAGCTACAAGCAGAGCTGTGAAGAGTAGGTAGGGGTTTGCAGAGGGGTCTGAAGCTCTATACTCTATCCTAGCTGAATTCTTACTGATGAACTCTGGAACTCTTATTAACGCATCTCTATTCTTCATACCCCAGTAAACGTACTTAGGTGCTTCAAATTCTCCAAGCCTCTTATAGGAGTTTATCGTGGGATTTGCTACGGCTGTTATAGCTCCTGCATGTTCAAAGATTCCAGCTATAAACTTCATAGCGAAATCTGAAAGCCTATAGAGACCCTTCTCATCGTAGAAGAGGTTTTCATTTCCACTCCAGAGGCTTAAGTGTATATGCATGCCGTTCCCAGGCATACCATAGAATGGCTTAGGCATGAAAACGGCCTTCAGCCCCTCAGATTCAGATATGAGTTTGATTATATTTTTCGTCAAGAGTATTTTATCAGCAGTATTTACAGCATAATCGTGAAGTATGTCTATTTCGTTTTGACCAGGCCCGACCTCATGGTGTCCACTACTCCATTCTATCCCTGCTTCTGTAAGCTTCTCAGCGATTCGAATTTTAACAAGATTGGCTTTATCCCTCGGAGATACGTCGAAGTATCCTCCAGTATCTATTGCTTCACCATTTCTAAGAAGGTAGAATTCAAGCTCACCTGCCACGACTAGTTTAACCCTGTAGTTTTCCTCGGCTTTGCGTAAGAATCTTTTTAAGACTATGCGGGGGTCTCCAGCGAACGGCTGACCTGCCTTGTAAACTTCACAGAAGTATGATTTAACACCGTTAATCGTGTAGCTTGAAGAAGTGTCGGGGATAAGCCGCATATCGCTTTCAAAACGTCTTGCAAAGCCCTCTATCGAAGAACCGTCGAACCATATACCTTCGACGTTTGCTTTTTCAAAAAGCTTTTCGGAAATTATGACTTCCTTCAAAGTTCCATTTATGTCTGAAAATCTTAAACTTATTACATCCACGTCTTTTCTTTCTGCAGAAACCCTGTTATTATACTTTTTTACTTCTTCCAGTACAGCTTCTAAACACGGTCTTATGATCGGACCTTAAATATCCTCTCCAAACCGACGGCTCTTCTAAGTTTTAGACGGCTCTGCTTTAACCTGTTGATGCTCATAGTGAGTACACAGTATCATAATTCTTTTGGAAGAGTATGGACGGCTGTAGGAGTAGCGTTTAATAGCCCTTTGTTGAAAGATTTAACGGCTCTGAGAATTATCTGAAGGGGGCGATGACGAGGTAATTGGAGAATCCTAAGAAAAGCCTATACGCTCTTTTCATAGTTAACCTAGGGATAGCATTAGCCTCAGAATTGATCATACCTCTTCAGCCTCTTTTTATTCAGAGATTGGGGGCTTCGATCGTAGAAGTTGGTGTTATACTCTCGATTTCAGGCTTTACAGCTACGGCTTTAATCATACCGAGTAGTTTAATCGCTGAAAAATATGGGAATAAGAAGGTCATAATCTTAAGCATAATCTTCTCATCAATATCTGTCTTACTCTACACTGTTGTGAAAAACTGGGTTCAGCTTTCTCCACTTATCATCATATATACAGTTTCTTTTACAGTTTTCATACCCGCCCGTATGGTTTACATAGCGGAGATCAGTCTATTGGAGAATAGAGCCAGTATTTACGGGCTTATGAACGTTGCTTGGCCTTTAGGTACTTTGACGGCACCTGTTTTGGCTGGGGCTATCGTAGACAACTATGGGTGGATGCCTGTTTTTATAATAGCCTCTATTGCAATGGCCCTGTGCTTAGCTCCAGCCTGGATGATGAAGGAGGTTAAGAGTCTGAGTAAAAATGGAGGCGGCGGGGAAGGTTGGAGCTTTAGGAGGCTTTTGAAAACCATGAGCCTGCTCGTTGTATTTCACATGCTCATTTCTCTTACAGTTGGTGCGAGCAATTCCCTCCTCTCCATATATGCTTCCGAGAGGTTTAATGCTTCCACTACTCAAGTGGGCTTCATGTTTTCAATTATTGGATTGGCGACGCTTGTATCTCAGCTCAGTGCAGCCTATGTTTTGAAGAAGATGGATTTGAAGAGGTTTCTTCAACTATGTATTCTATTAATGATTCCTCTCTATGCGTTTCTACCGTTTGTTAGAGATTTAAATTTATTCACGACGATCTACGCAATCTCCTATGGGTTATACTCGGCTACTTGGCCTGCTTCAGCAACGCTTGTAACTATGGCTATACCGAGTTCTAAGTGGAGTATAGGTATGGGTTTTCGACAAACTGCTGTGAGGCTTGGCTTCTCTCTAGCCAGTATGATAGCTGGCTTGCTATGGAGTAGCTTAGGCCCTTCTTCTGTATTCTATGCATCTTCCATCTTAGCGATTTTAACGATTGTTCCACTCCTGCTTTTTGAGAAGTGAAGCATTCGTAAACTCTTCTAAGAAGCTGGAGATGTGTTAAACTTGTAGAGGTTAAGTATTTAAACAGTTGGCATGTTATAAGGTGGGGGATTGTTGATGAGACGTTTAGCTGTCGGGTTTATAGGATGCGGTGGTATTGCTGAAGCCCATGCTAGAAGTCTTTCGAACATTAAAAATGTAGAATTTAAGGCTTTCAGCGACATTGTACGTTCTAGAGCTGAGCGTTTCGCTTCAACCTACGGTGGTGAGGTTTATGAAGATTGGCGGACTATGCTTGAAAAAGCCAAATTGGACGTAGTATTTATATGTTTGCCGCCTTTCGCTCACAGCGATGAAGTCATGGTTGCCGCTGAAAACAGTGTAAACATATACATTGAGAAGCCTATAGCTTTAGATATTAAGCTTGCGAGGGAGATGGCTAAAGCCGTTGAAAAGTATGGTGTGAAAAGTCAGGTTGGCTACCAGTCGAGGTTTGGGGCTGGTGTTGAGAAAGCTAAGAGCCTTATCGAGTCTAATAGTTTAGGCTCTATAGGGTTGGCCTCTGGAAAATACTGGTGTAGATTTATACGTAAAGACTGGTGGATAGATAGATCTAAAAGCGGAGGACAGATTGTTGAACAGTCTACACACCTGTACGATATTATAGTGTGGCTTTGCGGAGATGTTAAACGCGTCTATGCCGAAATGGATAGACTATTCTACAAGGACGTTGAAGGGATGACTATTGAAGACGTAAGCGGAGTTATTTTAAGATTCTCATCAGGCGCAGTAGGCGTAGTAACGGCGACTATAGGGGCTTCACCTTACACTTGGGGCTTGAAGTGGAGTATAGTGGGTTGGGATGCTATGCTTGAATCTGAAGACCCGAATCGGTTAAAGATCCACTGGAGTACGAAGACACCTTTTAGTGTGGAGGAGTTTGCCGAACCCTTCAGAGATACTATGAGGATGGCTGAGCTCGACTTGATAAATGCTGTTTTAGAAGATAGAGCCACTAGAACACCCATATCTGAAGGCGTTAGAACACTTGAAGTAACACTTGCCGCCGTTAAATCCGCCGAAGAAGGTAGACCCATTACACTCCCACTTTGATTTATTGGAGTAGGCACTGCTTGTAGAGTGCCTATTAACTTTTTTAAATTCCTTTCTACCATACTAACAGAGAAAAATGCTATTTGCAAGTGTTGAGCATCTAGACCATAAGCGCTACTTATCCGTAGCTAGTAGCCAGCTTTCTCAGGGGTCTGCATCGTAGTCTCCCCACGTTATAAGCCCATTAGTATCTAAGGCTTTAGCACGGTATGGTGGGTCCGGTGGATACTCCATACCTGCTTTTCCACTTCCATTTGTAAACTTTATAGCGTTCCAACTCGACCATGATCCGCCGTAGTAGTATTTCAGCTCCGTGAACCTGCCTCTGCCATCATTCATAGTTGTTTTAGCGCCATCTACGGACTCCTATCCATATCCATGATTCGTTAGAGAATAGTATCCGCATAAACTCATAAACCCTAAGTCCATTACCCTTTATCTTGTTATCGTAAACCATGATTCTACCAGATACGCCAAGCGTCTGGTTATTAATGTTTGTAACTGGAATACCAAAATCTAATAGCATAGAAGCGATTTTCAGATGTATTTGAACCAACGACTACTTGGTGATATCTCCCGCAAACCCCTCCTTTTGTTTAAGGGTAGGCTCTTTCTCTCCATTCAACTAGTAATACATGAACCATATTAAGGTCCCATAATATTTCGTAGATCACTCGAATATCGCCGATTCTAACTCTATAAATATCTGCGCATCCTTTAAGCTTTTTTACGTCATAATATTCGGCTGGAACCGGATTTTCACGAAAAATTAAGAGTAGCTCAATAATCCTTCTTTTGTAGTGCTCAGGGAGTTTCTGGCTCTTTGAGATACGATTACTTGAAACATTTATTGTCAGCCTATCTCTTCAATGAGGTCTTCGAGGCTTATGCCTGAATCTTCCACCATCTCTTTTCGGGCCTCTTCAAGCTTCCTCAGGTGAATTTTCTTTTGAATGGAAAATATAAAGACTTTACTTGTAGAATTCTAAGAATCCTACGTCAAACTGTGGAATTCTAATTTACTTTCTCTGTATTATGATGAAGCTTAGTTTAGCTCTCTTAATGGTACTGCAACAAAAGTAGTTCTAGATAAATATTAATGTTGGATTTTAAGGTTTGATGTTTTAAGGTTCATCCTCTCCCATGATACTTTAGCCGTCACTCCTGTTTTAGACGGATAGTCCTTAACATCTATCTCTACTGTGACTGGGAATGGTACTGGCGACGCCATACCCCATATGAGGGCTTCATGATCCGCCAGTCCAGGTAGGTAGTCGCTCATTCTTTCACTTCCGTATTCAGAGTATTTTATGATCGCTTCTTGGTCGTTGCCAGCCATAAGCCTGAAGGCCGCTATCGTATTACACTGTGATATTATTGACTTTGAAATGTAAGCAGGTCTCTGTGTAACTATTATAAAGCCTACGTTGTATCCTCCAGCTTGACTTATTGCTTCTATTAGTTGTTTATCTACTCCTGTTTTCTCAGGGTTTCCAACCTCTATTTTAAGTCCTCTCTCAGGTACGAAGTACTGTGCTTCTTCTATTACAAATATTGTGGCAAAATCTCCAGTAGCTCTACACTTAATAGCGTGGTTTACAACCTCGCGTATCAAGTATTTAGCGGTAAGCTGTTGGTCTTCAATGTTGGCGTCGACTGAGAAGTCTACGATTACAGCTGGTTTATCGTAAAGCACTTCTAAGATGTTTAAAGGCTTATGCTCCTCCGTGAATACTGTGTCTCCGCGCTTCTCAAGAATCCATCTAATCTTAGATAGAATTGAATCCCTGCCTCTTGAAACCAAGTATGGGGAGAGTTCTACGCATCTTCTTAGTACGTTTTTAGTAGTTAAATCGGAGCCGTCAGCTCTCATGGAGTTTAAAGCTTCACATAGAAGCTTCCCTTCAGCCTTATTCGGATCTAAGCCAAGCCTAGACACTATAAGGCTTGGAGAGATCAACTCGGTTTTAGGTATGAAGCTGAGGTATGGGAGTACTGCGGCTCCATATTTTGACAGGAGGGAATACTCACACCTCCTATCGAATATTATAAATCTAGGCTTTAAATCGCTTTCAAGAGCCCTAGCTATAAGGTTTAAGACAAAAGTACTCTTGCCGCTTCGAGTCATTCCAGCGACAAAAATATGTCCTTTGGCTATGGCGTTTAAATCTAGGTGGAATGGTATGTTTAAACCCCTGTGTCTGCCTATGGCTATTGGGAAGTCTGTTCTGTCCGTTAAGCTTTTGCTTGAGAGTTTTATGAAGAATCCTTCTAGTTCTTCGTATGTGGGTTCGTAGATTGAGTCCCAAGTATTGGGACTACATTCGAGTCTTCTCCATTTGCCATCCCAAGATATGTAACCTAAGACTTCAGCCCAAGCTACTAGATATTCGAGTTTTTTACCGTAGTATGCTTTTTCACCTTTTTTACCAGCTATAGGTCCGAAGCTCCCTATCGTCATTTCAGGGTTATAAGGTGTTATCTTATAGACTCTCAGTAAAACTGGGTTGAATTCTCCCGCTGAGCTTGAAGGATGATTTATGAAGTAGTAGTTGTTTACGTAGACTCTGGTATCCTCCATGACTACGAAAGATATTTTACTTTGGTCGCAACCTGACAGTATGTAGCCTATCTGTTTCAAACGTCGCCACCTCTAAGTTCTTCAAGATTGCCGTTTAACGTCCAGCTTTCACCATACTCGAGCATTAGGAGGTCTAGGTCTTTAAGCTCCATTTCTCCGCTTTCGACGAGTTCTAAGGCTTTAGAGTAGAGTACTAAAGAGTGTATGTTCGAAGTTGGTCTAGTTATCCTTGAAAGCCTATCTGCTTCATGTATAGGATATGGAATACCGTCGAAGCCTGCCATAGTGTAGACGATAGACATCAATTCTTTAAGTTTGTTTAAACAGAACATTGGAACCTCCACTCTGAACGGGGCTGAACCCGTCTTTATGTAACTTGAGTATATGACTGGAAGGCTTTTATCGTATTTTAGGCTTTCAGCCACAGTTCTGTAGGATTCAGCCACTATGTTTTCAACTTTGAAGGGTTCAGAGTATTCGCCTTCTTTAAGTATGAAGTTCATCAGTGTTGAGTCTCTAATCTGACTGTTCCTCATGAATGAAGAGTAGAAGTTCATATGTGTACGCTTAACGAAGCCTAAAACTGGAACGTGGAGTTTCCTACAGGTATTTAAAAGTTCAAGGACAGTAATGACTGTGAAGTAGAAGTCTCCTTCATACTGTGGTGAAACTTGGAAATCTGGGTAGAGTTTAGGGTTGAGTACTATCCCCCCATCAAGTAGAAGATAGTCTGGTTTCCACTTTTCTACGGCTCTAGTAGCTACATGGTATTCCAAAGCCATGTGTAGAAGACTTTCACGCTTATCTGGGTCTAATTCTGAAGCCCATACGTCCGGTGGTCCTGTTACACACAGTGGTTCATCTACAATCTCCCAGTTTTCAACTAGAACCGCAATAGCTCCATATAGGGGTATGTATGCGAATTTGTACTCTGTTCCGTTTCTCCCTGCATCTACTCCGATTATTCTAGAAGAAGCGGGTCCATCTTTGTCGTAAACAGCTTTATATATTTTTAACCTGTTTTTGACTTCATCTACCAGTTTGTAAACCTCTTTTCTATATGTTTTAAGCCTATTAAGAAGTAGCTCTGTACCTGTGTCGACGAGTTCTTGGTAGAGTTTTACGTAGGGCATTTCTTTAAGCCATGGGAGACTTTGAGGGTCATCCTTAGAGTGATTTGTTGAGGGGGAAATGTTTATATCCATGCAATCACCACTCTATATGTAGATGTACTCCCTTATAAGTGTTGTTGTTGATTGTTCAATCAACAAAGTGGTTGAATATGGAATCCGATAGAAAAGTCAGGATAAAGTTAAAGTATCAAGGAGTCGAAGCAGAGATTGAGTGTAGAGAAGACCAGCTTAAGAAGACTGTTGAAGAATTTCTAAGTGCATTTCAAAACGTCTCTCTACTGGATAGAGAGCTTAGTAAGCCTGAGTTTGAAATTGTTAAAGAGCCCACTCCATCAACTTGCAGGGGTGTTCTACTCAATCTTTGGAGGACCGGATGGTTTAGTACTGGGAGGACGCTCAGCGATGTTCATGAAGAGCTCAGTAAACGTGGCTTCCACTACGATAGGACTGCTGTTGCGCATACTTTAGCTGATTTAGTTAGAAGCGATATACTGTATAGAGGCGGTAGAAAGGGTAAATACGTGTATATTCAGAAGAAGCCTCCAAGTTTGTGAGTTTTCACTTAAGTATTCAATGGAGGAAATATTAACTGTTTTATGGATAAAGCCATGTAGAATTTAAATAAAATTTTCCTAGTTTATTCCTAAATGTTTCACCACGTCCTTTTTATCCGTGAAAATTATGGTAAAAAGGTCATGTAAGTGTTTTTAAATATGGGAATTTTAAAGGATTTTTTGAATAGATTTATATACTGGTTTATCTAATCTTTTCTACAGGTATGAGTGGAGTAAAAGCGATCTTCCGGTCTTGGTTTGGCTCTCTAGAGTTTGAGTTTTCAACGGTTGAAGAACTCCGTGAAAAGCTCAGCCTTGTTAAAACGGCTTTAGAAGAAGCTTCTTCAATGGGTTTTAAGGAGTTACTTAAAAGTAGTTTGACTGTAGAGGATTTTCAGCCTTCTACGTTCAAGCATTTCGAGGCTGCTGAAAAGGCTCCACAGACATCTAACCTATTAGAGGGTTTGATTGAGTGGAGCGTTGACGGTCCTTTGATAGTGGCTTCGGAGAAGGCTAAGTTAAGCCAGTATGAAGCTATAGGTTTGCTACTTTATGCGTTTAAAGAGCAGAAGTCTGACCCTAAAACTATAGCTCTACTTTTGCAGAATTCGGGCTTTAAGGTTTCAAACGTGTCAGCTAGACTTAAGGAGATGGCTGAATCGGGTAGAGTTTTCAAGCCTGACCCGAAGGATGTCGTGTGGAAGCTTTCAGCTCAAGGTCAAATGTGGGTTGAGAAGATGATTATCCCAAAGATTAGGGGAGGAATGTTATGAGCGAGGTTAAAGTTAAAGTCTCATTCCAGGGTGGAGAGTTGGAGTTTTCAGGGGATGCCGAGCAGGTTTTGAGAAGTCTTATCAAATTCATATCAGACGTCTATCCGACTTTCAGCCTTGTGAAAAATTTGACTCTAAGCTTGGATTTAGAGGAGGTCTCCAAGGGTTTAAAGGATTTAGTCACAGTACATCCTGAACCCACTGTTTTAGCCGATATGAAGAAGTTGACTATTTTCGAGGGCTGTCTACTAGTTTTGATCGTTAAATATCTCGCCTACCTATTCGGCAAATCCGATAAGGCTTCACTTTCACTTGAAGAGATCTCTGGAAGATTGGGTAAATCTAAAAGTTCTATCAGCGCTAGACTTAGTGAGCTTCAGAATGGTTATCTTGTCGAGAAGGTGGAAAGAGGTGAATATAGGATTACTTCGAAGGGATTGAAGTACTTCATAAGTGAAGTTGCACCTAGGCTTAAAGGTGAACTTGTTGAGTAGTATAGAGTTGAATGTTAAAATAGGCTCTTTAGAAGCAACTTTCAAAGGCGAGTCTGACGTTGTTTTAAGGGCTTTCTTTGAATGGCTTTCTAAAGTATACCCGTCTTATGAGGCGATTTCGAAAATAGTCTTCGAGCCCAACTTTGACATGCTTATCAGAGAATGTTCTGAATTTCTCCAAGTAACAGATAATGGAGTAGTTCTTAAGAGAACGGATTTATCCGCTGAAGACGCTATAATGCTGAGCTTAGTAGGAGCCTACCTAGGTTTTAGACTTGGAAAACTGGGTAAAGAGTCTTTGACACCGTCTGAGCTCGCTAAAACAACGAATAAAGCCTTGAAAACAGTCTATAATACTCTTGCATCTATGTTTAAACAGGGTAAAATAAGTAAGTTGAATGGGGAGTACGGACTTACAAAAGAACAAATCGCCAAGTTTACTATTGAAACTCTTCCTAAGATTAAAAGGTCTACCGTTTAACTGGTCAAACGCCCAAAGAGAATGTACCGCTAAGCCCATAATCTTCAGAAATATGCCTTCATCAACTGAAAACAGGTGAGGTTTATTCTACTTCACCTCTATGATGAAACAAATGTTTACTTGCTCCAGAGTCTTTAAAAAAAATCTGCTGGGTGAAAGACACTAGCCAATTATGCACGTCAACTCCGATGCCATCAAGGAGTAGTTTCAATTTCTCGATAAACTTTAAACCGACGAATAAAGCCTTGAAAACCAGAAAAATCTAGGGAAAAATGTTATCTCCTATCCATCTATGATTACTTCCTTTAACTCTCCATCTACATGTATTAAATCATGCTTAAATACCTGTTTTCATCCACTACAGTATGTGGTGATGATTATACGATTGAGGGGAACGTTTTTAGGATTTTAAGAAACGTCTACTGGGTTGGTGTAAAAGACTGGAACCGTAGGCTTTTCGATGCTTTAATTCCTCTTCCAAGAGGAACGTCTTATAATGCCTATCTTGTGCTGGGGGAAGAGAAGAATGCGTTAATAGATACGGTGAACCCAGGTTTCGAGCGAGAGCTTGAAAGAAAGATCCGTAGTCTAGTAGATCCCGGGGAAATAGAATATATTGTGATGAATCATGCTGAGCCTGATCATGCGGGCGCTATACCATATCTGATGAAGATCGCTACGAAGGCTAAGCTTGTAGCGACAAGTAGAGGGGTAAAAATGGCTCGAATTTTTTACAATGTTTCAGAGGAGAGGATGAAGATGGTTGCCGATCAAGAGAGGTTAAGCCTCGGTGGGAAAACTCTACGTTTTATAGAGGCGCCTATGCTTCACTGGCCTGAAACGATGTTTACCTACGTTGAAGAGGATGGAATACTTTTTTCATGCGATTTCTTCGGCTCTCACTTAGCTGAGGGAATCTATGGCGATGATGTTGAAGATCTACTCATACATGCTCAAAAGTATTGGGGTGAGATAATGATGCCTTTTAGAGCCATGGCACAGAGGGGGTTGGAAAAGTTGAAGGGCTTAGACGTTAAAGTGATAGCTCCGAGCCACGGACCTATTCATAGGAAGCCTGAGGTCATTCTAGATGCTTATAGGAAGTGGGTGAATGGTGAAACTAAGCGAAAGGTGTCGATAATCTATGTGAGTATGTGGGATAGCACTAAGCATATGGCTGAGCAGATGGCTGAGGTACTCGCTGGGGAAGGTATTGAAGTGGTTCTTCACAATTTAACGGTGACCGATGTTGGAGACCTTGTTAAAGACCTTGTAGATTCTAGAGCTGTTGTTTTAGGTGGTTCAACTGTTTTAGGCGGTGCTCATCCGTTGGCTGTTTATGTTGCATATCTCATGAGGGTTTTACGTCCACCGACAAAGTACGCCGTATTCTTAAGCTCTTACGGCTGGGGTGGGGGTGCGGTGAAACATATGCAAGAGTTGCTTGGACAGTTTAAGGTTGAGGTTGTCGATGTGTTAGAGGTGAACGGCCCACCTACTGAAGAGATTCTTAAACGGGTTGTAGAGATTGGCAGATTGCTTGCGGATAAGGTTAAGGAGATGCCTTAAAACGGGTGAGCAATAGAAGGAGCAAGTATGTCTGAAAGTCGAACAGTCATAGGTTCATTTGAAAAATACCTTACGCTGTGGGTTGTTCTTAGCATGATTGCTGGCTTTCTACTAGGCAGATTCCTTCCAGAGTTAGGTTTATGGACTGAGTCTCTTCAGGTTTGGGATATATCGATCCCCATGGGGGTATGTCTCTTCCTCCTAATGTATCCAACGATGGTGAACATAAAATTTGAGGAGATTGTGAAAGCCGCTAAATCTCCTAAGCCCACAATCCTTACGTTAATAGGTAATTGGGCTGTCGCCCCAGCGCTCATGGCTCTACTGGCACACTTATTCTTAAGTAGCTATCCAGGATACGCGTCTGGTGTTATTCTGCTCGGAATAGCGCCATGCACTGGGATGGTTTTATTCTGGATTCTACTGGCGCAGGGTGACGTAGCTAAAGGTATCGTGATAACCGCGATAAATGCTTTATCGACTCTAATACTTTATGCACCTCTCGCAGCTTTCTACCTCGGAATCGGAGGAATACCAGTTCCAATAACACTAATTACAAAGAGTGTGATTCTGTTTGTCGGTCTACCATTAATTACAGGGCAAATGTCGCGAAAAATTCTCGTCTCAAGAAAGGGGGAAGAGTGGTTTGATAACAAATTTCGCCCACTTATAGGGAATACCGCGGCTCTAGCTTTACTAATCACTGTTATAATGCTTTTCTCCTTAAAGGGTGGAGCGATTGCTGATCAGCCTCTTCTAGTAGGCTTGGTTTCAATACCATTGCTACTACATTTCTTTATTATGTCCTCCCTTTTCTACATTATACCTTGGCTCTTAAAATTCAATTATAAAGATGCCTCAACCATCGCTTTCATAAGCTCAGGTACTCAATTTGAGGTTGCCATAGCAACAGCCACGGTCGTTTTCGGCGCTAGTTCAGAGGCAGCCTTAGCAACAGTAGTCGGCCCACTATGGGAGGTCCCGTCTATGCTGACATTCGTGAAAATAGCCTTAAAAACCAGAAAATATTTCTCTAGCGTAGATTCTTAATTGGTAGGAGGCGTCTAACTATCATGGTGAAGAGGGTAGAGAGGAAAGGTGAGTCCTTATACATTTGTGAAGAGTGTAGTCTCGCCTATAGAGAGGAGACTTGGGCTGAAAAATGTGAGGAGTTCTGCTCTAAGTATTATTCCTGTTCTTTAGAGATTACAAGTCATGCTGTTCGAATGTATGACTCTACCAACTACCAGTAGAAGATTTTTAATTCCCTTATTTCACGGCCTTTCTAGGTGGCTTCTCTCCGCGTTAGTCCTACCTATATAAGCTACTTTAACGATTTCCTCTTGATGGGTGGAATTGCATACCTATGGCTAAACCCAAATACTGAGATCGTATTTATAGGGTAACTATCTTCCCCTTAATCTCATCTGGATTATTCACTATTTCGGTTAGGTCTTCAACAATCTCTAGAGTCCCAAGATACTTCCCATCTCTATTTCTAACAGCGACTATGATGACCCTAATTATTCTATCTCCAAGCTTAGTCCAATACTCCTTATAATCCGATTTTCCAGCTTTAAGATCGTCAACGTTGCTTTTAACGAAATGTTCAAGTCTAGGTGGATGGCAATATCCAAGTCTCCTGCCGATAATTGTTTTTGTTCTAGCGAATCCCTTCCTAAAGATGCTTTGGGAGAAGAATGTAACCCTATCATTGACATCGGCATACGTCACCTCGATTGGTAGATGCCTAAATATGGCTTCAACTTCATCTTTACTCAGGAAGCCTGTTTCAAACTCTAGATCCTCTTCAGACCTAACTTCGTACGTGTCCGGGGCTAAAGTAGCTAAAGCAGCGAATTTAAACTCTTGTGGAAGACTTTCAACCTGCTCCCGTGTAACGACCCCGTTAACCTCATACGGTAGTAGTAGCTTAGCTCTAGATGCCCACTCTACGTCGATGGGTATTAGATAGCCTATATCTTTAGCGGCTTCATGTATAGCCACCCACTCCCCCTCAGATAGAAGAATCCATACTGCTGGTAGTAAAATCCTCTCCTCCCTGAAAATGAGGTCAGATATCTCCCTAGAAACCTCCATTGCTTTTTCAGCTATATTGGGGTATTCTTTAGGATGAGTTAACTCTTTCTCCACAAGCGTGGATAGTTCCCTAAGTTTAACAATTACCTGGTCTTCTCTGCCCCATAAAACCCTTGGAATAGCTGTTATACCCCTCCTCTCAAGATATGGAAATATTAACATCTGAATCTTTCTATAATGCAACCTAGATTTTCTCAGCTCGGCTAATATGTTGCTGATAGCTTTTAGATGGCTTTCGGCTTCTCCTGAGCTGGCTTTACTCAGAGCTCCAGCATAAACGTTTAAAGCTTCAGCAAGCTTAGCAATATGTTCATTTTCCCTAGAAATAAGGCTTACAGGATGTCCTTTAGGCACATCCATAAGTAAACTAGAGCGTAACGTATCCCTGATGAGCTCTACGTGTAAATCACATAGCCTAAGTATCTCTGAGATGGATACGCCTTCCCTAACAAGCTCCTGCTCAACCAGAGGTATTTCAACGGGAGAAATAGTTTCAAGGACGTCCTTAAACTTACGCTTCAACTCTTCTATAGATTCACCCTTATGCAGACTAAGCAACATACTCTTTAAAGCCTCAATCTTACCTCTATCGATAGCGTTTGACATGTGACGACACCTATAGAAATGTTAATGCTGGATTTGGCATGTAAACATTTCTTCAGAATTTTTAATCCACCTATTTTTAAGTAGAAGCACGATGTGAAGAAGATCGAAAGAGGTGTTAGTATTTAGAGGAGGTTGAAAAATGGCTTATAGAGAAAAATTACCCTACCGTACTTCTATTGAAATAGTAAATGAACGGTGTAAAGTATTGAAACTATTTAAAGATTTAGGGATTCACCAGTTTAGAGTGGTTGACATTAGGCGTTTACCGCGTGGTGTTACTAGGCATCTAGTGAGAATACCAGTAAAACAATCCGTTAATATTCTAAAATGTAGTAATGTGAAGATGCGGAGTAGCATTAAGTTAGGGAAGGAATCTATCGCATGGTTTGAATCCGATGGATGTGACGTATGTAACACTATTGTTTCAAAGGGTGCTTTTCTGACGGCGGCATGGAGTGTGGAAAGTAGTAGGCTTGTTTACACATTTGTTTCTCCCAACACAAGAATAGTGCAAGATATAGTTTCAACTTTAGAGGAACTTGGTTTTGAGCCAAAAATACTAGGAGTGGAGAGATTTAGAGGGAGGGGTTTAGTCTTAACTGAGAAGCAGGAGATGGCTTTACGGATGGCTCTAGAAATGGGTTTCTTCGATTATCCCAAAAAATCGACTATATCGGATATTTCACGTAAGCTTGGAATCAGCTCTTCAACGCTTTCTGAGAGAATGAGGAGGGGGATAAGACGGCTCTTAGAATACTACTTCGAATATTCGTGAAAAACTACTTGCTTCATGTATTAGCGAAGGATTGCGCTATTTCAGCTTTATCTTCACTATTCTCTCCGTAGATGTATCCTCTGTCATGTATGTGTATCTCTGTGTCGCTTCTACTATCGAGTAGACGGATTATCTCTTTTCCTCTCCTTTTCGACCATGCATACAGTTTAATAATTACCCTATTTCCCTCTTTACTCACGGTGAATATTCCATCACCAATTAGATAATCGCCCACAGTAGATTGTTTTTCATACTTCATGGCGGTGCTCTCCTAAGGCTTTAATTCCCGGGGTAAAGCAACAGTATCCAATAACGTCAAATTCCTCTCTGATTTTACGCCACTCATTTTCAGGTATTGTTGTTAGAGATAGTGGATAGAGTATGTTGTTTTCTTTGTATATATGGTCTCTTAGGGTTGAAGCGATATAATTGCCTAACTCATACACATTGTCAGCTAAGTAGTTACGGTCTAATGTGGCACGCTCGTCTAAAAGTCTTTTAAGAGTCTTCTTCTTAGCTCTTAAGTCTTCATGCTCCATCCTCATAATATTTGGCGGTCCAGCAATTCCCTGCCTCTCTAAACGTGGGAATAGTGCTTTCTCCTCCCTCTGATGGTGACTTTCAGCTTCAAGCAGTAGTGCTACTACTGGCTCTAGTTTCTCAAACTCCTCATTCAATTGCTCTAAGCCTATGTCGGATTTTACTTTACTAGCTATCTCCTCTAATGTCTTGAGGTTGTCCAATATGATTTCATGTTCAGCCTTAAGTATGCTTATTGGATGCTCTTCTCCAATTTCAGGTTCTTCTCTTTTAATCGTGATTGCTTTCAAGTGTATTTCGCAAAGCCTCCTTAAATCTTCGAAGTTTAAGCCTTCCTCTAAGAGCTCTTGCTCAATAATGGATAATGTTTCTGGGTCTATATCTCGTAAAAACAGACGTGCTTCCTCTTCAACTCTAGCTAAATCTTCCTCTGACTTCAACTCTCTGAGGATCCTTTTCAACTCTTCTTTACCTACCACTTTAATCACCATATTGATATAACAGAGTTATATATATATAATTAAATCTTTCCCGAATATATTCGGGCAGACCGATAAAGTTGCCAATCCTCGCTAATTCCGTTAAAACAGCTTGATCTAAGGTTTCCCTAACTAGGAGAACTAATCCTAAATAAATATCGTCATAAACCCACTTTTTTATTTTGCTTAATTTCAGCTTTCTACTAGCCATCCTTTCATTATTGTCTCACAGCTAGTGCACGTGTCCGTCTATTCTTTCTTCACTGTATACTTTTCCACTCTTTACGTACTCGTATAGATGATGCGCATATAAGATAAAGCCAAGCATTGCTTGCACATAATCTCTTGCAGCGTCCACATCGTTCACATCGTAATTCTTCTTCTCCATGACGTGTTTAAACCTTCTCTGCAATTCCCCTTCAACAGTGTACAGTATGAAATCTACTACTTCTTTTGGATTTCCTTTTTTAATTGCCTTATCCGCCCGCGGTATGATAGGACCCCAATCCAACCCGGCCGGCTTAAGCCCAGTATATGGGGCTCCTTCGCCTTCCCTATGCAACCGTACGGCTGTTTCAAAAAAACCAGTAGTCTGCAAGTTCAGCTGCTTCTCTACTCAGTTTTCTCACTTGAAGGGTCTTTTCAAAAGCCTTCTTCAATTCCTCTTCAGCTTTCTTCGGCACCCAAGGGAGGATAAGGTTGACATTTCCCGTTTCCAAAGCCTTTTTAGCAGCTGTAACAACTGGACCATCCATAGTATCGCAATGCGGTGGCATAACTTCACCTGGAATATTTATTTTATTTTTAACCTTAAAAGTTTAAATCTAAGCTGAATACTAGAGAGATGGTATAATTGAGGACTGTGCTTTTCGTCTGCGTTGAGAATAGTTTTAGAAGTCAGATTGCTGAAGCATATTTTAATGCATATGCACCGGAGGGTTGGAAGGCTGTAAGTGCAGGCTTAACTCCGGCTGAGAATGTTCATCCGAATGCTGTGAAGCTTATGCTTGAAGAGGGGATTGATATAAGCCGTAAGAGGCCTCAACTTATGACTAGAGAGCTTCAGGAAAATGCCTACATGGCTGTAATCGTATGCAGTGGTTCTTTATGCCCAGTGGTTTACACCAAGTATGTTGAAGAGTGGGATATTCCAGACCCCGCGGGAATGCCGTTGGAAGAAGCGAGAAAGGTGAGGAATTTGATAAAAGATAGAGTATTAAACCTTGTTGAAAGGCTTAGAGAGGGGGATATTCAAACTGTATGTAGGGTTTAAAAAGAGAAAATGGGGAAATGCTTTTAACGTCTTATATTAGAGCGTAAATTTCACCGTTTTCTTCGATCTTTAGCTCTATTTTCTTTAGTGGTTCTTTAGGCATCCCCATGAATGGTCTTCCGGTTTTCGGGTCGTACATGCCATCGTGCAGTGTGCACCAAATTTTTCCAGTATATTGGTTCCATTCGACTTCAGCCTGCATATGCGTACATAATCCATCGTAAGCTACGAATCCATCTTCAAGATGTATGAGTAGACCTGGTCTCTCAGTGCCTTTTTCATCACCAACTGGATAGGGGAATTTTCTAGCTTCTCCAACTGGTATTTTCTTCGCATTACCTATGTAGATCATCTTTTTAACCATAGGAAAACGCCTCCCATAATGATTTTAAAAATTCTCTAAGTATTTAACTCTGACGGTATTCTAGTCTGTATGATGATGCGTTTAGTGATTGTATGTTTCTTATGCTTACCCCTATTTGTTATAGTTACGTGGAGACCGTAGTGTAACGTAGAAAAATATTTATGAGGATAATCCGTAGAAACTCTTGAATGAGTTCAGAACATATTTACGATTTGATAATCGTGGGTGCTGGTCCCGCTGGGATAACGGCGGCTATTTATGCCGCTCGGAAGAGGATGGATTTTCTAGTGCTTACGGTTAATCTGGGTGGTCAAGTTACGTTTTCGTCGACTATCGAGAATTATACTGGTTTTCAGTATATTACAGGTGAAGAATTGACTGCTAAGTTCTATGAGCATTTAACGCAGTATAGCTTCGACTTTAAAATAGAGGAGGTTCGTAAAGTTGCCGTTCAAAATGGGCTTTTTAACGTGATTACAGATAATGCCACTTATCTCGGTAGAACTGTTATAGTTGCAACCGGTAGAAGAGCTAAAGAGCTCAACGTTCCAGGTGAGAGGGATTTCAAGAATAGAGGCGTTTCCTACTGTGCTACTTGCGATGGACCATTGTTTAAGGGAATGGATGTGGCTGTTGTCGGTGGGGGGAATTCAGGTTTAGAAGCGGTTTTACAGTTGATGAAGATTGCAAGCAACGTATATCTTATAGAAGTTATGCCTAAGCTTAAAGCTGATCCAATACTTGTTGAGAAAGCTGAGGCTTCAGATAAAGTTAGTATATGGACTAGCACCCGCGTCTTAGAAATAACCGGAGATAAAACGGTTAAAGGTATGAAAGTGTTGAAAGATGGTAGGGAGTTTTTCCTACCAGTTCAAGGGGTTTTTATTGAAGTAGGCTCTACCCCGAACTCGGAGATAGTCGATTTTGTATTGAAAAATCAGTGGGGTGAGATAGTTGTGAATTGTGCATGTGAAACTAGTTTTCCAGGGCTTTTCGCAGCGGGTGATGTTACAAACGTACCGGAGAAGCAGATAGTGGTTGCAGCTGGAGAAGGATGTAAAGCGGCTTTATCGGCTTTTAGATACCTTTCTAAAATTAAGGTATAGTATAGGGCTATTGTTTAGAGGCTAAGAGCGGGTCCATCTACTGGATATTTCGTTTAAAATGGTTGATGTGTTACTTCCTTTACTCTATCAGATTAAGCTCTGAGGAGAGCACCCTCAATTGCTTTCTCAACTTCTTCTCTTATTATGTAGCCTCCTAAGTGCAGTATAGGTTCTTTTGCTTCCGGGTCTATGTTCATTGTTGCCGTGCATGGGTAGCTGTGGTGGGCTCTAGCTATGGCGTCGTATAAGATTTCCCTCTTAGTTTCAACGTTTGTTAATTTTTTCGCTACGTACCATGTAGAGCCGCACGGCGCACTACGTTTAACAATTGCATACTCTATGATTTCATACCCGCTTCTTCTGGCCAGGGATATCTCAAGCTTTGGTCTACCTACGCCAAGCTCTTCAACGAATCTTGAGATTAGAGGTTTATCTTCTGAGGGCTCTAAAGAGCAGAAAGGCTTGGGAAATGCCGTTTCCAAGCCTAGTTCTAAGCAGTATTCTTCAACTTGCCTCTTTAAGCCTGCTGGTACTTCATTGAAGTCTTCCACTGGAACTACTAAAGCTTTTACACCCGTCTTTTTGAGGTGACGTGGTAGTTCTAGCAGTAGGTCTTTATGTAGGCCTGATGCTACGCATATGTCGGCTTTAGGGGTTGATTTAGGCATATACTCCTCGGGCTTATCTATAAACGCTGGTAGGTCTGAGGGGTTTGGAAGCTTTACCGCGGCTAGTATGTTCTGAACATGGCTGTATAAGCCGTATTTGCAGGAGTTGCAGTATAATCCGCAGGATTTACAGAAGCTTGGGTCGTTTATGAGGTTTCTTATGACTCGTTCTGCGAATTCACCGCTGTATATGAATACTAGTTTTAAGGGTTCTCTTCTACTGGTCAATCTTGCACCGTAGGCGTTTTAGAGGATGTATCCTGGGCTACCTATGGCGAGCATAATGTAGTCTATGAATAGTTTCTCTGGTACTGCTCCGACGAATTCAACTTTATCGTTTATAATGGTCTTGGGGACGCCCATGACCGCGTATTTGTAGGCGAGGTGTGGGAATTCGCTTACATCTACTACTTCGGCTTTCACCATGTCACTCTCCACAGCGCATCTATAGGCTAGACTTGCAACAGATGGACAGTAGGGACATGTCAATGTTACGAAGACTTGAATGTGGACTGTTGTTTTCAAGGTCTTCAGCTTCCTCTTAGATTCTTCTGAGAGGTTTGTCCTACCCGTTGAGACATAGGATAAAGCCTCTAGGAGTGTTTGAAACTCGTATCCATATGGTAGGCCGTAGAATCTTAAACCGTAGTCTTTTTCCCCAACTATAGCTACTGCTGGGACCTTATCAACTGCATATTCTTCAGCTTTTTTAGAGTCTTTAATGAAGTCGTATACTTCAACGGTTATTTTATCGCTCAGAGAGCCTAGTTCTTCAATTAGGCTTCTTGTTTGAGCACAGAATGGACATTCAACTTCCTGCGTGAACACGATGAGCCTAATGGGTTTTTCCAACTTCTTTTTAAACTCTTCGGTTAAACGTCTCCTATGGTCTTCACGTATCATCTTTAAAACCTCTCAAATTACATCATCCACGTTGACTTTTAAGAATTTTCTCAACGTTTTCCAAAAACTATGGTCATGGGGAATCTTATTGGAGGAGTAATAGTGTTAAGTGAGCTTCACCGACTCGTAGGGGAGAGGCATAAAGACTGCTTTCTCCATCTGTTGGTGCTCTTTTTCCTCTCGTGGTTATTTCACCCGGTATTGCTATCCTCTTGGAATTAGAGCGTTTAATACTGGTTCTATCCACCTATTGTTCGGTATATCGTACAATATGAAGTCGCTGTCGAACTGCCAGTAGGCCCAGCTCCAGCCCATGCTTTCCGCAAGTCTAGCGATGAAGCTTAAGTATCGGACTCTAGATTCCATTGGAGCTTTATCGTAGACTCCGAATTCTCCGAGGAATATCGGCCTATTATGTTCCTTCGCCCATGACTGAGCTCTATTGAAAGAGTTTATAATTGCTTTCTTCTCTTCATCCGTTCCCCTCCACTCTACGCCGATTTTGTTTTCCCGTCCAGCCCATTTAGCGCCTTGATGTGTAAAGTCCATCGGCTCGTAGTAGTGGACGGTTACTATGATGTTTCTATCGTCTTCTGGAAGGGTCAGCTTATCTAGAAGGTTGATGTTGTTCCAGTATGCGGGTCCTATGATAACGGTTCTCTCGGGGTTTCTCTCTCGGATCAGCTGGAGGGCTTCTTTAAGGAAGGTATTCCACAATTCTGGTGTCAATTTGCTGTTCGGTTCATTGAGTAGTTCAAAGAGAACCTCATCTGGATAATCGCGGTATCGTTCACCGACCTGCTTCCAGAAGGAGAGGAACTTATCCTTATTCTCTAGCGGAGCTTTACCCATAGCTATAAACTCGTGAAAGTCGAGTATAGCCGCAAGACCATTATTGAGGGATTGTTCAATAGCCCAGTCTAAAACTTCCAACCACTTATTCGAAAGCTTAAATTCTTCACTCATAGCTTCATCCCGGAGGGGGTGGAGTGCGATACGTACACTGTTAAAGCCAGCACCGCTTATGAGTTTGAAATGCTCATCCTTCATACGTGCCCTATCCTTAGACCTCCATACCGGGTCGTAGCCGAGTATGTTAACCCCTCTTCCTAACCTCTTATTCAGCTTGAAAGCATCCACCTAACACACCATAACGAACTTATCCCAAGACCATTTAAGCTTTTCAGCTGTAGTTTCACTACCTAGAAGTGCTAGGCTAAAACCACTGAAGCGTAGCCGATTAAAGACGTTGAATTACATATGTCTTCTCAGAAGATAGAGATGGTGACACTAATTGTTTCAAAACAGGTGGCTTTAAACATCCTAGGAATTAAACTACGTAATTGACTCTAAAACTTCATGGAATCCCACAAGTATGACATGAATTGAGCAGTATTATAACCGCTTAAAACTGCTAGATGTTCGTGTATACTTCTATCCCCAAGTGTTTCGCCAGCTCTAAAGCATCGTCGTCTACGTAAGGTGTCACTATTATCAGCCTTGATGGTTTCCTTCCTTCGGTTTTCTCGTAGAATTTCACCTTTCTTTCGAATATTCGGACGTCGGCTTTATCTACGTGAGATTTGACCTCGACTAGAATTTCTCTCCCATCTTTCACGGTTACGTCCACGTCTATGGGGCTTGGATATCCGAAGACTTCACCCTCCTGATCGTATTTAACCCATTTCTCAACTTTTAAGCCTAGTTCTCTCTCCAAGATTCCTTTAAGACCCTTTCTGAATGCCGATTCAGTTAAAATTCCCCATCTAGCGCCTAAGGCATCTAGGTGTCTCCTCAGTAAGTTGAACCCCTCCATCATATCTTCTCTAAGCTTAACGAGCTCCGCTTGATGTCTGCTTAAAATTTCATCGTGTCTTCTAAACCCCTCCAACAGATCTTCCCTTAGTTTAACCAGTTCGGCTTCATGCCTACTTAAGATTTCATCATGTCTTCTGAAGCCTTCCATCATATCTTCCCTTAGTTTAATTAATTCAACTTCATGTCTACTCAGTATTTCGCTATGTTTCTCGAACCCCCTGTTCATGTCTTCTCTAAGTCTGACAAGCTCAGCTTCATGCCTATCTAGTCTCTTTAGTATTTCTTCTAATCCTATGAGCCCTGCTACAGCATACCTGAATTCTTCATCTTCTTTTAGAAGGTTTAGCAGTTTTTCTTTGAGAAGCTTTAGCTCCATGGAGTGTACACTACTGTAGTTAAACCCCCACGGCTATATAAAGGTTGAGCGATCAAGTCTGTTTGGGCTATAGGAATGCTTGCTCAAGTTTGAATAGGTTCATTAAAATATTAATCGGCACTTACCAGGCGTCTATATTTCTACCTTTAACGGCTGTATTTTTAAATCATTTTTAACGCTTTTCCCTTCTTAAAATCCAATTTTACTTTAAGTTTTTAGCAAAATGTTTTATACCATTTAGAGGATATTGTTCTGAGGTTTTAAATGGGGTTTTGGAAGATAAAGGATGTGGAACTGGAAGATATTGATTCTCTAATAAGTCTTTGCATTCCACCTGAGAAGAGGAGCGAACGAGTTTTTATCGAAGGCGCGAATGTTAAAAGAGCTTGGGCGAGAAAGTCGTTAGAGGTGTTTGGAGGCATAGGTAAAATGGCTTATTTAGATTCAACACCCGTGGGTTTAATACAGTATCAACCTAAGCCTAAAAGGAGGCTTCTAGAGATAACCTGTATATTTGTCCCAGATAGACGGAACCAGAGGAAGGGTATTGGGAAGACGTTGTTAAATGCTTTAATTGAAGACGTGAAAAAGCCTAGAGAATTCTTCGATTATAAGCTCCCACTTGCTCTTGTCACATGGGCTTTTCAAGTCCCCGGGTATTATCCGCAGAATGAGTTTTACTTGAGGATGGGGTTTAAAAAGGTTAGAGAGGATGAACCCTTTCTACTCTACTACCCTATGGAGGAGGGGTATGTTTACCAGCCTGAAACGGCTGTGTTTACTCCGCAGGCGGAGGATAAGGGTAGAGGGTTGATCTTCTATGACCCTTCATGCCCATTCTGTATGTACTTTGCTGAGCATATTAAAAACTTGATAGGGGAGGTTATGCCGGGTCTTCCAGTGAGAATGGTAAATATGTTTGAGGAGGCGGAAGAAGTGGAGAAGCGTGGTCAGGTTCCACAGTGTGCTGTTAATGGAAAGGCGATAAAAGCCTCATTCATGGATAGGGAGAATTTTAAAAGGGAGGTTAGAGAGGCGTTAGGGGTTTAAGGGCTGTAGGGCTTCAACCCCAGTTTGAATAGTTCGTTGGGGTTGTTGTAGAGCCAGTCTGCCGCTAGGTTTAAGGCCTCTGTTTTTGAAATCCATCCTCTCGATACTAGGTTTGATAGTGCACGTGCTATGTTTTCCCTGGCTTGAGATAGATGGGCTGGTAGTATTTCAGGTGCGAAGTAGTCTCCTCCAAACCCATTTATCTTCTTATGCGGTATTGTGACTACTGCTCTCTCCAGCAGTTCTACGCTGTATACTGGGTCTATTATGTTAACCCAGCATAGGTTTATGTACACGTTCGGATAGTTTTTCGCTATGAATAGTAGGTCTCCCATGTAGGGCCAGTTTCCATGGAATAGGTCGAAGTTGACATCCTGGTGTAGTTCTAAAACCCGTACGAAGTACACGGCGTTGGCTTTATCTACTCTGTTTCTTATGCCAGCCATATGGCCTGTGTGTATTTGAACTGGTAGGTTTAATTCTCTAGCATACCTCATGTACTGGTGGAATAGGAAGTCGTCTAAGGGTTTTGCCTCAGGCCAGCCGAGGCTGTTGTTCGGGTCTCTGAGGCATTTATTGAATAGTCGCTCGGCTTCATTTCTTCTTGATAGGTTGAAGTCTATACGTCTGTAGTATGCACTCTGGTCTTTTACACCAACCACTCCGCATTCTTTCAAACGTTTAAATATCTCTTTAACGGCTTCTAGGAATTCGTCTAAGCATGTTACAGTTCTACCTGCCACTTCAGCTATACTCTGTATGTTGTAGAAAGACCTTACAGGTTCATGGAATATTGGGAGCGGTATTAGAGGCTTGTAGCATTCCGGTAGCTTGACCTCGCCTTTGAGGAGGCGCTTCAACGTGTCCAATGATCCGAGTATATCGACGAGAGCTGCTTTAATGTTTAGAGAGTCGAGGAATTCGACGATTCGGTCTCCTGTGAGTCTATTCATCTTCTGGCTTAGTCTTTTTAGGCTTTCCAAGTTTAAGGTTTCCTCGCCGTAGATACGTAGAGTATGCTTTACTTCTCTAGCGTAGGCTGTATGCTCAGTTTTAACCCAGTATTTTCTGAATATGGGCCACTTCTCCTCAGTGGATACTTCATCGTTTTGAAGGGTTTGAAGTTCTTTTGGAGACATACCTGCTGAAAGTAGGTCGCTTGGGAAGTAGCCTCTCAGTAGGAGGGCTATGGGCTCCCTGGGGGCTGTATAGCTACTTGGGATTGCGAGGTGTTCATGGGAATCTACTACGGGGATTTGTTCAACTATTTTAAGGATCTCTTCGTACATGGGGGAAAGACACCTTTAAAGTCCGCTTTACAATGTAACAGTATTTAACTCTTCTCTCTATACGCTGTGAGAAATGGGTTAAAACGTTGAATGTTTTATTGTTCTATTTCGAGGTGTTGTATTTCAACTTATTTTTCCGAGGATTAGCTCTACGTTGTTTATTTTAGCTCGCACTTTAATTTCATCGGCTATTGAGGCTGAGGCTGTTAATGCGATTAGGTATTTCATAGGTTCTCTTCCGTACTTTTCCCTTGCAAGCTCCGCCCTCTTCAATAGTTTTTCCAATTCTTCAATACTTTCAACGCTAGATGTTACTTCTCCAATTATAAGTGGGTTTTCAAAGAAGATGTTTATCTCTTCCCCATCTATGACTGTTTTCTTCAATTCTCCATCTGCTGGTATTAAGCCCATTTCTCTGAGGTGTTTAGTTAGGAAGCTTCTAACGAATTCTTCAAATGATACCCCTGCAAACTTTGCTAGTTCACCGAATCCTTGTATAGTCCAAGATCTAAACTCATCTCTCATTCTTTCCTGGCTTTTCCAGAGCCTGTTCTGGTTTTCCCATAGCCGGTTCTGCCCTTCTCTGAGGTGTTTTACTTCCTCCCATAGTCTGTTTGCATTCTCCCACAACTTCGCTTGTCCCTCTCTAAGGCTTTTAACTTCCTCCCATAGCTTGTTCTGATTCTCCCACAGTTTTTCCTGACCCTCCCTTAAACTTTTAACTTCCATCCATAGCTTCTCCTGACCTTCTCTTAAGCTTCTAACCTCCATCCATAGCTTGTTCTGATTCTCCCACAGTTTTTCCTGACCCTCCCTTAAACTTTTAACCTCTTCCCAAAGCTTGTTCTGTCCCTCTCTGAGGTTCTTAACCTCCTGCCAAAGCTTCTCCTGTTCTTCTCTGAGAAGTCTAACCTCCATCCATAGTTTCTCTTGCCCCTCTCTGAGGCTTTTAACTTCCTCCCATAGCTTGTTTGCATTCTCCCATAGTTTCTCCTGGTTTTCGTGTAGGATTTTAAGTTCTTCGAGTATTTTCCTCTGCCCTTCTATTAGCTCTATTAGTCCTAGATGGCTTATGACGAGGTATCTGAATTCTCTATCTGTTTCTAGGAGTTTTAGGAATTCTTCCTTCAGTTTAGTACTTGACAATTTCCAATCATGATATAATGGGTTTAACTGTTTGAGATAAGTTTTTCTTAAAAGAGGGGGTTATGATGGGGTTTGACTTTCCTCCTTCTCCGTTGATGGGTTTTCACCCATTTGCACGAGTGTAGGTAGTTTGATTTTTATCGGTACTGCTAGCTCCATGGATGCTACGTTGTAGATTGCATCTGGCGATATGTAGTATTGCGATATTACTTTGGCTACGTCTTCGTTTTGGAATATTCCCTTTTCAACCATCCATCTGATTATTACTTCTCTCTTGTCTATTTCGTCGAGTAGGTCTTGGAAGTCTTTACCTGTTTTAAGGGCTATTTTCCTCAGTAGTATGCTTTCCTCAAGCCTCGATGAGAATTCGTCTGTTATTGGGTTCCATGAGAAGACTTTTAGAAACTCCTTGTGGCTTATGATTTCGGATACTTCTCTAACTCTTCTTCCGAATGTAGCTCCGCTTACAGGCTTTGGTAGATGTACTCTTTCGACTTCTACGACTACGTTCATAAGAGGTATGTATACTTCGGCTACGTTCATAGGTGGGCTTGTAAGCCTTTTAATCGCATAGTCTACGTCTTCAGCGTGTAGTGTGCACATTCCGCCGTGTCCTGTTGCTAAGGCTTGGAATAGTACGAAGGCTTCCTCTCCTCTTACTTCACCGACGACTATGTAGTCTGGTCTGTATCTGAGTGTTGTCTTCACAAGGCTGAATAGCGGTATGGCGCTTGAAGCAGCGCCTCCGATGCCGTAGCTTTCACGGCTTACGAATTGAACCCAGTTTTCATGTGATAGGTTTAACTCTGCTATTTCTTCTACTGTGCATATTTTCATCGCTGGGTTTATTAGGCTTGCTAGTCCGTTTAGAAGTGTTGTTTTGCCTGCTCCTGTTCCACCTATTATGATTATTGACATTCTGTTTTCCAAGAGAAGCCAGAAGTATGCGGCTATTTTTGCAGTTACAGTGTGGGATTTTACGAGCTCGGTTATCGATAGGGGTTTTTCTCTGAATTTTCTTATCGTGAATGTAGAGCCTTTAGGTGTGACTTCTCGTTTAAAGGTTGCTACGAATCTGTGTTTACCGTATATCATGGTGTCGACTATTGGGAATGCTGTTGAAACGTGTTTACCGCCTATGTGTGCGAGTTTAACTATTAGGTCGTCTAGGAATTTAGCGTCTAAGAATACTAGGTTTGAGGGGAGTCCTTCGTAGTCTCTATGCCATACGTATACGGGTCCTTCCTACGCCTTCGCATGATATGTCTTCAATCCTAGGGTCTAAAACCATTGCGTGTATCGGTCCGAAGCCTAATAGGTCTCTTTCGACGTAGTAAAGTACTTTTTCTTTGCTTTCTTTAGCTACTGATAGCATTGAACGGTATTTGCCTATGATTCTTTCGGCTTCGGCTAGTACGGCTTTCTAAGGTCTACTTCTTCTTCAACCGTTGGCGGTTTTAGCTCTGATGAAAGCATGTCTATGAGTTTATCGGTGACTTTTCTCTCTTCTTCTAGAAGTTCTACTTCGGATATGAAGTATCCGTATGCTCCGCCGAGCTCGGGCATTGAGGCTATGGTTATTTTTGAGAAGGGTTCTTTAATCCAGTATGTTTCGATTATTTTATACTCTGGTAGTATCGGTCTGAATGTGTAGGGTAGTTTACTCGTTTTTTCACTACTTCTGGTGTTGATCTCCTGAATATGGAAGAGAAAGTTCTCATGCGTTGTATTATTTTCTTGGACAAGAACTATCACCTTCTATTTGAATTACACCTATATATTTACCCTAAAGTTATAAAGGAGGCGATGTCGACTAGGTATTTCCACCGATTAGAGTAGAGGGCAAACCCTAAATATCGTAGAATAGGTTTAAACTTTAATAGTAAACTTTAATGGTTGTAGTATGCGATACTTAGCTTAAACCGGCGGTCTAACGTGAAACACACCATAGAATTGAGAAGCGTCTACGTAAGCATCCTACTCCTTGGAGTAGTAAGCCTAATGGGCGACATAGTATACGAGGGCTC
>Ga0209394_1000213_pt1 | contig 53502 bp, 51 predicted proteins | sample JNZ201metaG_FD_184122 | JGI IMG/M metagenome (GOLD analysis project Ga0209394, IMG submission 184122) | Hot spring microbial communities from Jinze hot spring, China to study Microbial Dark Matter (Phase II) - JNZ 20120812A (SPAdes) (version 3) ...
AAGCTTAATAACTCTTAAGCATGAAATTACAGGGTAGAGAATGTCCGTAAGGAGAAGGGAAGCAAAAGTCAAGAAGATATCCGGCAAGAAGAACGTTCGTGGTAAAACTTACACATACGAGTACTACACTCTTCCACTAAACCTATATATCCCCAAGTCCATGGTCGAAAAGTGGGGAGAAGACTACATAATTGAGAGAGACGAAGAAAAAGGTATGATTTTGATAAAATCAAAAAAGTCTGAGGCTAGGTAAAGGCTTGAAGGAGAGAAAAAAAGAGATACTGTTTATTTTACTTCAGTTAGTCCCGATTGGTAAGGTAACAACTTACAGGTCATTGGCGAAGATTATGAAGACTTCCCCCAGAGCCGTGGGGAGGATGCTTAAGCAAAACGATAAACCAGTGGTCATTCCATGCCACAGGGTAGTTAGAACTTCTGGAGACTTAGGAGGGTACACTCTAGGCGGTAAAGAAGACCGAGGGTTTAAGTTAAAGCTGCTGAAGCTGGAAGACGTTGTAATGTCTAGAGATAGAGTAAGCTCTGAGAGCCTTATTCGACTCGACGAGGTGCTTCTCGGGAGCTCTCGATAATGTCTTGATAGCTCCTCCTCAGTACATTAACAATGTTGCTCACTATTTTTTCAGTACTCTGAGTGCTCCGAAGATCTGCCTCAAGCTCCTTCAATATAGATTCATCTATATTCATAACCTTTCCGAACCTCTTGATGGATGAGCTAATCACTTCTTCAAGACTCAACAGCTCTCTCTCGCTTATGGATACTTTGAGGGTCCCAAGAGCATAACTCAAGATCGCGGCTAGGGTTACATCTAAGAGTACTTCAGGGGAAGTACCGGGTAGAACCTGAGATAGAGATAACCTGGCCGAATAGCAGAGTGATGCGATGACATTCTTAGCGGATCCAAGCACACCCCTGATGTCTCTACGTGAGACTGAATCTAGGAGACGATATAGGTCTTCCTTATCTAGGTTAGCCCAGAGATCTTCGCTTAGCCTTATAGTCTCTGCTACTGCTTCTGTCGACTCCATAATTTTCCTCCAGTCAATTCCGTACCATGTTTCGTGAAGGGCTGATGTCAGTCTTAGTACTGCGTCTATAGACGAGCTGAATGCTTTGAGTACTTGGTTAATATGGTCTATATTGGAGGGGTTCTTCAGTAAAGTAAAGTACACTAGTACCTTGGAGACTACATCTCTATCTTCCGTAACTTGTGGCTGTATCTCTATAATTCTACCGCTTACGAGCGTAGCCAGCAGCTTGCCGGATAGCTCTTCGTATGTGAGGTCTGTAATGGAGTTTAGGTCAATTCTATACGTCCTCTTAGTTCTCCGTATATAGACATTTACGTACCGGTCACCGATCTCTACTTCACAGCCAAAGAGTAATTCACCATCCCTACACAGCACTCTCATCACCCGGACCGTACAAGAGCGTCCACAGCCAGCGCAAGTTTTCCCTAAGTGGGAAGATATCTTCAAACTTATAGCCTTGTCTAATTCCCTCCCTAATGTACTCCTCAATCAGGGGTCTTATTTTTTCAAGCAGGTTTAAACTAGCAATGATTACGCCGATCTCTGATAGAGGCCCCATAGTATTGAATACTGCTTTAAGCACAGTGCTAAGAGTGGGCAGAGACTCGACTAGTGGAGTCTCGGGGTCGTTAATATAGTCTAATGCTCTTCTCACAGGTTCAAGAGAACTACTGAGAGCTCTATTAAGTTCCTCGATCTCCAATCTTATTGATGCTATTCTTCTTAAGAGATCCGAGACTCTAGGTAGAGCACTTTTTTTCGCATCAACAGCCCAACTTAATTTGCTCAGAGGGTCTGAAGCGATTAAAGTGTGTGCGTATGAGAAGAAGTTTTGGTATGTCTTAAGGAGTTCAATAACGTATGGATTCTTTACCTCATAGGAACCTGACAGCTTACTTAACTTCTCTGCTTCATCAGCTAGCTTACTTAGAGTCTCAATAGTAGCATCTATCTGCTGTTCGAGTCCCAGGAGAAGTATTAGAGTGTAGTTTTGATACATTTGAATGGCTTTAATTCCTAAGTCAGCACAGCTCTTTAAGGGTCTAAGCATAGGCCTAAAGCCGAAGAGTTCGTAGTAAGCCTCTGGTAGCATGTTCATGAGGGTTTCTTGTAGGTCGCCACAGTAATGCTTAAGTGTCTCTGAGATCTTCGGTATCAAGCTGTGAAAAGCCTTCCACTTTTCAGTCCTGGTGTGAGCTGTCTCTATCTCTTCATATATTGTAGCTAAGTCTCTCTTAGGGGCAACCTGGCTTATACCGTGTGAGACTTCTATGAATGTGCGCAACTCTTCGAAGAGAGATTCAAGCGCTTTATCGAACTCTGCGTTTAGTCTGGTAAGCTTCTCATACACCCTAATAGTTCTCTGTGGAGAGAGAATAACTGAGGAGAGCATTCTCATGTACTCATTTATAGTTGATTTCGACTCGTTGATCATTTCTCCAGCGTTTGTAAGTGAGCTTAAGTCACCCTCACGAAAGTGCTTCATAAGTTCCTCGAATACTCCAACTTTATATCCTACGACTTCAACGAGCTCTCTAGACTCCAGTATGTAGCTATGGGCTAATGTCGTACCCTCTTGAAGGCTTTTAGCTAAGCTAAGAGTTCCAATAAAGACTAAAGTGTAAATCGAGACTATAGCTAGGTTTAGGGGTTGAGGGTTGAAAGTGTATGTAATGACCAATGACAGGGGAGTGGCTATTATAGCCCTTCTTACGAGCTCTAGGAGAGAGCCTTTCAGCGTTCCTTTATTGGAGATGGGGAACCTGCTGTCAGCTAGTCTAATGAGGAGTAAACCTAGGAAGTATGCCACTAGGACTACACTTAATCTTAAGACGACTTCGTAACCTATAATCTCTTTGCTCATACTTAAAAACTCTCGGGGAACTGCTCTCAAGTCTTGTAGGTTGGTTGCTGAGTACTGGCTAACATAAGTCGTGAGTAGCAGTAAGATCGAGTAGGATGCTACCGAGATCACAGCAACGGAACCGGAGGTCAGTGTGGATAGACTAGCGAAAAGAGCCATAGATACCAGTAGAGACTTTATCCACGCTACTGCCAGCACATAGACTACTAAGTGATAAGAGAGAGTTAGTATATCATCTAGCTTCCGTATTCGGGTTATAGAGAGGTATACGGGAATCAGTAGAACGAGGAGTAGCGAGAAGATTGCTACATCCGCGTAAGGTAGGACGTAACTTACGCTTTCTGAAGAGTAAACTATGTAGAGATATGTCGCTATGTACAGCAGTAATAGAGCTGGAGAAACGCCTGGAAATCTGCCACCCGCGAGTGCTGCGACAACGAAAGAAATGAAGAAGGCAAGCTGAAGTTCTAGATATAGGTTAGGATATACTAGAAAAGCTATTAAACCAGCAACTGCTGCATAAGCTCCAGCTGCTATTACTCTGTTTACTAGTGTCTCGCGAAGCACGTCCTATTACACCCTAATTACATTTAAAAATCTTAGGTTTGTTAAGATTTCAACCGCATCTGCTGTAGCGACTGTCTTACTTATGATATTGATTCCTTCTGCTACGATGTTCTTCAAACTAAATTCAGCGAGGGCTTTAACGTCGAGTACGTCGTTGTCTATGTAGTTTATCTTTACTTTGTTTTCTGCCAGCCTCTCTAGCTTTCTTGCTTCTTCGTAGAGGTTTTTCCATACTTCTATACTACCGGAGGCTAGGCTTTCAACTGGAAACCTCAGTAGCCCGGTGGAGATGTAGAAGATTAGGTTGAGTGCTTGAAAGAGGTCTTTGAATATCGAGGCTGGTTCTAGCCTAAAGCATAGAGGTACGTAAGTACCTATAGCTGGGTGTTCGTGTAGCTCTATTGCTAGACCAGACAAACACTTCTCGACGTAGTCTATGACTTCCATTCTCGTGGAGTTCTTGATTAGTCTGTCGATAGATAGCGGAATTATGGTGTACTTCCCGTACTGTACAGTAGCACTGACTAGGGAAGTTAGGTTTACTTTATCAAAGTCGCTTATGTTTCTGTAATCAAAGTTTATGAATAGATATACGTGAGGCGTTATTCCCAGATTTCGCATGAACCTTAATACCTTGTATGCGATTACTAATGACTCGTCATGTAAGTCTGTAACAACAGTTAAAGAAGAAGTTACCTTGGGACTCATGTACGAAATCAGTACCTCCGCTAACTTTTCGTAGTCCTCCAGTTCGGTCTGACGCATTTTAATAAGTTGGTTCTCTACCGTTAGAGACCTAGTGTTGACGAGCCTCCAATTGCCAATTGCTTTAGGGCCGGGACCTGAGCTTAAAACAAATACAGATGGATAAAGATCGAGAGTTTTAGAAAACAAGTGAAGGTACTTTCTAGGGATTATAGCTATTTTTTCTTGCTCAATTAAGCTAACTTTACTTAAGAGGTCTAGAATAAAGCTTAGCGTCTTGCTCACAAGCCCCACCGTATTTTGTGGAATATGACAAATAAAAGCGTTATTACAAAGAACAAGGTAGTGCAATAAACAGTGACCCTTACATGTAGAGAACTGAATCACGCATAACTAAAGCTAACTAGCTTTAACTACCTTGACAAGCTTCTCTCCATGCGGGTCTGTATAACACCGCATCAAATCAGTTTAGGCGGTCCGGGTTCTTTTGTAGAAGTACTTAGTTAAGCAAAGCTCGTTTAGGCTTTTACTTACTTGCGCTCGCCACTGGTTAACCCATGGTTGAGATAGCTGATACGGAGCATGCGAAATTGTTAATGAAGGTCTTACACCTTGAAGAGATAGATGTGTTGCCACAGCAGCTACAGCTACAGCTACTTTAGCTTCATCTGTAACAACATGTTTAGGAGCCTCTTCCGTTACCTCTGGTCTTACTGCCGGAGCCTCGACTCGAGGTGCTTGCGGCTTACTTACTTTACCCATTAAAAACCGCGATGATATCCTTATAAAGAAAACTATCATACCCAGTATAATGAAGGCAAGCAGGTAGGCATAGACTATAGCTAGGATGTCTAGAGCACCAGACATAGGCCCCACAATATCAGGGTTAGACCCTTAAAAGCGTATCCATCACCGATTACCGTACTTTACAACCGAATCCTGTTCCTTTAGAAGGAAGGAGATCGGTCAAGAGTGCTGAGATGCTAGTGCTACTCCCTCGCTTCTAGGATCTGAGGCTACCTGCGCTATACGCTTAGATATATCGGTGAGAGCAATGTGAACTAAGCCCGTAGGTCCGTACCTTTCTACTTGTTCTACACTTAAGTTAGTCGATGACGGTGGGCGAAGGAAGTCCTCGACAACTACTTTTTTTCTCCCTATAGGTTCTGTGAAAATAAACCTTGGTGCATCAAGTGCTCGAGACAGATCGAATCCATATAAGAATATGTTCTCATAAATTCTTGCGTGTATTTGCGGTCTCAAGTCACCCCCGGCGCACCCTATTACGTATCTTCGACTTCCGTGCTCTACCCCTAGTATCGACAACGTATGAAGAGGTCTCTTCTTGGGAGCCGGACTGTTAGGCAGGCCCTCTCTTTTAGCGAACCCGTAGCCCCTGTTCTGTACTGGAAAACCGAGAGCTATTAGACCAGACCCAAACGGGTGGAAGAGGCTTTGTATGAATCCCACCGTCGATACTCCATCAGATACAGCAAGAAATGTTGTGTCCATAGCTCCGTACTCCGCGCTACCTTCGATCTGCTTACTAAGTAAAAGTTGCCTGATCTTACTGTACTCTAGGTACGAAGAAACGTCGATGCCCATGAAGTCTGGATCCCCTAGGAAAGCATCGCGGAAGCTGTAGGATGTTTCAACCACTTCAGACCACTTCTCAATTCTCATAGGGTCGTCGAATGCCGTAGTGCTAATGTCTAGGTCGTAGATAGCTGATAGCATGTGTAGTGTTGTAGCTCCTTGAGTATTGGGTGGTAGCTCGTAGAGCACCTTACCGTCTAGGTCTAGCTTTAGGGGCCTAGTCTCATAGCCCTCGTGGTCCATTAAGTCCTCTAAACCAATATCGACTTTCTGTTCTCGCAGTTCATCTACGAACCTCTCAGCTAGCTTACCGTAGTAAAATTCGTCCCACCCGCGAGTAGCTATAGTCCTAAGCGTCCTAGCCATTTCCTTGCTGCTGATGTAGCTACCCGGCTGAATACCCTTAAAGAACTTCGACCACTTATAGCCTTCAAGCTCACTTTCAACGAGCCTTGAGGCTCTCGATAGGTAGTATCCAGCGTGAAAGCCGTTGTATGCTAGCGAAATAGCTGGACGTAGGAGCCTCTCGAGAGGTAGAGTACAAAACTCCTCGCTAACGAACCCCCATAAGTAAGCTAGGCCGGGAATAGTTACAGTAAGGGGGCCTCTTTTGGGTAGTTGCCTCAGGTATTCCTCCGGTTTAAGCCCTGACGGAGACTTACCGCTAGACATGTAGGCCATAACATCGCTATCTATAAAGGCCAGCATGAAACCGTCTCCACCTAGCCCACCGGTTTGGGGAAGTACTACGGATAGAACAGCACTAGCGGCTATGGCTGCGTCAAAAGCGTTTCCACCTTCCTCTAAGATATCTAAAGCAGCTTTTGTAGCAAGATAGGAGTCTGAGGAAGCTCCCTTAGTACCGAACGCAGACTTAACCACGACCACTCAAACACACCAGTCAACCCTATTTCGGTAACAATATAACTGCGACAATACTAATTCAGGTTCCTCGGTATTGATAGCTACAGAATGATAGCTAAGGTCTACCCGCTTTCCTGCTATAAGGAGTAAAAAGTCTTCACATCGTCAGCACCCACAACAAGCAGAAAGTCTTTCGTAAGCTAGAGACGGGGCAAGGGAATACTCCAACATCGACGTCAACTTCTAGCAACTTTAGCAGCGGGCTTTTCTTAATTACGGCATTGTTGAATTAAACGAATGAGTGTCGGAAGAGGCGCAGTAGTGAACTCTATACTACGCTACGCTTCACTACTTTAGATTGATTTATCTATTCTTTTATGTAATATCGGAGGTGAACTTAGGTTAGCAAGGAGAAGAGAGTCTGGGTTGATGTGTTGACATCTAAGCAGGGGGTACTGCTTGGAACTCTCGCTAAAGAACTAATAAGCAGAGGCTTCGAAGTATTGGTGACCTGCCGAGAGTACGAATACGCGTGCAAGGTTTTAAACGCTCTGCGTGTTCCATGCTTATCAGTAGGTAGATACTCGGAGGGTGGACCTGCTGCGAAAGTATATGAAGATGGACTGAGGGTCTCAGCACTTGCGGGCATAGTTAGAGACTTCTCGCCCGAGTACCTCGTAGCTTACCCTAACCCCTCCGCTGCTAGAGTAGCTTTCGGAGTGGGTATAAAGTACATAGCACTAACTGACTCACCTCACGCAATTATTCCAAGTAGGCTCTCTCTGCCTCTAGCGGATTTCGTAGTCTTTTCTGAGTGCATACCAGTAGATGAAGTTGAATCCTTCGTTAGCGAGAAGTTTACTAAACTTGTCACATACCGTGGAGTTGATGAAGTGGGCTGGATTAAGAGGTTAGAGCCTAAAGAAGAGGATGTTAAGCTTCTCGGACTGAAGCCATGGGAATATGTCGTCTTTAGACCTGCTGAGGAAATGGCTACGTACTACAGGGGTTTAAGCGTTTTACCAGCACGTGAAGTTCTTCAAGTAATTGCTAGGCTAGGTTACGACATCGTGCTCCTTCCACGATACTCTAAGCACAGAGAGCTGGAGAAAGAGGGAGTGATCCTGCTTGAGGAAGGGTTTAGTGGTCCCTCACTGACTTATTTCGCGAAATTAGTTGTTACAGGTGGGGCCTCAATAGCTCGGGAAGCAGCCCTCCTTGGAACACCATCTATAACGTATACGCCACTCGAGCTATACGTTAACTCATGTTTAGAGTCCTGGGGGTTTCCACTGAGGAGGGTGAAGTCCTTGCTAGAGCTGGAGACAGTGTCTAGAGAACTAGTAGAAAGATCTATACAGAGCGATAAAGAGCTTTATGTTGATAGAGCTAAATCTCTTGAAGACCCACTTACCGTAGTCGAGGGAATACTTTCGGGTGGTGGCTTCTGAGGAGAGACTGTAGAACTTAGTTAGGTCTTTGGGGGCATCTGGCATGAAGGTTTATGTCACTGTTTGGTTTAAGGACTTCAGGAGGAGAGACTTAGCGAGTGAATTAGTTGGGGGAGGTTTCGACGGGTTCGAGTTGAGTCTAGATTACCCTATTTGTGGCAGAGTGAAGCTGGATGAAATGCCTCAAATAAGAGATCTAATGAAGTCGGGGCTTGAAGCAGGTGTGCACCTACCTTGGCGCGAGATATATCTGGCATCACCAGTCGACGAAGTAAGAAAGACTTCTTTAAATATCGTGCTCAAATGTTTTAAGGAATCTCGTGTTTTAGAGCCAAAGTACGCAGTTTTACACGTAGTTACAGACCAAGCAGTATGCTCTGACGGCATTGAAGAGTGTATTACAGCGTCCACGAAATCTATAGAGGTACTTGCGGAAGTAGCTGACGAACTCGGTGTACCTCTCTATGTTGAGACCACACGGAACTTCTGCTGTGGAGGACTTGAGCAAGCTGTTAGCTACATAGAGCATAAAGTGGGCCTCTGCTTCGATATACCACACGCTATTGAGAGGTACAGCAGGCTGCGTAAAACTCCACTGAGCCTTAGAGACATCCTCTGGGATGCACCACCTAGGTCTCTAAAAGCTATAGGGTGCGTCCACCTTCATGGGTATGTTTTGAGTGGATACTATGTTATCGAATCGCACGTAGAGCCCAGTAAGGAGCTTTTAGAGGAGTACGTAGAAGTTATACGTAATGGTGTGATAAGACCTAAATATACTGTTCTAGAGTCTTTTTACTCTGCGGAGTCGAAAAAGTTTGTGAGGTTTGACAAGCTGAGGTGGTGTGTTGACGAGCTCAAGAAGAACCGTGATTGGGATAGATGAGGCAGGTAGGGGCTCGCTCGTTGGTGACATGTTTGTTGCCGGGGTCGCCTTAAGCGATGAGCAAAGTAAGGTGCTGTTGGATGCTGGTATAAGAGATAGTAAGGCTTTAAGTAGGTCAACGAGGTACAGGCTCCTACTCGACATAATAAGGTGCTCGGACTTGATAGTGATTAGCCGCGTTTTACCTGAGGACATAGATAAAGAAAATATTAATGACTTGGAGGTAAGAGCTATAGAGAGAATACTGAAACATGCTAGGTCTAGGGGAGTGGATCCCACAAAAGTAGTAGTAGACGAAATAGCCGGGCGGAGGGTAGAGGTCGAGACAGCTGTCAGGGACCTCTTTCCGAGCGCTGAGGTTATCATGAGGCCGAAGGCTGATAAGGACTTCGTGCAAGTATCGGCAGCCTCTATTGTAGCGAAATGCCTTAGAGATGGACTCATCAAGGTCTTGAGCTCTGTACATGGAGAAATTGGGAGCGGGTATCCTTCAGATCCAAGGACGATTAAATGGTTGAAGCATGTAAAGGAGTCTGGAAGTACTCCTTGCTGTATTAGAAAATCTTGGAAAACTCTGCGGAGAGTTCAATTCCGAACCCTGGACATGTATGCGAAGAGTAGTGAGAAAGGCGGTTAAGTTAAGGTCCCCTACCATAATTCTTAATACTCATTCCTGCGATATTCTACTGGCATTAGTGAGTTGACCCTGAGAAGTTACGCTAGAAAGATGTGTGAGTCTGAGTACGTAGCTTATAGAACTTACATGTACGTTAGTAAGTATGTCGTGAGTGGAAAGCTGAAATCTGCGCTCGAGAAAGCTCTAAGCGACGAGTTCAGGCACTACAGGTTCTGGAGTGAGCTGTGCGGCGACTGCAGTGGTATAACAAGTTCGATAAAAGTTCTAGCTCTCTTCTTATTCTCGATTCTCTTTGGGGTCACAATACTGATTAAGGTTTTAGAGCGCGCTGAAGGAGATACGAGTAAGCTGTATGAAAGGTTATCTAAAGAAAACCCCGAGTTCTCAGATGTCTTAAAAGCTATGGCTGAAGACGAAGACAGACACGAGAGTGAGTTTGCCAGTAGCATTGATGAAGCAAGGATTAAGTATCTGAGCTCGATAACTTTAGGTGTATCTGACGCGATAATCGAGCTTACGGGAGTCTATACAGGGGCTTTAGGTATGCTTGAATCTACGAAAACAGCCGGAACCATAGGCCTCCTAGCAGGTATATCGGCCTCAGCTTCGATGGCTGCCGCATCTTACGCTCAAGCAAAGCACGAGGTATGGAAAAAGCCGTACTTAGCGGCGATATACACAGGTACATCGTACTTAGCGGTAGTATCTCTGCTCGCATTACCTTACTTCCTCACTGAATCTCTATTAACGGCATTCGCTTTAATGGTCGCTATAGCTAACATAGTCATAGCGTACATCTCGGTGTATGGTGCAGTAATACTTAGCAAAAGCTTCTTGAGAGAGTTCTTCTCTAATGTAGCACTCCTACTAGGTATTTCAACAGCTCTCTATGCCTTGGGTCGAGCTTTAGGCACAGCCATTCTCGGACCATAGAGCTATAGCGGCTAACTATACTCATGTTCTACTTTAAATAGTGCGAAGAAATTCATCATTTCTCAAGAAGTTATACATCGAAGTCACTTTCTAGAAAACCTGAGTCTGGGGTTGACTCTTTCTTCAATAGCTATTCCGAGGAGCGTGAACCCTGCTCCTAATAATGCTATTCCTAGCCCCGGCACGAAGACCCACAACCATAGCCCCTGGTGGAATGCGTGACCTACTTGAGCCCTCCTCAATATCTGTCCCCAGCTCTTTACTGTAGGATCCCCAAGGCCCAGGAAGCTTAGACCAGCTTCTGTCAGGATGGCTGATGTAGCACTCAACACTATGTTTGCTATTATTAGTGGAACTACGTGTGGAAGAATGTGTCTAATCATTATTCTAAAGCCTCCCGCACCAACAGCTTTAGCGGCTTCAACGTAAGGCCTCTCTCTGAGGCTGAGCACTTGAGCCCTTACCATTCTCGCAAACCCGGACCACCCAAAGAATGCGAGTACTAAGATGATATTGTTTAAACTAGGTCCCAAGTAAGCGGCTAGGATTATTATTAGTGGTAGAGATGGGAGGGCTAGCATGACGTCGATAGCTCCAGTAATGACCTCATCTGCCACACCCCCCAAATAGCCAGCGATGAGCCCAAGCATGGTGCCTAGAATAGAAGCTATGAATGGAGCAGTGAGACCCACAAATAGGCTGACTCTAGCACCATAGATAAACTCGCTGAATATGTCTTGTCCTATATCGTTTGTTCCCAGTAGGAATCTTTCGTTAGGTGGGGTGTAGGGGGGAGCTACTAACTCGTATGGGTTGTAAGGGGCTAGACCATCGGCAAACACCGCAACCAACGCGAAAGCAAGTATTATAGATAATCCAACGAGTCCGAACTTGTTTCCCACTATTGCTATATACATTTCTTTAAACACGGAAGCCATCATCACCCCCTCCTTACGTATCTTATTCTAGGGTCTACTACGGCGTAAAGCATGTCGGCAATGAAGTTTGCCACTATGACGGTGATCGCTAGCATGAAGAACGCAGCGTTGAGTACTGGATAGTCCTTGTATATTATTGACTCATATATGAGGTATCCGACACCTGGATATGAAAACACAGTCTCGGTTATAACGGCACCTCCAACTATGTGACCAAGTCTTATTGCGAGCATAGTTAACGGTGGGAGAAGAGCGTTTCTCATAGCGTGCCTCATCACGACGCTCTCTGGGAGACCCTTAGCCTTAGCAACAAATATGAAGTCCTCCTCCAAAACGTCGACCATGGAGTTCCTGGTTACTAGGGTGTATGAGGCGTAGGCTGTCAGAGTAACAGCGACTACCGGGAGAGTTAAGTGCCAGATTACATCGGCAACATACTCAAGGAAGTTAGTGTGTGTTATGCCAGGAGTTATTGCATGCGCTACCGGGAAGATCCGAAGGATGTATCCGAAAGCGTACTGCATCATAAGGGCCAGCCAGTAGTAGGGGATGGCATATACTACGATAGCCGATAGGGTGACCGAGATGTCTACCTTAGTACCTCTTCTCCATCCTGCTATAATCCCCATCACAATGCCAAAGATAGATACGGTCATAGAAGTAATACCTTGGAGTAGCAAAGTCCACGGGAGTCTCTCCATGACTAACTCATATACTGCCATCGGGTAATACTTGTAGCTGTAGCCCCACTGACCGGTAAAAAGGCTCTCCAGGTAAGCAAAGAACTGCTCGTGAAGAGGTCGGTCTAATTTCCATAAACTCCTGAGAACTCTAACAGTATCTGATGGAAGGTTGTACTCGTTTGCTAAGATAGAAGCCGGGTCTCCCGGCATAGCTCTGGGCAGCAGGAAATTCAGTAAAACGATAATGAAGAAAACAACCAACACTCTAAGGAGTCTGCTAAGTAAAAAATACCGTAGCATTCTCGAACCCTACCGTCTTCTAATAACTAAGAATGCGATGGCACCTATGAATACTACCAGTAGTATGGCTACTAGCACTAATGTTTCCGTTGGTATACCTGCTATTTGCGGAGGAGTCCCTGTTACGGTTAATGTTCCAACTCGAACCTCGGTCTGAGTCATAATTACCGTGGTTCCCCCAACGACTTGCGTAATCTCCCTGACCTGGGTTACAGGTATCGTGGTTATGACCGGTACTTGGGTTATGATAGTTACAACTTCAGGTCTCCTAGGTGATAGATTGAGTACGGAAATCTTCGAGGTAGGGCCTTCGGACTCCACCCACCCGACGAATCTCTCGGTTCTGTAGGCTACAAGAGCAGTCTTCATGTAGATCGTGAGAGCGGGTATGTCTCTCGCTACTACCTCCTGTATTTTCCATATTATCTCACGCCTTCCCTCCGGGCTTAAAGTTCTTCTCTGCAGCTCTAGCAGGATATCGAGCTCCGGGTTCCTGTATCTGAACCAGTTTCTTCCAGCGTATGTTCCAAGAGGATATGCTTGCGAGCTGTGGAACCTCTCGTATAGGTAGTAATCTAGGTCTGTTGTTATAGACATTCCGATACCCATAAAGCCAATGTCGAAGTCTCCAACACCCTCTCTCTGATCTACGGTGCCGAGAGCTTGGGCCTCGATGGAGGCATCAATACCTATCCTCTTAAGCCACCCTGCGACAAGCTCCGCAGACCTTTCGAATTCAGCGAGGCCGGATATCGTGAGAATCTTGAACTTAAGTATTGTACCGTTAGGGGTCTCCCTTATGCCGTCTCCATCCCTATCTATAAATCCTAGTTTGTCTAGTATTTCTGCTGCCTTAGTAAAGTTCTGCTTCCTGTACTTAACATCTGGGTTGTACCAAGTACCGAAGAGTGGTTGTACCCACCCATCGGCAGCCGGGTATCCGTACCCAAGCATGACTATCCTAACTATAGCTTCCTTATCTATAGCGTACGCTAAGGCCTCTCTAAACTCTCTAATGGAGAAGGGGTATCTGTCGTTATTGAAACCTATGAATCTCAGCGAGGCTGTGTACGTTAGCTCCACGATCCTAATGTTCGGGTCTTTTAGGAGAACTGGAACTAGCTCTGGAGCTACAGTTGTAGCGGTTATCGCGTCGATGTTACCAGCTTGAAGGTCTAGCATCAGTGCATCAGTACTCTTGTATAGTACTACAACTAATCTGTCGACCTTCGGCCTCCCTCTGTAGTAGTTTTCGTTAGCTACAAGCTCTATAGAGACTCCAGGTGTGTACTTCACAAATCTAAATGGGCCACTGCCGACGGGGTTCTCCATGTTCTTAAACGTAGTCGGATCTACCTCGGACCAGACGTGTTTGGGAAGGGGTGGGATCAGAGCTCCTATGTAGAATAGTGCCGGTGCGTAGGGCTCTTTTAGCTTGAACTCTACCGTTCTGTCGTCTACGGCCTTAACGTACTCAATGTACTTTCGAAGACCCCACTTATCTAGCTTATCCGAGTAGTTCGATGCCACGATTAGGTTGAACGTAAACTCGACGTCTCCCGCTGTAACCGGTTTACCGTCGTGCCAGTAAGCACCAGACCTGAGCTTGAATCTCAACAGTAGCTTCTCAGAGTCGACAGAGTAGGACTCCGCCAGCCACGGAATATAGGTTCCATTAGCCGATATGTATACCAGGGTATCATAGAGTATTCCCCTGATGTAGCCAGCAGCAGCGAATAACCCTATTAGGGGGTTGAAGTTGTCAATTTGGTCAGGCATACCTAACTTAAGGACGACTTCCTGAGCTATGGAGGTGCTCGTGTAAGGACCGAGTAGCCCCAGCAACATCATTAATACAGTAGCTACTATGAAGGCTCTGTCTAAGTTCTTCATGATATAGTACACCAAATACTGCACGCGCATCATAGGTAAAATAGCACTAGGGTAAGTAACTTTCTCTCTTTTCTTGCGCAGAGGAGGCGGAGCTTAACTCCGCATCTTAAGTTAGCTCGGTTGGGATGGTGAATAAGAAGACTTATTAGCTTCATCATCATTAAATATAGGGCTTTAAGTGAGTAAGCGAAGAAAAGAGGAGGAAGACCCGTTCGAAAGGATTAACAAGCTCTTTCGAGAGATGTTCGAAGAGTTCGACGAAGAAGTCAAGAGACTGATGAGAGAAATGGAGAGAGCTCATGAGTTCGGTCTAGAGCATTACAGGTCTATGGTCGGAAAGCCTTATGTATGGGGCTTTGAGATAACTATAGGACCGGACGGAGTTCCTAAGATCAAGGAGTTCGGAAATATAAGGAGGATAGGTAGAGCTCCCAAGGTGTCCGAGGAAGTAGAGCCCATAATTGACGTAATCGACGAGGAAGACAAGGTTAGGGTCGTAGCAGAGCTCCCTGGAGTAGAGAAGGACAAGATAAGCCTGAAGACTTCTGGGATGAAGCTGATAATTAAGGCAAGCAATCACAAGAAGTACTATAAAGAAGTGGAGCTCCCAGCAGAAGTAGATATTTCCACTGCAAGGGCTACGTACCGAAACGGTGTACTCGAAGTAGAGCTAAAGAAGAGGAAACACGCGGAGAAAGAAGAAAGAGAGATCAAGGTAGAGTAGCGTCGCGGTTACGCAGCTAGAGTGCCTAACCACAGGTTTTCGTAGTTCATGGACCTTGCTTCGTGCTTCAGAACAGTTTTGAGTAACTTAGTCCGCTAAGGTTATTAGGACTTATATCTAGGGAGTTTCATCTTAGTGTTTTGAGAAGAAATTACAAGCTTTAGGCTATCTCGATTATAAGTTATAAGCTAGAGCAGTATATGATTTAAGTATAGAGTAGACGGAAACACCGACCTAAATAACCTTATGATAGCTTCTACCCTTAGATGGGGACTGCGGATCGTTAGTCCCGACGGCCATTCTATTCACGAACCTATGGGAGCACAAGGTCCCCTCGAGTTGACTGAGAGATATGAGATAGGGGATGTAGTCAGGAGGTTAGCTCTGGTGTTGATTTACACTGGGCAGTGTCATTGCCTCATCTCATTCCCCCGCATCCCGCTCGGGTTATCGGCTTGGGGGCGTTCAGGACGACTCCGGCACCCCGAATTTTGTGTATCTGATGTCTGTGATCGCTCTTGAGTGAGCCGATTTTCAGCTTCCCTACGAGCTCCCATATCTTCATCGAGAAGCTTCTACGCACTATTCTATAAAGAGACACTTATAGGTGTCTCTAACGCATTAGCGAGAGTAGCATCAATCACTACAAACCAATACAAAACCAGAAACAACTCTGCAGAGCACCAATAAAATGTAGAGACAAACTGTAGTAAACCGGGCTATGTGCTTCCGGTTTTTTATGTCTTTCAAAGCTCGAGAAGTTATAGGGGCATGTACCTAGAGGTACTAGTGCTTTATAGGCTGGCTGGTAAGGTAGACTTGCTATATGCTTTAAAAGCTCTCTCTACTGGTAAATCGAGTTACCGAGAAGTCTCCGAGAGGTATGGAGTAAACCAGGGTTCCCTGGAGAACGTCTTCAGGGATGTATGTGGTGGGCGCTATCAGTTGTGCGTGAAGGTCTTGCCAACAGCTGTAGACGTAGTCTTATCGAGAGTGCCGTCCGTAGGTACTAGAGGCTACTGCGGTCTATGCGGTGTGGTCATCTCCAACTTACCTCTTCACTTAGGGAAAAAGCACAGAGATGTCGTAGAGTATTACACGAACATGGTGCGTAGCGAAATAGCTGAGTTACTGAGGAAGGAGTTATTGGTTTCATGATTAGCCGAAGTTAAATTTCAATGAATATACGTCTTCTCTTCTAAGGCTCAGCAGTGGCAGGATTCTCCTAGCTTCGTGCACGTAGTCGACGTCTATTTCGTACTCTGCGTACTTCTCGCCTATCCCGAGGTCTAGTAAAACCACACCTAGAGGGTCCACGACCATGCTCCTACCGGTAAAGGTAGGCCCGAACTGGTTAGCAACTACTACGTAGTACACGTTCTCGCTAGCTCTACTGCGGGACAGAAACTCGAGGGTTTCCTCTTTGAGGGGTCCGCTGTACCAAGCTGACGGTACGAAGACTACCTCAGCCCCCGAGAGGGCATAGTATCTAAAGACCTCTGGAAACCTGAGGTCAAAGCATACTGCGACAGCTGCCCTACACGACCTAACTTCGAATACCCTGCTTGGAGCATTCCCAGGAGTTACGTATTCAGATTCTCTATAACCTAGAGAGTCGAATAGGTGTAGCTTTCTATACACTGCGATAACCTCTTCTCTAGGTGATAAGACGACGGCTGTATTGTACACTCTAGGGTATTCGGCTTTCTCAAAAAACGTAACGAGGACGTGCGTAGAGAACTCTTTAGCAAACCTCTTAAACTCTGAGATGTATGGTCCTTCTAAGTTCTCAGATTCTCCGTATACCTCCTCTGGAGTGCGGCCACTTAGTGCGAGCATGGAGTACTCTGGGAGAACCACTATGTCGGCTTCAACTTTCTTAGTTAACAGAAAAACTTTCTCTAGGTTAGCCCTCTTACTCGGAGAAGAACCGAACTGAAGAATACCGACCCTCAGGGCTCTACTCAAAGCCTTACCCAGTAGCTAACCAGATCCAGGTATAAAACCTTGTATAAAACCTTCTGAAACTGCCTAGTTTTGCACCACGCTTTCGGAGCGTTTGCGGATTAGCATAACCAATTTCCAGCTCGTGCTGCACTGGTGAGATCCCTGCCTTAGATGCGAGTGGATAGGAGTCAGTGACGCGATAGCATGTTCAAACCTATTCCTTAGGTACTCAAGGTGTGGGGTTCTAGGGAACTCTGAAAACCCCTAAGCCCGATTATGACCTGATCGGGATGCGGGGGAATTTAGATAAGGTAGTATAATCAAACAATATGAACTGATGTCAGAGCTGAACCACATAACCAACGTATTTAAATCTGTTGCTCCGGTTAACTAGTGAAGGTGTGAACCTCGTGACTGCGTTAATTGATTCGTTAATATTCGTGGCTTACTTGGCTGTTCTCTTAGTCATCGGCTACATGACTACTAGGTGGACTAAGGGGTTCGAAGACTTCTCAGTAGCTGGGAGGAGGCTTAAGCTATGGTTAGCTTTCTCAACAGTTGCTGCTACGTGGATAGGAGGCGGTATAACTATTGGTGTAGCCGCTAGAGCATACGCTGGCAGAATGATAGGTGCCTGGGGGACCACCATAGGCTTCGGGTCGACGCTAATACTCTTAGGGTTGCTCTACGCAGGTCCCCTACGCAAGCTTAGGCTTCATACTCTCGCTGACTACTACGCGTACAGGTTCGGTAAGTCCTGGCTTGGCGGGCTGTCTGGGGCATTGATGTACGTTGCTTACGTATTTGCTGTTACTGCTCAAGTAGTTGCTGGCGCAGTACTGCTTTCCGCAGTATTCGGCTGGGACTATAGCGCCTCCGTTCTCGTGAGTGGTAGTGTCATAGTTGCCTACACGGTTATGGGGGGTCTCTGGGCTGTCGCTCTAACAGACTTCGTACAGATACTCCTTATCTTTGCTGGCGTCTTGGTAGCTACAGTTATTGGAGTAAGCTATGTCGGCTTAGATAAGCTATCGATACTAATTAGTGAAACCAAGGCCTTCGACCTCAGAGTGATACTAACTATAGACTTCTGGGCTCTATTTCTCGTCTTATCTCTAGGAGATATTCCAGCACCAGATCTCATACAGAGAGTCTACGCGTCTAAGGACGAGAAAACAGCGAAGTTTTCATCTCTACTAGCAGGGTTCGCATACTATGCTGCTGGGGTGACCTCTGTACTAGTTGGACTAGTAGTTAAATACTTAAAGCCAGGTCTAGACGATCCGAACCTAGCATACCCGGTCTTGATCAAGTACTTTCTCCCAGTCGGTCTCTCAGGTCTAGTGCTCTCGGGGTTGATGGCAGCTGTAATGAGTAATGCGGACAGCATGCTCCTCGCTCCGTCTATAGTACTAGCCAAGAACATCGTAAGAGACTTATTCAAAAAAGACATGAGTGAGGAAGAGCTATTTAGAGTGAGTAGATATGCTGTAATAGTGCTAGGGGTTCTAGCCATAGTGGCGGGGCTAGCGAGAGCCGACGTCCTATACTGGCTAACTCTGGCCTTCGACGTCTTGTTTGCCAGCCTCTTCATACCCTTGACTCTCGGACTCTTCTGGGCAGGGTTTAATTGGCAAGGCGCTACAGCATCTATAGTCGTTGGCGCAGTCTCTAGACTGTTCCTAGAGTGGGCACTCAATGCCGAACTACTGGCTGAGTGGTGGATAGCTAGCCTGGGAGCACCCCTCGTTAGCTTAGTCGCGGGAATGGCGGTATTCGTAATTACGAGAAGCCGATCTGAAAGAACGTAAAAGAGAAGAAGAGAGAAAAACAGGCTTAGGACTTTAGGAGTACAGTATATTTTTGTACTCTTCGAAAGTCCTAACCTCTTCCTGTGATGGCTTAGTAAGAGCTCTTACTACGAGGGCTATGACTATGTTGATAGCGAGGCCTAGCAACCCGGCAACTGCTGCGTGGTAAGTGACAGGCATTCCGAAGTACTTCCCCGTCTGTACCGTAAAGAGCGTTACGATGATGGAGCCGGCCACGAAGCCTGCCACTGCTCCTTGTTTGTTTATTACTTTTCGCTTTGGGATGACCATCTGGATGGTCATCGGTACTAGCTGAAGGCCCCCGGCGACGGCTATTGCGGTTATATCGAAGATGAGTCCAGGCTTGAGTATGGCAAAGTACCAACCGACCAGCATCCAGACGAACATGAGGAGCCTGCTGATGAGCACGTATTCCTCTTCACGTCTACCTGGTCTAACGTACCTCTGGTATATGTCTCTCGTAAGCAGAAGTGACGTCGAGCCCAAGAACGAGTCGAGAGTAGACATAGCTGCCGCAGCAGCTCCTGCTAGTAGGAAACCTGCTACCGCTGGGTGCAGGAATGTAGTAATCATGGTAGCCATTATAGCATCATCGCTCCCGTACTTAGCCCTCAGGACGTCCATAAAGCCCTTCTCGAGGACGCCGGGCATGCCTACAGCGTTTACTACCGCTGCTGATAGCCCTATCATAGCTGCCGGTATGTAGTAAGACGATAGATAGAGTGCTGTCCCAACGGCAGAAGCCTTAAGTATCCTCTCGTCTCGCGCTACGTAGTACTTTATCCAGAGATGCGGTAAAAGCATTAGACCCGGTCCGTAGATCATTATCGTTCCAAACATCATCAGCGGATCCCACTGCATAGTTAGTAGAGAAGGTTTCAGCGACCTAAGTTGGTTCATCACCTCTGGTAGTCCCCCCGGAGCTAATCTGCCGATTATTAGAAGAGCCGCTAAAACTATACCCAAGTACATCCAAACACCCTGAAGGACGTCAGTCCAGTAGGCTGCTCTAAGACCTCCTAAAACCATGTAGATGGTTGCCACGACCATCAGGATCAGAGACCCGTAGGCATAGGGGATCGCTCCGTTGCTCCCGATATCCAGTATGAGCCCCAGACCTACGGCTTGTACTACTATGTAGGCTATCACGAAGAGAGCCATTATCACTGCTACTAGTACTCGAAGGAGTTCACTCCTATAGAAATCGGCTAAGCCGTCTGCTGGGGATATATGTCCTCTAGCTTTCCCCAGCTTCATGAGCCTTGTTCCAGCTAGGTACATGAACACTGCGGCCATAGTGGTCCAAGCAGATGAGGCAATCCAGAAAGTCACACCAGTCCTAGCGAATACAGCTACACTTGTCAGAAATGCGAACGCGCTATGATAAGTAGCGGCTGTAGCTAGAAACGTTACGATAGTTCCAGCACGCCTGCTGAGGATGTAGAAGTCCTCTAAAGACTTCTTTAACACTCGCCCAGATACATAGCCGATCAAAACGACCAGCAAGCAGTATACGAATATTATTACAGTAGTTACTTGCCAGGCCTCCAAGCTAACCACCCCTTATGTCTATCATTGCGTATAGTACTATGACAGCTATTGCCACCAGCCACCACAGCAGCGAGTACGCGTAAGCAGCGCTAAGCCCCCACAGAGAAGCGTCAGGTCTATTGACTAAGTAGACACCGAACGCTGCTGCCCACACTATGACGACAACAAGGGTGTAGAGGAGGTCTCGGGACTTTCTATAAGAAGCCGGGCTCGAAGTCAAGGTTTCACTCAGAATAATTGGTTAGATTTAAAAATATATACCTTTTTTACTTACCCGCTTTGCCGTAGGCTTTTATTCTCAGTTAAGAACTCCTTTGTCGGGGGAATAGTGGTTAAGTTAGTTGATCTCAATACGGATGCTGGGGAGTCTTACGGAAGGTGGGTTCTAGTAGACGAGGACCAGCTGTTTAGGTATGTAACTTCTGCCAACATAGCGTGCGGTTTTCACGCAGGTGACCCAGTCAGTATATGGAAATCAATTAGGTTAGCTAAGTCTCTAGGGGTCTCAGTTGGTGCTCACCCAGGCTTTCCCGACCTGATGGGATTCGGGAGGAGAGAGATGGTTCTCTCTACTGAGGAACTGAAGTCCTACGTGCTTTACCAACTGGGTGCTCTAGACGCATTTCTGAAGGTTGAGGGCATGAGAATGCAGCACGTAAAGGCCCACGGAGCTCTGTACAACATGGCGTGGGTTAGAGAGGATTACGCTAGGGCTTTATCTGAAGCAGTCTATTCCTACAATCCGAGGCTCGTTTTAGTAGCTCCCTACGGGTCTGCTTCGGCCAGGGTAGCTGAGGAGCTCGGCATCAGGGTAGCATACGAGGCGTTCATAGACAGAGGTTACACTTCCGACGGAAGGCTGGCTCCGAGGGGTACTGCTGGTGCCTTAATCACGAATATCGAGAAAATACTCGAAAGAGTGGTGTCTATTGTTGATAAGGGAGTAGTCGTATCCGTCGACGGCAAGCCAGTTGAAGTCAGAGCTCATACCCTCTGTATACACGGAGATAGCCCAGGGGCCATCGAGATAGCTAGAGCTGTCAACCAGAAACTGCGGGAACTAGGGATCGGGCTAAGACCTATCGCCGAGATAGTGTAGAGCATGTCGAGAAGACACGCGGAAGTCAGGGTAGCTCGAAGTGGTGGCTACATAGTACACGTAGACATATGCGAAGAAGTTAGCATGGAATGCGTCAGGGAGATGCACAAGCTCTACTACTCTATAAAGAAGGAACTAGCAGACATAGTCGACGAAGTCGTTCCCGGGGTCTCGTCTATAGCTGTGTACTACGATCCCAGGAAGATCTTTGGTGAAGCAGTAGAGTCTAGAATTAGGGAACTGTGGATATGGAGCAGGGGGGTAGATTTTGCGGAACTCCATAAACCCAAGAGGTTCACTATACCAGTCGCCTACGGTGGCGAGTTCGGTCCCGATCTCCAGTTCGTCTCCAGCTGGTCTAAGCTCACTGAGGAGGAAGTAGTGGAACTACATACGTCTAGGGTTTACACTGTGATAACTCTAGGATTCACTCCAGGCTTCGTCTACATGGGTGAAGTAGATCCAGCAATCTCTGCCCCAAGACTGGAGACCCCAAGAGTTAAGATCCCCAAAGGCTCAGTGGGCATAGCTGGGAGGATGACAGGAGTTTACGGACTAGAGAGCCCCGGGGGGTGGAGGCTTATTGGGCGAACACCGCTGGCTATGTTCGATAGTAGGAGAGACCCGCCCATACCGATATACCCCGGCGACGAAGTAGAATTTAAGCCTATCAAGCCCGAAGAGTTCGAGAAACTCTTGGGAGTATACGTTGGTGACTACAATGCGTAACATTCGAGTAGTGCACATAGCTGGCTACGCAACGGTTCAAGATCTGGGTAGAAGGGGGTATAGAGCTATAGGAGTCCCAGTCTCAGGAGCTCTTGACAGACTGTCCGCAGTATACGCTAACGCTCTAGTTGGCAACAAGCCGGGGGCTGCGGTAATCGAGGTATCCGGAACCATGACGTTAGGTCTCCAAGGGGATGCCATAATGTCCGTTACCGGGGGCTATCCAAAGGTGTTTCTAGACAACGTGGAGGTAGAGCCCTGGACGCCTCTCTACTGCCGCCGGGGCAGTACTCTTCGTATATACCCGACTGGAGCTGGGCGTGTTCACTACGTAGCCATATCAGGCGGAGTTGTCTGTGAGGAAGTCCTGGGAAGTATGTCTACCTACACTAGGGGTGCTATGGGGTGCTTAGGCAGACCTCTAAAGCCCGGAGATATCTTAGATGTAGGTTCAGCTGATCCAGTCGAGGTATGGGAGAGAGTATCCGACCTAAGACCTCCCGAACAGCTGGTGAGTAGGTATGCTAAACCTGAGGCATCTCTGACTCTGAGGGCTACCGCAGGTATTCATATGCACCTCTTAGAGGATGCAGATCTACTGTTACGTAGCGAGTACTTAATTACTCCAGAGAGCGATAGAATGGGCTACAGGCTTGATGGAGAACCCCTCTCTTCGGCTAGAAGACTCGGGAGACTCCCGTCTGTACCAACCGATAGAGGATATGTACAAGTACCCCCAGACGGTAAGCCCATAGTGCTGATGTCTGACTCTCAGACAACGGGCGGTTACGCAGTAGCTCTCCACGTAATCCCGCAGGACACCGACTTCTTAGCGCAACTAAACCCGGGTCAGAGGGCTAGATTCAAGCTCATCGACCTAAGCGAGGCAGAAGCTAGTGTGAGAAATTACCTCGAGGAGATCGATAAGCCCCTCCTCTACCGGAAGGAGCTGGAGTACTGGGGCTAGCTCACTCGCTGCGGTATCCGGCTCTCTCACGATGTTTTAATACTGTAAAATCCGGAGGTATTCAGTAATCAGCCCAAAGAAGCTTTATCGCTTTCGTTAAAATAATGGTGCTGTGCGGCGTGCGCGCCGGTATCAGTAAGATCAATGTACATCCAGTGAAGAAGGTTGTGATAGTGCCTCGTTATGCTATGAGTGGTGGAACGTCGATAGCTCTAAATGCCGTTGAGATAATAATGAACCCTGATGCGGTTTTGGACCTCTAGATCCCCAGCTTCAGGTAAGCAACGCAATATCCCCGGCTCCCAGTTTGATAAGGGTAGCCAAGATAAAGAGTAGTGCGGCTAGCGATCACACAACGTCTTAGCGGACGTAGCCGAGAAGGCGATCAGGGAGGTTCAGGAGCTCATTGTTCAACTCCTCGAGGATAAGTTAGGTAGAGAAGGCTACTGAAGTAGCTTGCAACCTGACGGAGGGCTACTATATCCATGATTACCCGATCACCGTTGGGGAGATTTAGAAACTAGGTCTAAACGTCAGGACGGAGGCACTACGAGAGTCATACGAATTGATGGAGCTATACCCGTAGGCACTTCAACAGAGACCTGGCGTCGATACCTACAGCGACCACATGTTCCTTACTATGAGCGTGGTCCAGCAAGAGAATAGGCCTATGAGTGCTCAGCATCAGTTTAGACCAAGCCCTGGATTATAGTCAGAACGTACTCGTTTTTGGTTAATCGTTTCCCGCTCTAGGTTTTTGTAGGTTTTCCTAGGGTGGGTTGTGCCTCCTACCCTGCGGTTCACTGTGGCTACCAACCACTCTACGCAGGTGTCATGGGCACCTTTCGAGCCCAACGGCACGGGGCTCACATCTAGCTCTACCTCTAGGTGTCTCGAAGTACCTCTCATCATCGTGAAGAAATCCCACAAAAACATTTATAAACCTAACACACTAAAACAGTTGCCAACCCTATGGAGTTAGGAGGAGTCCTTAAGATTTAGACAAAGCTTCTTAAATCCGTCAATGAAAACTACGAGAAGTTTATGAACATGCTTGTGGGTCTGACGTTCCATAGGACTGTCGTAACTTAGATAACTAAGGAGCTAGAGAATTGCGCTGGTTATGTAGCCCAACACGACTATTTAGGGTTTCATATCTCATGGCACTAGTTGAAGCAGAATCCTCTGCCACCAGCATTACTAAAACGTACAGGCTTTCTCTGCTATTTTGCCTACAGGAGCTACACTCGAGATATGGGACGTCCATGGTACTCTGTACGTGCTCGGGCTCGATGAGAACTAGAGCGGAATGCGAAGAAGCAAAACGAGACTCCAATGTCGTCCCACACAAAGCTATATGATAGCTTACCCCTAAGGCTTGAACTCGCTACTCTAGCTACTGGGGTTCCATCACAGTCTAAAGCCCGACCTTTCGAAGCATGAAGGGGGTCGGACTGAACCATTTCCGGTCATAGACCCCTTGAGTTAACCTAGCTCAAGTCTCGGGGGCTTAGAGAAACCGATGAGCAGTTTAAAGCCTACAAAGCACGTAAAAAGTACGCAGTCACGCCAAAGCGTGTAAAGGCCTCGAAGAGAAGTGGAGCTCAGGGACCAGAGACTTAGCCAACCCTCTCTAAACATCGCATGTCTTACACTAGGTACATCAGGAAGGCCGTTGACACGAGTCTTGAGAATCAGTGGTATCAAACGTACGGAGTGCCGTACCTCCCCTCGAGGGGTTTTAGGAATACCGCTGGTCTTCCATCGATGGTCTGCTTTAGTACGTAAGCAGCCTTTCTTCTAGACAAGACTCTGTTGTTATTTCCGCAGTAAGGACTGAAAACACATTTCGGGCATCCATCGTCGCAATCGCATCTACTAACGATCGAGTAGGCTACGTCAACAGCTTTCTCGAATCTTGAGTAAAGTAGCTTAGCCAAACCACTGCCACCCATGTCCGCATCGTAGAAGACTATGTCGCCACTTGGGTAGCTAACTCCACCCATGTCGCCGAGACCAGCGCCGCACACAACTCTCGTAGCCGATATAATTGCGTGCTCAATGGCGTGGTAAGCTTCTGCCATGCCCTCAAACCCCAGCTCGTCAAACTCCTCGAACTTCGTTAAGACGGCTTTAGTAGGGTACCTGAACGCTATAGGCTTACCGTAGTGTTGTGTTTCTATGATACCTCCGCTGAATAAGTCTTTAGCTACATATCCCCCAACCATCATCTCCAGCTCTACGTGTGCGTAGGCAAGCTTAACGCCGAGCTCGGAGTCTCTCGTAGCTGTAACTTCGAAATTCGAGACGTCGACGGTGTAAAGGGGCCTAGTATAGAACTCCAGTGCATCATCTGTTCTCTCGAGATAGGCCCTCAGCTTACTTAGGTCTAGTTCTACCGTTCTATAGGGTCTACCGAGGTATAAGTATAGAGAACCGGGGTATAGCTCCAGTAGAGCTCTAGGGAGCTCCCTCTCAGCTATCTCTTGGTCTGTATCCACATCTACCAACTTGACTACGGGGCCGGGAGACCTTATCCCTTCCCTTAGGGACAGGTACCTCCTAGCCTCACTAAACTGCGGGAATACTATCTCCCCACGGACTCTTAGTAAGCCCTCGGAGAGGAGGTCTCCTATGACAGATTTCCACACCTGAGGGAGGTCACCTTCTCTGGCTCTACCTTGCTGGAGGAGAAAAGCTATTAAGTGAGTCTTTACAACCTCCTCGTTTTGAGGCTCGATGGTGCTCGGTGGAATGTCCTGGTCGAAGAACTTCTCCGGGTTCCTAGCATAGTAGGAGTCTACAGGGTCGTCGCTCAGTATCGTCACTATGTACCCCTTCCTTCTCCTTCCAGCTCTACCTGCTCTCTGGAGATACTTAGCATACGACGGTGGAGGTGCCACGAGAACAACTGCGTCGAGACTCCCTATGTCTATTCCGAGCTCTAGAGTCGGCGTCGAGACTACTCCCTGTATTCTGCCGTCCCTAAGGTCGCTCTCAACCTTCCTCCTTATTTCTGCCGGTATCCCGGCTCTGTGGACTAGGACCTCAATACCGTACCTACTGCGCAAGATGTTCGTGAGCATTTCGGCTAGCTGCTGGCTATCTACGAAGACTATGAACCTTAGACCCCTGCTAGCTAAGAACTTAGATACGAACACCGTAATACTCCACCTACTCAGAAGTCCCGAAAAGATGAGAGCGTGTACTGCCGTTCCCCTTCTCATGGCTGTTCCCCTTACTTCGATGAACTCCTCCCCAAACAACGACTCCGCGAACTCCTTTGGGTTCCCTATAGTGGCAGAAGAGGCTATTACTTGTGGTGTTGACCCACGGCACATCTTGACTCTCTGAAACAGGTGGTGCATGTGGGAGCCAAGTACCCCTTCGTAAATATGGAGCTCGTCGAATACCATAATGTTAGCAGAAGCAACAAACTTCCTTACGTGAGGGCTGTATACTAGCCCAACGTGGACCATGTCCGGGTTCGTGATTACGATTGTTGTGGGTCTGGAGGCTATACGTGCTCTAACACTCCTCGGGGTATCACCGTCGTAAACACTTACATTAGTAACGCCGAATACCATGTAGTCGGAGAAGCGTTTGAGCTGGTCTCGGGCTAGGGCTTTAGTTGGATAAAATACTAGTGCTCTAGGGTTAGGTCCCACTTCTTCTGATGCCTTCTTGAGTAGTGGGAGGAAGAATGCCTCGGTCTTACCAGTTCCAGTTCCCGCAGATATTACCACGTTCCGACCGTTCAAGGTGTGCTTATATGCTTCAAACTGAAACTTGTACAGCCTACGAATACCGCGCTTTAGTAATATTCTAACGACAGCCTCTGAGAGACCTAAGTCTTGCACTGCCGGACCGGGTTCAGGCTCACCGTACTCCTCGATTCTCTCGTAAACAACTCTAGCACCCACGTCTCCGTAGTTCTCCTCGAGAGCTCTGTCGAGTTCCTCTATGAGATGATCCCTATGCAACTCTGTTCTATCCCGTTTACACACCTCAACTAAGGCTTTATTCTAGTGAGTTGAGCCTTGAGCAGATGCTTCACAGTATAGCAATTTTGAGAGTTCCTCAAGATTGCGGCATCTCCGTTGAGCACTAGCAGAAGCCAGGAACACGCCCTCCAAGTCCGCAAGTCGACTCCTCAGTCAAGTGCGGAACTTCGTGCGACATACTTAAAACGGTGTGCCGCGAGGACGATGGAGTTTCTCATAGAGAGCTCACTATACCGCCTTAGGCTTTGCCTCAATAAGTCTCGACCAGGGACCTCTCGATAAGCTAACTAGGGTTATTGAAGCAGTAAACACAGCTCCTGGTAGGAGAACTGCTAAGTACAAATTGAGGTTTAAGTGCTTTGTGAACATGTCTGCTAGCTCCGGCATTAGTGCTGAGAGTACTGCTATGGGTATTATACCTAGAACGAGAGTGTAGATAATCCCAGTCACGATGGCAGATACTGCCTCACTCAGCTTTAACTTATTCCCTAAGGCTCCTTTTAGTAGCCCGAATAGTGCTCCGATTAGTATGTACTGAATGACTTGAGCGATAGGTGCTATTCGTATAGCTGCTTGAGTTATTTCATTAACGCTCTTAACGATTCTTTCCACTTCCTCAGGCGGTATAGCTGCTGGTAGTTGTTTCTTCACCAGCTCCTCGGTTAAGCTATTGAGGCCCTCGATCGGTACGAGTAATGTCACTATGGCGATCACTATCCCAGTAATGATACCAGAAAGCACTCCTTGGAGGACGTGTTTTTCGTACCCACCCATTTTGCTCTTTCCAAACTCTCTATATTAGTTCTAAAGCTAATATTTCACCATGCGGTTAGGGCTGAGTGCATGTCTAGCTACATAGCTTCCGTGCTCGTTTCACTGGTTCCAGGATTTGTCGCGTTGGCGAGGATCGCTAGACGGAGTAGTAGTGCTTGGTTGGTTGCAGCAGTTGGTGGAGGTGGGTGGCTACTAGCCATAGCCCTGAGGATGCCCCTGTTATCGTTACTGCAGACTTTAATACCGGGACTTACCTACTTAATCGCTGCCTCGATACTGGCGGGGGTATTCGAGGAGTCTACCAGGTCTCTGATACTGAGAGCCAGTATCGCAAGGAGTGGGGAGGTAAGTGGTTTACTAACTATAGGCCTCGGGTGGGGGCTTTCAGAGGCTCTACTGGTTTATGCTATACCTGTGACGCTCTCAGCACCCGTATACGGATATGACTGGGTCGACCTCTTGCCCGGCGCTCTGGAGAGGAACTCAGCTATCTTAATTCACTTGTCTCTAACTGTGTTACTGAGTAGAAACCCCCGGAGTGCTAGATTACTGGTAGCCTCAGCTGTACTGCACTCATTATCCAATTTAGCTGCTGTAGCTGCTCTACTAGTTCTTGAGGATGCCTGGTTAGTGGAGCTAGTCATAGCCACAGTGTCTTTCTCGCTGTTTGCTGGAGTGGCGCTGCCTACGTTAAAATACTTAAGGAAGATCCACCGCGATCAGATCGGCTGAGACCGTGGACGAAGAATTCGTTGTTACAACCCTAGAGTATGTTCCCGGACATAAAGTTAGGAAAGTCTTGGGAGTAGTTAGCGGGAGTGTAGTTAGGGCCAGAAACATAGGTAGAGACATAGTAGCAGCCCTCCGAAACATAGCGGGAGGAGAGATAGTTGAGTATACAGAACTTCTTGCCAGCTCGAGAGACGAAGCCTTGAAGAGGATGATCGAGAAAGCTAAAGCCATGGGAGCAAACGCAGTAGTCGGAGTCAGGCTCGCTACTTCGAACATCATGAGCGGAGCAGCAGAAGTCGTAGCATACGGGACAGCGGTCGTACTGGAAAAAGAAGCGTAAAATAAGGTAGAACGCTAGGTAGGAACTCCTCTGCATAACTGGACCTCACCACCTTCACACCTGCTGTAGGAGGCTGTTGAGCAACCAACAAACTACACGACACACAGACACGGCACGTAGATACAAGAAGTAAAACTTGGGAAAGACGCACTGATATTGAGTAGTTATACGTAGCACTAGTGAGAAGTCAGATATAGCTACTGCTCGGCAAGAGCCCTCAAAGGGACTTCAATTAGTAGAGGCAGCACTTCTCTATGGTGTTTAGAGCTCTTGCTAGAGTAGCGCTATCGCCCCTCAGCTTTAGCCCAGCAATTACGGCTCCGCAGGATGTTCTAACTCTTTGCTCGAAGATCTCTACTTCTAGACCGAGTAGCTCCTCAAGCTTCTTTTTCAGGAGGTGCTTAAGCAATTCTCTATTCTCTCTATAAACGGAACCCGTAAACCCCACCTTGGGACTGTAGACGCCTATTTTTCTGATAGCTGCCGCAACCTGCTTCGCAAATTCTTCGATTTCACCCTCGACTATGCGGGCAGCTGTCTTGTCACCACTCTTATAGGCCTTCATTACTGCGGTAGCTACAGATGCTACAGCAGTCTTCGGGTTTTCCGAGTAATAAACATACGAGAGTACATCACTAGCAGAGCTAAAGCCCATACTGCGGGCTATCAGGGTAGCTAGGTCTGAACACTCTTTTAAACTATCGAGACATTCAAGGACTTCTCTGAGGCTCTTCAGTCCCAGTCTATACCCGCTCCCCTCGTCGCCTAGGAGATGTCCCCACCCTCCGACTCTAATGCTGTGTCCTGCGTAATCACCGTAGACGCAGCTCCCAGTTCCCAAAATCCCTACGACGCCGTCATCCAAGAGGAAGACAGATGCGTGGGCAGCTATGACGTCTTCAAAAACTACCACCCTGTCTACTGGAATGCCAGCGAGTTCCGCTAGCCTCTTACGGAGTGCGTCGGCGTAGTTCTTGCTCACTACTCCAGCAGTACCTACGGCGACTAAGTATGGTGTAGGCTTCTCGTAGCTTAGACCTGCGAGGACCTTCTCAATAGCACTAGCGATTACGGTACTCGCCTTCTCTATTCCTACTACAGAAGGGTTCGATGAGCTCTCGGAAGTAAAGACGCACACCTGACTAGCCATATCGATACCGACGGCCTCTGTCTTAGTTGCTCCGGAGTCTACTCCGACTAGAGCTGATCTCACCACCTGTTTTACCCAGATAAAAATTACTAACGATATCAAAACTGCACTTAGATTAGGAACTCGAGCACACACCGATTTATGCTGTTGAGGGTCTTGCCCTTTAGCGCAGAGGAGATGTTGGCAACGTATAGCTCAATTCCACTGCAGATCTGAGACCTCAAAGTGATGCTATCTGGAGTGAAGAGCTCGCAGACTAATGTCGATGTTCTGCTAGTACAGTCATAGCGGTCTTGAGGTCCACTCTCTCTAAGCGGCCAGCGATTTTCAGGTCAATACTTTTTCCCGCTTTGTTTACTATGAGGACTTCCACACCTAGGGTGAGGCCTGAGGCTAGAGCCTTCTTCATGTACGTAACGAGCTCTCCTCTGTAGCCAATAATTCTGACGGTGTCTCCGATACCGAAGTCGGAGAGGGGTTTCCCAACTAAAGTAGATCCCTCCCCAGGGATCGGGTTGCCGTGAGGGCATTCCTTGGGAGACCCTATGTACTTGTAAATAGACTCGACTATCTCTTGGGGCAGGTGCTCCATGTGGTGTGCGTATTCGTGAACCTCTACTGGGTCGAAGCCCAGCTCGGTCAAAAAAGCTTCACATATTCTGTGCTTTCTAACTAGATTTTTAACTGCATTTATTCCCTTCTCGCTGAGTTTAAAGCCCCGGAACTTCGCCCACACGACGTAACCTTCGTTCGCAAGCCTGCGCAATACCTTACTAACAGTTGCGGGCCTAACTCCTAGCTCTCTGGAAATATCGTTAGTTCTAGCGACTCCGAAGACTTCCTCCAGTCTATATATAGTCGAAAGGTAGTCTTCAACACCTACTCTCCTCATGCTCTCCAAGATAGTAACAAAAACACCAAATTAACTATCTTCACAGACTGCAACCAGGTGTAAAAGCGGGCATACCGATCGCTGAGGGCACTAACTTCAAGATACTTAGTACTCTAATAGAGTGTGTGTGGAGGTGTCACGATACAGCTAGAGCCTCAGTAAGGATTGGTGGCTTGAGATAGCTTAGTCGAGCTAGTGAGGGGTCTTGGAGTTTGGGTATCTGTTGCTGAAGTAATAGGTATCTTAATGTTTCCAGGAGTCTAGACCCGATAGAAAAGAGAGTTGAGTATAGATAGCGCTATTGAGAGACTATGACAGGAAGCAGCAGAAGCACGGAAGCGAAACAAGTTCTTTCAGGAAAGCTGTGAAAAACTACGGGAGAGAACCGCCGAGATGGAATTAAGGAACAAGATCGCACCTACGGTAGAAAAGATAGCCGTCGAAGAGAACGCCAAGGGCGTGGACTTCGCGGTCCTGTAGTTCACCACGAGGTTGTGTACAGCTCCGTGAGAGCTATCTACATGCCCGGGTTCAGGCGGATGATAAAGTTTCTTGAGGGCAATCCTTAAGTGAGGGACGTCGCGATCTTCGAGTTCTCGAGGTCGCCGAGATGCTTCCTGGGCATCAGCGAGAGCGAGCATAATACCATCGTGGAGTACGGCGAGTGTATGAGCGGGCTGGGAGAGTCAACACGTGTTTCGGAGGAGAGGAGATAGAAGAAGGAGCATGGCTTCTCTACTCTATTTCGAGTTACGCAGGGGGTGTTTAGAAGTTGCGAGTAGCCTCAAGAAAGGTTATGCCGACCTCCTCCCAACTAGAGGACGTACTTTCGTTTGTAAAACAACGCCTTCTATGCTGCGGCATGTCTAGAACTCTTTAAAGCACTATGTGGGGTTCAAGGAGGTAGAGGCGTGATAGCGTGCGTGAACTCATTCCTAGGGTACTCAGGATATCGGGGTCGCAGTACCCTTGAATGCCCTTAGTTGTGCGGGCTAGTGATTAGTGCGGGAGAAATGAGTAAGGCACTAGTATAAGCCAAGCCTGGTATATGGACCGGATCCCGCCACTAGATTGTTCTTCCCTCACTCCACAGCATGTTAAAGTAGTTTTTGACCTGTTGCGCAATGGTGTTAGATACTATGAGTACCGATACCTCGTGGTTGTACATCAGGGCGCTCTCAGTCCAGTTGTGGCTGCCAACAAACACGTATTGATCATCGACTACAACCAACTTTGCGTGGGTAGTCACAGATTTGCTCTTGTCGAGCCTCACTGGCACCCCGCTACTCTTTAGGTAGTCTATCGTTTCACTGTAGCTGCTGTAGGTCACGTCGTCGACGAGCACTTTCACGTCGAGGCTCCTCTTGTAGGCGTCGACGACTGTGTACAGCAGCGTGTTCACTGGATCGTCGGTCTCGCTGGGGTCATACTTCATAGCGTACATCATTATGTAGATGCTCCTGTTGGCCCTACTCAAGATGCTCAGTAAAGCGTAGTAGTAGTCATCGTCCACGAGCAGGTCTACGTTAACGGCAGCAGTTACTGTGACTGGCTTCGTGACTATGTATGTCGTCGTGTAAGCTATCGTGAAAGTAGTTGTGGAAGTCGTTGTAACGGCCCTCGTAGTTGTAACAGTCGAGACCGAGGTCGCAGTTCTTTCAACAGTCCCCGTAATCGTCGTAGGTAAAGTCTGTACCACTGTAGCGAAGAGCTCGAGAGTCCTCGTAGTCGTACTCAAGAACGTTGCCGTAACTGTGTGGTAAACAGGAGGCTTTGAGGCACTAATGCTGTAACCAATTAGCGCTCCGATGACTAACATGAGGCATGCTAAAGCGAGGGCTTTAGCGTTCACGATCTAACACACCCCTTACACGCTGTTCGAAGACTGATCTAAAATAAAACGCTTCTATATGGCTTACACCGGAAGCCCGACTCGATAGATCCCCAGTCGGGTAGTAATATATCGGTGGTATACTGAGTATGTCACAGCACGACTATTAGTTTAACTAACGGTCTAGTTGGTATTGGGAACAATCAAAAATAATCCCATGTTATATGTTAGGATGCTAGGATTGTAGAGAAGGCTTCCCCGCCACCTCCTAGTAAGCGCTAGGGACTAGTAGGAATATGAGTCGAGGGGGCAAGATTTATACTAGAGAAAGGATGTTGTGGCAGAGTACTGCCCCTGAGAGTGGAGGGAGGAGAGTATGCTAGCCCATGCTCTAGGAACAAAGCACGGGTCCTGGATATATCTAGTAAAATAGACAAGAAATAGAGAAGAGCTAAGAACAGATAATCGATTAGTTCACCTTAAAGGTCTTCGGTAGCTGAGGGCTTTTCTGTGGATGAGTAATTTGTTGAAACAGAGGATACTACCCCACATTCCCAGCGAAGCTAACACCAAGCTTACTCCCGTTGTTGAGATTTCATGTAATGCTGTGGCAAGGTTTGCCGGACTAGACATGGCGGTTAGGAACGGCGGGTATGGGACTATTTCGCCGTGCCATGCGTGTTCAATGGCTAAAAGTATGGAGCCTCCCCAGAGTACCGTACTCAGTATTCCTAGCTCTAGCTTCTCACTTGCTGCCTTGGCAAGTCTCTGAACTACCGTTACTAGCCCAGCGGCAACTAGTGGAGCTAGGAAGCAGGCCACGCCTGATTCCCCAGTATACTCTGGTTAGAGCTTTTATATGCACTAACTTCAATATGTCGGTGCACTGACGTGTGGCTAGTAGCACTCTTGTCTGCCTCAGTAGCAGCTACAGCAGTCTACTTCAGTAGAAAAGAGGTCTCGAAGTACTTATTACTAATACTCTGGGCTGCGACATTAATGGTGTTTGTTGACTGGATGTGGAGTTACATAGAAGAGGGAGAGTTCGTGCCACTCGAGGTACTCGAAGACCCGTTTGGCAGCTCCCTGCTCGGATTCGTTATGGTATTAGGAGGGGTAGCTTTGTGGGCTATCCTAGCTATAGTTCTCGGGCTAGTTAGAAAGAGGTCTAGTAGCTAGTGAGAGTGTTATGGATGACTTAAAGGTTTTTCCGAACTCCCACAAAGAACTACTCAGAAGCCCGAGCACTTCGTAGAGAAAAACTTATTAGGTTTAATTCGTGGAATCCAGCTTCTAGTGTCGACACTAGCTATGCCGGTAACCCTAGAGCTTTTCTCTTTTGGTCTATGTGCTCGAGGATTATTTCTGCGGCTTTCTTCATGTCGGGCTCAACTACAAATCTAGCTCCCACAAGACCTGCTATGTCTTCCGTGAGCAACTTCGTAACGACCTCACTCCCGAGTACTGGTGGTACAACCCCTAGGTGAACGTTGACTCCATGAGCGACAAACCATGTCCCTATGGAGACGGCCTTAGAGCTCATGGCCTCCGGTGCGGACCCGAAGACTGGGAGGTCAGGTATGTCCACACCTAGCGCGTCAGCTATGGCGTTTAAAGCAGCAAGTATTCTCGAGTTGTCTACACAGCTGCCCATGTGGAGGCATGGAGGTATCTTCAGTACCTCTAGAACTTTCCTAAGCCTCATCCCCGCCATAGACTGGGCCTCTAAGGTCATGAGGCCTGCCTTAGCTGCTGCGATAGCCCAGCAGCCAGTCCCGACGACTAGGACATCGTTCGATATTAGCTCCCGCGCTAGCTCTACATGCCCTCTGTCCTGGGGTACCTTCGGGTTATTGCAGCCGACTATCCCGACTATTCCGCGAATATCGCCTCTCTTCACCGCCTCTACGAGTGGTGCAAGTGTGCCTCCAAGGGCTTCTAGTATCACCTCCACCGAGAAACCAGCTATAACCTTAGACTTCACGTCCGGTATGAATACTCTCTCCCTGTTTCTCGCCCTGAACCCCTCTATCGCTAGCCTCAAGACTTCCCTGGCTACCTCATCAGCTCTCTCAGCCTTCCACTCGATGTGCACAGCTCCGGGAATCCTAGCTACAGGCATTGTAGTAATCAGCTTAGTGTGGAAACACCCGGCGATATCCGCTAGAGAAGGCATCACGCACTGGTAGTCTACGACCATAGCCTCAACGGCCCCCGTGGCTAGAGCGAGCTCTTGGTGGAGGAGGTTACCCGCTAGAGGTACCCCCATCCTCATGAGGACTTCGTTAGCAGTGCAGCATATGCCGCAGACGTTTATACCTTTAGCTCCAACGCTCTTGGCGAGGCTCAGCATTTCCTCACTCCTAGCTAGTTCGACTACCTTCATAGAAAGTAGTGGGTTGTGGCCGTGTACAACGATATTGACCTCATCTTGCTTTAGTACACCCAAATTCGCATAGCTCTCGACGGGTCTCGGGGTTCCGAACAGCACGTCCTGGAGCTCAGTTGCGGCCGCCATAGCGTAGCAGTCGGCTAGAGCAGTCCTCAGACCATGAATGAGCAAGCTTCTGTAGTCTGCGTCGACTCCCACGTGTATCCTGTGAAGGGATTCGAACCCCTCGCGCCATATGGACCTGGGGACTATACCGAGTCTCTCAAAAGTCCTTTTGCGCTTCTCGATGGAGTAGGCCTTAAGGAGATTAAGAGGCTCTTCTGTAGTCCTAACGAAGTCTTCTTCAACGATTTTGGCTACCTCTATAGCTAGGTCTAGAACTGGCCTGGTATCCGCGTCGGGTATACCTAGCTTCCTCGCTATAGCTCTCAACTTCTTTTCGTCGGCTATTCTGTATGGGAAAGGTAGATTCTTAGAAGAGTGCTCTACTGCGGTTTTAAAGGTCTCAAGTACGTGAAATGCGTGCTCCCCGTGGGCCGCCTCACCGTTAGCTATATGCAGTAACACCCTCCTAGCAACCATAGTGTCGGAATTTGCTCCACACACTCCCTTACTCGGACCGACGCCGAACGGGTCGATGCGGCACGGACCCATCATGCAGAGCCAGCAACACAGCCCCAATAGACCGAATCCACACTGCGGCTGCATTCGCTCGTATCTATGGTAGACAGTCTCGATCCCCAGTTCCTCAGCCCTTCTTATCATTAGCTGCGCTGCTTTGTCCACAGTCTTCTCTTCCGGCTTCCTTATAGGGAACGCCACAGTCTCACCTCGCAGGAGGCTTACCGTACAAAACCTTGGTCCCACTCGGGGCACCAGTCAGTCCTGTCACGAACTCTCGAGCTTTTCTCTCATGAACTTCTCTGAGGACGTCCTCGACCCTGCCGTACTTGAGAGCCTTAGTTGGGCAAGCCTCAACGCATGCCGGCAGTAGCCCCTTCTCGGTTCTCTCGAAGCAAAAGTCACACTTTGATACGACTTTTTCCGCTATACTGAGAGTTATGGCGCCGTAGGGACACGCTAGTATACATCCCTTGCAACCTATGCAAGCCTCCTTCCTGAGGAGAACCAGGCCTTCCGGAGTCTTCACAAGCGCCTCCGTCGGACATACCTCAACGCACGGAGGTTTCTCGCAGTGCATGCAACGGATCGGCACGTTATAGCCCAGAGCAGGAGCCACCTTAATCCTAGGCAATGGTCCAGGAGTTTCGTAGATTGCGGTATACAGATTCTTAGTGAGAGAGTGCTCAACAGCGCAAGCGATGTAACAAGACAGGCATCCTACGCAACGCTCTATATCGACATAAATTATCTCCCCACTAATCAATATACCACTCGATATCTTCTTTGCTTAAAGCTATTTATACCTTTATGTGCACGTCATAATGTTCTATATGCACCCAGACTTCAATGCTCTACATATACTAAACCCCAACACAGTTAAGGTTCGCATATTGCTCGAGGAGGTTGGCTGGGTCAGCGTTGAACTAAAGTGAAAGTCCCGCACTTCAACTATTATGTGCAACCACTAGTAAGCAGCGTTGTTAGAATAGACCTGCGGTATTCTGTTCAGGAAACGACTCTACTTGCTTAATACAGCTTACGCTTTAGCTGGGCGTGGAGCAATGTATTCGTTGGAGGAATTCTCTCAAGATATCTGAGCACAGCTTCTCTATTGATAGTATAAAGTACGAGTTCTCGGAGTAGTCAAAGACAGAGGCACCCGTTCTCTCCGCGGCTGACACCTTTGGGTCGAACGGTATTACGACTCGAATATCGAGACCGGACTCTCCCGCTAGTCTAGAGAACTCCTCAGCTTCTCTGTAGTCGATTACCTTGTTTAAAATACCCCAAATTTTCTTTACCCCCAGCTCTCTAGCGTAGCTAGCTATCTTTATCGCTACATCTAGGGACTTCCGAGTTGGCTCTACTACCACTAAAAGTAAGTTAACGCTTCTGACCGTAGCTCTACTGAAGGGCTCTAGTCCAGCTTCAGTGTCTACCACAACTACCTCATCCCTCTCTAGTACCACGTGGTCGAGGAGCGCTCTAATAAGAGCATTCTGCGGGCACATACACCCAGCACCAGCGCTTGGAGCTCCCACGGTTAGTAGCCTTACTCCATCTGGCCCCATAATCGAGTGCTTTTCCGGGATGTCATCGACTCTGGGGTTAAGGGAGAACATGGCTCCCCACCCTCCCGGTCTAGCCCCGGTCTTCTCTTCGACTAGAGCTTCGTTCATCGACACGGGCGTCGGGAGCTTCTCAGCCCTTATGCCGAGAGTCACGTGAAGGTTTGGATTTGAGTCAGCGTCTATAGCCAAGACCTTGAACCCCTTCCTAGCCAGAAGCCTAGCCAGTGTGCCAGCCACTAAAGTCTTGCCTACTCCCCCCTTTCCGGAGACAGCTATCTTTAGTCCCGTCACGAAAGCCTGGCCCAGCGTATACCAGTCTCTGTATATATAAATTCGGAGGTAGTTACGATAGGGTGGAACATATGTGTGAGTTCAAAGTTTTCCTAGATGGCGAGTTAGTCTTTGAAGACGTTATATATGCTCGCATTGAAGGAGAAAGACTTATTCTTAAGAACGTGCTGGGAGTGAGCAAGGTTCTAGAGGGTTGTGCGATAGTAGAAGTTAACGTAGCTCAGGAGAGGCTCACCCTCTCGAGGTTAAAGAGCTAGCTCAAGTACCTCTGAGGCGTATCCTTGCGGTCTCCTGCTAGGACTGATATGTAATAAAAACACAAACATTTTAAACTTTGTTGAGTGAGTCGAGTTGGTGGATTAACTGAGTCATGTAGTGCTCAACTTTCTCTATAGATTGAAGATGATGTCTGCTGGACGCTTTAGAGTCCGGGGATTATTCCAAAAGTTCTTGGAGCTAGCAGTTAAATTTCCAGATTACTTCAGCAGGTTCTCGGAGAGATTTATTAACGATCTTCTTGGCGGTGCTAGCGCTATATCAGCGCTTAGTGAGGACATAGAGAGCAAGGTTGTTACTGGCATTCTTGACGGTGTTCACGTAGTCCCAGTACTTAGTGAAGAGATAGAGAGTGAGGTCTTGTCTGCTCTCACTGGTTCTGAGGGAGGGCTCGTTCAGAGAATAGTCAGGTACTCTTCGAGGACTGAAAATACGTTCACTACCAGAGCTCTATTTATCTCAATGTCTCTACAGAGGCTCCAGAGATCTCTGGAGAGGTCGCTGCTCACTTCAGCGCTGCTCTCCGGGGTAGCAACCACGCTAGCTTTACTGTTTCTCGCACTCCGCTCTATCTAGGTGCATTCTTTTGGCTAGAGCCTCCGGTCATTTTGAGAGCTTGATCAGCGAGGTAGCTAAGCTGGGTGGAGTACTAGAGCAAGTATCTCATGGTGCTGCCTACTTTAGGGTGAGTCGAGCTAACCTGAAGCATATGGCTAAGGCTCTGTACAGTGTCGGGGCTTACTTTAAGACTTGTGTGGGGTCTGACGAGACCCTGGTTTCTGGAGGTATGGCTCTATACTACATCTTCGGTTTCGACGAAGCGGGACTTGACGTAGTTTTGAGAGCTGAGGCCCCCGTAGCAAACCCTGTCTTCCCATCGATATCCGCAGAAGTTCCCGCAGCTGAATGGTGCGAGCTCGAAGCGGGAGATATGCTTGGAGTGCGGTTTGAGAGTAAGGAGATGCGGAGGCTAGTACTGCCGGAGGACTGGCCTGCGGGAGTGTACCCGCTTAGAAAGACCTTTAAGTACAGTAGTAGACCTGCTCCTACAGCTAGACGAGAGCTCCAAGAGGTAGGAGGCCTCCCGATGGGTCCCTATCATCCAGTTCTCCATGAGCCAGAGTACTTCGAGATATACGGTGAAGGCGAGATCGTTACCGACGTCGTCTACAGGGGTTTCCACGTCCACAGAGGTATCGAGAAGTTAGCTGAATCTGAGCGCATGGTCTATGACGACGTGCTCTTCCTAGCTGAGAGGATATGCGGGATATGTGGCTTCGTGCACTCTTGTTGCTACGCTCTAGCGATCGAGAAGGCAGCAGACGTAGAAGTTCCTGAGAGAGCAGAGTTCATAAGGTCTCTACTCCTGGAAATCGAGAGGATACATAGTCACGTCCTCTGGCTCGGTGTAGCTGCCCACATACTGGGGTACGACGCTGGGTTCATGCATGCTTGGAGGATTAGAGAGCCGGTAATGGTTGCGGCAGAGCGTCTCACGGGGTCAAGAAAGACTTATGGTATTAACGCGATCGGCGGGCTGAGGAGAGACGTAGATAGAGATAAGTTAGAGAAAGCAGTAAGAGACCTAAAGAGGGTTAGGAGGATGTTCTCGGAGTTTGCCGGAGTCCTCCTCAGTGTCCCGCAAGTTAGGAAGAGAGCCTCAGGTACAGGGATCTTGTTGAAGAGTATTGCGAGAGAGCTGAGCGTGGTGGGTCCTGTTGCCAGGGCGTCCGGCCTCTATAGAGATGTAAGGAAGGATTACCCGTACTTTGCTTACAAGCACGCTTCGTTTAGAGTTCCGCTCTACACCGAGGGGGACAACCTCTCCAGGCTCATGGTTAGAGTTGACGAGGTGCTCGAGAGTATCGACATAGTCGAGCAGTTAGTAGATAGACTTCCCCAGGGTAGTGTGAGAACTGATAGAGTTGAGATACCTATTCTGAGAAAGGCTGTAGCCTCCGTGGAGGCCCCGAGGGGTGAAGACGTACACTTCATAATTACCGGTTCCAGTAGACCATATAGGTGGAGGGTTAGAGCACCCACGTACCAAAACCTACCAGCTCTCAGGGCTATGCTCAAAGGTGCTCCCCTAGCAGACGCTCCGCTGACTATAGCAAGCATAGACCCGTGCTTTTCGTGCACAGACAGAGTGATCTACTGCGATAGGCAGAGTGGGTTCTGTAAACCCCTGAGGTCGGACTTGCTAAATAACTCTGGGGGTAGTGTAGCTTGAGCTACTTGAAGCTCCTGAAGTTAGCTCTCGAGACTGGCAGAGTGACAAGGAGGTACCCGGCCGAGGCACCAATGGTGACAGAGAGCTTTCGCGGGTCTATAGAGATAGACCCAGAGAGGTGCTGGGGGTGTGGGGCATGCGCACTAGCCTGCCCACCCAATGCCATTAGGGTAGAGGTCGAAGACGATAATGTACGCCTTTACTACTTCCTCGGGAGGTGTATTTTCTGCGGTAAGTGCTCGGAAGTATGCCCCAAGAGGGCTATAACAATAACCAATAAGTTCGAGCATGCAGCGCTGAGAGTCGAAGACCTTGAGACCGTCATAGTAATTGATGTGGTTAAGTGCAAGGTCTGTGGTAGACCATTCGGGTCTTTAAGAGAGCTCAGAGCAGTATCAGAGGTCGCATACCTAGTTAAAAAGAGGATGGATCTATGTCCGGAGTGTAGAAGTCTCACCTTCGGGAGCGCTTTAGCGAGTGCTCGCGGTAGAAGAGCCTAGGACAGCCCGTAATGCTATCCTCACACCTACGCTCTAGTGCAAACCCTTATAGCAGTTACAGGCTCTGTGGTCGGATGTCATGTCTTTTTCACAAAAAACACTACTTACATAGAGGTTTAGATCGTGATGCGGTGAATGCTTTAAGACCTCCAACCGCTTCCGCTCTTGAGAGCTGTCTTCATTATCAGCAGAGCTGTATATAGGGTTAGGTTTGTCACTGTGTCTAAGGTTATGTACTCGTTAGGTGCGTGAGCCCTCCCGCCGTGGCCCGGTCCCGTGGAGATCATTGGTAGCTTCAGTACTCTAGTGAAGAGGTAGGAAGGCGCCGAGCCCGGCATCATGGGGATCAAGTAGGGCTTTAACCCCATCATTGAGTACGTCTCGACGGCTGTTCTGACTGCGGGGTGTCTGGGGTCAGTCTTACTCCACGTGTATGAGTCATGCACTCTGACTTCGACTAAGTCCTTGAGCTTGAGTTTCTCCAGGACTTCGTTTAAGTAAGAGATAGCATCCTCAGGCTCTATGTTTGGGACGAGTCTGAAGTCTAACCTCATGACGGCCTCCGCCGGCGTTATGGTCTTCGTACCGGGACCCACGTAGCCCGAGGCAAAGCCGTCTATGTTGACAGAGGGCCTGAAGAACACCCTGATGTACCAGTCCCTACCGGTTAGCAAAGTCCTGTAGACCCCGTACTCCTCCACGACTCTATTCAATGGGCAGGCCTCCATGATGTCCCCTAAGTACTTTAGGTCCTCCTCAGTAGGGGTCACTGCCTTAGACTCTAGCCACCCGAGCTTGGGGCCAGCTAGAGGGTCTAAGAGCTCGAGGGCGACTCTAGCTAGTACTGCTACCGGATTCACTAGCCCGGAGCCAAGGCTACTGTGCGCATCGTAGCGGCTTGTCCTAACTCTGAGTTCTACGAAGACTATCCCCTTATTTCCTAGCTCTATTGTCGGCTTCCCGGGAACATCTTCCGATGGGTAAGCGAAGTAGACAAAGTCAGAGCCTACTAACTCACCACCTTTGTCCTCAATGAACTTAGGCATCGAGAGGCTACCTATCTCCTCCTCACCCTCTAGTACAAAGACTACTTCAACCGGTATGTCGCCGGCTGCCTCCTTAACGGCCTCTACGCCGAGTAGAGAGCACATAAGTCCGGCCTTCGTGTTATAGGCTCCTCTACCCACTATCTTGCCTTCGGCAATGGTAGCCTCGAACGGTGGGTAGTCCCATTCACTGAGCGGGTCCGGGGGCTGGACATCGTACATGTTATAGATTACGACCTTGCTTAACCCCCTGGAGCGTACTCTCCCGTACACTATCGGGTGCCCTCCGTAGCTCAGCAGCACTGCTTCACTACCTAGCTTTTCCCTTATCCAGTCTCTCAAGAATTCAGCAGTCTCCTGTATGCCCTCGCCAGTACCGGATATGCTGGGCATTCTGATGAGCCTTCGGACTTCTTCGACTAAGTAGTCTTTGCGGTTAGACACGTAGTTCTTGAGCTTAATGAGCAACTCCTCCAAGCTATAACCCACGAATATACCTAGGAGAGGGTTAAATACCCGTTCTCCCCCTAGTACTTTCTTAGTCTCGGGTTTACTATCTCGTCTAGTGCGTAGCTTATGAACGTAACCGAAAGTACTGCTAGAACTATTCCGAGACCCGGAGGTACTACGTACCACCAGTATCCAGCTGACATAGCTCCTATTCTGAAGGCAAACCTAAGTATCCCTCCCCAAGACGGTATCCTCGGATCTCCGAGTCCTAAGAAGCTGAGTGCTGCCTCAGCAATTATAGCATTAGAGATTTGCAGGATCATGTTCGCCACCACTAAGTGGGTCGTAGCGGGAGCGATGTGCTTAAACAGTATCCTTAGCGAGCTAGCTCCACACGCTCTGGCAGCCTCAACATGCGGGTACTCCTTTACTGAGAGAGTCTGAGACCTGACTACTCTCGCCACCGGAGGCCAAGAGAGGACGGATATTACGAAAATTACGTTAGAGATCCCTGAACCCAGAACAGCTGCGAAAATTATCATGAGGACTAGAGTAGGTATGGCGAGGAGGGCGTCAACAACTCTCATGAGTACAACGTCAAGGGGGCCGCCGAAGTAGCCTCCAACCAACCCGACTAAAGCCCCAAGCAGTGTAGAGAGAAACGCCGCCACGAAGCCAATAAAGAGAGACATCCTAGCTCCACTGAGGAAGAGAGTGAGGAGATCTCGACCTATTTCGTCACAGCCGAATGGGTGAGTAAGAGACGGCTGCTCGAACGGCTTGCACACACCGTACTGCCAGATCCCATAGGGGGAGAGGAGGGGGCCGACAACTGCGACTACTACGAGGCCCGCTAACAGGAGAGTACCGAGCCTCCCGTAAGAGTTCCTCAAGAACAGCCTCATGGTTCCCCAAGAACTCACTTGAGCCTCACCCTGGGGTCTAGATAAGCGTAGAGTAAGTCAATTACGTAGTTCGTGACCAAGAAGGCCGCGAGTACGAGTATGAAGAACCCCTGTAGAAGCGGGTAGTCTCTAGTTGAGACAGCCTCGTACATTAGTCTACCGAGTCCCTCCCAAGAGAACACGGTCTCAGTCATCACAGCGCCTGTGAGTACTCCAGCTAACTGCAGACCTACTATAGTTGCGAAAGGTGGGAGTGCCGCTCTGAACACGTGTCTCCTTATCACAGCGTCTTCGCTTAATCCCTTGGCCCTAGCTACGTAGACGAAGTCTTCCTGAATGAGCGACAGCATGGAGTTCCTCACTATTAGGAAGTTATAGCCTATCTGAATGAGAGTTAGGACTGCGAACGGTAAAGTCATGTGCCATGCGTAGTCAAGTACTAGGTCTAACAAACCTTCATGTACTCTCGTAGCAGTTATGGTTCCACCAACCGGGAACAAGCGTAAATTCACTGAAAGGAGCATTATGAAAATCATACCGAGCCAGAATGTCGGTATTGAGTATGTCACTAAAGAAAAAGCAGTTAGAGAAGAGTCTAACTTAGAGCCGTACCTCCTGGCTGAGGCAAGCGCTAGTAGGAGTCCTACAGCTATTGCCGCAGCAGTAGATGAGCCTACGAGGACTAGGGTATTGGCCATTCTTCTCCCAAACATTATCTCGGTTACTGGCCTCCCGTAGTAAAGCGAATAGCCGAGCTCACCAGTGAATACGTTAACTATGTAGACGAAGAACTGCTCGTAGAGGGGTCTATCCAGTCCAAGCCTCTGCTTGAGGAGCTCCCTAGTCTGTGGGTGTATTCTCGGGCTTTCAAGTAGGAATGCCGTGGGGTCCCCCGGCATGGCCCTAAAGAGGAAGAAAGCTATGCTTATCAAAATAAAAAAGGATACTAGGGTTTGGAATGCTCTCGCGGCAGCATATCTTGGCAGACCCACGTCAGCCACCTAGGTCTTACTACGCACTCACCGCTTACCGCATTCTCCTACCCAGGAAAAACATTAGTGCCCCTATCACAACAACGGCTAATACAGTAGCGACCACTAGCTCTGGTGGTGTGTAAGGCACCTCCACCCTAGTGGTGTAGGTCACCCCCACGGGTGCGGTTAACGTGATGGAGACTGTCTGGATCACTGTTACAGTGGTTGGTAGAGTAGGTGTCGTTATTATGGGTGGTAGTAGCTCAGTATAGGGTAGCTCTGGTGCGAGCTTCCTGAAGTTTCCATTGATTAAAGTCCAGAAGTTTAGTGCTCCACCTGGCATGTCTACTACACCGGATAATTCTTTTCTGTATACTTGTATCCAGTACCTAACGTATATGGGCAGTATCGGCAGCTCCTCTGCTAGTATGAGTTGTAGGCGCTTGTAGAGGTCCGCTCTAGCTCCCTCGTCGGGTTCTGCTTCAGCTTTCCTCAGCATATCCTCGAACTCCTTGTTAATGAAGCCCCACGGGTTGTTCCCGCCAGGTACAGCTTGCTCCTCTACGTAAAAGGATGAGTAGTACCATGGCATGAAGTTCGCATCGTTCTCTATTATGTACAATTGGAACTTAAGCTGGTTGTAGACGTAGTCAATCATCGTGTCAAAATCTAGGGGCACGTTTTTAGCTCTAACACCTATCTTACCTAAGTTCTCGACCAGCAGATCTCCGATTCTCACCCTAACCGGGTCGTATTCCGGTGTGTATATAGTGACCTCGAACTTCTCGCCGGTGGGAGACTCTCTCCAACCGTCCTTATCGACATCCTTGAACCCTGCCTCATCGAGGAGCTTAGACGCCATAGTGAGGTCAAAGTCGTATCTAGGGACCTCTAAGTTTACCCAGAACGTGAAACCCGGGTGGACGAACGTGTGTACTTTCTCGGCGAAGCCTAGCATTAGCGTGTTGATTATGAAGCTCTTGTCTAAAGCGTGGGCGATGGCCTTCCTAAAGTTCTTGATCCCCGTGATCGAGTCTCTCAAGTTGAATCCTATGAACCCTACGTAGACATCCGGGCTCCTTGGGACAACGAGGTTTGGATCTCGCATAGCCTCGTCCAGAACGGCGTACGGAGCAGTCCACATCATTATATGAGCATCTCCTTTCTTTACAGCTAGGTACTGTGCTTCGTCTGTTGCGTAAACCTTGAATATGAGTCTCACAGCCCTCGGAAAGCCCGTCTTGAAGTACTGCGGATGTTTCACTAGATCTAGGAGCTCACCCTCGACCCATCTAGCCAGCATGTAGGGTCCGGACCCTATCCTAAGGTGACCGTATTTACTCACGAAGTCCTTCGTTTTTGATGAGATCTCTTTTGGTTCTACAGACTCTATCCTCCTCAATACTTTTTCTATGTCTGATGAACTGAGTGGGTTAAAGAATGTTGGGTCGTCGAATATGTCGGCTACGTGTGCCCATATGTGCTTAGGCAGTATTATCATGTACCCAAAGGTTCTAAGTATCCATGCGTTAAACCTTGACAGATACACTCTGACGGTATATCTATCTAGTACCTCAACCCTCTCAATAAATTCTACCGACGGGTACCATGATGGAGGCTGATGCTTCTTATAGAACTCTATGGTAAAGGCCAGGTCTTCGGACGTAATCGGGTTACCATCATGCCAATAAGCAGTCTCAACAAGCCTGAAGGTCCAGACTAAGCCTTCAGCACTGCGCTCATAGTATGAACAGAGCCACGGATGTGGGTCTAGATCTGGTCCTTCTCGAAAGAGTCTATCGTAGGTAACCAAGTTGAGCCACCAGTCATACCACGTCTCCTCCCTGAGTGGGTTAGGGTTCTTAATGTACTTCATCGAAGCCACTATGAGTGTTTCTTCTACTTGCCCTAGTAACGCAGCTGGTATCGCAGATACCACAACTATTAGTAGTAGAAGGGAGAGTGCTGTCATTTTATTGAACAACCTACCGATATCCGTTGTAAACACCAGAAAATATTGCATTTAAAATCTTTTAAACCTTGAAATTACAAGCAGTTTCATCAAAGCTGACTAATAAGCTTGCACGAATAAATATAGGATACTAGTTGATGACAGATCTATGAGCGCTGTCGCGATCCACCGTACTGCACTATGAGGAAAGCTCTGCGTACGAGAGTGTGAAGTTAGTTGTTTGTGCTTAAAGGTACCGAAGTACAAGAACAATAGGCATGAAGCATGAGCTCATCTTGGGTTTTAAAGAAGAGAGCTGCTTACTTAGAGGGTTTCATATCTACGTTGGTTAACTTAGCCTTATTTTTAGTTAAGTACTTCGTTGGTATTGTGTTCAACTCTGTAGCTATTGTTGCGGATGCTTTTCACACTCTATCCGACTCTCTAACTTCTATCGTTCTCGTAGCTGGGTATAGAGTTGCCGATAAGCCTGCCGATAGAGAGCACCCGTTCGGACATGGTAGAGCTGAAACCGTAGGAGGACTTATCATAGGTGTATTACTCAGCGTTGTTGCGTACAGTTTTACGGTATCTAGCTACGAGAAGCTCTTGACTGCAGTCCCCCTCGAGTACTCAGACATACTTATAGTAGTGCTAATCGCTTCGACGATCTTTAAGGCCGCCCTAGGCCTTTGGGCTTATAGACTCGGTGGGAAACACGAGAGTCAGCCGATAGTGGCAGATGCCTGGCATCATGCTAGTGATGCTATAGCTACCGCCTTACTGGCAGTAGCCATATATGTCGGCAAAGACTACTGGTGGCTAGATGCTGTACTAGGAATAGCTGTTTCAGCACTTATTTTCATAACAGCAGCTAAAATAGTCTATGAGAGCTCGTCAGAGCTGCTCGGGAGGTCTCCTAGCAGAATAGAGTTAGACAGACTCGTAGAAGCTGTGCGAGAAGCCTATCCCGCGGTAAAGCGGGTTCACCATATACACTTCCACAAATACGGAAACCATATAGAAGTAACACTACATATAGAGCTACCCGGTGGGACACCACTCCGGGAAGCTCATGAAGTAGCAACTAAGATCGAGAATGCTGTGAGGAGTAAGTTAGGATATGAAACAACGGTACACGTAGAGCCGGGAGGAGAGCTCGTAAAAGACCATGTTGACTAGTCGAATTCTCAGAGCGATATACCGAGTCTCTTGCCTACCTAGACCCTAAAATTTAGAGTAGGTCAAATCGGGTAAGTAAGACCCGCATTAAACTGGTTCTTTAACACGTGCTTATCCCAAGATTTAATTATCTGCTTTAAATGTTCTTGAGGGGGTTTACGTGTCCCTCTATGTGCGCTGGGTGTAGTCGAAGGAAGTTGAGCTAAGCTATAGGTTTCTGAGTAGGAGTTCTTTGAAAGCCGTAGTTCTTGTTCATGGAAACCTCTCTTCTTCCGCTATATGGGAGGACGTTATGAGAGCTGTTAAGGAGGACTTTGATGTACTCGCACCAGATCTAAGGGGTTTTGGTAATAGTGGGAGGGCTCCTGTCGACGCTACGAGAGGTCTTAGGGATTTCTCAGAGGACTTGCTTGAGCTCCTCTCTATACTCGGCTATAAAGGCTACGTTATGGTTGAGCACAGTATGGGAGGTGGCGTAGTCCTTCAAGCCCTACTTGATGCTCCTAGTAGTGTTAGAATCAAGAAGGTAGTACTCGTGGACCCTATCTCTCCATACGGATATGGGGGGACTAAGGACGAATTCGGAACACCATGTCATAGTGACTATGCCGGCTCTGGTGCTGGGCTAGTTCTGAGGTATAACCCCGATTCCGTTAACTTGCTGAAAGCTAAGTACACGGGAGTAGACCACCCTTCAGCTCCAGAAAATGCCATTAAGTCTCTATTTGCTGACGATTTCGTCATCAGTGAACAACTTCAAAAGAAGCTTCTAGACATGCCGTTTAGTGTAGAAGTAAGTGTAGATAATTACCCTGGAGATTATGTGGAGAGCCCGAACTGGCCTTATGTGGCACCCGGCACTAGAGGAGTTCTCAACGCTATGTCCCCGAAGCATATGAACATCTACAAAGTGGTTAACGCTCCATTAAAGCCCCCCGTTCTCTTGGTTCACGGCAGCAAGAATATAATTATCTCAGATATGTCACTACTAGACCTAGATGTCCTAGGAACGATGGGCTTCGTCCCGGGGTATCCCGGTCGAAATGTATTCCCATCCCAACCTATGGTTAGCAGATTAAGGTGTTTCTAGAACCAGAGTAGCTAGTGACATGCTCATTCCGTCTTAGTCAATACTGTGTCCACTAACTTTCGAGCTCTGCCAATACTTGTGACTCCCAGCGAGTGCCTTATCCACTCTCTTTATACTGAAGGCGATGTTGTTGGATTAGACCTAGTTTCCGATCCAAACGCCGCGATGGGGGTAAACTCAGATAACAATACTGCACACGCTTGACCAACCACTAATAGGAGCCAGCTCGCAGAGCAGACTTGCTAGTTTGTGACTATAGTACTTAAATTCGTTAAAACTTTTTAAGCTCTCGTCCAATGAGTATAAAGGGACCACGGTGACCTGTTATGGTTAAAGAAAAAGTTCCCTTTCTAAGGCGTATGGCTTATGCTGCTACTACTGCCGTAATTCTTCAGAGTGTTTGGATAGGCGGTGGTTTCGGGTCTGGAAGAGAGATAGTCGAGTTCATAGCTAAATACGGTTCTTTTGCGTGGGCATCCATTGTGGTATCGGCTGTAGCACTAGCGTTAGCACTCATCCCCTCCCTAGAGATAGCCAGAGTATTCAAGGCATATGACTACATGACATGGTCAAAGCAGTTCTTGTGGAGGTTTTGGTGGGTGTTCGACATATCCTTCATAGTTCTCGCATGGATCGTCATAGCTGTTGTTGGCGCTGCCGCCGGCTATATGCTCTCAGACATCGCGGGCATACCGTTTGCTGTATCGGCCACGATTGTAATAGTCGTAGTAGGAATACTCCACTTCTTCGGTAGGAAGGTTATTGAAGCATACTGGATCGTAGGAACCATCGGGCTTTATGTCATGTACTTTATAATTTGGAGCTACGTTCTAATGGCTGTTGGAGTCAAAGCCTTCGAGAACCTGAGGGCGGGACTCTACATGGGGACGTTCTCAGAGGCTATCGTTGACGGGTTTAGGTATACCCTTTACAACCTGTGCGTAGTAATGCCTGCTCTAGAGTCCGTCGATAGGTATAAGGGGAGAGCAGAAAGCCTTATAGCCACGCTACTAGCAGTTTTACTGGTCTACGGCGCCGCTACGGCGATATGGATATGCTTTATGGCTTACTACCCAGGGGTCGTAGGTATGACTGTGCCATGGTACGACATCCTTAAGAGTATGGGAGCGTACTGGGCACTAGGGATATACGTATTCTGGATATTCTATACATTGGTTGAAACAGCTTTGGGTATGGTATATGCTATTGTGAGAAGGGTCGACGCCCAGCTGCGGCTTCGCGGAAAGGCGTTGGGAAGAGTCGGAGAAGCCGTGTTGTCAGTTATCATATTGGTGGTGTCTATAGTAACAGCTCAAGCAGGTCTGGTAGCACTTGTAGCAGCCGGTTATGGCACGATGGCGTGGGTCTTCTTCGGTGTATACTTCCTTCCCATGATAGCCATAGGCTTGCCGAGACTGATAAACCCAAGTTGGAAGAGGGAGTTCTGGGCTAAAGCTTAGCGGAGATTTATAGCGACTCGCTAAAAATATAACCGTACTAACCTTTTTCTGAGTACACTCACATGGATGATTCATTCCGCTTTTAAGTAGCTTAGGCCAACGTGTTTAACAAGAGAATTCTGTTGAGTAAGTAGACCACTAAGGTCTCGTTAAATAGTCTTAGGAAATTGAGGAAAGTGCTTCAGACCCGCGCTCGTAACACGAGCATCTTGAGGTTACGAGAATTGGAGCTGGAAAACCTCGAGAAAGTAGTTGAGAGTTATAGATGCCCTCACACGCGGGGAGGTTGCGGCCGCGGCGCTAAAGGACTTTGAAAGGGTAGGAGCTGAGTTTCTAGGGAGTGTACCCATAATAACCGCCCCCGATCTCTATACGAGATCCTCTCTACTTACGTGAACGCCTGCGGAGACGCTATAGCGGCAACGTATGTGGTAAGAGTCTGTGGTTACAGGGTTAGTAGCGCGGAGAGTAGACTACTAGAGCTTGTAGCTGTTTCTTTTCTCTAGGTTTCTGTAGGTCTCTCTACGGCTCTTGGAGCTCTTGGTGTAACCAGGTATACACAAACGTTAGCGAGTACCCTGCGTCTATAAACTGTAGTCGGTGACCCCTAGCTCCCGAGCTCTCTCCCCACGGTCTATCGTAGGTCTCGTGGGGAAACCGTGATGGATCACTTGGGAGAAAACTAAAAACCTTGGGATGGGAAACGGTGTCTATCCCCAAATCCGTACATGCTTTAATCCCGGTTATACCTCGTTTTTGCCGAATCCATTCCTACTTCCTTCTATGTGCGGATTCATGCGCTAGTGTCTGTTTTGAGATAATGCTTCAGGAGGAGGTCTCATGGTTCCGGCGGCATTAGCTAGTTCGGTGTTATACATCGTACTATGCGGAGTAGCTCGTATCGGTATGGGGTCAATAGAGGTGGGGTCTGCCGCAGGCTATTTAGGAAAATTTTTGAGCGAGGAACTACGTTTACGGGGGCGCAAGGTGATAGTCGGCAAGCTGGGGCGTCTAGAGCTCGGAGATGGCCGACCAGTGCGGATAGCTGGCGTCATAAACGTCTCTCCGGAATCCTTCTATAAGGGGTCCGTAGTGCGACCGGAGGAAGCTGGTGGTGTGGCAGTTAGAATGGTCGAAGAGGGAGCTGAATTAGTGGACATAGGTGGGAGGTCGACTGCTCCGTATTTGAGGACTGACATACCCTTAGAGGAGGAGGTCAAGAGGGTTAGGGAGGCTGTCAAATCCGTCAAGGACGCTGTCAACGTCACGGTGTCTGTGGACACTTTTCGGGCTAGGGTCGCAGAGGAAGCCCTCAGATTGGGTGCTGAGGTAGTAAATGACGTAACTGGTCTGAGGGATGACGAGGGGATGATCAGAGTTCTAAAGGAGTACCGGCCTTCACTGATTGTGTGTGCTAGGGAGGTTAAACCAGGAGTAGGTAGACCTATAGACAGAGTTGTTAGAGCTCTAGCTGAGACTCTCGAGTTGTTGCGTAGAATAGACTACGATATAGAGAAAGTCGTAGTAGACCCCTGTATCGGGTTCTTTAGGTATCCTGACATTCCCTGGTATGTCTGGGACCTTAGCGTGATAGCTAGCTTAAGAGAAATGAGAACTCTAGGTAGACCTATAGCGATCGGGGTCTCTAGGAAATCGTTTATCGGAGTGCTCACAGGGCGCGATAAGCCCGAGGAGCGACTCTACGGCAGTTTAGCGCTAACAGCAATCGCTGTACTAAACGGTGCCAATATGGTCAGAACGCACGACGTACTTCCAACCAAGGACGCCGTTAGAGCCATAGAAGGTTACGTGAGGTACGCAGGCCAGCAACTAACATAGTCGTCAGTCAATCCATGTTTACGCATTAATTACGCTAAGACGATACTCTAAGGTCTCTTTCGATTATTTCAGCAACTCTCTTACCTGAGAGTAGCATGGAGCTAAATATCGGGCCCATTCTCGGGAGTCCGTATAGTGCGGCAACAGACATCCCAGACACGTATAGCCCGGGTAGCACTCTACCAGTGTTTTCTACTACCAAGCTCTCGGACTTCTCTGAATAAGCTGCTTTCTCACCTGCTAGCACTAGGTTCACACCGGGGACTTTTTTCGATACCACTCGTAGTACTTCTGCATCATGACCTGTAGCATCAACTACCGCCCTACTTCTAACGAATAGGGGGTCAACGTGTAGTCCTGACAGGACTGCGGCACTCCATTGAAGCACCACACCCTCGACTCTAATAGGACTCTCTCTATAGATTACGTCCTCAACGTGAAGTCCGTGAATTATCTTAGCACCCGCATCGATAGCGCCCACAGCTAGTTTTGCCATAAGCTCTGAAGCGTCTAAGATGTAGAGGTTCTCTTCATCGTCTCTCGAGTACTTGATCTTGAATTCATCCAGTACCTGAGTAGCTCTATCGTCAACAACTATCTTGTGTAAGAGCATGCCTCCTCCTCCTATTCCTCCACCAAAACTAAGCCTTCGCTCGAAGATGACCACTTTAAATCCTCTTTCAGCTAAGTACTTAGCTGCCGTCATACCTGAAGGACCCGCACCGACTACTGCGACATCAACTTTAGCTAGGTCTAGCCAATCTCGAGCTGTATTTCTCCAGATCGCCCTAGAGATCCTCTCCTCAAGGCTCCTCATAGCCGTCACCAAGGAATATGTGCTCTTGTGTAAATAAGCAGATAAGCTCGGTAGGAAGCAATCTGAAGAATTGTGTAATAATAGAGAAGCTTTTTAACCATAGAATACCTTAAGACACCAAAAGCACTGCGTAAACGAGGAAAAACCTGGGTAAAGCTTTAACTTTCCGCTAGAGTTACTTAGTGTTTTACTCCATTAACTCCCAAGCTCTCGTAAGCGGTCTTAAACCATCTTCGGCAACTATGAAAGTGTCTTCAAGCTTCAAGGTTCCATACCCCCGCATTACGAGCGGTGAATGAACTAGAGCTAGCACCATCCCTCTTCTCGGTTCAGCGGCTCTGTGAGCTGGGACTATAGTAGTTATCGGGTACTCCTCCACCTGAAGCCCGACTCCATGCACGTATCCGACGAGTCTCTTATCGATAAGCCCGTACTTCGCGTAGACAGTGTCTAAGTGGCTGATCACTTGAGTAAACTTAGTCCCAGGTTTTGTGAGATCTTTAGCTACCTCGTAGACTTCCCGCACGCATTTGAGTGCGTTATTGACTTCCTCTGTTTTAGAACCAATGAAAGTCGAAGCTGAAGTATTTGCGTAATACCCACTGAAGTCCGAGCCAACGACAACTGTTACAAAGGTATTCTTTCTTACTCTAACTTCTCTAGAAGGCTCTGAGTGGACCCTGGGGTGAGGACCCGCGTTTACGTATACGTGCGGTTCCTCTGAGCCAAGCTTGTACGCTAGGTAATATGCTTCAGCAGCTATGTCTGTTTCAGAAAGTCCCTCACTAACTGATGAAAGAGCTTTCTCGAGTACTCTACTAGAGATGTCACTAGCTCTCGATATAGCGTCCAGCTCGAAAGATTCTTTAATAGCTCTCATCTCTACGAGAATCCGACTGATATCCACTACCTCAACACTTCTGTTAGCCCTCTTGAACATCTCGTAGAACAGTACGTACGAG
>Ga0209394_1000215_pt1 | contig 53298 bp, 65 predicted proteins | sample JNZ201metaG_FD_184122 | JGI IMG/M metagenome (GOLD analysis project Ga0209394, IMG submission 184122) | Hot spring microbial communities from Jinze hot spring, China to study Microbial Dark Matter (Phase II) - JNZ 20120812A (SPAdes) (version 3) ...
GGCGTAGCTATCATTACGCCGTCTGCTTGACAATTCAGAACATGCTCGTTATCCTTTGAAATTTTAGCATACATTATTTTCACGGGCTCATCAACCGTTATCAAGACTTCATTAAGAGCGTCTGGAAGCTTCTTATCGCCAGCTGTTACAGAGATTTTTGCGCATTTTTCAGTAAGGAAGTCGCCCTTCAAACATTTGTCGACAGCTGTGAACGCTTCTTCGGGCGGGACTTCCGTTAAGAAGCCTCGGACTCCCATGTTTATTGCTAGTATTGGGGGTTCTGGTTTTGGGATGGCTACGCATGTTCTTAGGATTGTTCCATCTCCGCCGATTGTGATGATAAGGTCTGTTTTCATTTTCTCAAGAGGACAGAAATTCCAATGTCCCTTTAGTTTGTTCTTCAATGTTTCTTCGATGTAAACGTTCAGTCCCTTTTTTGCTAGGTATTCTGCCGTTTCTTCGGCTAGTTTTAAAGCTTTCCTTTTGTCGAAGCGAGCTACGATGCCGACGCTTTTGAACAATTTCTTCCCCTTTTCCAACGGCAACCATAAATTTGCTACCTTAACTTATATATGGGTGTTGTTTAAAATTGCTGTGGTAAACCGTTAAGCTGGTGATGATGTGAGCAAACCTGTTGATGTTGGAAGCCTCCGTGAAGGCGGGTATATAATTGTGGACGGCGAACCATGCCGCATAGTTGAAATAACAAAATCAAAGCCGGGAAAACATGGGTCGGCGAAGGCGCGAATAGTTGCTATAGGCATTTTTGACGGCGTAAAAAGGAGCATAGTGAAGCCCGTTGATGCCACTGCAGAAGTGCCAATAATCGAAAAGAGAAGCGGGCAGGTTTTCGCTGTTACGCCTTCCAGCGTGCAAATAATGGACTTAGAGACCTATGAATATCTAGACGCACCATTTCCCGAAGAAGAGGATTTAAAAGCGAAGTTGGCGCCGGGCGTTGAAGTTGAATATTGGCGGATACTTGGCAAGGTGAAAATTGTCAGAACCAAATAGTCAATCTGTTAAATTTAGCTGTGGCTTCTATTTTGGAGGCTGTTACTGTAAAGTTAAAGGATGGTAGAACTGTTCAAATAAGGCTGCTTAAGCCAGAAGACAAGGACAAGCTCGTGGAGATGTATGAATCCCTTTCTAGTGAGGCTGTACGTTGGGGCATGCCACCCTATACAAGGGAAACACTGGAAGGAGGGTGGTTCAGAAACCTCCAACACATAACTGCTGTGGTGGCTTTTTACGGAGATAAGATTGTTGGTCATGCTCAAATTTTCAAATTCCCCCATCCGAGACGAAAGGGAACAGCAGACTTGCTCACATACGTCCATCAAGATTTTCAAAATGTTGGCTTAGGCGCCGCTTTACTTTCTAGGCTGATAGAGATTGCCAGAAATGAAGGCTTACGCCGAATAGGCTTGTACGTAGTGGCGGACAATAAACGAGCTATCCGCCTGTATCAGAAGTTCGGCTTTAAAATTGAAGGCGTTATGAGAGACGCCTACTTTGGCGATGATGGAAAATATCATGACATGCTTGTTATGGGCTTGCTCTTAGAGTGAGCTAACCGCTCCACCATTTCCAGTCGAGTTTCTTAAAGCCCACGTATAGGATTAGTAGGATTATGCCCCAGCTTAGGGCTATGGCTGCCACTTCTAGGATTATGTGTGATCCGCTTAGGTATGTGTATGCTGCCCAAGCGCTTAGCCCACACAAGCCCACCAAGATTAAAAGGAAGGTTGCGCATTGTATGGCTCTTTCAGCCGTCAAACGGTTCACCAGCCTTTAAGCCTAGAGTTAGAGCTGCTTTAATGTTTAAGGTTTTTGATAAAGCCTTATTTGGCTGCGTATTCACTGGTATTTTTGAAGCCGATGACGCGAGAAGAGCCGTCTGAACAGTGATGACGTCTGAGGAGAGCTGAGGCTTCACTCAATGGGAATCTCATACTCATGTTTTCTTGGCAATCGAATCTCCAAAATGCCTCTCTTGAAACGAATTTCCATGCGATCCATGTAAACGGGCACCGGAATCTTTGTCCGGCAATGGAACCTTTGAAACTCGCCTCTGTGATGGGTTATGCCAAAATCGTCGAAGCTGACTTTCCTTCTCATTTTAGCTGAAACTTCAATCATGTCCTTGCCCACTGGTTTAACTTGTATGGTGTTCTGTTCTGCATATGGCAAGTCAACAGTCACAATGACTTCGTCGCTGGTCACCATTACATCGCGAAGTGGCTCGATTGTGCATGTCCTACAGTTCCAGCTAGGTCTTTCTAAGAGGGATTCTGTAACTCTTTCAGCCCAAGCCTCAAGGCTTTCAAAGTATTCGTCTATCAAATCGAAGATTGAACGCCTTCTCTTGAAGCTTTCCTCTGACATTTACGTGTCCCTCCATCTGTCACGTAATGTAGAGTGGAATGTCGTACTCCTGTGTCTTCCGCATTCGCGCCAACTCCTGCTGGGTTCTCTTCATCATGTCTCTAGCCTTCAAACGGATTTCTTCACCCTTTTCCAGAAGCTTTGAAACGTCAACTTTCACCCCAGTGAAGTTTGCCAACTGTTCAAGGACTTTGGCTGCCGCTTCGGGATCCGGATACTGGAAGAAACACTGCGCCAACAGCGTTATGGCTGGCAGTCCAAGGGTTGCACAGTACTGGAGCATTACTGCTTGGGGACCCACCATGTAGCCTTCCCGCAGTATCTCCACCCCCTTGTCTTCAGCCATTTTCAACGTGTTTTGGTCTGAAGCTGCGGCGAAAACCTTCAACTCTTCAAGGTCCTGCCTATCTTGGACAGGTATGCCGCTTATGGAAATCATCATTTTAACTTCCTTGCTTTTCCCCCAATCAATCAGCGCATGCATGATTGGGTATATCAACTCTCCTTGAAGGGCGGTTTCCGAAACCGCCAAAAGAATGTTATGGTTCCCGAAGATCCTTATTGGCGAATGGGGTAACCCTTCATGTAGGACGATTATTGGCGGCAAGAGTTTTGAATCAACGTAGGCAACCTCCTCTAAGCCAAGCTCTGAAATCAGGTGGGAAGCGGCTATGACGCCCACAAGTCCCACGTCTGGAAAGCCGAAGAGCATGACGGTTCCTTTTGGGATCTCTTTCCTTTCAATGATTTTGATTTCTTCGTTGTTCAAAATTTTCATCCTCTCCATAGGTTTTTGTTCGGAGTGAATGAAAAACCTTGCGGAGAAGTTCCTTATACATGTACAGCTTTCGCTTGTGCCGTGAACTCGTCTATTCTGGCGAGGATCTTTTCTATTTGGAAGTGGGCTTTCATGTCCCTTTGCCAGTCTTCTGGAAGTTTTCGCTTGAATCGTCCCGCTGCCCGCTTGTCCATGATGATGATTACGCCTCTATCCTCTGGGCTTCGTTGAAGCCGACCTGCTGACTGGGCTAAGGCGTTGAGGCATGGTATTGTGTTTGCGTATTCCATGGCTTTTTCGCCAAACTTCTCCTTGAAATACTTGTAAAGTGCTTTTTGAAGTTCCGTCTTTTTTGGGTATGGCAGCCCGACGATGACGACGGCTGAAAGCATGCTTTTGCCTTCAGTGGTCATGTCTACGCCTTCGCTTATTTTTCCACGGGCAACGCCAAAGACTGCGCATTTCCCGTTTTTCTGCAAAAACCCCAGTACATCCACGATTTTTGTTCGCTTCTCCTCCACAAGCATTGGCACATTAATCTCTACAAGTTTGGCTATGTCTTGCATAACCTCGTAGGAGGGGAAGTAGACGGCAACTCTGCCACCAACTCTCTGAATTATCTGGTTTAAGTGGGCGGCAATGCGTTTCCATTGAATCTCGTTTCTTTTTTCAAACTTTGTTGTAACCGCTTCGTCCACGAGAATAAGTCTGTTTTCTGGCGGAAACGGATTTGGCAACTCAAGGCTTTGGCAGCGGCTTCTATCCAAGCCTAAAACATCCATGTAGTAGTCCATGTTCCACAAAGTGCCAGACATGAGGACGGCGGAGCGCAAATCGTTGATGACATTTGCAGCCAGCGACGGGTCGAGGCATCTGACTCCAAGCCTTACGCGTTTCTTTCCGTCTCGGTCAACCTCCACCTTAACGTATTTGGCATAGCTTGAGCCGGTCAGGCCTATCCAGTCGACGAGAAACTCCATGCAACGGGAAAGGTAGGAGACTGGGCTTTTCCCCATTTCGCTTCTTTTCAAGCGGACAACTTCGCCTTGATCAGCAAGTTCTTGTATAATTTCCAAAAGCCTTTCATGACCCACGTTAAGCCTTTTAGCCAAAGCCTCGATTAGGGTTTCTCCTTCAATGATGTGTTCCACGTCCAGCCCATAGTTTTTGAAGACCTTTTTTCCAAAATCAATCATCACGGCGTGTAGTGCGTCCAGAAACTCATAGTCATCAATCTCGAAAGTTTTTGCCTCTTTTTTGGCTATTCGCACAGACCTTGAGGAAAGCTCGTCGGAGAATATGCCCGCCGCATAATAGGGTAGGCTGTGGGCTTCGTCGAAAACGCAGTTAACCTCTTTAATGCGGATGCCAGCCCTTCCCAAAATGGAGCCGCGGATGGCTTCAACCAGTATGTAGTTGTAGTTGCCTATGACTATGTCTGCGTAGCGGGTTAAAACCCTTGTAACCTCGTAGGGGCATAGTCCCTCGTCACGGCAAACCTCATAAACCTCGTCTGGAAGAAGTGGACCCACCCTTTTTATTTTGCTGACTAGGTTGTAGGCTTGCCAGCTGGGTTTTCGTCCGTCAAAAGTTTTTTCAAAATATTCGCATGTTCTGCCGAACAGTCCCTCTTTCAAGCCCTTGCAGTAGTATAGGAAGTCCCTATACCTTATGTCCTTCAATTTCGGATCTTCAAGAGCGTGGGGGCACATCTCTTTTTTGCTTTTAAAAATTGATGCCACAAAGTTGACGCCACAGTGCTCCTTAATGTTTTTCAGCTCTCTTGAATAGATTTCCAGCTGATTCTTCGTTCTTGTTAGGGCTACAAGCCTCCCAAGCGCTGGATTCGATTCTTTCGCCGTAAAGTAGGCTGTTAAAACCGAAATGGACTTGCCCGTGCCGCAAGGGGAACATAGCAGTCCTATTTTTCCGTCACGCATAACCTCGTATGCAAATTTTATGGCGTTAAGCTGGTAAGGGCGAAATTCAGCATAAGGGAAAAACTCCTTAACCAAGCCCTCAAAACTGTTTGGACTGTTCTCTACCACGGTTTTATGGCTTGTCTTTCTCGTCAGCAATGTTCCACAGTTTGCACAAAAACGGCTCTTCAAGTATTCTTGTGTGGAATATGTTTTGCCGCATCGACGGCAGACGTAGCGAAGGCTTTCCATTCCGGAGTTTTCACTCACTTTTTCAATGCGTTTCCGCCCTTAAAGAGGTTTGCATGTTAGGTTTAAGTGTTGGCTTGAACTAATTTGAACGGGAGGTGCCAAAGTCTTTGTCTGACCAGTTTAAGCCGACGGTTTTCGCCGACGTCCGTGAAAGCATGGACGTTAAAGACTATTTGAGGGAGTTTGGCTGCGAGGTTGTGGAGAAAGCGCTTGCACCAGCCGACTATGTGGTGGCTGAAAACTATGCCGTTGAAAGGAAAGAGGTTCACGATTTTTTCCGTTCAGTTTTTGACGGCAGACTTTTCGAGCAAGCTGAAAGGTTGGCAGAAACCTATGAAAACGCTTGCTTAGTGGTGGAGGGCGACTTTGTAAACGCCGTGAAATATGTGCAAACCCCCAGAGCTTTTTGGGGTGCGCTTGCCAAAGTCATGGCAGAACACAACATTTCCGTGGTTTTCACGCCGAATGAAGAGCACACAGCCATGTTCTTGTACGCACTAGCCAAAAAACTGCAGGAAGAGGAGGGACGAAAACTTGTGGTGAAACATAAACCCAAAATGTACACGCTTAGGCAGAGGCAACTTCTGGCAGTGCAAAGCCTGCCAAAGGTGGGTCCAGAAAGAGCGGAAGCCCTTCTAAAACGTTTTGGAAGCGTTAGACGGGTCTTCCAAGCCACGAAAAGGGAGCTTTTATCCGTCAAAGGTTTAGGCGAAAAGACTGCTCAAGCCATAACCGAGTTTTTGGACACGAAATATCCCGGACTTGAAGAACTGTAGCGCCATTTTTCGCCCTGTCTTTTAAACACGTTTTTAAGTGGGTAAGCAGTCTTTAGCATGGAGAAGCTCATGGCTTTAGAGAGGCTTGGCGCTTCGCTTCATGAAGCTTTACGGAAGCTTTTCAAAGCTGCGGTTGTTGATGAGGCTGTCGTTAAAGAGCTAATCCGCGACGTCCAACGTGCCTTATTGCAGGCAGACGTGAACGTTCAGCTTGTTTTGGACATTTCTAAACGCATTGAAGAAAGAGCCTTAAAGGAGAAGGTTCCACCGGGCATTTCCCGCCGCGAACACGTCATAAAAGTTGTTTATGAAGAGTTAACGCGTTTCTTAGGCGAGAAACCAGTTCCGTTAAAGGTGGAGCCCGGCAAAAGGAAAGTTTTGATGCTTGTTGGCATTCAAGGTTCCGGAAAAACCACAGCTGCGGCTAAGCTTGCCAGATACTTCCAGAAAAGGGGCTTAAAACCAGCCTTAATATGTGCCGACACGTATCGTCCAGGCGCTTTTGACCAGCTTCAACAGCTAGCCAGCAGAATAAACGTGCCCGTTTATGGCGATCCAAGGGGTAAAGACCCTGTGAAAATCGCCCTTGAAGGCTTGAGGCTTTTCAACGACAAAGACATTGTGATTGTTGACACTGCGGGACGCCACAAAGAAGAACAAGCGCTCATCAAGGAAATGAAAATGCTTGAGGAAAAAATAAAACCCGACGAGGTTATGCTGGTTATCGATGGCACCATTGGACAGCAAGCCCTTGTTCAGGCTAAAGCCTTCAATGAGGCAACATCCATAGGCTCCATACTACTAACAAAGCTGGACGGTTCAGCGCGGGGCGGCGGCGCCTTATCTGCTGTTGTGGCTACTGGTGCACCAATCAAATTCATTAGTACCGGTGAAAAAATTGAGGATATTGAGCCTTTTGTTCCGTCCCGTTTTGTTGGCAGGCTCCTCGGCATGGGAGACATCGAAGCCCTCATTGAAAAGGTGCGGGAAGCCGAGGTTAAGGTTCCAGAAAAGAAGGCAAAAGCCATCTTAAGCGGCAAATTCACGTTAACCGACATGTATGAGCAGTTTGAAGCCATGCGGAAAATGGGACCCTTCCAGAAAATTTTGAAAATGTTGCCGGGCATGTCCTACAATGTTCCAGAGGAAATGCTTGAACAAGCCGAAGATAAACTGGAAAAGTGGCGCGTTATAATTCAGTCCATGACTCCCGAGGAGAGGGAAAACCCGAAAATTCTTAACGCTTCACGCATTCGACGGGTGGCAAGGGGCTCTGGAACCAGCGAAAAGGATGTTAAGGAGCTTTTAAAGCAGTACGTTATGATGCGGAAAATGCTGAAAACTCTGCGGAGAAAGAAACGTTTGCCTTTCCTTGGTAAGGGCTTACCCTTTGATGTTGGATAACTAAAAGCCAAGTTTATGGACGGCGAGCTCCGTGAGTGTTCTAGAAAAAGCCCTTAAAATGCTTGAACGCCATCCGCTTTGCGACCATTGTCTCGGCAGACAGTTCGCTTTCCTAGCGCATGAGATAGAAAACGAGGAGAAGGGAAAAACCCTAAAAACCATGCTTTTAATGGAGGCGCAAGCGTTAGCTTCAGCGAAAAAGGCGGAAGGCATCCACATCCTTAAAACTCTTGCATCCAACGGCTTTTTCAAACCAGCTGAAGAAGCCCTGCGCAAAATGCGAAGACGCCCACCCAAAAAAGCTGCCCAAGTTTGCTTCTTGTGTGAAAACCGCTTCGAAACAGTTGATGAACTAGCTAGGAAGGCTGTTGAAAGACTGGGCGAATACGAGTTTAACACTTTCATGGTTGGTGTTGAATTGCCCGTCGACGTGGAGGAGCGTGAAGACGAGTTTAAGGCAAGGTTTAATGTGGATTATGGCGAAAATATCCGACTGGAGTTCGGAAGACTTTTAGCAAGAAAAATCGCCCAATACAGCGGCAAAAAACTGGACTACCGCAAACCCGACATTGTTGTGTTGCTAAACCCCATGGCTGAAGAGGTCCGCATCCAGGTTAACCCTCTCTACATTGCTGGACGCTACAAAAAACTTGTGAGGGGGATACCTCAATCAAAATGGACCTGCACACGATGCAAAGGCAAAGGCTGCGAAAAATGCAATTGGACTGGAAAAATGTATCCAGAATCGGTGGAAGAACTAATAAGCCCACCCTTTTTGGAGGCAACGGGTGGCATAAAGGCATCTTTTCACGCGTCTGGAAGGGAGGACGTGGACGCCCGCATGCTGGGCAAGGGCAGACCCTTCGTCATAGAAATTTCGCAGCCCAAAAAGCGCTTTCTAGACCTCAAAAAACTTGAGGAGGCTGTTAACGCCTATGCTAGGGGCAAGGTGGAAGTTTCCAGTCTGCAGATTGTTGACAAAGATTTTATAAGGAAAGTTAAGAAGGGGGAGGCTGCCCAAAAAGAGTACCGCGTCATAGTGGAGTTTGAAAAAGAGGTGTCCGACGAAGATCTAAAATTGCTGGAGCAAAAGTTGACTGGCATAATCGTAAAACAAAGAACTCCGCTTCGCGTTTTGCATAGGCGGGCGGATTTAACTCGGGAAAAGTACATATATGAGGTGAAAGTAAAGAGATTGTCGCCTAACAAAGCTGAAATGAGGGTTCGCTGTCAAGGAGGACTATACGTAAAAGAGTTGGTGTCCGGAGATGAAGGCCGCACAACGCCGAGTGTTTCAGAAATTCTCGGCCAGAAAGCGAAGCCTATAAAACTTGATGTTTTAAACGTTATTATATAGGTTGGAGGAAAAAACGTGAGAAAGTCAAAGGGGTATCGGGCGAAAACACGGAAACTTCTCAGAAAAAAGCCTAGGGAACGCGGGAAAATAAAAATCAGTAGGCTGCTTCGCAACTACCAGCCCGGTGACAATGTCGTAATCAAGATAGACCCAAGTGTTCAAAAGGGCATGCCTCACAGACGTTACCATGGGCGAGTTGGAACCGTCATTGGTAAAAGGGGACGGAGCTATATAGTAAGTGTCACACAGGGCGGTGCGGTTAAGGAAATTGTCGTTAGACCAGAACATTTAGAGCCTTACGGAGGCAGCTAGGTTTTGGAGAAAACTGAAAAGGAAACCGTTAAAGAAAAATATTTAACGATTCCGCAGGTTAAGAAAATCCTGGAAAATATTGGAGAAGAGAATCTTGATCAGTTTCAGAGAAGAGTTTTTGATTATACCGCTAAGTTCTCTAAGGTGAATGCTGAAGCCGCTGAAATGCTTGTCGAAAAGCTTGTTGGCGAATTTGGTTTAGACGAGTTTGAAGCTGTTCAAATCGTAAATTGCATGCCAACCAGCGTTGAAGAGCTTAGGGTTTTCTTGGGGGGCGGGCGTAAAATAGTCGAGGCTTCCAAGTTAGAAGCCATGATTAAACTTTTAAACGAACATAGATTGAAATAGTTTTTCAGCCTTTTGGTTTCAATTTAAAGTGAAAATTTATGAAAAGGGCAGATGAGATGGAGAAGCGGTACGAAGAGTATGCTTATGTATTGGACTTTCTCCCCCACGGGCGGCCAGGGGTTAGGATTACTGGAAGGGCTGGTTATAGGGCCGGGGCTCTTGTTCAGCTTGTGGGTGAGGATTTTTTCACACTTTTAGAAGCCTTAGTTAAGGAGGGTGTAACCCTAAAGCCTCATGACCGCGTTTATGTTGGGAAAGAGGCTCGTGAAGAAATCACCTACATTATTGGGCGTATAGGTTATGATGAGTTAACAGCTGCGGCTAAAGCTGAACTTCCAGCCGTCATCAGTCGCATAGTGTTGAATCGTGAGAAATGGTTTGTTAACTTCTTCAACACCGCTCAAGCCATCACGCCTAGAATGCATGCCTTAGAGCTTATTCCGGGTATCGGCAAAAAGTACATGTGGCAGGTTATTCGTGAACGTGAAAAGAAGCCCTTTGAAAGTTTTGAGGACCTTCAAAGGCGTACTCAGATACCGAACCCAGTTAAGCTTTTGACTAAGAGGATTCTAGAGGAGCTTGCCGGAGAAAGTAAATACCGCCTCTTCACAAGGGCCCGTTGAAATGAGCCTTCTAGGGGAAACGAAGTTTCTCCTTCGAAAGTATCGAATATTCCCGAAGAGGCGTTTAAGCCAACATTTCACAGTTGACCCTTCAATTTTTCAACTGATGGCTGAGTATGCAGACCTTAATGATGACGACGTAGTCCTCGATATAGGGGCTGGCTTTGGTTTTCTAACTCGGTTCTTGGCTGGGAAATGTCGAAAGGTTTTAGCTGTTGAACGGGATTCAAAGGTGGCAATTGCTTTGCGGGATTTGCTTAGAGATTTGCCAAACGTCGTTGTGGTTGAGGGCGACGTGTTGAAGGTTCAACTCCCCACTTTTAACAAAGTTGTCGCCATCCCTCCTTACAGTATTTCTTCCAACCTCATCCAGTGGCTTTTCGGCAAACCCATTATTTGCGCCGTTCTCGTGCTGCAAAAGGAGTTTGCCAACAAGCTTGTGGCACCCATTGGAAGCAATGATTATAGCTGGCTGACAGTTTTGGCATACTATCACTTTGATATTGAGCTTTTAGACGAAGTTCCTAGACAGGCGTTTTACCCACAACCAGAAGTCGATTCCGTCATCGTTTTGTTTAAGCCCAAACATCCAAGACCCTTCCATGTGAAAAATGAAGATAGGTTCAAACGGTTTGTGCAAGTTATGTTCACCCAGCGGAACAAAAAGGTGAAAAACGCGGTTCAAGCTTTTATTAAAAAGGAGCATGTCACTGCTGAAAGAAGCATGCAGCACGGTGGTTCGATTCCGTTTCAAGATAGACGGGTCAGAGAACTAGCCCCAGAAGATTTCGGGGTTCTTGCAAATGTCTTCACAAGCTAAAAAGGTGTTTTTCGCCAACTATACCTTCTATGTAGAGCCCGACGTTTACGAACCAGCGGAAGACTCGTTCCTTTTCGCAGAAAATCTTACGGTTGAACATGGTGAGCATGTTTTGGACATGGGCACTGGATGCGGCATTCTCGGCGTAATCGCGGCGGAAAATGCTTCCAGCGTTGTTGCTGTGGACATAAACCCTAATGCGGTGCGGTGTGCAAAAGAAAATGCGCGGCTTAACGGAGTGATTAACAAGATGTCTTTTGTTCGGGGAGACTTGTTCGCCCCATTTAAGGTTGGCGAGCATTTTGATCTAATCCTTTTTAACGCGCCATACCTGCCCTCTGAGCCTTGGGAAGGTACCATGTGGATTGAACGTGCGTGGGCTGGCGGGGCTGATGGAAGGGCGGTGCTGGATAGGTTCCTGCAAACTTTCCCTTGGTATTTAAAGGCTGAGGGGCGTGTTTTGTTGATGCAGTCCACTCTCGCTGATTTAGAAAAAACATTCCAAGTATTAGAGGCTCAGGGTTTCAAAGCGGAAGTCATTGCAGAGCGCAGTTTCCCCCTTTTTGAAACTGTGGTGCTTATTGAGGCAAGGCGGCGAACTTTACAAAACCCTCGGAGTGCTCAGTTTTTCCTTGATGTAATCTAGTTGAAAAAGTATATAACTTGAAGCTTTTACTATTGCAGAAAGCAGTTCGGTTGCCCGGGTGCATTTGAAATGTGCATTATTGGAAAGGACAAGTTAAAGGAGCTTATAGAAAACTACAAGTGCATATACCCCTACGACTACAACCTGTTGGATGGAGACGGCTACATCCTAACAGTTAAAGACGAAACGACTTTGCATTATCTTGAGCATAAAAACCTAATATCTTATGAAATAGTGTTCACGCCGCCAGACTTTGTGGCTCATTTAACCGCAAAAAGCAAGTACGGTCGGATGGGTTTGTCTTTCCTAAACGCAGCAAAGGTTCACAGCGGATTCGTTGGTAGACTCGCCCTTGAAGTTGTAAATCTAAGTAACGATCGCCACCCAATAACCATCAAGCGGGGAGACCCATTCATGCATATTGAATTCATAAAAAGGGAAGGCGCACCATCACCCTACATAGGCGAGTACCAGTTCCAATACCTTACAGACGAGGAAATAAAGATGTACATTCCAGTTTTAAAGCGGGTTTTCCCCAATTATGACGAGCTCGCGAAAATTTGGTTTAAAAATAGACCTGTGCCCCCATAACCCTTTTATCTTAGCCCCAATCCATATCGTTGAAAATGATTTGGGATTCATAACTTTAATCAATAATAACTGCTAATTCAACAAAGTGTTTAAATAAGCTGTTTGTATGTGGTATCTGAGAGGAATGTTTGATGCGCGCGCGCAACTACAGAGAGGTCAAGGGACAACCTTACACTAGACGAGAGTTTGTTAAGGGTTTCCCACAACCGAAGATAACCAAATTCACTATGGGAGACCCCAATGCCAAATTCGAATATGAAGCTAGGCTTATAGCCCTTGAAAGAGCACAGATTAGGCATAACGCCCTAGAAGCCGCCCGTGTAGCCACAAACCGCCTTTTAATGGATAAGCTTTCGAACAACTATTTCTTGCAAGTTCACCCCTATCCCCACGTGATTCTTAGGGAGAATAAGATGATTTTCGGAGCGCACGCAGATCGTCTGCAGGATGGCATGCGGAAAGCCTTTGGAAAACCTATTGGCACGGCTGCGCGAGTAGAACCCAACCAAACAATTATGACGGTTAGGGTGAACGCTAACGGCATCGAAGTTGCAAAGGAAGCCTTGAAGCGGGGAGCAGCTAAACTTCCAATACCTTGTAGGGTAGTTATTGAAAAAATAGCGGAAATCAAGGAAGCGAAAGCTCAATGAATGCAAAAGCAGAGTTGGTTGTTTGGTTTGAAAACCTCAGAAGAACAGATATACCTTTGGTCGGCGGGAAAAACGCGAACTTAGGCGAAATGCTAAGTGTGGGGATTCCGGTTCCACAAGGGTTTGCTGTCACAGCTTATGCCTACAGAAAATTCATAGAGGAAACGGGTATTGCCAGCGAGATTTACAAAATAATCCAAGAGTCTGTGAAGGACTTAAATGACCCTAAGCAGTATGAAGAGGCTTCAAGGAGAATTCGTGCTTTAATCGAGTCCACACCAATGCCCAAGGAGATTGAAGATGCCATAAGAGAGGCTTACCGCGAACTTTGCAGAAGATTGAACATGGCAGATGTTCCGGTAGCTGTTAGGTCAAGCGCCACTGCCGAAGACTTGCCGGATGCCTCCTTCGCTGGTCAACAGGAGACATACCTAAATGTGGCTGGCGAAAACGAGGTTATTGAGAAAACCATTAAGTGTTGGTCAAGCCTTTTCACACCACGAGCCATATTCTACAGAACCCAGAAAGGTTTTGCCCACGAAAAAGTCCTCATAAGTGTTGGAATCCAGAAGATGGTGAACGCCAAAGCAGCCGGCGTCATGTTCTCAATAAACCCGGTGACGGGCGATCCAAACCAGATTGTTATTGAGGGCAACTTTGGTTTAGGCGAATCCGTTGTCTCTGGCGCGGTGACTCCAGACGAGTATATTGTGGATAAGCGAACCATGAAAATCGTTGAGAAACGTATTGCCACAAAAAAGGTTATGTACGCTCGAGACCCTGTTACGGGGAAAACAGTTCACTTCGAGGTTCCAGCTGAAAAACAGAATCAGCCTTGCCTGTCAGACGAGGAGGTTCTAAAACTTGCCGAGTTAGCTGTAAAAATTGAAAAGCATTATGGTAAGCCTCAAGACATTGAGTGGGCTATTGACAGCGACTTGAGCTTTCCAAACAACATTTTCATTGTGCAGTCAAGACCAGAAACCGTTTGGAGTCAAAAGGCGGCTGAGCTTCCAGAGAAGGCTGAGGCTGGCTTAGCTAAACCAGTTGAAGAGTTAAAGGTTGTTGTTAAGGGCATACCTGCTGGCAAGAGGGGCATAGGCTTCGGTGTTGCAAAGGTTGTTTTGAACCCGCAGGAAGCTGCGAAGATCATGCAGAAAGGCGACGTTCTTGTGACCGACATGACTAACCCAGACTACGTGCCGTTCATGAAGCTTGCAAGCGCCATAGTAACCGACAAGGGGGGCATCACGTGTCACGCTGCCATCGTAAGCCGTGAGCTAGGCATACCATGTGTTGTTGGAACCGAGAACGCCACGAAACTTATGGTTACTGGAAAAGAATATACGGTTGACGCCAGAAGCGGCGTCGTTTATGAAGGCATGATTCCAGCTCTGACTGAACCAACACCCACAGTACAAGCGAGCGGCTTTGCCTCTTCTGGGGCTGGTGGCGTATCCCTCCAGTATGTGCCAGTTACCGCCACCAAAATCTACATGAACCTGGGGGTTCCCGAGAAAATTGAAGAGTATAAGCACTTGCCCTTTGAGGGCATTGGGCTTATGCGCATCGAGTTCATTCTTGCCAGCTATATCGGGGAGCATCCGCTATATCTCATAGAAATTGGGCAAAGCCAGAAGTTTGTTGACAAGCTTGCCGAGGGCGTAGCTACCGTTGCTAGGGCTATACAGCCCCGTCCTGTTGTTGTGCGTTTCAGCGACTTCAAAACCAACGAGTACCGCGAGCTGAAGGGCGGCGAAAAATACGAAATTTTCGAGGCAAATCCGATGCTTGGTTGGCGCGGCTGCAGCCGCTACATAAGCCCATGGTACGAGAAAGCGTTCCGCCTAGAATGCCAAGCAATCCGCAAATGCCGCGAAGAATGGGGTCTCAAAAACGTTTGGGTTATGCTGCCGGTGGTGCGAACACTATGGGAAGCCAGAAAAGTCCTAGAAATCATGCGTGAGGAAGGACTGGAAAGGTCAAAAGACTTCAAGGTTTGGTTCATGGCTGAAACACCATCAATAGTTATACTTGCCGACGAGTTTTCAAAGCTCTGTGACGGCTTCTCCATAGGCTCCAACGACTTGACTCAAGGCATACTAATGATCGACAGGGACTCTGAACGTCTCGGACAAATGGGATACTTCGACGAACGGGACCCAGCCGTAAAACGCATAATCGCCCACCTCATCCGCGTGGCACACGAAAACGGCTGCACAGTCTCCATTTGTGGCGAGGCACCATCAAACCTTCCAGATTTCACGGAGTTTCTCGTTAGAGCTGGCATAGACAGCATCTCAGTGAACCCAGACGCCGTGGTCGCGACAAAACAGCTTGTGGCAAGCATAGAACAGAAAATAATCCTTGAAAAACTTGCAGAGCAACGTGAACGGACATATGGGCGGCCAGTTAAGAAGCCGAAAAGCGACTGGGAATGGACACCTCAATGGGATGAATTCGCAGAGTAGAAAGTCCCCGTCTAAACCTTCCTTACCGGCCTTGTTGATCATGCTGGTGGGAAAATGTTTTTGAAGCTATTTGATTTTGAAGAGGAAAGACTGAAGCAAGAAATTGCGAAATATGAGGCAAAACGTGTTCTCATACAGCTTCCAGACGGCCTGAAAAGCGAGGGACCGAGGCTTGCAAAGATTGTGGAGAAGGCTGGAGCCTTACCCATTGTCTCTGCAGACCCTTGTTATGGTGCCTGCGACTTGGCAACAGCGGAGGCTGAATCTCTAAGCGTGGATTTAATTGTCCACTATGGGCATTCAAAGCTTCTGAAGTATGAGAAGGTTCCAACGGTTTACATCGAGGCACGGGCAACTTTAGGCGTAGCCGAAGTTGTTGAGCAAGCTTTCCCACTAATTGAGGCGTGGCGTAAAGTTGGATTAGCCACAACGGTTCAGCATGTGCAAACATTGGATGAGGCGAAAGAGGTTCTTGTACGTGCAGGTAAAACTGTTATGGTCGGCGATTCTGGACGCTTGAGCTATCCGGGACAAGTGGTGGGCTGCGACTATAGTAATGCTAAGTCAATCGCGGAAGATGTTGACGGTTTCCTGTTCATAGGCGGCGGACGTTTCCATGCTTTGGGTCTCGCTCTTTCAACTTCTAAGCCAGTCATAGTTGCCGACCCCTTCGAGAAGAGGGCTCACTCTGTCAGCGACGAGGTTGAGCGTGTCGTGAAGCAGCGGTGGGCTTGTATTCAAGAGGCTCAGAAGGCGAAAACCTTTGCGGTGCTTGTAGGACTTAAGCCGGGACAGAAAAAGCTTGATGAGGCTCTTGCCATCAAGGATAAGCTTGAAAAAAGTGGAAAGGAAGCAATCCTTTTTGCTGTTAGAGAGATAACCCCTGAAACACTCATGAACTTTCAAACAGTGGACGCCTATGTCAATACAGCTTGTCCCCGTGTTTCACTTGATTTTCCAGCCAAATTCAGCAAGCCCATTCTTACAGTGAATGAGGCGCTTGTGGTGGTCGGAGAACTTTCATGGAACGATCTTTGCAAAAAGGGCTTCATCTGAAAACTTTCCCAGCGACTAGTGTTTGGAAAGATTTATTGACCCGTTATCTGTTCATAAGTTTGCAGTCGGTGTTTCAATGGATCTACAGTTCCAGAAGCGTGACAGCGGTCAAATAGTGCTGCCGGGTGAACCTCTAGGCGTTATTGAAGAGTTTATTCCAGATGCTGGCACATACGTTAAAGACGGCGTCATCTATTCGAAGGTTGTTGGAAGAACCCTTATAGACTATCTTAACAGGCGAGTCTCCGTTTTCCCAATCACTCGCGGGGCTAAGGTGCCAAAGGTTGGAAGCATTGTGGTTGGGCAAGTTTCAAGTGTTCAAACGCAATTGGCAACTGTGCGCATTTTCAAAATTGGCAAGCATATGCTTTCCGGCTTCTTTACCGGTGTACTTCACGTTGCAGATGCACAGCTACGGTTTACGGAATCAATGTTTGATGTGTGTAAGCCCGGCGACATAATTAGAGCCAAGGTTATAAGTGAAAAAAATAGAATGTATCATTTAACCACCAAGGATAAAAGTCTAGGCGTCGTCTATGCCTTCTGCTCTAAATGTGGAGATGTGTTACAGCAGAGGGGACGTAGAGGTCTGCAGTGCTCCAGATGTGGAAACATTGAAAAGCGCAAGACGGCAATAGACTACGGTAAAGGAATAATTTGAGGTGTCGAAGTTGAAAGTTAACGTGTTAAAAAGGACAAAAAATGAACTTAAAATCGAAGTTGAAGGGGTGGGGCACACGCTTTGCAACATTTTGCAGAGAAAGCTCTTGGAAGATGAAAACGTTGACGTGGCTGGCTACGATATTCCTCATCCCTTGGCGTCTAACCCCGTAATTTACGTGAGGACAAAGGGCAACATAACTCCAGAAGAAGCCTTACTCAAGGCTGTTGATAAACTTCTTGAAGTCAGCGAGGAATTTAGCAAAGCGTTAGAGAAAGCCCTTAAAACGTAACTCTGTCCTTGATTTTTGAAAGCAGTTCCGTGAAGCCTTCCACGGAACTTTCAGCTTTGCAGAGAACTGCCACACATTCCTCCAATGTTATGTGTTTTTGAAGCCAAGCGTAAACTATGAGGGCTTCCGCTGCGTCAGCCATCATGTGGCTCGAAATCCTGGACGGCATGTGTTCCCTCAATCTTGCCTTTCGAACAGCCTTCGCGAGGACAGCGCCCCTAACTTTTGCGCCTGAAGGTTGCCCTCTTTTTGTTGATATTGCCAGCGAGTAGGCAAAGTTTATGAAAGCGTCACCTAGAGCCGCCAGCCTATGATCTGTCAAAATCTCAGTTAAGCTGTTGTAAGCCTTTACGAAGGTGAAGAGGTCTCTGCAATCTTTCATAAATTTTCCCTATTTTTGCGTCTTGCGTTCACCGTTTTAATTTATATTCTTGTGAAGACTTCTTATGCATGTCGGATGTGTGTTTAAATGGTTGGTGAATCCAAAAGCTCTGCGGGTTTAACTTTTTCAATTGAAGCTTTGAGACAATATCTCTCCAGCGTTTATGGCGGTGATGTGGAAATCCTCGGTGTTTGGAGACTTGGATGTGAAAAAGCTGAAGCTCTAAAGGACTTGAAAGGTTTCGGTTATGGCATTCCATACGTTATCGAATTTAGGCTTAAGGGCGAAACTAGACGGGTTGTTTTGGAAACCATGCGCCCCGAAGGTTTTGGACACGATTTTGCTTCGGATAGGGCGGCGATTCTGCTTTGGCAACATTCAGCCTTCAACAAGCTCCCGCGACACGTGCGCAGTGTAGATGTGGGCGCCTTCACTGTTGATGGTAAAGACTTGAAGTCTCTTGGAGACTGCGGCGAGTTTTTCCTTCTAACCGAATATGTGGATGGAACCCTTTATCATATGGACTTGGACCGTATCAAGGTGACTGGAGAGTTAACCCCACTTGACGAGAAGCGTTGTTTGGCGCTTTCAGATTATCTTGTCCAAATTCACAGCGTGAAGAAGGAGGCTCCTTGGCTTTATGTGCGGAGAGCCCGAGAACTTGTTGGACACGGCGAATGTATAATGGGGCTTTTGGACAGCTATCCCCCTGAACTTGATTTTATAAGGGAATGCGACTTAATTGAAATCGAGCGGGACTGTGTTGTTTGGCGGTGGCGGCTAAAACGTAAAGCCCATAGGCTAAGCCAAGTGCACGGCGACTTCCACCCGTGGAACATAATGTTCCATGAAGGCACAGACTTTACGGTTTTGGACCGCAGCAGAGGCGAGTGGGGTGAACCCGCCGATGACGTGACAGCCATTACAATCAACTACATTTTCTACTCGCTACAGAAGTACGGCGAGTTGGCTGGCGTTTTCGAGAGGCTCTTTAGGCTTTTCTGGGAAAACTATCTGCTCAAAACCAGCGACTGGGAAATTTTGGAGGTTGTGCAGCCCTTCTATGCTTGGCGAGGATTGGTGGTGGCTTCTCCCGTATGGTACCCAAACCTAAGCCTTGACGTAAGAATGAAACTGTTAAACTTTGTGCACAATGTGTTGCACTACGAAAGGTTCGACTTGGAAGCTGTAAACACTTATATACGGTCAGCGGATTAAACTGCGCAAATTGCGGTGTTCGTTTGAGTGGAAAAGTGTCTCTTAAGAAAATGCTTATTGCTATGGGTTATTCTGAAAAAGCCGTTGAGGAAATTTTGAAATGGTATGTTGATGAAGGCGCTAAGGGGCATTTACATCCTAGCCGTTCTAGTAGGTCGAGAAAGAACCGTTAAGGTCGGCTCGCTGGGAACAATTCAATTCAAAAATGGTTTATATGCTTACGTGGGTTCCGCCCAAAACAATTTGGAAAAACGTTTGGAAAGACATTTCAAGAAAATGGCGAAGCGAAGGTTTTGGCACATTGACTACCTCCTAGCCGAAGATGATGTAAGCGTGGTAAAAGCCTTCTTTAAAGAGGCTGGAAAGCCGGAAGAATGCGTAACAGCGCAAAGCCTAGCCAAATTTGGTTTTCCGGTGAAGGGTTTCGGCTGTTCAGACTGCAAGTGTGAGAGTCACCTTTTCATGCTTGAAAACCAAAGCCAATTGGAGAATATTTGTTTCAAACTTGGTTTTAAGCCCTTTACCCTATCTCGCCAGTGAATCGCTGCATTGGGAGATGTCCGTCGACTGGAGGATTTCCCGCCTCTTGACAACTTCTTCGAAGCTTATGTAGTCTCCGCCCACAATCTTCAACTTCGCCTCAACCTTTTTGTCCTTCACTTCTATGACGTTGTATGAGTTTAGGAAGAAGCCTCGCAGCCTCTCGCATGAAACGCTTCCAGCGTGAACAACTTGCATATCTTCAACGCGCCACCTCCATGGTCTGTGACGGTGCCCACACAAAACTAGGTCCGCCCTACCCTTCACGAGACTTCTGAGGACGTCGCCTGCATCCACTATTGTGATCTGGTCTGCACCGGTGTCTGGCACTGGTATTATGTGGTGGTGTATAGCCACAATTTTCAAGCGGTCTTTGTAGTTTTCCAGCGTGTTCTCAAGCCAAAGGTTTTGTCTGTGTCCAACTTCACCGTCGTCCCTGTCTGGGCGGGCGCTGCTCAACACGATTATGACGGCGTTGTCTATTTCGGTAACTTGGTTGAATGGGAAAAACTGTTTGAAGAGCAAGTAGCCCGTAGACTTGTAGTCATGGTTTCCGCTGATGTAAATGACGTTTTTGGCTTTCAACCGCTTAAACTCGTCGGCAGCCATCTTAAACTCGGAAAGAATGCCGTTCTCGGTTATGTCGCCAGTCACCACCACGACATCCGGCGACAAAGCGTTGATTTCATCCATGGCGGTGCGGAAGCTCCCATAGTTAAACATGGGTCCACAGTGTATGTCTGAAATTTGAACAATAAGCATGGCAACCACTTAAGGCTCAAAATGGAGCCACTATTAATAAAAGTTATCTTGACAAGTGATTCTACACTTTGCAGCAGACAAGCCTCGCTGGAAGCGGCTTAAATTGCATGATGGCTGGTGTGTTTGGATTACGGGGCTGCCTGGAAGCGGCAAATCCACCGTAGCGGAAACTCTAATCAAGTTTCTGCTTCAAAGGGGAATACGCGCCCAACTCTTGTCCTCTGACGAGCTGCGTAAGGTTTTAACTCCAAAGCCGACATATTCGCTGGAGGAACGCGACATAGTTTATGCTACACTGGTTTACATTGCGAAACTGCTAACTAAAAACGACGTAAACGTGGTGATCGACGCCACTGGCAATCTAAGACGTTACAGAGACCACGCCAGAAGCCAAATCCCAAAATTCATGGAAGCCTACCTTGAATGCCCAATTGAAATATGCATTGAACGCGAATCAAGAAGGGTGGACACTCGCCAAGCACCCCAACAAATATACAAAAAAGCCCTAGAAGGCAAAGCGCCCACGGTTCCCGGCATAGGACAACCCTACGAGCCTCCTCTAAACCCGGAAATCGCCATAAACACTGCAGAGTGCACGCCGGAGCAAGCAGCCCAAAAAATCATAGAAGCCATACTCGAAAAGTGGTATGCGAAAATCTAAAGAGACTAGCCACTATTGGCTTGTGAGAAAGCCAAAAAATGTTAAAATCTATAGAGGGTATCAATTTTGTGCTTACACGCCAACCACAAAATTGACATAGCCCTTAACGGTAACGTTTATAACCTTAATGTTTATTTCCTAGAAGACGCGAAGCGGAGAAGCAAATGGTCAAAGAACACGCCCCAAAACATGGTTCACTCGCATACTTGCCTAGAAAACGTGCTAAAAGCATACTTGCCCGAGTAAGGTATTGGCCAGAAATTAAAGCCGACACGCCTAGACTCTTAGGCTTCATCGGCTACAAGGCAGGAATGACCCACACTGTTGTAATAGAAGATCGGAAACGTTCTCCAAACTTTGGAAAGGAAGTTGTCCGCGCCGCAACGGTTATTGAGACTCCTCCCCTCCTAATTTGTGGGATAAGAGCCTATGTCAAAACACCTTATGGTCTGCAAACATTTACGGAAGCATGGATGGAAAACCCGCCTAAAGACCTTGAGAGGGTTCTAACTATACCAGAAAAGTTTAACACTGCTGAAAACTTGAAAAAAATAGAGGAAAACCTCGACAAAATCGCAAAAATCCGAGTCATCGCCGCGACTCAGCCGAGATTAACGGGCTTACCAAAGAAAAAGCCAGACGTAGCCGAAATAGAAATCGGCGGAGGAACAATCCAGCAACAGTTTGAATACGCCAAAAGCCTTCTTGGAAAAACAGTGTCACCAGCGGAGATTTTCAAGGAAGGACAATACGTGGACATAATAGCTGTAACAACTGGAAAAGGCATCCAAGGGCCAGTGAAACGCTGGGGAATAAAAATCCTCCAACACAAAAGTAGAAAAGCAAAGCGGAAACCTGGAACGCTTGGACCATGGAACCCCCACCGTGTGCTTTACTCCGTTCCACGTGCAGGACAAATGGGCTTCCACCAAAGAACAGAATACAATAAGCGTATCCTCAAAATAGGCATGGACGGCAAAGAAATCACGCCAAAAGGGGGCTTCATAAGATATGGCATAGTCCGCGGACCCTACATGCTCATAGAGGGAAGTGTACCTGGACCCGAAAAACGCCCAATAAAACTGCGTTATCCAGCGCGACCACCCAAAGAGACTCCGGAAGCACCGCCACAAATCACATACATATCGCTGGAATCCCCGCAAGGTAAATAGCGAGTGGTGAACATTCATGGCTAAAACAGTGAAAGTCTTCGACCTCGACGGGAAACCCGTCGAAAAAATGACACTTCCACCAATTTTTGAAACGCCCATAAGGCCCGACGTAATTAAAAGGGCTGTGCTGGCAATTCAATCCAACCGCTTCCAACCCAAAGGCAGAGATCCCATGGCTGGAAAAAGAACAACAGCAGAATCGAGAGGAGTAGGCCTAGGCCTAGCCAGAATCCCCCGCGTCAAAGGCCCCACCGCTAGGGCCGCCTTTGCCCCTGGAACTGTTGGCGGAAGACTTGCCCACCCGCCTACGCCAGAAAAAAAGATTGTCAAGAAGATTCCGAAGAAAGAGAAGCGTTTAGCCCTCTTCTCAGCCATAGCTGCCACAGCCTCAAAGGAGACGGTGGCTTCCCGAGGCCACGTCGTTGAGGGCGTTCCCCAAATCCCCCTAGTAGTTGTGGACGAGCTTGAAGGCTTAAAGAAAACAAAGGATGTGGAGGAAACCCTAATAAAGCTCGGGGTCTTAGGCGACCTTTACAGGGTTAGAGAAAGCACAAAAGTCAGAGCTGGAAAAGGAAAACTTCGCGGAAGAAGAATAAAACAGGCAGTTGGACCGTTAATTGTCGTAGCTGAAGACCGGGGCATAGGAGAAGCCGCAAGGAACATACCGGGCGTAGACGTTGTTCCAGTTAAAGAATTAAACGCTGAAATTTTGGCGCCCGGCACGCATCCAGGCAGATTAACAATATGGACGAAGGGCGCCATTGAAGCCTTAGATAAAATGTACTGTAAAGGTGAAGCAGCCTAATGGACCCTTATGAAGTTATCCTTTATCCCTTAATGACGGAATCCGCAAGCCTCATGGTTGAAAAAGAAAACAAGCTGGTCTTCATTGTGAACCTTAAAGCCACGAAAGCCGACGTGAAAAGAGCCGTTGAACAACTTTACGAAGTTAAAGTGGAAAAAGTAAACATTATGATAACCCCGGATGGGCGGAAAAAAGCCTTTGTCAAATTAAACCCAGAATATAGGGCTTCAGATGTAGCCATTAAACTGGGCATACTATAACCATTAAAGGTGATTGAAATGGGAAAGAGGATACGTGTCCAACGGCGTGGGCGCGGCGGACCAACCTTTAGGGCGGCTACTCACAAAAGGGTAGCTCCTGCACGTTATCCGCCACCACCAAAAAACATCTATGAATCAGTTGTAAAAGGAGTCGTGGAAGAAATCCTCCATGAACCAGGTAGGGGTGCACCCCTAGCCTTAATACGTTTTGAAAATGGCGAAGAGTGTTACGTTGTTGCGCCTGAAGGCATTTACACTGGGCAGCAAGTGGAGATGGGTGGAAACGCCCACGTTGATGTTGGAAACATAATGCCGGTAGGCAAAATCCCGGAAGGCACTTTGGTATGCAATATTGAGCTTAAGCCCGGCGACGGCGGAAAAATAGCGAAATCTTCCGGAGCCTATGCCACTATTATAGCGCATACTCCTCAAGGCACTATGATAAAGCTGCCCTCAGGGAAGACGAAATATGTAAGCGACCAATGTTTCGCCACAATAGGTGTCGTTTCAGGCGGTGGCAGAACAGAAAAGCCTTTCCTCAAAGCCGGAGCCAAATTCCACTTGATGCGAGCAAGAGGCCGCAAATATCCGCGGACAAGGGGTAGAGCCATGGTTGCAGCTGTCCATCCATATGGAAGCAGCAAAAGAAGCGCGAGAAAAGTCACCACAGTTTCACGGAATGCGCCGCCCGGGCAAAAAGTTGGGCTCATCGCAGCTCGAGGTACAGGCCGTCGAAAGAAGCGTCTGAAAGAAAGCGAGTAGCTCCAGAAAGTTTATAGCTTCTCCATCCAATTAAGGGTTGGGAAAAACGTATGCCAAGGGAATTCACTTACCGCGGTTTCACCCTTGATCAATTGCAAGAAATGTCTATGGACGAGTTCATAATGCTACTTCCAGCTAGGCAAAGGAGAAGCCTAGTAAGGGGACTGTCTCCAGAACAGCGAACCCTCCTAGCAAAAGTAAGGAAAGCAAAAGAAGCAATGCGCAAGGGACAAACCATCACGATAAAAACACATGCCCGTGACATGGTTATTTTGCCGGAAATGGTTGGCTTGACGATCCACGTGCACAACGGTAAAGAATTCGTCCCAGTGGAGATAAAACCAGAGATGATTGGGCACTATTTGGGCGAGTTCGCTATAACCAACAAGCCAGTCAAACATGGCACACCAGGCATAGGTGCGTCCCGCTCCTCAATGTATGTACCCCTCAAATAGTAGCTTCTTGTTCTGAAACCTAGATTTAAATTAGATAAATCCCCTTACAGATGGTTAGAAACGGTGGAGTAGATAAGTGCGTAGAACATATGCTTTATTAATTGCCGTTGTGCTGTCAACAGCGGCAACCACCGTCTTGGTGTTACATGCTTTGGGGATAACAAACACTGGGGTTCGCTTAGAATTTCAAACAATAAGTAAAGGCGCTTGGTCCGGTCACACAAGCCATGCATACTATGTGATTCAAGACATGGAGGACTGGTGGCGCATTTGGAGGCAGCATCAACAAATCTTTGTTCCACCGCGTCCCCCTCCAGAAATAGATTTTTCGACTGCAACGGTCATAGCTGTTTTTATGGGGCAATGTCCCACAACGGGCTATAGCATAGAAGTGGAGGAGATAATAGACACTGGGTTAACAGTTGTTGTCAAAGTGGAGAAGGTTTATCCCGGCAAGAACTGTGTGGTTGGGGAAGCTTTAACCTACCCGTACCATATTGTTAAAACAAGCAAGATAAACAAGCAAGTAATCTTTCAAACTTTTGAAAGAACCGTGAATTGTAGCTGAAAATTTTAGGCTGTGTAGTCCACTCCTGAAGGCTTCTTTTCAGCTGATTCTTTAACTGGCGGAATCTGCGGCAACGGAATAGGCGGCGGAACATTTAACGTTCTTGAAATGATAACGCTTTCCACAAAAACTACATTCGAAATAGACTGGATGAGCATGGGCGGCGGAGGCTTCTTCTCCTTGTACTCGTCATAAATTTTCCCTATTTCATCTTTAGTGCCTGTTACGTAGGCCCTCCCTTTAAGGCTTATTTGGGCTACTGAAGGGTTATAGTTAACTGTCAAAACGAAGGGAACTTCAAGCATTTCATCCGACTTCTTCTCTATCTCCACAAGATTGAGATTGGTGTTTATCTGGATTGGTGGAATAGGTTTGCGGATATCCCAGAAACGCTCTCCAGAAACTTGGGTTATTAACACGTTAACTCTAATCATTTAAACCATCACAGTTTAGAAGTGCAAACTGTGATTTAAGCGTGTTTATACCGCGTGAACCCGCAGTGCCCGCAGGTGTATCTATCACCATGGTCCGCCATGAAATATCCTGGACCGCAGCGTTCACACGTGGGACGCAATCTGACAATTTTATCCTTCTCAATCTTGTAGAGAGTGTAAACGCCCTTCTCTTTCTTCTTTTTCTCAGCTTTTTCCTTTTTTGGAGCAGCCGTTTCCCCTTTTTCTGACATTTTATTCTTTCCCTTCCTCTTTAGGTTTTTCTGGCGGAATGTTCCTATCCACAATATATTTGGGTTCAATAAGCCTTGCCTGCTCAATGGAATCGTAGACGTTAGCTACCCCAATGGCTGTGTGGGTTCCAGTTTTAGTCTCCAACTTCTTGATAAAAACTAGGTTTGCATCTTTTCTCAGTAGCTTGGCAAGAGCATTCTTAACCTCAAGTCTCGGCGGAGTGCTACCCGTCTGGTTATGGTCTACTTGGAAGACTACTTCCTTGCGTTTTAACAATACGTTATCATTTTCCGCCAGTATTCTGATCTCCATTAAGTTTCCCTGTAGCGTTTGACTTGATACTATATTCCCTTTATTTAGTCTTTCGCAACGGGAAGCATTTCTTCCAAGATTTCGGAAACTTCAGCCTTTTTCTGCAGTGTAACTCTAACCACAACTAAGCCTTCATGGGGTTGCCCATAAATGACCAAAGCATTTTCCGGTGCGTGCTGAATGGCTGGCAGAGCCAAAAGGTCTTCCTCACCATCAACAACTATCTTCACCGTATGCGTCGTCTTGAAGGCTTCTTGTATTGCGTTTAAAGCTTCAAACGTTATAGTTCCAGGCGGGTTCTTAACGTGTTTCTCTTCGTCAGCATCAAGTTTGGCTGGCTCTACATTTGACCGCATAACTCTGTTGTCAACGATTAGAAGCTTTGGGCGAAAGTTTTCCTTAACAAGATTTCTTGAGACAACATCTCCAACAGAAACTATGCATGGAGGTTTTTCCCTTTCCACCAAAAGCTTCAATTTCCCCATAGTCTCCTCGTAGGAGCCGCGAATTAACTCGCCCAGAGGCTTTTTGAGTTTCCTGCGAAGTCTTGTGGGCAAGGAGTATGCTACGCTCAACTTATCTGACCTTTAACGCGTAGCGTCCCTTCTCCTTAATATTCATTGCTTTGGCTATGGCTGAACCTTCCGGATCAAATATAATTACGAGTCCGCTGAAGTCTTCGCTGAGGCTTGAAGTTTTACATTTTGGGCAAACGTTCCCAGTTGTTATCACATGACATGTCGTGCAGGCTTTTTCGCTCATTTTTCATCAACCTTCTTCTCTTCTTTTTCCTTCTTTTTTGTAGCAGCTGGTTCCTTTAGCTTCTTTAAATCCTCCTCTATCCACTCAAGCTTGCCCAAAAATGGCTGTCTAGCCGTAACACCTATCTTAGCTGAGCCTCCAGCCCTTGCCAGAGAAACAGCCGTTATCCGAACACGAACATGGTCTCCCGTTGTAAGTTTTCTATTCGTCTCCTTTCCAATAAGCACGCCTTGCTTCTCGTCGTAAGATATGAAGTCGTCCATCAACTGTGAAACATGAAGCAATGCGTCGACAGGTCCTATACGCACAAACGCTCCGAAATCGGCTATTTCAACAACCTCTCCCTCAATCACTTCTTGAAGGACTGGATAAAAGGTTAAAAGTGAAAATGTCACCTTGTGGTAAGCTGCTCCGTCACCCGGTATTATTTTGCCGATGGGGCTAACTTTCACATTTATTGCCGCAATAACATATCCCAGATTTTCATCAACAACACCCTCATATTTTGCCTTAACCTGCTGGTAGCCAACAGCGTCTAAGGGTTTTCCGAAAGTGTTTGGAGGTATACGAATCGTATCTTCCATCTCTATTAGTTTGAACAAGATTCACGATCTCCCGTCAATTTCTAACCGCGACTTTTGTCTCACATAAATAACTGGCACATTTATATCTCTTAACCTCTTCCGAAGCTTCCTATCATTGGTGAAAACTGGGCATTTCCATTCACCAGCCACCTTCACGATGGCTTCATCTGGAGAATCGCTTAACTCTTCATCTAGATCAATAATCGTGCATTTCTCAGCTAACTTCAAGGCGTAAGATGCTGCCTTCCGAATTTTGGGAGTCCCTTCCTCCGCCAACTTTTTCAATTCCCTTTTGACTGGTGAAAGCAAAACAGGCTCAAAGTTTCTATTTAGAAGCGCCTTTAACGCTTCAAAAATGTCAATCCTAAACTGTAGAGGAACAAAAAGCGCGTTTGAATCAATTATAACCTTTATCTTTTCTCTTTTCGATGGCTCCGTCGTCGACGCTCACCTGATCATTCCATACCCTATAAGTCTCCACCGTCCTGCTATTTTTCTGCTTATGGCGACCCTCGACCCAGTCAAAGCGCAGACGGGTCTTGTAAGCTTAAGCGTTGTCATTTCGTTTTTCACTGAAACAACCTTGCCTACAGTTATTGCGGCGCCTACGTGAAGCAGTAAAGTTTCATCCTTAGTTATGTTCTCAACCCTAGCTAGTTCTTTTGTTCCTACAGCTCTCTCTAGAATATATGTTTCAAGATTCAGCTCTGTCAAGACTGGTGGAAGCTGTCCAACTTTTCCGACAATGTTCCCAGTTAAACCATCCGCCTTAGAAAGAGATGGGTCCAAAAGTGTACCAACTCCAACAAGTCCCCCGCAACGGGCTTCTTTAACTTGTTTTCCGCCCGCATGTAAGCTGACTATTTGAGTGGTAAGTGGCTTGTAAACGGTTTTTCCCTCTTCTTCGACACTTATCCCGGGGCGAAGTTCAATTTCATCATTCACAGCAAATTTTCCTTGTAGAATTGTGCCGCCGAGAACTCCCCCTTCCAACTGTTCAATGGGTGTGCCCGGCTTGTTGACATCGAAAGATCGGACAACGTACATTAATGGCTGTTTTGTCTCGTCCCTTTTCGGGGTTGGAATAAACTCTTCCATGGCTTGGATTAAGGTATCTATGTTTACGGAATGCTGAGCTGAAACCGGTATTATCGGCGCATTCTCGGCGATAGTGCCCCGCACAAAATTCTTGATTTCCTCGTAGCTTTTCCGCGCTCTTTCCTCGCTAACTATGTCAATCTTGTTCTGGGCTATTATGATGTTTTTTATTCCAATTATTTCAGCAGCAGCCAAATGTTCCCTTGTTTGCGGTTGAGGGCAAGGCTCATCGGCCGCTATTACAAGGATGGCTCCATCCATTATGGCAGCGCCCGAAAGCATCGTCGCCATTAAAGCTTCATGTCCTGGGGCATCTACAAAGCTAACTGCTCTCAAAAACGTTGTTTCTGAACCACAGTGGGGGCAAACAGGCATTCTTGAGTAGCATTTTGGCGGCTCACATTTTGGACACTTATACACCGGCATGTCGGCGTACCCAAGCTTTATTGTTATGCCCCGCTTTAGCTCTTCGCTGTGTCTGGCCGCCCAAATTCCAGTCAATGCTTGCACTAAGGTTGTCTTACCATGATCTACGTGTCCAATGGTGCCAATGTTTACTTCTGGTTGTTGCGGCAGTGCTACAGTTGTCCCTTCGCTCATTCTCTCATTTTCCTTTACAACTCAATTGTTATTGAAGGATGTCTCCGAGCCGATTAATAAACGTTAAGCGCACAACTCCAAAGGCTTAAAAGAATTTCCACAGAAAATTGCAATGGGCGTTTAAATGGGCTACGTATACCTTTACACAGGGACCGGAGGCGGAAAAACAACAAACGCCCTTGGACTAGCTTTACGTTCCGTTGGACACAAACGAAAAGTGGTGATAATCCAGTTTTTAAAATGGTGGAAAAACACTGGCGAATACAAGATACGAAAACTTCTAGCGCCGTACTACGAGATTTACCAGTTTGGCAGAAAAGGATGGCACGGTCTCAGTAATTTAGGCGAGGAGGACAAAGAACTTGCTAAAAAAGCTTTAAAATTCGCAGAAAAAATTGTTAAAGAAAAGAAACCTCATCTGCTGGTTTTAGATGAAATCAACCTAGCACTTCACTGCAAACTTTTAGATGTGGAGGAAGTCTTAAAATTCCTAGATGAAATCCCTAAAAAGACAGACGTCGTATTAACTGGCCGATTCGCCCCAAAAGAGCTTATTGACCGGGCAGATTTTGTGAACGAAATAATTGACGTTAAACATCCCGAGAAAATGGTTACAACAAAAGGCATACAGTACTAGCTAGCTTACTGGGCTTCAGCTTTTTCAGCCTTTTTAGCCTTTGGCTTCTCGATGATCTTCATATTTATCTGAACAATTTCATCAGTTATAACGTTTCCACGAACCATTTTTCTGCGACGTTCGCCTTCCTTTCTTGGATTGAATCCCACACCGCCGCTTAAAACAACGTTTCTACGCACTCCGCCGTGAACATCGGTTCTCATTGGAAAACCATCTTTGTCCGAGCCGCCAGTTATCTGCACCTTGTATCCAGCCAGCCCCAAAATTGCCCCGTCGATAACGTCGCCTATTTTCTTCCCGATTAATGGAACAGCGCGTGCGTCCTCTAATTCCACGGTCTTTGAAGTTCCATCTTCGGGGTCTGAAACTATAACCTTGAATTTAGCCATGCCGTAACTCTCCGATGGCAATATGAAAGTTTAACATCTAACTATTAAGGGTTATGAAAGCCTTTGCGGGGGCTTGAGTATTTTACTCCACATGGACTCTGTAGACATCAATGTCCTCCCGCATTTCCGGCGTTAGCTCAAGAAATTCTCGCACCGCCCGTTCAACGTCCCTTGACTGTGTGACATAACGTCCAACAACAATTATGTCTGCGCCTTTTTCAAGAGCTTCCTTTGCCGTTTCTGGAATTATGCCTCCAGCCACGGCTATGAGGAACTTCTTATCCTTGAAGGTTTGTCGAAGCTCTTGAATAAGCTCTAAACCTATCGTTCTGCCTGTTTCCTGATCTATTCCTCGATGGATTATAACGATGTCTGGGAGTTCTTTGAGTGCTTTCAGTTTCTTAATAGGGTCTTCAACGTTAAGCATGTCTACAGCGGCATAAATCCCAAGCCTCTTAGCCTCATAGATGAAGGCGTCAAGAGTTTCTATGGGCGCTAACCCAGCGGCTATCACACCATCTGCGGTCTCTTCGTAAGCTATGTCCACCTCAACCTTTCCAACGTCAAGGGTCTTTAGATCTGCAATGATAAATATGTCCTTGGCTACTTCTCGGAGGTCACTTATAACTTTAGTTCCATAACGCTTAATGAGCGGAGTGCCAGCCTCCAATATGATTCTGTCACTTCTTGGAATCTGCATTATAACCTTCTTTGTTCTTTCCAGGTCTGGAATATCCAAAGAGATTTGCAGGTACGGTGGTCTCCAGAGACGTGGCACCCTGTAGCCCAACATTGGATGTTTGGCTCTATCCTTGTCAAAGAACACTTTTTCAAGCGGGGGGTACTTTGCTAGGGCTCTTTTCAAAGCCAACTTCGTTGCGCTGTAATTATAGTGGTATATTTTCCTATAGTCGCTTGCTTTTGGATGGACAAAAACACTGCAAACCACAACCCAATCGTCAACTTTATCCTTCGGAATAATACCTTCCTCCACAGCGTCAGCAATGGCTTTGGCAACAGCCGCCTGCGCTGGACCAAAAACCTTGTTTGCATCCTCCATATTTCTCACGGTAACTTTTGGCACAAGCAACGTGTGGGGCTTAGGTGGAAGATTGGGCCTAATGACCGCCAAAAGCGGCGTATGCCCCATGGAAAGATGTGCTAAACCATTTGCAAAAGCTTCTCCAACAGGGCCATCCTTGTCGCCTATAAGCAAATCTATATGTGCAACTTCATTTCCTTCTCCGACAAGAGCTTCGCCAATAAGATACGTATATCCTTTGGAAGGCTGTCGAGCTTCCGACACTGGCGCTGCAAAAATGCCCTCAGTAACCTTCTCAAAATTGACATCAAACTCTTTAAGCCAAGAATAAAGAGTGTCCCTATGCACCCCTAAAACTTTGGCGGTGCCTGAAACCGTCGGCTTAGCAGGCTTACCCGACAAGATGCTGCGGGCTTCAACTTCCTTTTTAGCAGCTTCCGTCAACATTCTAAGAAATTCTTCCTTAGACTCCGGCTTTTTAATGTCTTTACCCGACATTTTCACACACTCAACGAGAGTCTTCTGTTCAGAGAGCTATTTAAATTTGTCGGATAAATCCCCATTTAGTGAAAGAGAACTCTAACTTTATCGACAATTTCCCGACAGAAAAATGCATCTTAAGAGCTAAGATCGGCTTTCTACTATTTTTGGATGTACAAGTTGTCGACAGTGTGGACAATGTACTAGTGCTTTGTCTCCGACAGCTTTCCATTTTTTCCTACAAAATGGGCATTCATACCACGTAGTTTTTCCGGGCACGGTAAACCATTGTCGGCTTAAGAGCCATAAAACGAATCCTAAAACGAGGGCAATGTCGCCGAAAATCACTAGGTATATGAGCTTGAATGTGATTAAGTTAAGTACGTTTATGTTCTCTTCCCAAAGAAGCGACAAAAAGGTCGAGAGTGGGTTTTGGCTTACCGAAAGCCTAGGGTAAGTTTTCCATAAAACCGACGCCAGCGCCACCATTCCAACTAGAATCAGAAATAGGCTGAAAGCGTAAATGGACCTCTGTTTTCTGAGAATTTTCTTCATTTACCTATCCTACCATGCCTATAATGTTTCGGTAATCCGCATTTCCAGCTCTGAATAGCGTCTTCGCACTTCACTTTTCAAGTTATCTATTTCTAGGCGTAGTCTGCTTTTTGACTCCGGAGCTAAATCCTTTGATTTCGCTATCTCTTCTTCTATCTTTACTATTTCACGTTCAGTGTCATGCTTCATCTCCTTAGTCTTTTTCAGCAAATCCACCTTCGCCTTCTCGAGCTTCTCAAACTCGCCCTTAATATCCTTAGCCTTCTTTTCCAGCTTCTGTTTCAACTTATCCAACTTTTCCCGGTAATCCCTTTCAGAAGGCCCTCCCATAACATGACACCGCAAATAACATCACCAGTCACAACCCTCTAATAAAACTTGTTAACTTAAAATAAACAATCATGGAGATAGTGCTCCGGCCGGGATTTGAACCCGGGTCCGCGGCTCGAGAGGCCGCTATACTTGACCGGACTATACTACCGGAGCATGGCTGTTTGCATCTTATTTTCAACAATGGCTTCTATTAATCTGTTTTGTGCGGTTTTTGATGCGGCCGCCGGGATTTGAACCCGGGTCGCCGGCTCGGGAGGCCGATGTCCTGCCAGGCTAGACTACGGCCGCGAGAGGCAAAAGGAAGATAACAAGCTTAAACTTTTAATCATTACTCCCTTAAACTGTTGTTGTGAGAGGCGTAGCTAATGGGAATTGTTAAATCTGGTGTCTACTTTTGGCAGGGAAATGAGGCGTGTGCTGAAGCGGCTATCGTGGTGGGTTGCCGGTTTTTTGCCGGCTACCCTATAACACCAGCTTCTGAAATCGCTGAGCATTTGGCATGGCGTCTCCCTCAAGTGGGCGGTATAGCCATTCAGATGGAGGATGAAATCGCCTCTATTGGGGCTGTTATAGGCGCAAGTTGGGCTGGCGCGAAGGCTATGACGGCGACTTCTGGACCCGGCTTTAGCTTAATGCAGGAAAGCATTGGGTATGCGTTTATGACTGAAACTCCATGTGTCATAGTTAATGTGCAGAGAGCTGGGCCAAGCACTGGGCAAGCTACGAAGTGTGCACAGGGCGATGTTATGCAGTCTCGTTGGGGGACGCATGGCGATTACTCGGCTATTGTGCTTTCGCCGAACTCGGTGCAAGAAATGTTCACTTTAACTATAAGAGCCTTTAATCTTGCCGAAAAGTACCGTACACCAGTTGTGCTTCTGTCTGACGAGGTTGTCGCTCATATGCGTGAAAAAGTTGTAGTGCCTCCCATAGAAACCCTAGAGATGGTTAACAGAAAAAAGCCGAAACCCGGAGATAAAGCCTTTTTTGGTCTTGAAGAGGTCCCACCAATGCCTGCCGTCGGCGAGGGATTTAATGTTGCCGTTACGGGATCAACTCACGATGAATATGGAATAAGGTTTACGGCGGATCCGCTTGTACACAGGCGGCTTGTGGAAAGGCTTAACGGGAAAATCCAAAACCATGCCGACGAAATTGTAGATGTTGAATGCTGCAACATTGAAGGATGCGATGTGGGAATAGTGGCGTTTGGATGCACATCGCGCGCTGTATACGATGTGGTTGAAGAAGCCAAAGCAAATGGCATAACCGTGGGATACGTGAGGCTCAAGACGTTATGGCCTTTCCCAGACGAAATTGTTAGAAAGCTTGCGGAGGCAGCCGGTAAAATAATTGTTCCGGAAATGAATCTTCGGCAAGTCTACTATGAAGTGAAAAGAGCTGCCGGAGACGTGGCAAAAGTTGTTCCTTTTAACAAGATTGGAGGAGGAGAGCTCATCACTCCGGAAGAGCTTCTTAAAAAGATTCTTGAGGTGGTTAGAGGTCGTGACTGAAGCCTTTTCTATCAAAAAGTATCTTAGAGACTTGAAGTTGCCCTTCTGTCCAGGCTGCGGTGCCTTCACGGTGATGAACGCCTTTCTGAGGGCGGTTCACGAGCTTGGTTATGAAGATTTAAGCAGTTTTGTCTTTTGCAGCGGGATTGGCTGTTCCTCATGGATTCCCTCGCCATATTTCTTGGCAGATTCTATCCACACTCTTCACGGGAGAAGCATCCCTGTGGCAACTGGCGTGAAACTGATGCGCCCAGATCTTAACGTGGTTGTTTTCGGCGGTGACGGCGACATAGCTGGCATAGGATTAAGCCACTTTGTGCATGCGGCAAGACGCAACCTCGATATTCTTGTAATAATGGTTAACAACATGGTTTACGGGATGACAGGTGGACAAGTGGCGCCGACAACCCCTTTAAAGGCGAAGACGACTACAACCCCCTATGGCTGTTTTGAGTACCCTTTGGATGCTGTCAAGCTGGCGGTTGTCGCTGGAGCAAACTATGCGGCACGTTGGACAACAGCCCATTCAAATGAGCTTAAAGAGGCTATCAAAAAGGCTTTGCGGCTCAAAGGTTTTCGCTTTGTGGAAGTTGTAAGCCAGTGCCCCACAGCTTTTGGGAGGCGTATTGGCTTCAAAAGCGCTGCGGAGATGATTAAATGGTTTAGGGAAAATTCGACAACCCTAGAGCAAGCTAAAAAGTTTAGCGAGGAAGATTTAACCACGAAAATTATCATCGGTGAGTTTATCGAGAGGCATAGGCCGACTTTAACAGAAAACATTTACGCCGCAATAAAGGAGGCGCAGAAAATTGGGCAGAACTGAAATAAGGATATGTGGGCTGGGCGGGCAAGGCGTAGTATTAGCTGGACAAATTCTTGGCAGGGCGGCGGTTTACGACGGCTGGAACGTTGTGCAAACCCAAAGTTATGGGGCTGAAGCCAGAGGCACTACAGCCAAAAGTGAGGTAATAATCTCCGAAAGCCCAATAGGTTTCCCGATGATAAGAAAATGCGACATACTGGTTGTCATGAGCCAGGAAGCCCTAGACGTGAACGTCAAAGACCTAAAAAGGGGTGGACTCCTCCTGATTGATGAAGGAATTGTTAAGGATGTACCCAAAGTAAATGCGAAAGTTTACGTTGTACCCGCAACCAAAACTGCAGAAGAAACCCTTGGAGAACGGTTGTATGCAAACATGGTTTTTTTGGGCGTCTTAAATAAGCTGGCTAATCTAGTCCGAGACGAATCAATGGAAAAAGCGATAGCAGACACCGTGCCAAAAAACGCTGTTGCTTCTAACTTGCTAGCCTACAGAAAGGGAAGAATGCTTGAAACTTTCACCTTATTACATGAATTCTTTGGATCTCGGTCATATGTAGGAAACGAACACCTTTCTCCGTTATGATGTAGGTCTCTTTTTCGGTTACAGCCAAATAGCCATAGTTGACTAGGTAATTGAGGTACTTCTTTGTTTGGGTATAATTTAATCTGGCGAGTTCCATGATCTGAGTCTTTTTTGCCTCCCTTTTTGTTTTAACAGCCCTTAAAATTTCGCTCATTATTGTTGTGCGGTCTCTGTATTTAAACATCGACATTCTTAGGGGCGATGTTTGCAGAAAATTTGCGCAGAACATGAGCCTTCCCCAAGTAGTTTACTGCGGTTAAGCCCATATTTGCTTTTCTGTTTGAGAAATTGTTATCTTCTGAATTGTTATTGCTATAGCCTAGAGGAATTAATTTGAAGCGTCAGGTAACTTATGCCGCTGCTGGTGTTGATAGAAAGCTGAGGGCTAAGGCGAAGAGGGCTTTGCGTCTTCTAAGGAGCACTTACCGCTTAAGCCGTTATGGGGAAATCGTTCAGCTTCCATTTGGTAACGTTTTTCCATTTCGCGGTGATTGCTATTTGGATCTTGTTATTGAGGGTGTTGGCACAAAGGTTCTTGTTGCCCAGCTGGCTGGCAAATATGACACTATTGGCGTTGATGGTGTGGCGGTGGCTGTTAACGATGTTATTCGCTCTGGTGCGCGACCATTAGCCGTTGCGGACAATATTCATGCTCAAGTTTCTGATCCAGAGCTTGTTAAGGACTGGATGAAGGGAATTGCTAGAGGAGCCGCTGAAGCTGGGTGTGTGGTGCCAAGTGGCGAGATAGGCGATGTGGCGGAGTTGATTAAGGGTTTAGTGGAGGGGAAGGGCTTTGACATGGTTTTCGCGGCGATAGGCGAAGTTTCAAAAGACAAAATTATCACTGGCAAAGATTTGAAGCCCGGCGACGTGATTATTGGTTTGCGGAGTTCTGGTATCCACAGCAACGGCGTGACACTGGCTAGAAAAGTTCTGTTTAAGCAGTGGGGAGGCATGTATGAACCCTTTGATGCTCCAGAGCCCTTAGATCGTGAACTTGTCTACGAAGTTTTGGAACCAACAAGAATTTATGTTAAACCGGTTCTGAACGTTGCTGAACACGTGAAAGTTAAGGCGGCAGTGCACATAACTGGGGACGCGTATTTAAAGTTTAAGCGCTTAACCTTATTTTCAAAGGGCATAGGCTTCGAGTTTAACAATTTCAAGCCTCAACCAATCTTTGACCTTATTCAGAAAACAGCTTCTGAGCTTGGCGGCGAATTGTCTGACGAGGAAATGTTCAAAACCTTTAACATGGGGTGGGGCTTCGCAATAATAGTTGATAAGACGGATGCCGACAAGGCTCTCGATGTTTTGGGAAAAGCGGGGGTGCATGCAGAGGAAATAGGTTGTGTAACAAAAACGAGGGGCATCCGAATTCTGTACAAGGGCAAACGGATCATTTTAAGATAGCGTGATTTTGCATTGCTTGTTGTGAAAGTGTTTAAATCTTTTTGGGTCGGAGATTAGCCTATGAAGTTTCGGTTGAAAGTTGAAGTTGGCTTAAAGCCGGGGCACAGCGACCCAGAAGGCGAAACTACAGCCCGCTTGTTAAGAGAGCTTGGCTATAGGGTTGAGCGGGTTAATGTTAGCAAAGTGTACACGGTTTTTCTTGAGGCGAATTCTAGGGATGAAGCACTTGCGAAGGCTAATGAGATGTGTAGGCGGCTTTTGGCTAATCCTACAAAGGATAATTATACGATTATTGTTGAGGAGGAGAAATGATCTCAAGTCTCTACATTCGCAGGGATACACCTTTCCTGCTTTACGAAATAAATCTCTTGGAAGCTTCGGATCAACAACTTCTCGACGTTAGTCAGGAGCTTGGTTTAGGCTTAAACCTTCAGGAAATGAAAGCTTTGCAGCAGTATTTTAGGCGGAAGGGCAGAAACCCCACGGACGTGGAGCTTCAAACCTTTGGGCAAACATGGTCTGAACACTGTTTTCATAAAACTTTCAAGGGCGTAATAAAGTTCAACAGTAAAGAAATTGACAGCCTTTTCAAAACCTACATTATGAAAGCGACGAGGGAAATAAATGCCAAATGGTGTTTCTCAGTTTTCGAGGACAATGCTGGCATAATACGCTTCAACAAAGATTGGGGAATAGCCGTTAAAGTTGAAACCCACAACCACCCATCTGCCATAGAACCCTTCGGCGGGGCAGCCACAGGTGTGGGCGGCGTAATCCGCGACATTTTAGGAGTCTGGGCTGACCCCATTGCTTGCACGGATGTTTTGGGTTTCGGTCCGCTAGATTATCCGTATGAGAGGCTTCCGGCGGGTGTGAAGCACCCGAAATATATTTTCATGGGTGTTGTGGCTGGCATTGGGCATTATGGCAATAATATGGGTATCCCAACGGTGAACGGTGCCATATACTTTGACGAAAGCTATGTTGGGAACGTTGTTGTTTATTGTGGCTGTGTTGGGCTTTTGCCGCTGAAAAAGTTTAAGCGAAACGCTAAGCCCGGCGACACGATCGTTTTGGCTGGTGGAAAAACTGGGAGGGATGGAATTCACGGCGTCACTTTCGCATCTGCTGAACTCACGGAAAAGTCAGAGGAAGTCTCAAGACCAGCGGTGCAGATTGCCAACCCCATCGAAGAAGAGAAGCTCAAAAGGGCTATAATTACCATTCGAGACTTGGAGCTTGCCTCAGCCATAACAGATTTGGGTGGGGGAGGACTTTCATCTGCGGTTGGGGAAACAGCCAAGAGATTTAACTGCGGCGCCGTTGTTTATCTTGAAAAGGTTCCATTGAAATATCCTGGGCTAGCTCCTTGGGAAATTTACATTTCCGAGTCTCAAGAACGAATGCTTTTGGCTGTTCCGCCTGAGAACCTCAGCCGAGTACTAGAGATTTTCCAAAGCGAGGATGTTGAAGCCACAGCTATAGGCAAATACACGGACGACGGGGTTCTGCGAATCTTCTATATGGGTGAAAAAGTTGCGGAAATAGATATCCCCTTCCTTTTTGAGCCTCCAAGGGTGATGCGTGCCGCCGAGTATGTTCCGCCACAACTAGAGGAGCCGGAATTTCCAGAACCGGAAAACTTAACAGATGCTTTATTGCAGCTGCTGGGTTCGCCGAATATTGCCAGCCGAGAAAACGTTGTGCGTACCTATGACCATGAGGTTAAGGGCAACACTGTCCTTAAGCCACTGCACGGTGAAGTTGGTGGACCAAACGACGCCGCTGTCCTTAAGCCTCTAAAAGATTCTTGGCGTGGTTTGGCAATCTCTTGCGGCATGAATCCTCGTTATGGGCGTATAGACCCTTACTGGATGGCCGCCTCGGCCATAGACGAAGCTATAAGAAACAATGTGGCTGTGGGCGGCAGGAGAATCGCCTTACTCGACAATTTCACATGGGGTAACCCTGAAAAGCCCGATAGGCTTGGTAGCCTTGTAAGAGCTTGTGAAGCATGTTATCGCTTCGCCAAAGCCTTTAAGACGCCTTTCATATCTGGAAAGGACAGTCTCTATAACGAGTCACCTGCTGGTCCGGTAACACCAACTCTGTTGATAACCGCTGTAGGCGTTGTCCCAGACGTCCGCATAACAGTTTCGTTAGACGTTAAAGCACCGGGCGACAGCATATACCTTGTAGGAAAAACCTACCATGAACTCGGCGGGTCGGAATATTATGGGCTTATGGGCTTTTTAGGGAAAACGGTGCCAAAGGTTCGTCCAACCCAAGCCAGAAAAACTTTCAAAGCCATAATAAGGGCTATCGACTTGGGGTTGGTGAACGCTTGCCACGACTTGTCTGAGGGCGGTTTAGCGGTGACTGCTGCTGAAATGGCTTTCTCTGGCGGTTATGGTTTAGAGCTTGACCTGCGGCTTGTCCCAGCTAAAGGAGTTTGGAGAAACGATTTTCTCTTGTTTTCAGAGTCCAACAGCCGTTTCCTCGTGGAGGTTCCAAGCGGATGCGAAAAGGACTTTGAAGCAGTAATGGGCGACGTTGTTCATGCACGAATAGGCAAGGTCACTAAAGATGCGAGACTTTGCATTTATGGGTTGGACGGCGATGTCGTTGTAGATGCTGCTGTTAACGAGCTGCTAAAGGCTTGGAAAAGTTTTCTCGGCGAGTGGTGATGGCGTATGAAACGTGAGGAGATACGGGTTTGCATTTTGCGGGTCGGCGGCACCAACTGTGACGCTGAAACCCAAACAGCCTTTGAGGCTTTGGGCGTTCAAGCTGAAATACTACACGCCAATGAGGTTGTGAAAAGGAGAAACCTTATGGAATATGACGCCCTGGTCTTTCCGGGAGGATTCTCTTTTGGCGATTATGTTAGGGCTGGAGCCATATGGGCGAAGTGGCTTGTCGCCAAGCTTGGCAAGGAGCTGAAAGCCTTCGTTGATGAGGGGCGTCCAATCCTCGGAATCTGCAATGGCTTCCAAGTGCTTGTGGAGGCTGGTCTTCTCCCGGCTTTCGAGGGAATTTCAACATACCCTGAGGCGGCGTTGGCTACGAACCACCCGCCGGGCTACAATTGCCGCTGGGTTTACCTAAAACATGAAAATCATGGGAAATGTGCGTTCACGTTCAAGATTCCGAGGGGAAAAGTTTTGCGTATGCCAGTAGCCCATGCCGAGGGGCGTTTTCTGTTTCCCAAAGAGAAAGAGAAACAATTTTTAAGGAGGCTTTACGAGAACGATCAACTTGTCTTCCGTTACTGCGACAAAAATGGAAATTATGCTAACGGCGTTTACCCCATAAACCCGAACGGTTCATTCCACGACATTGCTGGAATCTGTAACCCCGAAGGAACAGTTTTCGGCTTGATGCCTCATCCAGAAAGAGCATTTTACTGGTGGCAGCAGCCCGACTGGACAAGACAGACGCTTATGCCATTTTACGGCGATGGAAATCTCATTTTCGAAAGCATGATTGAATATTTAGAGAAGAAGTTTTAATTCTTCGAGGCGCGGTAACCCTGCTCGGGCGCCCATTTTCGTTATGCACCTTGAAGCCACAAAGTTGCCCAGTCTCCCGCAATCTTTCAAGCTTTTATTGTTGATTAAACCGTAGAGGAAGCCTGCACAGAAGGCGTCGCCAGCGCCGGTGGTGTCCACAACCTTCACCTTAAAGGCTTCAATGTGGTGGTTTTCTCTTCCGTTTGTGACATAGCATCCGCGGCTGCCAAGCTTGACGGCGACAATTTTCACCCCCGCGTCAAGTAGCGTTTTGGCTCCAGCCACGTAATCTTCTTCTCCAGTCATTATTGCCAGCTCTTTTGCGTTTGGCATCAGCACAAAACACCTGCTGATTATGGGCTTCAGTTTCTGGAGGCCTTTCCTAGCGTATAATTCACCGGGGTCCAAGCTAACTTTCACTCGTTCTGGAAGGCTTTCCACAAGTTTTTTCTGGCTTTCAAAGGATTCCTCTCCAACGAAAGATGTTAAGTGTAGGAACTTGGTTTTGGAGACGTAATCCAAGTCTATTTCTTCAAATCTTATCGTGTCGTTTACGCCTGGGTTCACGTAAAGAGCGCGTTCGCCCTTTTGGTCTACGAAACCCATGACAACGCCGCTTCGCCCAGTTTTAGCCTTTATAATGCCTTTCGTGTTTACGCCTTCCATGCGGAAGTCTTTTAGCAGCATTTTGCCTTCGCGGTCGTTGGCAACTTTTCCAATAAAGCCGACTTTACAGCCGAGTTTCGCCAGCCCCACAATGGTGTTAGCTGCTGAACCGCCGCAGGATTCTTCACAGCTTATTATGAAGCCTTCTTCTTCTGGGCCGGCTATCTTGTTTACTTTGTATAGTTTGTCCACGTTTAGGGCGCCGAAGCCAATCACGTCGAAAAGTTTTTTCATGGGAACAACTCGCGCAGGTAAATTTTGTATTCGCCAAGTTTTCCGCCATAATTTCCCGCTGAAATTTTCACGACGCCTTTAACGGTTAAGGCTGCCTCTATGCCCGCTCTCATGGCTTTTTTGACAGCCTCTAGGGAAACGCCGTTAATCACGATTTCGGGAATGTACCCGACGCCTTCCGGGACTTTGGATTCTTTGCCTAAGCGTTGTTTCAGCGAGGGACAGTATGGGTGGTTTGTGGTTGGGCCTATCCATGGGAAGCGGGTTTCAGGCTTCGAACCGGCGGAGCAAACTTCGAAGGGTGTAACAACGCCTTCAACCTTGTGGATGGCTTCAAGCGCTTTTGCTCCGGCTTCTTTAACGGCTTCTTTTGTTTGGCACATTACCCAGAAGTTGGCGCCCATGACGCCTCGGGCGTAGCCCAAAAACCTTTCTATCACGAAGTCTGGAACCATTATTGGCACAACAATAACTTCACGACCATAGCGTTTTTCCATCCACTCGTAGCCGTCACCGCAGTGGCCAACCCGCTCCATCATGTCAATTTTGCCCAACGGATTCGGCAAGGCGTCAAAAACAGCTGTGAAGGGTTTGACGAGAATATCCTGCCTTATTCTGTATGAGAGTTCGATTTCAAACTTTTTAAGAGATTCCGAGAACGGTTTTTTGGGGTCTATTCCTCCCCAGAACTGGAGCACTGCGCCTCTGCGTCCGTCTGGTGTTTCCTTTTCGCTTAGCCACCTTTCTATTCCACCTTCGATTCTTCCGATGACTATAGAGGGTGTGGCAGTTGCATGCAAAGCTGCCCTCCGCAGTGTTTCTTCGTCGTCTGCTGTCACTATCACTCGGCAGTAGACACCTTCAAAAGCCTCGGCGTAAGTGTCCTCTATACGGTTTTCTTTAACCAAGCAGTCCCCTCAGCCTTTTTCGTTTAGAGTTATTCTACTTTGTTGATTTCAGCTATTAAATCTTCAACCCTAATATACGCTATGGACAACTGGCATGTTTCTTGCTCAATTGGAGTTTGGTAAATGTGGTAAAACGTGTTGTTTACGATGATGCTGGTTGAACCGGCGGGTAGTCGGCTGTAGTTTCCATCTTGGAAAAAGTTCCTTTCAACAATATTCCAGTACTTAAGATCCGTTGACGAGTATAAGTTGTAGCCCGTTCCGTTGAATATTCCAAGCATCATGTACCATTTTGAGTCTAAGCAAAACAATGTTGGATTTTCAAGGGTGCCCGTTACGGCAATTTTCGTGTAATTCCACCGTGTTCCAAGGGTTTTGGCTGTTGCCAAATGCACCTCGTACTTTGCGGCTGATATCAGCATGTAATAGAGGTCTCCAATTTTCACCACGTATGGATCCCAGCCAAAATGTGGAGCCAAAGGTTCAGGCATGTTCTCTATAGTTAAGTATCCATGGTCAGTGAATGTTGATGGGTTTTTGATGTCTGTTCCGATGGCTAGTCCAAGCCTTGCGAGGTCTATGTCTACTTTAACGGTGTTTTTCCAGTCGCTGTAATAAAGGTAGAATTTTCCATCATCCGGGTTGTATATGCAGTAGGGTGCTATCTTTCCGTCCATTTGAGTAGGTGTAAAACCGACAAATTCGTAGGAAAACAAATCCTTGGTTTTTAGAACGCCGGTGAGCATCGCCCCGTCTTTTTTGAAGTATGATGACACAATGTAGTAGAACCCTTCATCGTCTTTGAAAACCGTGTGGTTGGGATACCGCACAAACTCCGGGTCTTTTATGCTTTCGACGTCTCCATCTGGCGAGATTATCACGCCGCAATAAACCCATTTTGGAGTTTCCTTTTCCAACAGATTCGAAGTTTCTTGTTTCCTAGATAGAATGTATGCCATAATTGCAACTGCCAAGACAGCGACTATTAGAGTTATGAAAATCGCTGTTTTATTATGCGAAGCCATTCATCCAAGTCTTCCTACGGCTTCGCCTCTCACGCTTTTCCTAAATTTGACGCTTTCTTTTATCAGCCTTTCCATGTTGTCTTTCTTCACAATTTCGACAGTTGGCAGCCTGCCACCGCACTCCTCAAAAAACATGTCTTTTAGTTTTTGGTTAATGTCCAACTCCTTAAGTGTGCTGTGGTTCCAAGCCTCAACAAGTTCTAGCGCTTTGCACTTGCCATGTTTGCAGAAAGCCTCTGTTAACACTGCGGTAACCAAGGCACTTTCAGCCATTACGGCGATTTCTGCCTCTCTAACGGCGTATTCGTTGCCGTTGAAGGATATGGTCAATCCATTTTCTCGGCGAACGGCTTTGAAAGCTTCCACGTCAGTTATGCTGTCGCCAATGTAAATAACGTCTGAAAGGTTAACGCCCAACTGTTCGGCTATGAGTTTTACTGCTTCCGCCTTTTCACGTCCACCGACGGGGTTAACCTCGCCGAATATTTTTCCAATTTCCATCTTTGCTATTTCGTCCCAGAAAATTTCGTTTAAGCGTTGAATAACCTGCCTGTGGCCCTCTTGAAAGTCTTCAAGGCTTTTTGCGCCTTGTGGAATTTCAATTATCGGCATTTTAGCTATCTCGGCTGCCAACTCCTTAAGCCTATTCTTTTCTTTCTCCGCCAATTTGTACTTGTCAATTTCAACCTTTGTGCAGTGAGTGTTTTCGAAAGGAAAATCTATGGCACGGCATAACGCCCTAATATAATGCTCATAACTCGTGCTCACTATGTGGGCATCTGCATTTTCCCTAATGAAATTGAATGTTTCCCTAACTTTTGGAATCAAAATAAGGGTTTTAGCTGAAAAAATCCGCATTTTCCTATCCGTGACGCCGTAAGCCTTAAGGAATGGCAGTATCAGCTTTAAAGTGTCTCCCGCCTTGTATCCGGGTTTTTTGAGCACCTCTGCAAGCACGTCGTCGTATCGGCTAATCACCGTGAAAACATGGGCGCCGTTTGGCACATAGCGGGCTGTCAACTCAAAAGCATTATCGTTTTTCGATATTGGTCCTTCACAGTCTGAAATGTAGGCTTTTTTCATTTTCGTTTTCGTAACTCCTCCATGTGGCGTATGCTCTTTTCTATGTGCTGTTTCGAAGCTATGTCTGTTCTATGCCAGAGAGCGCCGCCTTTTATGGCATTTATCCCCTCCAAAGAAATGTTTCTGGCAGCTTCTATATGGTTGTCTATGCCGACAACACATACAGCTCGCGACTTTAAAGCGTAAACCTCGTTTCCACGAAGCTCCATGGACGCTGGATAAATGCGAATTCTATCGCCATATTTTTTGCTTAGATCATACGCCTTCGTCAAATCCACTGGTGCGCCAACTTCCGCCCTATTGACGCGTTCGGGAAAAGCCTCTTCAAACCCACCGTAGCTTGGCGGCACCTTGTAAGTTACAACGGTGGCTTTCCTTTCAACTTCTATGCGGGTTAGATTTCCCTCAAGGATTTTGAAGCAAACATCAATAAAATCGTCTTTCAAAATTGGCAAAATGTTTATTATTTCAGGGTCTCCGGGTCGACTGTTGTTTTCGAGGATTTTTGGCTGTTTACCAGTATGCATAAAAGCCACATAAAACGGCATGCCCCGCAGTGCCTGGTTGTCGCCAGTTTTCCATTTCTCAAAAATTCTATTAACAATAGCAATTTCCTTTTCCCGGTCCGCCGGTGTCATAAAGGGCAAAGTGTCGCCCACATCCTTATATGAGCCCATTCCGCCAGTGTTCGGTCCCTTATCGCCATCAAAGGCGCGCTTATAATCGCGGGTTTCTGGCAGTGGCACTAAATGTTTGCCATCACAGAAGGCTTGGAAGCTGGATTCTTCGCCCTCTACTTTCTCTTCAACTATGACTGCGCCATGCTTCAAGTTTTCCCAGAAATGCTCAAAAAGCTGCTCGCGAGTTGTGAAGTGGTCTCCCCACACACCTACGCCCTTGCCGGCGGCGGGTTTGTCCGGCTTAACAACCGCCAAGTTATTTAGTTCGTCAAGCCACTTGTAAAGAGCTTTTTTAGCATCTTCCATAGTTTTATAGTCCTCCGGCTTGAAAATCTTGAACCGCGGGTTCACCTCTGGAACCGTTTCTTGGAAAAGCAGGCGCTGCTGAACTTTGCTTGCTTCTATGGCATATTCCTTTGTTGGGCAAATCATAGGAATACCGGTGCTTTTTTCCACGAGGTCACGGATTCCTTCAATGATGGGTTTTTCCGGTCCAACAATGCCGAAATCTATTTTGTCCTTGTGGGCTTCGGCGAACTTGCATATGTCTTCCACGTTCAAGTCTGAAATGACAACATGTTGAGTTGCTTTTCTAACATTGAACGGGTTTCGCTGTTTATCCGCCACGTAAACCTCCACTTGATAGTTGGTGCTTCTGGTGAAGGCGTCCACCATGGCGGTTTCCCGTGCTCCATAGGAAACAACGAGCACACCGACCTTCTCAACCAAGGGCTTCACCCTTAAACGCTAAATTGCCAGAAGCCACTAATCTATTTTTCAGAACTAAATCTCGCCGAAGAGCTCTGGAATCTCATAAAGCCTTCCGGGTTCCTCGCTTCCCTCCAGAAACCGTTTCTTCATTATGTCGGCGATTTTCTGGGCAAGCGGTGTCGGATATTCACCCGTTAAACATCCAAGGCAAAGCTCATTCTTTCTAAAGCCCGTAGCCCTCACAAAGCCGTCAATAGACTGGTAGCAAACGGCATCCGCCCCTATTATTTTGGCTATCTCCTCAGGTGTGTGTCTAGCGCCTATTAGTTGGCTATAGGTTGCCATGTCTATTCCATAAAAGCATGGTCCAATTATACGTGGAAACGTCACGAACATGTAAACCTTTTTGGCACCCATCCTGCGAAGCTTTTCAATTGTAACCCTTGTTGTGTCTCCTCGCACGATGCTGTCATCCACCACAATAACCCTTTTACCCTTAACCTTGGAGGCCAAAATGTTGATTTTCTTGTCTATGGTAGTGTAACGCTCCTTTTCGAGAAGGATGAAGGCGCGCTCTGTCACGTACCTATGCCTTCTGGTGGCTCTTTCCCATCGCAAACCAGATTCCTCATGCACTCCAAAAGCCGCATCGTCCCCGGTTTCAGGCATAGAAATCACAATGTCAGCATCCTTCACAATTTCAGGGTTTTCCCTAACAAGGTTTCTGCCAAACTCCTCGCGAATTTCATACACATACCTATTGTCAAAGAAGGAGTCGGGTCTAGCAAAATAGGCGAACTCAAAAGCGCAAAAAGCCTTTCGAGCCCTCGTCAACGATTTTCTCTCAAACCCCTTCTCTGAAACGGTCACAAGTTCACCTGGCTCCAGTTCAAAGTCCCTCTGAAACCCGTTTATATCCAAGCCCACGGTTTCAGACGAAAAAGCGTATACATCCCCATCTGGGCTGTGACCAGCGCATAGGGGCCTTATCCCATGGGGGTCTTTGAAGGCGAAAAATGTTCCGTCTTTTGTTATTCCCGCTACGGAAAAGGCTCCATCGATTTCCTCCATGCACTTTTTGACGGCTTCCTCTAGGTCGCCTTGCCTAGTCAACTCGATTAACAGTTTATGACATATGAGGTTAGCGTCACATTCATAGGTGAAATCTGGAAAGTGCTTGCAGATTTCCTTTTTAAGCTGGAAAGTATTAACAACGTTCCCATTAAACGAAACAGCCACCTTAAAGCCATCCTTTGACGCCGTAACCGGCTGAGTTCCCGCTATAAGCGACTTTTCATCAGTTTTACCAGAAGTCGTGTACCTAACATTTCCAATTCCAATAGAGCCGGGCAAACGTCCAAACCACTCGTGAATGGCGCTTGCCCTGATTTTCGGGACAAGGTCCAAACTTTTGTGAACATAAAATTGGCCGTCCAAATAAGTGAGAAAACCATGCGACTGATGCCCTCTGTGATTCTGAGCCCTCAAACCCCAATAAATATATGGAAATACGGGCTGTTTCCTAAAGCTTACCGCGCCAAAGACACCGCACGCTATTTTGAGCTGTTCTCCCATGTTCGGGATAAGGAAAAACGGTTCTTTATCAACTTTTAGAACAAATTTAAGTAAATCGCAACAACGCTTCCGGTGCATGAAAAACTAGAGAGGGAGGGGGTAGGGAAAATAAACTGAAAAACGCAACCAAATTCTAGGGCGCATCAAATTATGGTGTAAGCCTAAACTTGTCCCGCGGGTACAATGTGACTTCTCTGATGTTTTTCTTGCCGGTCAACATCATCGTAAGCCTCTCCAACCCTATCGCCCAACCAGCGTGGGGCGGCATGCCATAATCGAAAGCCTGCAAATGGTACTTGAAAGACTCTGGGTTTAACCCCTTCTCCTCTAAACGTTTTATGAGAAGCTCTTTCGAGGATATTCTTGTCCCACCAGAGGCCAATTCAATCCAGCTCCACATGAGGTCAAAACCTTCGCAGAGTTCGGGGTTGTCGTCGCGTGGCTTTATATAGAAAGCTTTAGAGCGAGTGGGCCAATCAGTTATGAAATAAAAGTATGGGTGAATTTTGCCCAAGGTTCTGAAAGCGGGGGTGGGTATGTCTTCACCCCACGGAATTTCAATGCCTTCCTTTTTCAAGTCTTCTAGAACCATGTCATATGTCAACCGTTTGAATGGAGTTTCAGGCACCTTAAGCTCGTAATTTAGCAAGGTTAACTCCTTGCGGCATTTTTCGTTTACGACCTTACATATATGTTGCATGAGTTGTTCCAGCAACTGCATAACATCCTCTGCTGTGGCGAAAGCTTGCTCAATGTCTATGGAGACGAATTCGCTCAAATGCCTCCGCGTGTGGGACTCTTCTGCCCTAAAAAACGGGCCGATCTCGAAGACTTTCTCCAAGCTCATTACAAGCTGTTCCTTATAGAGCTGGGGGCTTTGGGCTAAGAAGGCTTTCCTTTCAAAATAGTCCACGGGAAAGAGTGCCGCACCCCCCTCTGTGGCTGAAGCAATTATTCGTGGAGTGTGAACCTCGATGAACCCCCTTTCAAAGAGGAAATCCCTTATGGCTTCGACAGCCGTGTGCTGAATCTTGAAGATTGCAATATTTTCTTCACGGCAAAGGTCAAGTGCACGGGCATCCAAGCGTACTTCCAGTTTTGCCGGCACTTTCCCAGTTATGTCGATGGGCAATTGCGGTGAAGCTGTGCCAAAAATCCTTATCTCCTTCGGTATAACTTCGACGCCTCTTGGAGTTATTTCTGTCTTCTTAACGATTCCCTTCACGCCGATGCTATACCTTTTCTGCAAGGCGTCAGCCTTCGATAAAACTTCGCTGCTAACTTTTTTCCGTTGGACAGTAATCTGCACTGTGCCTTCTCTATCCTGCAATATTATGAAGCGTATCCCACCCAAATCTCTAATTTCCTGAACCCAACCGAAAAGGATCACCTCTTGTCCATCCAGTTCTGGTTTCACGTCAACAGAGTAGTGGGTTCTCCGCCAATCTCCAATAGCATCCAACTTCATACTTGCGACAGCCCCGGCTTAATCGGTGAATTCCACACGTAACGTCATGTTTCGAACTTTACGGGCAATCTCCTTTAAAGCCTTTACATCAAAAGGGGGCTGTTTACCCCCCTTCCTCCTCAAAATTACCCTAGTCTCGGTTGTTCCGTCAGGAAGCCAAATGGTGTTTATGGTGACTATGCTTAAGGGGGCAAACAAGTCTTCCAAAAACTTGCGGTCATCAACACCATGTTCCAACACGCGAACGGATTTTCCAGTCTTCTCGCTCAAAGCTTTAATTATCTTTCCGCCGTATCCAAGTAAGCGTGGGACATCTCCTTTGCCAACAAGAACAGCTAAGGTTTTCCCCGCATCCACCGCCTTATAAAAAGTAACGTTCTGAAGGCTTGGATAACTTTCCTCTAAAGACAGAAGCAAGCGGGCAACTTTCAAATCTAACTCTGACACTTCACCAGACTTTATTTTCTCCGAACATTTTTGGCAGAGTATCCCACTTTTCAAACAGAAACTGCATAGTACCGTTTTCACCTAGGAAAGCGCCCTCCACAAATAAAGGAGGGGCGGCGGAGCATTGGAATTGAGAGATGTTCACTGTCTACTAAGACTTCAGCGTTCCAGCGTTATCTCAATAGTGCTGACGTTTGTGGGTGTGCCTCCCTCTTCTCTAGGTGGCACTGTTTCAGTTCCGATGCCCACTTTCTTTATCTTGACGTCTGGAAGGAATCGGCGCCTTACGACTTCAACGACGTCGACAGCTCGGCTTATGGCTCTCCCTCTGGCTTTAATGTTTACCTCTTTTGCTCCGCCGTGGAAGAGGGTTATGCAAGCCAGTACATAGTTCATTACTGGCTTTTTCCCGATCAACACTGAGTTGCTTTCAGACATTTTGTACCGCCTCACTCCTTGTTCTCACGTTTTCTATGGCTTCATAACCTTTTTTGCCGATAAATAAATACGTTGCGGTATAAGGTTCTAGAAGGATCCTCTTTCTGCGAAGTTGTTTAGAGGATCTCTCTTTCCAAATGCTTAAATAACCTGTACTATTGTAAAGGAATAAACCAAAGCAGAAGTGCTTAACCCTTGGAAGCTCTAACAAAACGCTCTATCCAACTGCTCAAGTTGCTATGCGAGAAAGGTAAGCTGACAAGCTCTTACACTGTGCAAATAAAACAAAGTGACCTTGCGAAAGAGTTGGGCATAAGCAGGCAAGCCCTAAATCTTCACCTGAAAAAATTGAGAAACTTAGACTATATCAGAACTGGAAGAGGCTTTATAGATGTTACGGAGAAGGGGCTAAACGCCCTTGGCTTTTCCTCAACACCAGCTTTCATATTCATTAAAGTTTCTCCAACTAAGAGAAGTGAAGTCTACGGTAAAATCAAAGAAATAAAAGTTCAAAAAGCTTTCAGGGTGGCTGGCGACATGGACGCTATTCTTGTCGTAGAAAGTGACAGGCTAAACGAAGTTTTAAGGTTCCTTTCCGAAATTGAGGGCGTAAAAGATACAAGGTCCTACATTGCAATAGAGCCCGTAAAGTGAAGGGGCGATGTTGTTATGAAGCTTTTAGAGTATGAAGCAAAAAGAATTCTCGCAAAATATGGAATTCCAATACCCAGAGGGGGCTTAGCTGCAAATATAGCTGAAGCCCGTGAAATAGCACAAACCTTAAAACCTCCGCTTGTTGTTAAGGCGCAAGTTCCAGTAGCCGGGAGAGGAAAAGCTGGTGGCATTCTGTTTGCAGAATCCGTTGACGACGTGGAAAAAGCCGTCAATAAACTTTTTAACATGCAAATAAGAGGCATTCCAGTTCGAAGCGTTTGGATTGAAGAGAAGGTTAACGCCAAAAGAGAGCTTTATTTTGGAATGACGGTTGACAGACTTAACAAAACTTATGTAATGATTGGGTCAACTGAGGGAGGAATGGAAATAGAAGAAGTGGCAGAAAAAGCCCCCCAAAAAATATTGAAGTTTCCAGTAGACCCGCTTTACGGCTTTCGACTATACCATGCTAGGCAGATGGCAAAACGTATGGGATACTCTGGCAACCAACTTTCAGCCATCGCAAACATCTTTTATAACCTGTACAGGGCGGGAGTTGACTACGATGCAGAACTGATCGAAATGAACCCACTGGCCGAGACTCCAGAAGGAAATTTTGTGGCTATGGACGCGAGAATAATAGTGGATGATAACGCGTTGTTCCGTCACCCGGAGTTTAAGGAAAGACCATTAGAGGGCGAGTTTTCACCCCAAGAAGTTGAGGCTGCTAAAAACGATTTGGCCTACGTAAAACTCGACGGAGACATAGGCGTAATAGGCAACGGCGCTGGACTGGTTATGGCAACATTAGACGCCATACAACTTTACGGTGGAAAACCCGCAAACTTCCTCGACGTCGGCGGGGGGGCACCTTCCGAAAAAATAGCCGCTGCTCTGCGAATAGTGCTTTCAGATTCAAATGTTAAGGCGCTTTTCATAAACATTCTTGGAGGCATAACTCGATGCGACGAAGTGGCTAGGGGCATTCTCAAGGCTAGAGAAAAATTGGGCATAGAAAAACCCATGGTGATTAGGCTTGTAGGGACAAACGAGGAAGAGGGAAAACGGATACTAACAGAGGCTGGAATCCAGGTTTTAGACAGCATGGAAGAAGCAGCCCGTCAAGTCGTAGAAGTGGCGAGGAGGCTGTAAACCCGTGGGCATAATAGTTGGAAAAGAAACAAAAGCAATAGTTCAAGGAATAACGGGAGCTCAAGGAAGCTTTCACACAAAACTGATGCTTGAGTATGGAACAAAAGTGGTCGCAGGCGTAACTCCTGGAAAAGGAGGAACGACAGTTCACGGTGTTCCCGTATACGACACCGTTGAGGAGGCTTTGGAAAAACATGAGGCAAACGCCTCAATAATCTTTGTTCCAGCACCCTATGCAGCGGATGCTGCCATGGAGGCTTTGGAAAATGGGATAAAAACGGTTGTCATTATAACGGAGCATATCCCCATCAAGGACTCTATAAGTGTTATGGCTTATGCCCGCCAAGTCGGTGCTACGGTAATCGGTCCCAACACGCCTGGAATAATAACTCCGGGTGAATGTAAGCTTGGAATAATGCCCGCCCATATATTCAAGCCCGGAAAAGTAGGTATGGTTTCAAGAAGTGGCACATTAACCTACGAAATAGCTGCGGGGCTAACTAAAAAACAGCTGGGGCAATCCACATGCATAGGTCTGGGCGGGGATCCAATAGTAGGCTTAAACTTCATCGAAGTCTTAAAACTCTTCGAAAAAGACCCGCAAACAGAGGCTGTAGTCCTCATAGGGGAAATAGGTGGAAACCTCGAGGAACTCACCGCGGAATACATAGTGAAAGAAAAATATCCAAAACCTGTTGTCGCTTTCATAGCTGGACGCTCAGCGCCACCGGGAAAGCGCATGGGTCATGCGGGTGCAATAATAATGGGGAGGGCTGGGACAGCTGAAACTAAAATCGAAGCCTTCAAAAAAGCCGGCGTTGAGGTTGCCGAGAAGCCAAGCGATGTAGCCGCTATGCTTGAAAAAATCTTAAACGATAAACTGGCACGCTGAGCCAAAAAACATATTTGGATGGTTTTCATGTTGGTTGTAACTGCAGAGGTTTAAGGCTATGCCAATAATGGATCCATTCAAAAAAACTCTAGCTCAACAACGTAGACTTTACGTTAAAATCTGCAGGGAATGTGGAGCCAGAAACGCCACCACAGCGGTTAAATGTAGAAAGTGTCATAGTAAAAACCTTCGCTGGAAGAAAAGAGAAATAATAAAATAGGCAAACATTTTCTTTGAAATTTTCCGAAATTTTTCACCCATGTTTTACATGATAAGTTCTAAAAAACATATTAACGCATAGTTTGCATTAACTATTTACGGTTTTGAGGTGTAAATCTAGTGTCATGCAAGAAGAAAGCAACTAAGAAGAAGGCTAAAGAAGAAAAGAAAAAATAAGAGCCTTCACTGCGCTCTTGCATTAACAACCCATGTTTTTCTATAAAACCCTTGATAATGTTTCAATGTTAAAAATGGTGTTCGCGCAACCATTCTTTAAAAGAGGTATAGCTTGCCCCGCAATATTCATTTGACTCAGAACTTCACCAGCAAGCTTCAACTCTTCACCGCAAGCAACTCCGACCACTCCGTCGTACCGTTTTAATTTCAGAATCCTTGAAACACAAGCCCCTCCAGGCAATATGTATACATCATAGCCTTTCCTTTCAGCAATAGAGACCGCCTCATTAATTAGGCAATCTGGAGAACAGTGAGCGCAGACATATGTGGGGGTGTCTTGTTCAAACCTTGCCTTACAACGACTGTCCATAAACTTTCTAGAACAATGTGGCAGGAAAAGCGCCCTTTTCTTGGTTTTCTTGAACTTTTCCCTTTCCAAAAAATTCCTAGTCTCCACATCAACTAAATCCTCCAACAAGTGAATGGCATCCGATAAGTTTAACCCTGTCAACTCTTCAATTCTGAATTTTTTAATCAAGTCTTGTAAAGTTTCACCGATCTTTTTGTGCATCCTTTTTTCATAGCTTATTCTAGCAACTTCTGTAAAGAAGAATCGTGGGATTTTTGAAAGATCAAATGTGAACTTATATGGCATAAGCCTAAAAGTGGTAAACAAACCTTTAAAATTAACTGTCATCTTCTTATTTTAGTGTTAAC
>Ga0209394_1000219_pt1 | contig 52393 bp, 43 predicted proteins | sample JNZ201metaG_FD_184122 | JGI IMG/M metagenome (GOLD analysis project Ga0209394, IMG submission 184122) | Hot spring microbial communities from Jinze hot spring, China to study Microbial Dark Matter (Phase II) - JNZ 20120812A (SPAdes) (version 3) ...
AGTAGGAAGAGTCGGAGAAGTCCTGAAATAATTAAAAAAAATAACTATTTAACGAGGGGGAGGGAAATTTTCTTCCCACAAAATCCCTCCCCTTTCTTTTTTCACTACCCGTTTCCCAACTTTAACTCAAAAAGGAATTTTTTTATGCTTTGGTATAAATTTTTGTAAATGCTTTTTTCACCGTATAAACAGAACTCAAAAACACATATTGAAAAAATCTCTTATCTTCTTTCTGGTATTGAAAGAAAGATTCTTATGAACCAAAAGTTCTGGAAGATACCACTCGGACGATTCATTCAAAAACTTATTTTTCTCAAAAGATATTCAGATAATTTTGAGGATTTCCTGATGTTCCTGCTTGGCGCAAAAGACAATGCTCAAATATCTATAAAGAAAAAAGAAAAAATATTTTTCGACTCCGAAGACAGAAAAAATATTCTTCAATCAGAGAGTTTCAGGTTATATAAAGCTATATCAGGGTTCTTCTGGCTTGAGGAGATGGGAATATGCCTCCTCAAAAATGATAAAATAATACTCAAAAAAGATAAGGTTGAACTGGAAATAGAAAAAGATAAAATAAAGGATTTTGATTTTTTCTTTGAAGGTCTGACCTTGCTCGGCGAAAAAGTTCGGTTTCTATCGCTAAAAGATAAAGTAATACTTTTATCTTTTGAATTTCCGCACAAGAAAAAAGATGAGGTGAAGATGAGAATAAATCTTGAAACGAACCCCGATACGCTATACAACATTTATGAGATATTTTTTGAAGAACCTTACAGGTGTTGTGATTTTTCAGGACTTTCAGTTCTTGATGTGGGATGCGGTACAGGTGATTCTCTGATTTACTTTCTCAAAAGTGGAGCGGAAAAAGTTCGTGGTTTTGACATAAGCAAAAACGCAATACATTCCGCTTATGAAAACCTAAAACTCAACAATCTATCTGCTGAACTCTTCTGCAGAGAAATCACTCCATCTGACATATTATCTGAAAAGCCCGATGTTCTCAAAATTGACTGTGAAGGATGTGAAAAAGAAATAATTTCCAAATATCCTTTGACGGTAAAATATATAGCTTTTGAATTCCACTCTTTCCCCGCAAAAATGTTCCTCAAGCTCATCAGAAATAAATTCGTTCCTTCTTTTATCTCATTCTACTACCCTTCTCTTGGAATAGCTCATTTCAAAAAGATTATACAGTGAAAATAAAAAATAAAATATAGATAGATGATAATTGGAAAAATAGTGAGGTGGAAATCAAGACAGAAAATCTGGTTTGTGGAGCTAATTATGTTTCTTTTCGTTTTTTCATGTAGTTCAAACAAATCATCAAATAACGCATCAGTTGAGATAGAGGCGAAAAATCCTCTTGCAGAGAAGATTTTAGGAAGAGAGATAAATATACCATCGGAGCCGTCAAAACTATGTGTTTCAGCACATACAAATCCGTTCTCAGATGAACAAAGTATAGAAAGAGAACTTGACATCATAAAAGAAGCGGGCTTTGATATAATAAGAAAAGATATACTCTGGCTTGACATTGAGCCAGAAGAGGGCAGGATAAATCAAAACGCATTAGAAAAATATCGTTTTCTTTTTCGGAAAGCAAAAGAAAGAGGGATTGACATAATTGGGATTTTAGCTTACGGGAACTGGTGGGCAAGTGATAAATCTGTTAGCTGCACGCAAGAATGCGTAGAAAAGGGAGGTGAGACCCAGAGCTGCAGGAGTGTATGCAGTTTCTTCGCTCCTGACCCGCAAAAGTTCGCAAAATTCGCAGAAACAGTATCAAGAGAAATACCAGAAGTTCAGAAATTTGAAATATGGAACGAGCCAAACTGGATAGTTTTTATGAATCCTCCCGACCCCTCCTTATATTCAGAAATATTCATTTCAGCAAGAAACAGAATAAAAAACGAAAAAAATGAGGTCTTTATAGGCGGACTTATGATGGTAAGAGAAAACAGAATACCTACAAATATTCTTTTCCCATGGAACGAGTTTTTAGGAGGGCTTAAAACAAATGGCGTAATTGAAATTTCTGATGCGGTAGCCATACACCCGTATATAGCATCAAGAAACCTTCCTTATCCACCTTTGCTTCCCCCGGAAGATTCGGTAAATTCAACAAGCTCACTTATTGGCTTTATAAAATCTGTTTCAGATATCCTTCCCGCATCACGCCAAATTCCCATTTACATAACCGAAATTGGCTGGCCATCGGACCCAACTTCTCCCCAAAATTTCGTTCCTGAGCAAAAACAAGCGGAGTTTCTCATAAGAGCTTTTTTAATATCTTCAATGTTCGGCGTCAGAGTTTTTTGTATATATACACTCAAAGACCTTCCAGACGACTTTTTCACTCCATTACCTGCCGAAAGGTATTTCGGAATAACCAAAAAAGATTTATCTCCTAAAAAGTCATTTTTAGCTCTGAAATTCATCTCTCAAAATCTGAAAGGCAAAAAGTATGTGGGAGATATGCTCATAAAATCTTCGCAAGAAAATGTAAACCAAACTTCATCTGACGGAGAAGAAAAGATCATATTTTCACCTGTGTTTGAGGACGAGGAAGAATATATTATATTTATCTGGGCAACAAAAAACACGGGAGAAGAGATACTTTCACCTTTTGACATAAAAATTCCATCAAAATCAAAAGTGTTCAGTATATACGGAGAAGATATACCTGTAAAAGACGGATACATCGGTATTTCATCAACTCCCGTAATTATCAAAATAGCGAAAAAGTAAAAACTTACTTCATTATTAAAGAAGGAATAAAATAAAAATAGGGATTTACATCTTGGCGGAGAAACTAAAAAACATTGTATCAAAAAGAATATCAAGAGTGAGAGACAGCATTGTTGAAGTTGAAGAAAAAACCCTTGAAAAGCTCATCAGGTTGCTTTCAAAAGTTGATTATGAAAAGGAGTTAGCAGGGAAAGTGAAGATAAGCTCAATAATAAAAATTGTGATAACCGCTTTATCTTTATTTCAGAGAAAGTTACATCATCATTATCCGATAGTTCTCTTTGTAGATGCATTATTAAACTTGATTTATGTTATAGTAGTTGGGATTATAACCGCAAAAAAATTCGGCTTCAATCCAGACAAAAAGGAAGATGTGGAATTTCTCATACAAACAACAAAGAAAATACTCAGAAAACACGCAAAGTCAATTTTCACGCAGAAAATTCTTTCAAGAAAGAAAGGAAAATTTTTCTTTCTGAACAATATAAATCAGAACCTGAAACTTCTAAATCTTATTGAGGAAGAGTTTTCAGAGGAGTACGCCCAAAGAAATTCAAATTCAAAAAATCAAAAACAAAAGAGAGAAACAAAAAAATAAGTTAGCGTGAACTAAATTTTGAAAATAGCGTTCAGGTAGAGAGTAAAAAAAATTTTGTGATGACCGCGGAGACGAAAAAGCAGGAAGGTGAAAAAAAACAGAAAAAATTAGAGATAAAAATAAGAGAAGGAAGAGAAGAAGATATTGAAAAGGTAGTTTTGATAGAATTCAGTTCCTTTGAAAGTCCGTGGAGCAGGAATCTTCTTATTCGTTCAATAAAGAAGAAGGAGCTTTTTGTAGCCGAAATAAATGGTGAAGTGGTAGGATACATCGTTTTCAGTAAAATCCTTGATGAGGTTCACTTGGAGAACATAGCGGTAGATGAAAGATGGAGAAGGAAAGGCATCGGCTCAAAACTTCTTGAGTTTCTTATTCAAAGGAGTAAAGAAAGCTCAATATTTCTTGAAGTGAGACCTTCAAACATACCTGCTATAAATTTGTACAAAAAATATGGTTTCAGGGAGATAGGGATAAGGAAAAAGTATTATGTGAATGAAGACGCGATCGTTATGATGAGAGAGCCAGAGAAAATTCACTCTGAATAAAACCTTCTCAAAAACAGCTAAAAAGATTAATATTAAAGAAAAATGAGCGATTCAAAATACTTAAAAATACTCAAGGAGTTGCACTCTTTTTTATCGGCTCACTTCAGCATAGATTTTGCAGTAAGAAAAATAGGAGGGAACATCGAAAAACACATACAAAGAGGTTTGCCTTTATCGGCAAGCTTGAAAGCAGAAGGTTTCCCTGAAATATTTGTTCAGAACATAAAAATAGGTGAAGAGACAGGGAAGCTGAAAGAAGTTCTCGGAGAGCTTGTAAAACTGCTTGAAGACAAAATAAAATTAGAAAGAGAAATTGTGTTCTCGCTTTTTTATCCAGCTTTATCAATTTCGGCTTTCTTCATCTTTTTTTTAGCGGTAGGATTTTTCGTCATACCGGAAATGTCAAAGATGCTCTCTGAGTTAGGTGTAGGGGTTCCAAAATCTATCATCGTTATAGAGAAGATAAAAAATTTTCTGAAGCAGAGATATGAAATTTTTCCAATTTTTGCGGTTATATTTTTTTATTTATCTTATGAGTTCAAGAGAGGTAGCATTCCCATAGTGAAGAGCGCTAAGCTTTCTCTTTTCCTCAAAGCATTAGCGATATGTATAGAAAATAAGATAGAGTTGCAAAGGGCGCTTCTGATGACCTCTGAACTCTCACCAGAAAGCATAAGAGAAAAAATAGAAGAAGAATCGGCAAGAATAATAAGGGGTTTGGAGCCGACTTTTGAGTTTCTCGGCGAATTCCAAAGCGAGATCGAAAATGCTTATAAAAGAGGAGAACTACCATCTGCATTGAGAGGACTCTCTCAAATCTTTTATGAAAAGTATATGAAAAACTCCGAACTCCTGAAAAAATCAATAGAACCGCTCTTCCTCATAATAGTAGCAATACTTACAATATTTATTGTTTCAACAATCTACATACCTATGATAGAGAAGATAAGAGATATTATGTGATTTTGAAAATCAAAATTTCAGAAGAAAAGCTCTTTGAAGAGATCTTCAAGAATTTTCATATAATCCTCTTCTTTTCGCTCAACCTTATCCATCTTCTCCTCAAGTTCTCTTGTGTAATCCTCTGTGGTATAGATTTTGTATTTCGGGTGAGAAGAAAGTATGTTGTATATTTCTTTGCCAAGCTTGGTGATGATGAGGTATCCGTTTCTTTCTATACAGTATCCTCTGTCAAGCAATGTTTTTATTATATAAGCCCATGTTGAAGGACGTCCTATACCTTTTTTCTTCATTTCATCTACCAAACTTGCCTGAGTATAAGGTGGCACAGGGGAAACAAAAGAGAACTTGAAGTCGTGTGTTTCAAACTCAATCTTTCTTTTTTCTAAAATGTGTTCGGCAAATCTCGGAATGGGCAAGAACAAAACTTTGTTCCAACCATCTTCAAGAACTTTGAGCACAACCTCTATTTGTTTTTTGAGTTTATCTTCATCTATACCATTCCACGATACTTTCTCCTCTATGATTCCTTTTAGAACTTTAACTGGTGTCATCTGAGAAGCCATAAACCTTGTGAATATGATTTCGTACAGATTAACAGCTTCTTTTGGCAAAGAGATACTTCCTATTTTTACAGATATTGAGAGTTCTTCTGGGGTAAGGTTTTTTGTGGGGCGGATACATTCGTGAGTTCCTTCCTCTTCCCAAACTCGCGGAGCAAAAAATTTTTCTCCGAAGTTTTCTGAAATAAAGTCCCGAGCAACAGATATTCCCACATCTGAGACATGGTGGGAATCAGTTCTGTGATAGGTTATAAGTCCTGCCTCAAAAAGATTTTGAGCTAATGACATGGTCTGAGTTGCGGAGAACTTGAATTTAGAAAATGCTTCTTTGAGCATATCAGCGGTATTAAGAGGGGGTTGAGGTTTCAGCTCCGCAGAAAATGTTTCTTTGAGTTCAAGAGAGACCTTTATTTTTGCGTTCTGCAATCTTTCAGATTCTTGCTGGGGATCTTTCCTTTTTCTTCCCTTGAGTTTTCTGATAGATAAAGCTATCTCCTTTGCGAGAGATTTATCTTGAATCTTAACTGAATCGTGAATTCCGTAATCTCCTTTGAATTCAAGGTTTCCGATTTTTTCTTTCATCTGCCTTTCTCTTTCAACGAGCCATCCAAGAACAGGTGTTTGAACTCTGCCAGCGGAAAGCCAGATTTTATCTTCCTTCTTTTGAAGGTATTCGCTCATCACAAATCCAACCCACCTATCGGTTATCCTTCTTACCACCTGAGCTTTCACCAGAGATAGATTTATATCTCTTGGGAACTCTATTGCTTTGAAGATCGCGCGCCTTGTTACCTCGTGATACTCTGCTCTTTTTATATCTTTTTTGAACTTTGGAATAGAAAGGAAGATGTCAAAAGCTATTTTTTCTCCCTCGTGGTCAGGGTCTGTTGCTATGAATATATAATCTGCTTCTGAGCAGACCTGCTCAATAGCTCTGATTATTTTTGTTTTATCTTCAAATTCAGTTGAACCGCACCACGGGCAGGAGTTCTCTTCAAAGAAATTTTCACCACAAGACCTGCACCTTTTGATAGCCATATATTTTGGAACGAACAGAAATCCTTCGCCGTTTTTACTCTCATAGATAACCCCATACTTTTCACCTTCCCTATCTTCTCTTCTTGAGTATGAGAAAGGGAGGTCAAATATATGCCCACCCGATGCCATTATTGTGATATTCATATCACCTCGCGATACCTCCCAAACATCAACGGTTTCACCGTCTTGATAGACGCGAATCTTTCTTTTTGTAGGTTTGCCTATTAACCTCGCTATTGTTCCTGCTTTATTTGGCGATTCAACTATAAAGACCGCCGACTTCGGTGGCTTGACAGAAGAAATACGAGATATAGTAGATAAATCACCCCTTATGATATTTTTTATGTTCTCTCTATCTTTATCTATCTCTTGAAGAACAGAAGAAATATCTAACGAAGAAAGTTCCTTGAAATTGAGGTTTTCAAGAAGTTCTAACTTCAAACGCTTTTTCAGCTGATAGAACGATTTTTTATCATCTACTATGAGAACCGATAGACCTTTTGATAATCCACCTATATAAAGGCGTGATGTCCTGCCAGAAGCTTGAATATAAGCTGATGAGTCGGCGACAACAATTCTGAATTTTCCATCGGTCTCAACTCTTAACGGAACATCTTCTGAGTCCCTGATTTTCTGTATAAATTCAGGCTCTTTTAACTTCTCATTTATGAACTCCTTTATGCTTTCTATTTTGTTTTTTATAGCTGGATATTTTTCTATATCTTCTGCTCTCATTCCCGCATATTTTTTCATCGTTTCTATGAAGGAGTAGATTTTCTTTCCATTTCCGAGAATGTTTCTGAGCGAGAAAAGAACTCCTATAAGTTTTGCGGGTTCGTCTATTTCTCCCATTGAGAAGACGAATCTTGGGACACCTGCGAATACAGCGTATCTGACAGCATCTGGCATATCTATTCCCCTGCACAGAGGATTCCTCAAAGATGAAATTCCTATCACCGCATCAATTTCTCCTGCTCTGAAACTCTCTTGATTCTTCTCGTTGAACTCTTCATAAGTTACAGAATTTATACCTTGCGAGAGCAGGAAATTTTTGAGTTCCGAAACAGATTGTTTCCCGTATTCTGAGGAGACGAAGACGAAGCAACCTTTTCCGCACTTTCTTATTGTATCTGCCACCTTTTCAAATACATTTATTTTGACCTTCTCTATTTCTTCTCCTTGTTTTATATCGTAGTCAGAGTATAGTATTGTATCCTCAATGTTTCTTAGCGTTGTTGTATAAGGTGATATTTCAAATCCGAAGATTTCTCTGAAATATCTTATTGTTCCTGCTCTTGCTTTTGCGGTAGCAGAAGAAACAACCAAAACCCCACTGATCTTTTTTCTTATCTCCGATATCTTTTCAGATATTTTATGAAAATCCTTCATCTTATCGGTAAGGGTTTTTTCTCTATCTCTCGCCAAGAAGAATTTCTGGTTCATAAGGTTTTTGAGTTCCTGCATATCTTCGTCTGAAAGTCCCATAAGTTTCAAAACTCTCTCAACATTTTTAGGTTGTTTCAAGTATGAATCAACATCATCTATAAAGATGAAATCAAATTTTTTTCTGCTGACGAGCTCTTCATTTCTTGCGAGAAACATGCTTGTTGTTATTAAAATGTCGTAGTCATCTTCTGAAACCTTATCTTTTGAGCCGGGTTTAGATGAATCAACAAAAAGGATCTTTTTATTTACTCCTATTTTATCTGCTGATTCAATCAATCTTCTGACAAGGAGCTTTGAGAGGAGTTTAGTTGGCATTATTATGTATGACTTTCCACTGATGAAAAGAGACATGACCATACCGAAAGTTGTTTTTCCGACACCAGTTGGAGCGAGAGCCATAAAAGATTGAGAAGAGAGAACCCTTTTTGCCCAAGCTAACTGCAACGACCAAGGGGGGAAACCAACGATTTTCTTGAAAAAATCAGCAAACCTCTCCGATTCCTTCTCAATATCGTAAATTTTCTTGAAGTTTTTGAGTTTTCCTGTTTTTTCAAGGATTTGCAGTATATCTTCAAAGGTTGCACCCTTTGGAATTTCTGGAACGCATATATCGCATGGGAATCCCAAGCTCAATCTATCTGATGTTATATCTCCACCACAGTTAGGGCACATGCTTATGTAGTAAGCCGGGACAAAATTTTCATCATAAGTCATAACCTTATATTTTAAGTAATTTTTATAGTTCTGGTCATCTAAATCCACAACTTTATATGTTTTAGTTTCGGCAGAACCCATTAGGATATTATTTTACAAAAAAGAATACAAAAAGAGCTGAAACTTTCAACAAGAAAAATCTGAACGAAATTAAAAGTTTTTGATGTCTCTAAGTAGCTCCGAATCAATCAACTCCGTATTTTTCAAGAACTTTTTTAATCTGTGGGATTATTCTTAAAAAAGCCGAAACAACTTTCGGATCAAAATGTTTTCCGGATTCTTTCTTCACAAAATCAACAACTTCATCTATGCCGAACGGTTCTTTGTATGGTCTGCGAGATAAAAGAGCATCTACAACATCAGCAAGGGCGACTATTCTGGCTTCTATTGGTATCTCTTCACCTTTCAAACCTTTCGGATAACCTTTGCCATCGTATCTTTCATGATGGCATAAAGCTATGTTTGCTCCCATCTTCAAAATATCAATATCTGAATCTTTGAGTATATCATATCCGTAAATTGTATGTTTTTGCATCTCTTTGAACTCCTCATCGGTGAGTTTTGATGGTTTGAGAAGTATTCTATCTGGAACTCCGAGTTTTCCTATATCGTGCATAGGAGCTGCGAGACGCAGTTTTTCGCACCAATCCTCATCAAACCCCATCTCCCTTGCTATAAGATAAGAGTAAATAGACATTCTGACAAGGTGATTATATGTTGTTTTATCTCTGAACTCAGCAGCTATTGATAACCTTACAACTATCTCTTCTTGTGTTTTTTTGATTTCAGAATATAAAAGGGCGTTTTCTATTGAGTTTGCAGCATAAGTAGATAGTATCTGCGCAAATTTGAGATCCTCCCCATCGAACTCACCTTCAAGCTTGTTTATACCCTCTATAACACCGACTATGTTTCCCAAGTATGTTATGAGAGGAACTGCGATTATATTTTTTGTTTTATAACCTGTTTTTCTGTCAATCTCGGGATTAAATCGATGGTCAGAATATGGGTCATTTATTATAATTGGTTGCTTTTGAGAAAAGACAAATCCGACTATTCCCTTATCTGGTTCAAGTTCAATTGTTTCGTCAAGTCCGAGAGCGACTTTTGACCAGAGTTTTTTCTTTTTTTTATCCCATATAAAAATTGATGATCTATCGCAGTTTAGTATTTTGCAGAAAAAATAAGCGGTTTTTTCAAGAACCGAATCTATATCACGGAGTGCGCTAGCAGAAAGTGCGAAATCAAAAAGAAGCTTTGTTTTATCAGAAGAAATAATCTTTTCCGCTTTCTCTGTATCTTTTCCTTCAAAAAACTCAACATTTGGTTCTTCTAAAAACATCGGCTGTAAATTCAGCAAAAATAATCTATAAATATTATTCATTATCACAGATAGTTAGCTATTTTCCAGAGTAAAAAGAAAAGTGAAATTCAGAACAAAAACTCAACGAAAAACTATATAAAAATGACATGAAGAGAAAAACCAGCAAAATTTTTTATATGAAATTAATTTCTATAAGCTTATTTTTCACATATAACTCTTGTTTTTTGTGGGTAGCGAGAGCTTTTCAGAAATATGAAAATAAATTGAAGGTAGAGAGAATAGAAAGTTTTCCCGAAGATGATTTTCTGGTCTGGCTTGGGCATTCTTCTTTTCTCTTCAAGGTATCGGGAAAAGTGTTTTACACAGACCCCGTCATATACGAAAAAATCGTAATCATAAGGAGGAGGACAGAATTTCCCGCAGAAGTATCAAAGCTTCCCGCTCCGAACTTCATCATAATAAGCCATAACCACTATGATCATATGGATATACCATCTTTGAAGACACTGACTGAAAAATCAAAAAACGAAGGGAAAATTCCCGTCATACTTGTTCCCGAAAAAGCGTCGTATTATCTTGACGAATTAGGGGCAAAAGTTGTTGAGTTGAGATGGGAAGAGGAGTTTAACGCAGGAGATGTAAAAATAAAATCATATCAGGTAAAACATTTTTCTGGAAGAAATCTTTTTGACTGGAACTTTTCAAAATGGAACGCATATCTTGTAGAGACCGAGAAGATAAAAATTTTTTTTGGTGGAGATACCGCATATATAAAGCTTCCTGAAATATTACCTGATGTTGCTCTTTTACCTATTGGAGCTTGGAAACCGAGGTGGTTTATGAAAAGGAATCATGTCTCGCCTTGCGAAGCGGTTCAGATGGCAAAAGATATAAAAGCAAAGCTCGTTATACCTATGCATTATGGGACTTTCAGGCAGGGGCTTGACACTCCCGAAGAATCACTTGATGAGATGAAAAGGTGCGCAGAAAAACTCGGCCTGAAATACCTAATTCCCAACATAGGACAGATAATAAAAATTGAAGAACTTACCGCAGAAGAATAAAATGATTATACCCTGAAATCATTTTTTACCTTCCTCAAGATATTTGAGTATTGAGTAAGTATCTATCACAAGGACTGGCTCTCCTTCAGCTGAAATAGTTGCTCCCGCTATACCCACTGCTTTTATTCCGCTTATTGTTTTGACCGCAACCTCCTCAGAAGATATAACAGAATCAACGAGTATTCCAATTCTCTTTTCAGCTATACCGGCAACTATGAGGTGATACATATCAAGATTATTCCCGCCTATTCCGAGAATATCTCCGAGATAAACAACGGGCAGCATTATCTCTTTGCGCCAGTTTATAACCGCTTGTCCACTTGCATATTTCAGCTCAGATTTAGAAATCCTTGTTATCTCAATGACAGAAGATAGTGGGATAAAAAATGTACTGCCGTTGCATACAACTTTCAAGGTGTTCATTATTCCAACCGTGAGGGGGAGCTTTATGGTAACTTTTGTTCCTCTCCCGACTTCTGTATTTATATCTATCGTTCCTTTGAGCTCAACGACTTTGGCTTTGACAACATCCATTCCAACGCCTCTTCCCGAAAGTTCGGTGACTTTATCTTTTGATGAAAATCCCGGTAGGAATATGAGATTTATTATATCTTTTTCACTCATAGTCATGGCTTGTTCATAGCTTATAAATCCTTTCTCAATGGCTTTTTTTCTTATAACTTCTGCGTCTATTCCTTTTCCATCGTCTTCCACTTCTATGACGACATTTTCACCTTCGTAGTAGGCACGGAGGAAAATTTTACCTTCGGGAGGTTTGCCCATCCCCACTCTTTCCTCGGCTCTCTCTATACCGTGGTCTATGGCATTTCTTATAAGATGTATCAGGGGCTCCTCTATTTCATCAACTATGTTCCTATCTATTTCTGTTTCTTCTCCCTGTATTATGAGCTCTACTTTTTTTTCAAAGTGTCGTGCGAGGTTTCTGACGGTTCCTGGAAATTTGGCAAAAAGAGTTCTTATAGGTATCATTCTCATTTTCATTATTGAGAACCTGAGCATAGAGATGATTTTATCTATGTTGGCTATGACTTCTGAAACGCGCGCGACATCTTCATCTCTTGGATATTTCTCTTCTATTCTCGGGAAAAGATTTACAAGGAAGTTTCTTTCAAGTATAAGCTCTTCTGAAAGAGCCATGACCTCATCAACTTTCTGGGTGGATATTCTTATTGTTTCATATGCGAATTTTCTTTTCTTCTTATCTTCCTGTCTTTCCGCTTTTACTTCTTCCGATTTTTCTTCTTTTTCTTCTCTTTTCTCAAAAATTTCCTTTCTCATCACTCCTTCTCTATACTTAGCTTCATCTTCTTTTCTTTGTGTGGCTTGGGGCTGTGAGGGAACATCGGCAGAAACTAATTTTTCTTTCTTTTTATCTTCGTCTGCTATATTTTTTTCTTTCTCTTTCGTTTCTTCCTTTACTTCTTTTGGTTGCTCTCTTTGGGTTTTTTCTTCTTTTGTTTCAATTACATCTTCGACAATCTGTCCTGAAATCTTCTTCAAAATCTTCTCTATTTTTTTTATTTCTGGTTCTATATCTATGTCTCCTTCTTCTCCTGTCAGGGTTATATTTTCGGTGAGGGCTTTGAGCTTTTCAAGGGCATCAAATATTGTGTTTATTATATCTTCTGTGAAAGAAATTCCCTCGTCTCTTATTTTTGCGATGAGATTTTCGGTTTTGTGAGCGAGTTCAACGGTTTTTGAAAACCCCAAAAATCCCGCTGCGCCTTTTATAGTATGCCAGCTTCTGAACAAGCTATTTACGAACTCCTTCTCATCACCTTCTTTTTTCTCAATTGAAAATAGGTCCGATTCTATTTTGGGTATTATATCTTTAGCTTCTGCTATGTATTGAGATACGTATTCTTTTAGCGACTCTTCCCAGCCCTCAATGTTTTCCTCATCTGGCATATATAAAAATTTTAATAAGCTTACGGAAAGATTTTAAATTTGTTGTTTATGCGGCAGGAATATTATTTTTTGTTTGAGGACATTATATTTTCAATTCCTTCGCATATCAGGTGAATTACGACTGAATGTGCCTCCTGAATTCTCTGAGTATCTGATGAACGAACAGAGATAACAAGGTCTGAAAAACGAGAAATATCCTGAGTATGTTGCCCTACAAGAGCTATTGTGGTAAGGGACATATCTTTTGCTTTTTTAAGAGCCCTCAGAACATTTTTTGACTTTCCAGATGTTGTGATTCCGAATGCGACATCACCTTTTTCTCCAAGCGCCTCTATCTGTCTTTCAAAAACATACTCAAAATCCCAATCATTTGAGATAGCGGTAAGAGCAGATGTATCAACTGTCAGAGCAATTGCAGGAAGAGCTTTTCTCTGCGGGTTTCTGAACTTACCGACAAGTTCGGCTGAAAAGTGCTGGGCGTCTGCTGCGCTCCCCCCATTACCAAAAATCAGAACCTTTCCCCCTATCTCAAAGCTCTCAGCTATCAACTCACAAGCTCGCTTTATCTGAGGTATGACCTCCACAAGAGATAAAATCACCTTCGCGCTCTCATCTATCGCTCCCGAAAAAATTTCATCAAGATCCATAACCTCAAATCCTAATATTCATATAAAATATAAATTTTTATCTATTTTTTCTCTTGGACTTGCTCGACTTGGGTTTTGCTTTGTATCTCTGGCAACGACTTCGCCTCTGGTCTAAATCGCTCTAAAATCCGACTCACATCAGAAATGTGATATGAACCAAGAGATAAGATGAATTTGAGCATGTCATCAGGTTTCCACCCCGGAAGGTTTATAACCTTCTCTTTCGGGACGACAAAGATAAATCCCGCAAAAGAAGAAGCAAGAAGGATGTTAGAAGTTTTTCCGTCAGATATGACTTCAAAGCCTGGAATATACATACCTCCGATGTCAACCATCACTGGTTTTCCAAGCTCTGATTTGCTTTTTTGAGCCATATCAACCAAACTCTTGAACGCAGAATAAACCATACCGGCAACGGGAATTTTCGTTATACTCCTTTCAAATGTAGAGATAAGGTTATTTACTATGTATGTTCTGGCAACCGCACCTGTGAGTATTACAAAAACAAAGAGAGTTATAAGACCTGCTCCGGGAACAGGGAAACCGAAAATATTTTGGTATATCTGTCCAAATATCCTGTCTAAAAAAGAAAAAAGCAGGTATAAAATATAGATTGTGCCAAATATGGGTCCGACAGAGATCAGCCCGAAAATGAAGTTATCTTTTACGAATTTTTTCAACTTTTCAAGCATAAAAATAAAGCTTATGCTATTTTTTTGAGTTTTTGTGAATCTGAGAAAGTTCAAAGTATCTCATCGCCGATGAATAAAACATTTTGAGCTCTTTTTCTTTGAGGAATCTTCTTATTTTTGCTGGGGAGCCGACGACTACTGCTCCCGGCGGAACTTTCATGTTCTCGGGAACGAGCGCTCCTGCTCCAATTATAGAGTACGGACCTATTTCTGCTCCGTTCATTATCACGGCTCCCATACCTATAAGGCAAAAATCTTTTATTATGCAACCGTGAATTACCGCTCTGTGCCCAATAGTTACAAAGTCGCCTATATAAGTTGGGAAAGAAGCGGTCTCAGCGTGAATGACGCATAAATCCTGAATGTTCGTGTATCTTCCTATACTTATCCAGTTCACATCGCCCCTTATAACTGAGCCATACCAAACAGAGCTACCTTCATCTATTTTCACAAGACCTATCACAAAGGAGCCGGGAGACAAAAAAACATTTTGATGTATCTCAGGAGAAAACAAAACACCATCTCTGAATATCGGAATAATATTTCCACTGCGCATAAGATTAAATTATTTTTGATTAATTTTACTTATTTTGATTAGTTTTAGTTTTTTCGGTTCCTCTGCTCTCATTGTGTCTCCTGATACCTTAAAGACAATCAGCCCTTTTCTTTTTGCGTATTTTTCTACTCCCTCCCCAAAGCTCATTCCTGCTATCGCTCCACACAAGGTATAACCTGCATAATCATCTCCCATAAAAAACTCAAAATTTCTCATATCTTCTAAAAGTTCATCTACATCTTGCGACCTCGCATGTGTTTTCGCAGATACCAAAAGAATAATCTTCCCTTTTCGTGAAGCAATTATTGGACCGTAATCAGCTGTTTCTCCCCTTTCTAAAACCTTTAATCTCTCACAACTTGAAATTTCTGAAAAACCCTTTTTTCTCAGAAACTCTTCAGCAAAAGGAATGACCTTATCTCCTACAAATATTCCCCAGCTATCTATAACTTTGTTAAATTTCTTATCGCTTTCACAGAGCTGAATTTCTGTTTTTCTTGTCTGTTCACCAGTTTTTCTCAGTTGTTCATCGGTTTTTTTCTGTGATTCTCTGAGCTCTCTTATTGATTCCCGCAGTTCTCTTATCTGCTCGCCTGCCTCTTTCAACTGCCTATCCGTTTCTTTCTGTAATTCCCTAAGCTCTCTTATCTGCTCTGTAGTTTCTCTCTGAAATTCCCGTAGTTCTCTCATTTCAATAGCAATTTTCTCTACTAACTTCTCAACTCTTGATAACCTGTCATTTTTCTTTGAGGGCATATAGAGTAATTTAATTTTGCAATGATAAAATACAAAAGTGTTGGATTTCTTGTAAGTAGCCGATGAATGGTCAATTACAGTGCAAATAGTGTTAGTGGAGGCGTGAGACAGTTCCTCTCAAAGAGTTGAGAATCTCCTGCAATCCCTGTTTAGCATCAGAAAAAAGCATAAGAGTGTTTTCTTTTATGAATAGTGGGTTTGGAACTCCGGCAAATCCCGGAGCCAAGCTTCTTTTTATAACGACAACGGTTTTAGCTCTATCTACATCTAAAATAGGCATACCTGCGATTGGGCTATTTTTATCTTCACGGGCAAGAGGATTGACGACATCATTCGCTCCAACAACAATTGCGACATCTGCCTCAGGGAAAAGGTTATTAGATGGTTCAAGTTCAAGAAGGTCATCGTAAGGTACTCCGGCTTCGGCAAGCAGAACATTCATATGCCCCGGCATTCTTCCTGCAACTGGATGTATGGCAAACTTAACATCTACACCTTTTGATTTGAGGTATTTTGCAAGCTCTCCCAAAACATGCTGAGCTTGTGATACAGCAAGACCGTATCCCGGAACTATCATAACAAGCCGGGCATTCTCAAGAAGATAAGCAACTTCTTCGGGTGTTGTTGCTTTTATCTTTCCTGCGTAAAATTCATCTTGTTTTTGTTTGAGTTCTTCTGATATTGCTCCGAAAGCACCAAAGAGAACATTAGCAAAGGACCTGTTCATAGCTTTACTCATAAGGATAGCAAGAATGAATCCCGAACCACCATCAAGAGCTCCCGCTATGATAAGGATATTATTTCCAAGGACAAAGCCAGTAGCTGCTGCGGCAAGTCCAGCATAAGAGTTGAGAAGACAAATAACAACAGGCATATCCGCACCACCAATAGGGAGAACTATAAGTATCCCCACAAGAAAGCAGAGGAGAACCATAGCGTAAAAAAGATGAGAAGCAGAAGGGTTAAAGATAAGGTATATCCATATGAATATAGTTATGAAAAACAAAAGTATATTTGATTGGTTTTGGAAACGATATGTTATAGGTCTTGAAGGTATGAGTTCGGCAAGCTTACCGAACGCCATAAGACTTCCTGTGAAAGTTATTGAGCCGAAAAGGACTTCAAAACCTATTGCAGCGATTTTTACGTTTCCCATCTCCGCTCCGTGCCTATAATACTCCGATATACCCACAAGAGAAGCGGCAAGACCTCCGAAAGAGTGAGAGAGAGCGATTCGCTCGGGCATACGAGTCATGGGCATAAAAATAGCAATAAGCAATCCAATCGTACCACCGATTATAAATCCGATAATTATCCATTCATAGCTTACGATTTCTTTTCTGAGGAGAGTTCCAACAATTGCAAGGACCATTCCTGCTGCTGCGATGAAATTTCCCTGTCTCGCAGTGCGCGGGTCTGTCATCCCTTTTATTCCGAGAATGAAAAAAACAGCAGATAGAAAGTAAATAAAGTTCAGCCAGTTCATAAATGGCTCCACCTCCATCTTTTTATCTAATACCTCTTCCTCTGAACATCCTCAGCATACGCTCTGTTATGGCATATCCTCCGAAAAGGTTTATAGATGCGGCGATAACTGCTATGAAACCTAACGCAGTGGTGAATTTATCGTGTTTCATTCCCGCAACCAAAATCGCTCCAACAATAGAAATAGATGATATAGCATTAGTAAGAGACATAAGAGGAGTATGGAGAAGAGGCGGAACTCTGGTTATAAGATGATAACCCAAAAATGCCGCTAAGGTGAAAATATATAATCCAATTATAATCCCACCAACTGGTGACTGCTCCATAGACCTTTCCTCCTTTTTAAAGAAAGAAAAAGTTAAGATTTAGTTTAAATATCAGCAATTCCGATAAGGCAAATTCAAAAATTTCAATTGGAGAAAGTTTTTGATACTTGTTGGAACTTTGATGCAATTTTTTAGAATTCAAGTGCTATGAGAGGCTGGCGACTGATTGGAAGATGAAGAAGTATCTTTTTTCTGTAGTTCAAGAAATCTGAGTAGCTCTATTGGCAGAGGGAGGATAAGAGTAGCGGTTTTTTCTGTGGCGAGTTCAGATACCGTTTGCAAGAACCTGAGCTGAACGGTTATAGGATTTTGCGCAAGCATATCAGCAGCTTCTTTTAATTTTTGAGCAGCTTGATATTCTGCTTCGGCGAGAGTTATTTTAGCTCTTCTTTCTCTTTCAGCTTCCGCCTGCCTTGCCATAGCTCTCTGCATCTCCTGCGGGAGGTCTATATGTTTTACTTCAACCGCCGAAATTTTTATTCCCCATGGCTCGGTCATTCGGTCAAGTATAGATTGAATTTTCATGTTGATTTTTTCCCTGTGTGCTAAAATCTCATCAAGTTCTGCTTCTCCACAAACGGACCTCAGAGTAGTTTGTGCGAGCTGGCTTGTAGCATATATGTAATTTTCAATAGAAACTATGGCTTTCGCTGGGTCCACAACTCTGAAATACACAACAGCATTTATCTTGACCGAGACATTGTCTTTGGTTATGACATCTTGTGCGGGTATATCCATAGTTATTATACGAAGCGATACTTTAACAAGTCTATCTATTATTGGTATTATGAATACGAGTCCCGGTCCTTTAACACCCACAAGTCGTCCCAATCTGAAAACTACTCCTCTTTCGTATTCTTGCAGTATCTTTATTGCAGAAGAAAGAATGAATATTGCTATTATTACTATTGGTAGCCAGAAAGATAGGTTTTGAAACATTTTTTAAAGTAGGCCGTGCGGGATTCGAACCCGCGACCCCTGGCTTAAAAGGCCAGTGCTCTTCCGCCTGAGCTAACGGCCTGATTACTACAACAAATTTTTATCTCATCAGAAAGCAAATCTGAAATTTTCAGGAAAAAAATTCAAAAAATATTCGCAATATCATGATTGAGCTTCTTTCAGGACATCCTGCATAATTTCCATCATACTTTCTTTCGGAGGTGCTTCCGAGATCATCGCTCTTACAACCGAATCAAGCTCTTCCGGATTCCAGTATTCCTTCTTATCTTTTTTGCGCTTTGAAACAGACCTCCAACCCCCCATAAGCCAGATCATGTTTCCAACTATTCTGAAAACCTGACCTGTAATTCCTGCGGACTTATCTGATGCGAGATAGACAACAAGTGGAGCAATTGATTTCGGATTGAGAACATCAAAAGGAGCATTAGCAACTGATTCAAATATAGCAGCAAGCTGAGGTGTTGCATCTGTTGTAAGGCGTGTTCTTGCAACAGGAGCTATCGCATTGACGGTGACGCCGTACTTTGCCATCTCTTCTGCAACTATTATAGTGAAAGCAGCTATTCCAGCTTTTGCTGCACCGTAGTTTGACTGCCCTATGTTCCCCAAAAGACCCGCGTCTGATGTTGTATTTATTATTCTGCCAGAAACAGGTTTTCCGGCTTTTGCTTGATTTCTCCACCAAACACACGCGTGATGTGTGCAGTTAAAAGTTCCTTTCAGATGCACAGAAATAACTTTATCCCAGTCCTCCTCGGTCATGTTGAAAATCATTTTATCTCTCAAAATCCCCGCGTTATTGACGAGTATATCAATTTTTCCGAATTTGTCTATTGCGGTTTGAATTATTCTTCTTGCACCTTCGAAGTCATCAACGAAGTCGTAGTTTGCAACCGCTTCTCCACCAAGTTTTCTTATCTCTTCAACGACTTCATCTGCTACTTTTGTCTCTTTACCTTCACCGGAGTAGCTGACACCCGGGTCATTGACGACAACTTTTGCACCGTGGAGAGCAAAAGCTATTGCTTCTTCTCTGCCTATTCCTCTGCCCGCTCCTGTAATCACTGCAACTTTTCCTTCAAGAAGCTTTGCCATTTTTTCTACCTCCTTTTCTTTTTGAGTTTCTTCAACTATATATTTTTCCTGTTATAGCTCAAAAAAATTTTTTTCCACTTTTTTCTGATTTCTTTTTTTATTTTTTACTTCGTTTCCAATCTTACGCTTTACGAAGAATGTTATCAGAATATAAACAGAAAACCCGTCGTTAAAAATTTTGCCTCTGCCCCAAATTTGGCAGAATAAGAATCCCATTCCCTATAACACTGGAAAAATGAAAATATAACCTTTCTCTTAATTTCTCAAATCAAAAAGCCAAAAAATCATTTTTTCCTCAAAAGAGTTTTAATTTAATTTCTGAAATGATCGGTATAACTCGGCTCATAAAAGATAAAAAAAGTTTTTCTGATAGATTACGATACGGTCATGATAGCTCATCTCACAAATTTGAAAAAGATGGAAAATTCATACCAGTTGTCGTGTTCAACATAACTTCTATGTGCAACCTTTCATGCAAACACTGCTACTACTCCGCAAAATCGTATCCAGATGAAGACGAACTTTCAACAAACGAGATCCTGAACATAATAGATGATATCGGAAATCTCGGAGTCCCGGTTATCCTTGTCTCGGGAGGAGAGCCCCTGATGAAAAAAGGAGTATACGAACTAATCTCATTTATGAGAGAGAAAAATATAGATGTAGGACTATCAACAAACGGAACACTCATAACAGAAAAAAACATAGAGAAAATAAAAAAATCTGGAGCGAATTATGTTGGAATAAGCATAGATGGATTTGAAAAAACGCACGATTTTTTCAGAGGGAAAAAAGGAGCTTTCAGAAGGTCAGAAGAAGCAATTGAAATATGCCTCAAAGAGGGATTGACCGTTTCCGTACGCCTCACCCTTACAAAATTTAACATGAACGAAATCACAAAAATCCTTGAATGGGCAGAAGAAAAAGGAGTCCAGAGATTCTGCATTTACCACCTTGTAGCATCGGGAAGAGGCAAAGATATAAAAGATTCAGCTTTGACACCCGAAGAGACAAGAAAAACCATTGAAAAAGTGTACGAGATGACAAAAAAGTTAAATATGGAAATCCTCACAGTTGATGCTCCTTTTGATGGATTTTTCGTAGCACTCAAAAAATTAGAAGAAGGAGACATAGATTCGGCAAAAAGAATAATAAAATTGCTCAAAGAACAAGGAGGAGATGGGACAGGGAAAAAAATAGCGGTTATATCACACAGAGGTGATGTATATATAAGCCAGTTCTGGCTAACAGATAGCTTGGGGAATGTGAGAGAAAAGAACTTCTCAGAGATATGGAACAATTCTGAAAGTCCTTTCCTTTACTATTTAAGGTATAGAGTGAGGGAAGAGCTTGAAGGAAAGTGCGGGAACTGTCCGCTCAGAGAAATATGCGGTGGGTTCAGACCTCGCGCAATTTCTTACTACGGAAAAATAAACGCTCAAGACCCGCTCTGCTATATCACAGAAGAAGAAAAAACAACCCTATCATCTCTCCTGATGGAACAATAAAAACTTCGGGAAAATGCAAACTTAACAGCTAAAAAAGAATTGCTAAAAATAAAAAACACCTCAAAAAAACAACAAAAATAAAACTTATGTTAATACTTTGCTCAATAATCATTTCTATAACACTTGAAAAAGCGGTGAAAATAGCCCTTGAGAACAACCTCTCAATTATATCTGCCAAATATTCTGTTAGTGAATCAGAACTATCATATAAGGGAGCATGGTCTAATATCTTTCCGAAAATCACAGTGGACTCATCTTACCGAAGACAGCTCAAAATACCAGAAGTAGAGATTCAGGGAAGAAAGATAAAAGCAGGGAAAGCTGAACAATCTCAGATCACACTATCTGCAATTGAAATTATACCGTTGGGGGGTTCGGCGTGGTATCTCAAAGACGCTCAAAAATACGCATACGATTCGCAAATATTTTCATTTGAAAACCTGAAAAACGAAATCGGCTTTGCGGTGATCAACTCCTATATCTCCATAACTCAACTCCTTCTTGCAAAAAAAATAGCGGAAGAAAACTTTGAAAGAATGCAAAAACACTATGAGACCGCAAAAGCGCTATACGATGCAGGTGTAATAATTGAACTTTACCTCCTAAGAATTGAAACAGCACTGTTTGAATCTGAACAACAACTCAAAAACATTGAAATCCAACTCCAAAACCTCCTCAAAAACTTCTCAATCCTTCTCGGCTCAAAAGATGAAAACGAAATCATACCATCAGAGACAATAGATGACCTTATATCTTCATATAAACCAGAAGAATTTCTCGAAAACCTGAAAGAAAAAATAAAATCAGAATTCGTAGAAAACACCCCAGACATACTTTCTTTAAAATATAGTGTGAAACAAATTGATAATCTCTCAAAGGCACAAAGAGGAGCACTGTTTCCACAGCTATCGCTTGGGTTCTCACTCCTCAACTCCTTCGGAACATTCGTTGAACAGAGAAATATTCCTGTTTTGTCTATTGGAGCAATTCTGAGCATAGATTTCGGCGGAACTTACTTTTCTTATCTTTCACTGAAACAGAGAAAAATGGCTCTCCTTACACGACTTGACGAAATAAAAAACACAAAAAGAAAGGACTTTGAAATGCTCCTGAAAGAATATGAAGTGGTGAAAAGTAAGCTATATACCTCTCAGAAAAGATTTGAATCATCTGAAAGAGCTTTGAAATCAGCGGAAGAACTTTTCAAGGTAGGAAAGATAACATCTGTTGACCTGCTTGACTATGAGATACAGTTTGAAAACTCAAAATTTGATGTGATCTCATCAAAGTCAGAACTTTTTTTACTGATGTGGAAAGCACTGAGAATTCTTGGAGAAATAGAGGAGTTCATAACGAAAATGAATGGATAGAAAATCATAGTTCCATCTATTCATTCGGTTCTTTCTCTTCTTGAAAATTTTCTTCTTGATTCTCTTCGTCTGAACTTTCCTTCTCCCCCGAACTCTCTTTTTCTTTCATCTCCTTCTCCTCAGTTTCAATCCTCTTTGATTGTTCAAGAACTATCTTGAGGTTATCAAAAGGCGAATAAAAAGTAAATGACTCTTCCTGCTTTTCGTCTTTACCTCTGACAAGTATTCTTATAGCTCTTGCGTCAGAAGGAACTGATATTTCAAACCTTCCTTTTTCATCTGAAATAGAACGATTGCCAAAATCGGTCTCAACAACAACACCCTTGACAGGATTTCCATTCTCATCAACTATAACACCTGATATAGTTTTGACTATTGGATAGTAAGATGCCCGCCAAGGAGTAGCGGAAACACCAAAACCCAAAAAAACAGGAAACTCCTTCTGAGAACCGAAAAGATAGTTTAAAGATAAAGAGGAGAAAAAGTCAAAGAAAAAGCCATCTGATATTTTGAGTTTCAGAGTAGGTATAAAGTTAGCAAGTCCTCCCGCAAAATTGTATTCTAAAAATGAATCCAGAGAAAGAGATTGTTTTATCTGAAATCCAAGTCCTCCGAAAATGCGTGTCTGTCTTCTGCTTAATTTTCCAAGTGTAGCCCAACTCACCCCCAAATCAAAACCACCGAGAAAGCCAATCTTACCAAAAAATAAATCTCTAACCAAACCAGAAGCAAACTTCAAAGATGGCTGGAGAACAAAAAGAGAAAAGTAAGGAGATAAAAAAACAAAAAAGTATGCGTCTTCCATTTTTTTCAAAGAGTATAAGTTAGCATTAAAAGAAGGAGAGATAAAGTGATACTGAATTTCTCCCTCACCGAAAGCGGTTTTTCTACGAAGTATGTAAGATTGACCGGCAAAATCAACTGATATTGAAGGAAGAATAACGAACGATAAAAACTCCCATCCCACTATTCCAAACCTTGACGAAAAACCCCATCTCACACCCGTTGTCTGAATATTACCCAAAGTTATAGAAGGGAAATAGTTTGACGGAGCGCCAGAAACCTGAGCAAAACCAAAGTACCCCAAAAATAACCCCTGCGCGTGAGAAAGTTGATACAATCCCCTTAAAAAGAAATCATCTTTGAATATCATGTCTTTTTCTCTATCTTGAGCTCCCGCCGGACCTAATATGCCAAAGATAAAAATCAAAATAAAAAAGATCTTTCTTGGAAAACCAGCCAGCTTCCGCCTCATCAAAAGATAAAAGAACACAAAAACAAAGAGCATAGCAATCAGAGAAAAGAGCGGTTTTGAAGTTGAGCAACCATAATTTGCCCTAACATTATCCCCTACACCCGTATCTCTTTTATACCTATCTGATCTTTGCATATCTGAGGTATATGATGGAGCGAGTAAGTCAGAGCAACCTTCAACAATATTTCCGGAACCAGAACCCATCGTCAAAGCAACAGATGAAACAAAAACAAGAGAACTAACATCAAGCATAGTCGCAGAAGCATATATACTGCTCCCCCCGTTGCTTACACCAAAATCATCTGAAATGTAAGATGAACAGATGTCTTTACCCTTAACCAAGTATATATCTTTCCCTCCATTCCCAAAAGAGGATGTTGTACCTATCAATATGAAGTCCCCATCTTCACTCTCAAAAACCGAGTTCTCCTCAAATCCACCAGCCGATGAGTAAGTTCTGAAAACCTTCCTTAACCATAAAATATCACCGTTTGGATTCATCTTCAGAACTATGGAGCTGTTGTAATCAGAAGATGCTCCCTGCGAGACACCAGATATAAGATAGTTCCCATCGGAAGGCATCGTTATATCAGATGCAAAATCATGAGAACCAGCCCATCCAACTATTTTTGACCAGATTATGTTTCCATTCTTATCTAATTTCACAATCCACATATCATATGTACCCCCAAGAGAAAAAGTTGATCTCATATATCCTACACCAATCAAATTACCGTCTTCAACTTCCAAGACCCTAACAATTCCATCATCAGAGGTATAAGCTCCTAAAACCCTATACCAATCAATGTTCCCAGATTCATCAAGTTTTAAAATAAATCCTTCTCCTCCACCTGTTCCATACCTAAAACTATTTACTATATTTGCTATGACATATTTCCCATCAGAAGTTCTTTTTATTGAGAAAGCGGTATCTTGCTGAACTGATGGACCACCCGTTACAATCTTCGCCCAAGCCATGTCTCCTGAGGAGTTCAGTTTCATAACAAGAATGTTATATCCTGAACCTCCTGACCACTCCAATCTCCCTGCGAGCATATAACCGCCATCAGAAGTTTGAGCTATACCTCTTACTTTTATTCCAGAAAGAGATGTAGTTATTGCTTTTGACCAAGATATTGAAGAAGAGCTGAATTTAGTTATAAAAGATGTAGTTCCTCTTTCAAAGCCGAGCAAAAACTCACCATCGTTCGCCTGAAATATCGTTCTTCCCCTTTCACTTCCTGATGAAAAGTCAATTGTTTTTTGCCACGATATATTTCCGAGATTATCAAGTTTTACTATGTAAGCATCGCTACCCCCAGCACCCGGCGTGTACCCCGTGAGAATAAACCCACCATCGCTTGCTCTTACTGCGGAGTAGAAGAAATCATCTCCACTACTACCTATTGCTCTGAAAAATGAATCAGAAGGAGAACACAGTGCATAAACCGAAGAATTCATAATAATACTATTTAACGAAGGAGAAAACACTGCGGAAGAAGAAGAGGAAGCCACCAAAGAAACAGGAGGAGAAGAGGAAGAGAAAGAAGGAGAAGAAGTATTAGAATTTTGGAAGTTATCGCTACAACCTAAAAGTCCATCTTCTCTTATTTCTACCAAATAAATATCATATCCTGAACTGAAAGAACTTGTAGAACCAAGTATCAATATACCACCATCTACACCCCTCATAGCAAAGTTAGCAAAGTCATCTCCGCCTCTGCCGATGGTTTTGCTCCACAGCAGGTCTCCTGAACCAGAAATCTTAATAACATATATATCTTTTGAAGATGAAAAACTTTGTGTCTCCCCAACGATTATGAAGTTTCCATCTTGAGTTTTGACTATATACTTTGCTGAATCTGTAAGGTTACCGCCAAAAGTTTTTGCCCACTCCACAACTCCGCTATTTGAAATCTTCACAGCAAATATATCTGAACAAGAACCATTCCCGCAAGTCAGACCAAAGCTAAAAGTTGTTCCGACAACAATAAAAGAACCGTCATCTCCCTTCACCAACGCATCGGCATAATCGTCATTTGAACCTCCAACAGTTCTTGCCCATTCAACAGAAGAAAAGTCAGATTTGACCTTGACAACAAAGAAATCAAAACCACCTGAACCGAAAGAATTTGTCTTTCCCGCAAATACATATCCTCCGTCTTGCGAAAAAACTACCGATTTTAAAGAATCATTACCACCTCCTCCAATAGTTCTAGAAGATACAAGAACAAGCGATGAATTGAGAACTAAAATATAACCATCTGTACAAGTTCCTCCACAGGTATTCCCAAAGCTATATGTCTCACCAACAATAAGAAGGTTTCCTCCGGAAACCTCAAGAACAGAGTAAGCGGTATCAGTCCATTCTCCCCCGAAAGTTCTTAAAGAATAAGAAGTATAAGGTTTAGAAGATGATAAAACGAGAACATCTGAGCAATTCCCACCACATGTCAACCCGGAACTATATGTTTCACCAACAGCAACAAAAGATGCGTTAGAATTAACTATGCTGGAGTGTATTTTTTCAGACCTATCTCTGCCTATGGCTCTTGCCCATTCAAGGTCTCCTCTTTTTGTCAGTTTTAAAAGTAGTATATCGTCATTTCCCGATGAAGTAGAAGTAACACCAGCCAAAAGGTATCCTCCATAGAAATTTGAAGATAAGTCAACAGGCAAAAGAGCTCCTGTAAAAACAATCTCATTTCCCGGAGCAGTAATGACTTTTGCAAAAGGTAAAGGAGGAGAAGTCCCTACTGAAACAACATTTGATTTCCCGCCCGCTCCTGTGGCATTTTTAGCATAAACCCTATAATACTTCGCCGAACTTATATATGTGTAATCAGTATAAGAAGTAACAAACGAAGGAAGAGAAGCTATGGGAGTGAAAACCGCATTATCGTCAGATTTCTCAACGATGAAATTTTCTACATTTGAGGAAGGATTCGGATAAAACCACTTCAAAACAACATAGGAAAGCCCCCATGAGAATACCTCCAAAGATGGAACATAACAAGGTGATGTATTTTCATCTACATATCCGTTGCAGTTATCATCAACAGCATTACAAAAATCATCAGAAGCAGAAGGATTAATTGACGGGTTAGAATCATTGCAGTCATTAGTCCCAAGTTCTGAACCAGCTGTGATGTATCCTGGGAAAGAGACTACATTCACACAAGAAGAAGAGCTATTTGGAGCGTATCTATCACCATCTGAATCAGTGTATGCCCACTTTTCAACATTGCCATCACAGTCATTATCAACTGAATCAGAGCAGTTCAGAACCGCTCCGGGATAAATAGATGAGTTATTATCGTTGCAGTCATCACCAGGCAAAATCAAATTCACAGGTGTATATGTCGTAGAACCAGCAAACTCCACACATACCGAAACGCTTCCCGCATACTTATACCTATCTTTATCTTGATCTACATAACCCCATATCTCCACACTTCCGTCACAGTTATTATCTTGTGAATCGTTGCAGTTCGGAACAGCTTCAGGATAAACCCCTGCGTTGGAATCATCACAATCAGAAAAGCCCAAAATCTCTGATGCAGAAGTATATCCAGAAGATGTAACCTCAACACAGAAAGATACAGACAAAGGAGAGTATTTATCACCATCTTTATCTATGTAAGCCCACATCTTATCTTGTCCATCACAGGCACCAACACCTACTGGAATATTCACAGAAGGGTCCCTATCATCAATATCACCAATTGCTATCTCACTGCCTACTGTTATAAAGCCGGGATAGAATCTCAAAAGACAAATAGATACAGAGTTTGGAGCGTACTTATCACCATCTTGGTCTGTATAAGCCCAGAATTCAATTATACCATCGCAGTTATTATCTTTTGAATCGTCGCAGTTTATGGGGGCACCGGGATAAACAGTTGGGTCATTATCATCGCAATCTAACTCGGTTGTGCTTTTGAGTTTATCTGCGGTGTAAAACCCGTTCTTTTGAGCTTCCTCCAAAATATCTCTGATACTTGTTCTGCCAGATGAGCTATTACTATCTTGTTTTAAAAGAAATATAATATCTCGTAATCTCTTGTAGAAAGAAGTATTTTTTGTTCCCTTGTAAAATTCTTTTATTGATTTTGTGTTGCCTGACGGGTAAAAATCTCTGTCTTTATCTTCAAATAGTATGGTGTCGTCTAATGTTAAAATATATGGATTTGAGTCATCAAGGTCTCCTCCTACTGTTGTTATTCCCTCTCCTATATTACTTTCGTAAGATACGATAGGTTCTCCCCCTATACCGTCTCCGTCAGCATCTTTATAAAGGAGCGAAAGGTCTAATCCGTCTATTTTTATAAAAACCACCTGACCGGGAGAGACAACATAAAAGTTTCTTCTCCAGACCTTAAAGCTTCCCGCATCATCTGATATGAAAATATCGACAGAGTACGGTTTTGCATCCTCATATACCGGAAGGTCAAGAATCAATTCTTTCTGCAAAACTAAAAATTCCTGCTGATTTATCTGCATGGTAATTCCCTCTTTTGATTCTTCGGCGAAGTTTATGTTGAACGACATATAATCATCACAAGATAGAGAGTCGCAGACAGAAAGAATTGTTCCGCATCTTTGAGTATAAAATGAGCAGGAGTTCTGAAAATTATTATCAGATGTGGTAATTGGAGCGGAGGCGAAAAAAACATTCTCTGGAACAAACTTTTTTTCTGATACAAATTTCAGTTCGGCTGTTTCTCCAAAATTCACAACTTGTCTTATAATTTCAAGAACTTCCTTATCTTCTTGGAGGATGTATGGCTTTACAACAACTGAAATCTGCTTTACTACATTCTTTTTCTCCTCGGGTATAAGAATTTTGAGGTATATTTTTCCCCTATCTGTTGCGCTTTCTCTCTCACATCCAAATAACGAAAAAAGCAAAATTAAAAATATTAACTTTGCTAATATTTTAAGCATACAAAAAACTCTCTCATCAAAATATTACGGAAATTTTACATATTCTAATTCCGAAAAACACAAACATTAATTTAAAAGGAAAATTAATACTTTTTTCAAATTTTTGTATATTTTTAATCAATCGGAAGAAAAATATATTTATTGAAAAGCTGCGAAGGAAATCAGGAAAATTTCTAACCGCACTAAAAAAAGCTGATTGAATAAAATAAAAATGCCTTTTGATTAAAATTAAAAGTGCGGAGAAAAAATGAAAAACAACAACAAAAAACCTGCAAAGAAAAACCATCAGATAGATTACAGAATTCTCTCGGAGCTTAAAGTAAAACAAGGAGAGCTCTGGCGGATATTCAAGATAATGAGCGAGTTCGTTATGGGATTTGATGAGCTGTCAAAAGTAGCCCCGGGAGTCACAATATTCGGAAGTTCAAGAATATCAAGAGAGCACCCTTACTGGCAGAAAGCATATGAGCTTGGCTACAAACTCGGCAAAGAAGGGTACTCTGTTATAACCGGTGGGGGACCCGGGGTTATGGAAGCTGCGAATAAAGGAGCATTTGAAGCGGGAGCCGTTTCAGTCGGACTAACAATAGATATTCCAGACGAAACCCCATCAAAAGAATATCATACTATATCTCTGAACTTTGATTATTTTTTTGTGAGAAAAGTTATGCTTGTGAGATACTCAATAGCTTTTGTTATTTTTCCTGGTGGGTTCGGAACTTTTGACGAACTCTTCGAACTTCTCAACCTTATCCACACCAAAAAGCTATACGCTTACCCTGTTATACTTTTTGACTCAAATTTTTGGTCGGAACTGCTGAAATTTATCAAGGAAGAACTTATGGGAAAAGGATTCATACTCCCACACGGTCTTGAAACAATTTATGTGGTGGACGAAATAGATACCGCAGTGAAAATAATAAACTCTTTTCTCATTGAAAAATATAAAATAATTTCCACCTATCTCCACCCTCTTGAAAGATACAGAATAAGAAAACTTGTCAGAAACATAACGCAAAAAACGGAGAATGAAAAGCGATAAGAGAAAAAGAAGATTAATATCTTCTATTAGCCAAAAATTTCTGAAAAGCAAAGATTTCTTATGCAGAAAAGAGATGTAAAGAGCAAAAACATAAAAATAGATGATTTTTTCTTCAAGTCTTTTCCCAAAGACCCGTTAAATTCCGCAATCACATTCTCAAAAAAATTCTCCCTATTTGAAAAAGGAGATAAAGTTGTGGTCGCTGTATCAGGAGGAAAAGATTCAGTATTTTTGCTCTATATCCTCTCATCTTTCAAGTCAAAATTTGGCATAAGAGAAGTTATCTCGGCACATTTTAACCACATGACACGGGGTGAGGAATCTTTGAGAGATGAAAAATTCGTAATCTCTTTAAGTGAAAAATTTGGTATAAAGGCAATAGTAGGAAAAGCAAGGAGAAAACTTGAATCAGAAGAAGAGATGAGAGCTGAAAGATATAAGTTTTTAGATGAAGTAGCAAAATCTGAAAATGCAAATAAAATCTCAACCGCTCACACACTCGATGACCAGTTTGAAACATTTCTTTTAAACCTTGTGAGAGGGAAAGGTTTCTTCTCAGCAGGCGGAATACTCCCCAAAAACGACTCAATTTGCTCCGTCCCCGTAGTAAGACCACTCCTTTCAGTAAAATCAAAAGATATAAAAAGCTATCTTGCGAAAAGCAATTTGCCATACATCCTTGACTCGTCTAACATAGATATGTCTTTTATGAGAAACAAAATAAGAGCTTTTTTATCTATGCTACCCGATGATATTTATGATAGAATGCTGAGCGGATTTTTCAAATTCTGGCTCGGAACTCTGGCAGTATATAACCTCCTTTCAGAAATATACCAAAAGAACCAAGATGTAATTCCAAAATTTTTAGAAATTCAGATAGAAAGTTTCCTCAAAGGGGAAAAACTATCTTTTGAAGAGATCAAAAAATCTCTGTCAGAAAGAGCCCAAAAGCGAAACTGAAAATTGATAGATCTTGCTTTTGAACCAACCCTATGCGGGAAGACGGGAGAAAAAACTCTTTACAGCAATAGTTTCATATACCTAACAAAAAAATCTGAAATTATATAAAAAAATATTGAGATAGAAAGCTTTTGATTATGCGTTATGTTCTGATTGCTATCGCCACCACAATACCGTGGATAATCGCAAGATTTACTCAACACGAACACATCTCCCCTTATATATCTGTTCTTTTGAGTGGTATATGTATAGTTGGAGCTGGATTTTTACTCACGTGGGCTTCTGACTCATCAAGAAAATATATATCAGGAGCATTAGCAATAGCGATTGTCGCACTCCTTGCAGTTCTTCCAGAGTACTCCGTAGATATGTACCTTTCATGGAAGGCAGGAATAAATGAGCAATACACACACTACGCAGTTGCCAACATGACAGGAGCTAACAGATTACTTATAGGGATTGGATGGTCAGTGATACTTTTCATACACTTTATAAAAACAAAAAAAATAGAAATAGAGTTTGATGAAAAGATAAGAAATGACCTTCTGATACTATTTATCTCTACCCTCTGGTCGTTCAACATTTTCTTCAAATCATCAATATCTCTCTTTGATTTCGTTTTCCTTTTCGCTCTTTTTGCTTTTTATATTTACAGGGCAAGCCAGATGGAACTTGAAGAACTTGAAGAGGACTTTGAACCGGTAAGAACAATCCAAAAACTGAAACCATCAGTCGGAATCCCCCTGATAATTTTCATGTTCTTATGGTCTGGTTTTTGCATTTTCATTTCCGCAGAACCATTTGCAGAAAGTTTAATAGAAATAGGTAGAAGTTTAAATGTAAGTGAATTTTTACTTATTCAATGGATAGCACCTCTTGCATCAGAAGCACCAGAATTCATCGTGACAATAATATGGGCTTTCAAAGAAAGGAGTTCAGACGCCTTGAGAGCTCTCGTATCATCAAAAGTAAATCAGTGGACGCTTCTTGTCTCCACAATACCACTTGTCTTTACAATATCAAAAATTTTCCATGGTACCGGAAATGTTTTCGCACCTTTGCCTCTTGACCACAGACAAAAATGGGAGATGCTTTTGACATCTGCTCAATCTCTCTTCGCTTTCTTCGTCATATACGACCTAAAATTCTCAATTCTTGAAGCATCTATACTCTTTCTACTCTTTTTCTCTCAATTTATATTTGAGCAAATAAGAGAAGAAGTGACCTTTGCATATCTTGCGCTGTGCATTCCATTTTTAGCTATGAAACTAAAAAAGAAGTAAAAAATTTTTTCAAATTTAAGTGAAAAGATAAGTGAAGGATAGTGGAAAAAAACTCGCAGAAATCATCCTTACATTTTTCGGAGTCGGAAAAATTCCTTTTGCGCAAGGAACTTTCGCATCGGCTATCACAGCTACCCTATACTACTTCGCATTATCTGGAAAACTAAAACTTTGAAATTCTGACCACCTTATCTACCTTAATCATATCTTTATTACTCACAAAATACATAAAAGTTATCTGGAAGGGAAAAGATGACCCCTCCGAAGTTGTAATAGATGAAGTTTTAGGAATGATGCTTTCCATGTTTGCTCTTCCCAAAAGACCTGAAATCGCGATAGCAGGTTTTTTGCTTTTCAGATTTCTTGACATAACCAAAATTCCACCTATAAATTTTTTTGACAGAATGAAATCTCCATACGGAGTTATGCTCGATGACATAGTAGGGGGAATAATGACGAACATCATCTTAAAAATAGCAATATCAATTTTTTCGGAGTTCTGATAACTATTTTATTGCTTATAGCTCCGTTCCAGATAAAAAAATCTTTTAAAAAAGATATCGAGCGATGAGAAGGATTACTTTTATTTATAAGCTGTCCCTGTAGCTCAGAAGGAAGAGCACGGTCCTCCTAAGTCCGGGGTCGCGGGTTCGAATCCCGCCAGGGACACCACAAAAACTTAAATTGAAATTTCTTGGAAGATTAACCGGTTTTTATGCCGTTCATCTTAAAAAAAGGTTCTTTCTCTTCATAGACACATTTCAAAAAAGCTTAACCATAGCGGAACTCACTGTAAAAGATGAATCAGATGGTAAAAAACTTCCTGTTCTCATACCCGCTGGATTTTTCTCTGAAAGAAGCATCTATGTAAGATGGGAGATGAAAATAACACCGATACACCTGATTTTGTTTTTTTCTACTCTTCTTACAACAACTGTTGCAGGAGCTATGATGCAGGGAATAAACCCGCTATCAAAAGATGTCTGGAAAGGATTTTACTTTTCAATCCCTCTTCTTTTCATTCTCTCATGCCATGAATTCGGGCATATATTTGCGATGTGGAAGTACGGAGTGAGGAGTTCTTTCCCTTTCTTCATACCCGCTCCAAACATAGTAGGAACATTTGGGGCAATAATGGTTCTGCGGGAGAGAGTAAGCAGAGCTTCTCATATAGTAAAAATAGGAGCAGCTGGACCCATAGCGGGCTTTTTAGCTGCGATCCCAATAGCTATATTAGGATTGAAACTATCATATGTTGCAGAGATACCGAAATCTGGCGGAGATTTTTTCATAAAACTTGGCTCCCCGCTGATATTTTCCTTCATAGAAAAGATAATTTTTGGAAACTTAGATAGCGGTAAGGATGTTATGCTTCATCCTGTTGCTTTTGCTGGCTGGATAGGTTTTTTCGTGACCGCGATGAACCTTATACCAATAGGGCAGACCGATGGCGGGCATATAGTTTTTGGCATCTTCCCATCTTTTCACAGAAAAATCTCTTTCCTATTTGTTATAACTCTCTTTTTGCTCGGCATATTTTTCTGGTATGGATGGATATTCTGGGGAATTCTCACAGCACTTTTGGGGTTAAGAAAAATTCCCTACTCTCCTCAAAAAGATGCAGGCAAAAAAGAAAAAGCGATCGCCCTTTTATCGTTTATAATATTCATATTAACCTTCATCGTAACTCCTATTGATATTCAGTTCTGATAGCTAACTTAAAAAAATCTGGTTGAATCAGAAAACAAGAAAAAGAGGGATAAATTTTATATAAATTTTGGATTTCAAAGCTATAAAAAAAGTAAGTGGGTCAGTAGCTCAGCAGGTAGAGCATGGGACTCTTAATCCCAGGGTCGCGGGTTCGATTCCCGCCTGACCCACAAAAAAACGCATGGAAGACCTCATCAAAACCACTGCAAAATTTATAATAATGATAGGTGCCATAATGATCCTCACGGGACTTATCTTCCTCTTCTTATCATCAATTGACATCAACATTGCAAATTTAAAACTCAAAAAGCTCCCGGGAGACATCTTTATCAAAAAAGATAACTTCACCTTCTTCTTTCCCATAACGACATCAATCATAATCTCTGTACTGCTAACACTGATTTTGAATGTGTTAGCGAGAATAATTGGGAAACAATAAAAATCAGGAAAATCTTCTTGATTTTTTGATGTAAAAATCTGATAAAAAAAACTTTTCTATTATGAAGGTAGGAATAAATGGTTTTGGAAGAATTGGGAGATTAGTTTTCAAAATAGCATTAGATAATGGAATTGATATTGTAGCAATAAACGATGTAGTTCCAGCAGATGTCTGCGCTCATCTTTTAAAGTACGACAGCGTATTTGGGAGATACAAAAGAAAAGTAGAAGTGAAAGGAAACAGCATAATAATAGATGGAGAAAAAGAGATAAAGGTCTTTTCAGAAACCGACCCCGAAAAAATCCCTTGGGATAAAATCGGAGCAGACCTTGTAGTTGAGTCATCTGGGAAATTTACGGAAAGAGAAAAGGCAGAAAAACATCTGAAAGCGGGAGCAAAAAAGGTTGTAATAACTGCACCCGCCAAAAACCCTGACATCACAATAGTCATAGGAGTAAATGAAAATCAATACTCCCCATCTCATAAAATAATATCTAACGCTTCATGCACAACAAACTGTTTCGCTATGCTTGTGAAAGTTCTGCACGAGAACTTCAAAATAAATTATGGAGAGCTGACAACAATACACTCCTACACAAATGACCAGAGAATAATAGATGCTCCACACAAAGATCTGAGAAGAGCAAGGTCAGCAGCAGCAAATATAATTCCCACATCAACAGGAGCAGCAAAAGCAATTTACGAGATTTTCCCAGAACTGAAAGGGCGTCTCACTGCACTCGCTATAAGAGTTCCCACCCAAGATGTATCTGTTTGCGATTTTTCATGCGTTGTTGAGAAAAAAACAGATAAACAAGAGGTAAATCAGGTATTCAAAGATTATGCAGAGAAAAAACTCAAAAGGTTGCTCGAATACACAGAAGACGAAATCGTCTCATCAGATGTTATAGGAAATCCCGCCTCGTGTGTTTTTGATTCAAAACTAACAGAAGTTGTTGATGGGAACTTTGTAAAAGTCATAGGATGGTATGATAACGAATACGGATACGCTTCACGAGTAGTAGATCTCATAAAAATTATTCAGGAAAAAGGATAAGACAAAAAATCTCTGGGAACATGCAGAAAGTCGGGCAGAATTTTTCTTTCATACCCTTTCCTTTATCTCCCTTCCGAAAATACCCTCTGGTCTCAAAGCAAGAGATACTACACCTATAAGGAAAATAAAAGCTGTCTTATACTTTATAGAGACATAACCTCCAAAGAGCGATTCTGCAAGTCCGACTATTATGCTTCCGACGACAGCGCCCGGAACACTATCTATTCCCCCTACAATCGCCCCTATGAACGCCTTCAAAAACGGATCAAAAAGAAATACCTGATCAACAGAGTAAAGCGGAGCAAGAAGTATTCCTGAAATCCCGGCAATAGCAGCAGAAAGACCCCATATAGATGAAACAACAAAACGAAACCTAACCCCCAAAATTCTTGACATATCTGGATTTTGAGAAACAGCCCTTATGGAAATTCCAAATCTCGTTTTTGTTATAACAAGATAGAAAACAGAGAGAGTAAGCAGAGAGACAATAAGAACGAGAATGAATGTTTTTGAGATCGAAAAGCCGAAGACATCTATTGTACCTTGGAAGAAACTTGGTACAGATTTCGGCTCCGGTCCCCAAACAATAATCTCAAAGCTCTGAATGAAAAAAGATATCGCGATCGTTCCTATTGTTATGCCGAGCGGAGAAACGCCCCTTCTCTGCGCTTCGTAAAACACAAAGTAAGATACAATAAAGGCAATCAAACCACTTGCAAAAAATCCTAAAATAGCACATAATATTGAAAAACCTGAACCCAACTTGTTCAGAGCAGAAAGAAATATAAATGTTCCAAAAGTAGCAAAGTCAGCGTGCGCAAAATTTATAACCCTCGTAGCTCTATATACAAGAACAATACCTATCGCTAAAAGAGAATATATGAACCCAAGCTGAACTCCACGAAAAATGTAATCCATACCACAAAAAAATTATCTTAAAATCAAAGGAGATTCGTATTATTCTGCATTTTTAAAGCATCAGAAAACAAAAATCACAGGTAGTCCAAAATTTCATCAAGAGAATCTATTTCCAGGTCTGGCTTATCATAAGGGAAGGATTTCGAGGGCGGAACAAAATGTTTTTTTGTTTGAGAGGACCTAACGAGAACAGCGGTTATGCCGAGATTTTTTGCCCCCTTTATATCTGTTTCTAATTTATCTCCCACCATAACCGCAAACTTTGGATTGACTCCGAATTCTGCGAGAACGAAACCGAAAATCAACGGATCTGGTTTGCCTATTTTTATATATCTTTTTCCCGAAGCAAAAGACAACATCTCACAAATCGGAAGGTCTCCTATGAAGACCCCTTCTTTACTGCCGAACCTACCGCGATAATAATTTGTGTATCCGACTGAGATAAGTTCAGCTCCTTCAAGAATACACTCCAGCGCAAAGTTCAGCTCTTCAAAATTTATGTTTCTTTTCATACCGACGACGACAAAATCAACGGGCTTTTCAAAAACGAGCTCAACAGAATTATCTATTTCAAAGTCCACTATAAGTCCTCTTTCAGATATAACGAAAACCCTTGCTTTCTTCTTTCTCTGCTTGATGTATTCTACGGCTACTTTACCCGCAGTGAAGACCTCGTTCTGTGATTTAGCAAGACCGAAATCAACAAGAATTTCTGCAACACGAAAGAAGGGAGTGCGAGATATGTTAGAAAGAAAAGCTATTTTTTTTCCATTCTCTCTCAACTTCTCCAAGGTTTCAACAACTTTTGAATCTACATTAATATCATCATCGTCAATAGACCGCAAAACAACTCCTTCTATATCAAAAATAAATAGTTCTTTATCTTTGAGAGATATTCTGCTCTGCTTATCGGTTGCTCTATCTTTTTCTTTCACTCATCAATACCTCCTTTTGCTTTAAGGTATCCTGTTGGTCTTATATCAAAGTCAAGCGGAGATGTTTCTCCAAAAATGATATGTCTTAATCCTCCCAAAAAAGCTATCATAGTTCCGTTATCTGTGCAATACCTCTGAGAAGGAAAAATAAACTCTATTTTGTTTTCTAATTCAAGGTTTTTCACAACTTGCCTGAGATAAGAGTTTTTCGCCACCCCTCCTGTCAAAGCAAAATGTTTTATATTCAAACTTCCATTTCCAAACTTTTTCAACGCATCAAAAGATTTGAACAAAATTTCATCTATTAGTTTTTTCTGAAAAGAAGCGAAGAACTCCGGCAAAGGAAAAGGTCCAAACCAATGTTCCGGCACCCTAACACTAAAAGTTTTTATTCCAGAGAAACTGAAATCTTCTGAATCAACGTTAGGGAAAGAGAAAAGTTGCTCTGCTCCGCCAGAGAGAGAATCTATAACAGGTCCACCCGGATAGCCGAACCTGAAAAATTTAGCAACCTTATCAAAAACTTCTCCGACCGAATCATCTCTTGTCTTCAAAACGAGTTTATATTTCCCGATGCTTTCGACCAAGTAAAGAGATGTATGACCGCCTGATACTACAAGTGAAGCGAAGGGAAAAGGTATATCGTGTTCTATAAGTGGAGATATAATGTGTGCTTCAACATGATTTACAGCTATTATTTTTTTTGATAGCGATTGGGCTAATCCTTTTGCAAAAGATACACCTACGATAAGAGAGCCAGGAAGTCCAGGCTCGTTTGCGACAGCGACAAGGTCAATATCTTTAAGTTCAACTCCCGCCTTTTCTAACGCAAGACGGAAAACCCTTGAAATGCTTTCAAGATGAGAGCGCGAAGCCAATTCAGGTACAACCCCACCGTAAATAGAGTGAAAATCCTGAGTGAGAACAACCAGAGATAGCTCTTCTGCATATGGCAAACCGCTCAGCTCTCTTTTCTTCTCGTGAAACTTCAAAACCGCAATAGATGTCTCATCACATGTCGTCTCTATGCCGACAACTATCATACAAAACCAAAAGAAAATTTAAGTGCAAAAAAATCTCAAAAAAAATAGATGAAAACAATTGATAAAATTCTGAACTCCTTCAAAACACATGCAAAAATATTTTATTTAGAATCTTGACCGATTTGCCTCAGGTACTCTCTGATAAAACTTATGGCTGACTCTTTATTTGGCTCTATTTTACCTTCAACTATTGCGTTTATTACCGCCTGCTTTATTTGACCAATAAGAGGACCGGGTTTCAGGTTGAAAATTTTCTGAATCTCGTATCCATCAATTGGACTTTCTATTTTCGCTTTGCCGAGCTTCAATATTTCAGAATATATCCTGTCTCTGAGCTCCTGAATGTTTTTGAGTTTTTCAGATGGGTCTTTTAAAGCTTTTATATCGTATTCAACGAATTTCAAGACAAGTTCTGGATCATCTCCTATTCTTCTCAAAAGCCGTCTCACTGCTGAATCAGACCACTGCGAAGTGTAATATATCATGTGATTTTTCACAACAAAAACTATTTTTTTTCTTTCATCATAAGGGAATTTGAAAGTCGAGAGGAAATCATCTGCTATCTCAGCTGATACTATTTCATGTCCCCAGTAAACAACTCTTCCATCTGGGAGCGTCTTTTCTGCGAAAGCTTTTCCTATATCGTGGAAGAAAGCAGAGAGTCGCAGAACTATATCAGGGGGAGTGAGGTCTACAACGTGTGCGCAATGCTCAAAAACTCCTTCAAAATGATATGGCGACTTCTGGTCTTTATATAAAGCAGGAACTATCTTCGGATACGCGTAGTTGAAAAACTTTATATCTCTGAGAAGAAAAAGCCCCAGTGAAGGTTTCTTTGAAAGGAAGAGCTTTCTGAGTTCTTCTCCCTGTCTTTCTTTTGGGACCGAATTTATTGAAGGGACTTTTTTCTCCATTGACTTTATGAGTTCTTCATCGGCGAAGAATCCTTCGGAGACAAATCTTGCTGCTCTTATTATACGTGATGGGTCTGATGAGAATGTCTTTTGGGGGTCTGATGGGGTTCTGAGGAATTTACGGGTTATATCATCGGTAGCGACTCCTAGTGGGTCAAGTATATTTGGTCTTGGGTCTTTGAGTGGGATAACGAGGGTGTTTATTGTAAAATCCCTTCTTTTGAGGTCTCCGATAAGGTTTTTAGATTTGGGGGGAGATATATCAACCGTGAGGTTATCTGAGAGATTAATTCTTATCATTTCGTATTTTTTTGGTTTGAAGAATGTTACTTTTTCTCCTATTTCTGACATGAAGATTTTGGCGAATGTAGAATAATCTTGTTCGAACACTATGACATCTATGTCTTTTGGTTCAAGTCCGCGGATTATATCTCTTGGAGCGCCACCGACTATATATGCTTCCACTCCCAGTTTTTTTGTTGTTCTGTGCAGAGCAGAGAATACAAAATCGAAAATTTCTCTCTTCTCTTCTTTTTTCAACTTTTCCATAACAAGATATTTAAAATAAATAAGTAATAAATTGGGATACAATGATTTATTCTTCAAACACAAAAAATGGTGAGAGATAGATTTTAAGAAATCAAAAAAACAATAATGCTACCTCATAGTCATAATTTTTAGAATAAAATGCCTTCTTTTCTAGTAACAGGTGCAACAGGATTCATAGGTTCTCATGTAGTAAGAGAGTTGATAAAAATGAATTTTGAAGTATATGCTCTGGTGCGTCATGAAAGCAATCTATGGAGAATAGAAGACGTAAAAGATAAGATAAAAAAAATCCAATATGATATCTTTGACAGTGAAAAATTGAAGAAAATAGTTAGAGATATAGGTCCAAATATAATAATCCATCTCGCCTGGTATGTAGAACCGGGAAAATACCTAAATAGCATCAAAAACATAGATTATATAAGAGCTTCGGTAGAATTAGCAAAAATCGCTAAGGAAATAAACTGTCAAAAGTTCGTAAGTGTTGGTTCATGCTTCGAATATGATTTAGAAGAAAAATATATTTCAGAAAATACAAAGCTTTCTCCTAATACTTTATACTCGGCTAGTAAAATAGCAACCTTCTACGCGTTAAAAGAAATTTTTAATAATTCAAGTACAAAATTCGTATGGGCAAGACTTTTCTATCTATTCGGTCCCTATGAAGACGAAAGAAGATTTGTCCCATATATAATTTCCTCTCTGCTAAAAAACGAAGAAGTACTGCTTACTGACTGCTTACAGGTCAGAGATTACTTATTTATAGAAGATTGCAGTAAAATTATTGTCAAAATAAGCTTATCAGATTTTGAAGGCGAAATAAATATCGGAAGTGGAATACCTATAACTCTGAAAGAGATCGCTTTGATGATAGGGAAAAAATTGAACAGAGTGGAAAAATTAAAAATCGGAGCAAAAGCACGACCTCCTAATGATCCCCCTTTTGTCTGCGCCAAAATAGAAAAACTAAAATCTATATTTCCTGAATTCATTCCAGAGAATCTCGAATCAGCAATAGATAAAACCATCGCATGGTGGAAAAATAAATATAATTTTTAATAATGAACTGTCCTGTATGTTACGGAGAAAACCTTCTCTGTTTTTTTGAAGTAAACAATGTTCCTATATTTCAGCAGTTCCTTTTAAAATCAAAAGAAGAAGCAATTTCGGTAAAAAGAGGAGATATATCTCTAAAACTCTGCCAAAATTGTGGAGTTATATTTAATGATAAATTTAAGGAAGAATTAATTGATTATAAATTACCTTATGATGCAACCCAAACTTACTCTCCCTCTTTTTCAAAATACATGAAAAGGATCGCCAAGTATCTGATAAATAAATACGAAATTAAACACAAAAAGGTTCTTGAAATAGGAAGCGGTACAGGAGAGTTTTTACTATATATGCATAAGTTCGGAGACAATCTGTGTATAGGATTTGAACCTTCTGAATCTGCTAAAAATATCAACTCCCCGCATGTAAAGATAATAAATGATTATTACAGCAAAAAGTATAATATCTCGGCAGATATTATTATATGCCGTCATGTTTTGGAGCATATATTCAATCCCAGAGAATTCTTAAAATCTCTTCCAAAACTAGATAAATGCATTTATTTTTTTGAAGTCCCAAATGTTGTTTGGTCATTAGAAAATACAGCCTTTTATGATTTTTACTATGAGCATTGCATTTATTTCTCTCCCATATCACTTTCCAACCTCTTTAAGCTCTCCGAATTTGAAATTCTTAAAATCGGCAAAGGTTTTTATAATCAATATATATGGATTGAAGCAACATGGAAGAAAGGTAAGAAAAACAAGGTTCAGATCAAACAAGATAAATCAATAAAAAAACTCATTAAAAATTTTCAGCATAAATATGAAGTATTCTCTCAAAAGTGGAGAAAGCTTATAGAAAATTTCTCAAAATCAAACACAGTTGTTCTTTGGGGAGCTGGTGCAAGAGCTGTTGCATTTCTCAATTATCTGAAAATTGAACCTCCACTTATAGAGTATGTCGTAGACATTAATCCCAGCAAACATAACAAATTTATCCCCGGAACCGGTCAGAAGATAGTGCCACCAGAATTTCTAGAAAAAATAAGTAGTAATATTTACGTAATAATTACAAATCCTGCCTATTACAATGAAATAGAAAAGCAGTGCAAACCATACAAAGCAAAAATATTTTCGTTAATTAACTCACTATAACTGAATATAAACAAACAAAATCTATTTTATTTTTGTTGCTTTTGAGACCGCGAAGCGCTTGGCTCTAAAATGCGCAGAATCCCTCAAACTCAAAATAAAAGAAAGAAGCTTACCCCTCGGCTTCAACTCCTCCCTCTCAAAAATCAAAGTTATATCCCTCGTGTTCCTTTCCTCTTTCTTTATACAGACAAAATTAGCATTCAAACCAAATGAAGAAAAAACCTCCCTTGCCACACTCCAATGCCCCTTACCACCATCTATAAAAATAAGGTCAGGAAACGGCAAATCTTTACCCTCAAAATAATCTCTCACCCTCCTTGAAAGAACATTTCTGAGCGCAAGAATATCATCGTACCCTTCATCACTCACATTGTAAAGACGAATACGAGAAGAAACAAACTCCCCATCTTCAAAATGAACTTTCACCCCAACAAGATTCTTACCACCAAAATTTGAAAAATCAAAAACCTCTATCCTTCTCGGTGTATCTCTGAGAAGAAGAAAATCTCTCAACTCCTCAAGAATTCTGAACTTTTCAAGAAGAATATTTGATGTCTGAAGTATCTGCTCAACTGCATTTTTCTTAGCAATAAGCATAACCTCATTTTCATCTTCTCTCGGCGGTCTCACTAAAATACCTCCTACTTTAAAATCTTGCTCAACAAGGTCTGTAATAAGCTCACCTTCTGAACCGGAGTTATCATAAAAAAGCCCAAGAGCCATATCTAATATATCCTGTCCCCCATACTCAAAAGCACCACCATAACCCCCAAAAAATCTTCCTTCACGAACCTTTAAAACAAAAATACCCAACTTACCCCCAACTATATCGTAGCTTAAATAATCTCCTCCCCTCATATCAGGAAAAATCAACCTTTTTGTCTCAAAGAAATCTTTGATGACAGAAATCCTGTCTCTTATTCTCGCTGCAATCTCAAAGTTCTCTTTCTCCGCTTCCTCCCACATCTTCTCTTCAAGCTGTTTTATAACATATGAAAACTTTCCTTTCAGAAAATCCATAGCTTTGTGAAGCTCTTTCATGTAAGAATTCCTTTTTATCATACCCACACATGGTGCAGAGCAAACTCCTATCTGTCCATCAAGACACGGTCTATTTCTCTTTTTGAATTCAGAAAACTTTTTTTCGGTGCATGTTCTTATTCCGAACATCTTCAAAACATTGAAAATTTCTCTCGCATCATAAGAAGAAAAAGGACCGAAATAAATCGCACCGTCTTTCTTCTGCTGAAACCTTCTCAAAGATATAGATGGGAACTCATAAGATAAATCTATCCTTATATATTTCAGTCCTCTCTGATCTTTGAGTTTTATGTTGTATTTTGGAAGTTTTTCTCTTATGAGTTTTTGCTCAAAAAAAAGCGCGTCTTCTTCCGTTGAGGTTATGAACCATTTGAGGTCATCTGCTTCTTGAATGATTTTCGGAACTGTTTCGCGAGAATCTAAAAAATTAAAATACGCTTTGAGCCGTTCCTTTATATTCTTTGACTTACCAATATATATAGGTTCCCCATCTTTCAAAAATAAATATATTCCACATGATGAAGGTGCTAAATCTGCTTTTTGTTTCAGTTTTTCTAACATCAGAAAATAAATAAAATAATCTCTTTTCAAAGAATCTTTTCAAGGACAGAATGAATGCTGTAAAAGTCAAATAAGAAATATTGATTGTTATCGCTCATCTGATTTGCGATCTTTCTTTTATGAAATATACAATATATTTTTCATAATTTAAAAAAATGTTTGAACCTCCTTCTACTTCTACCCATCTTATAAAATCTCTTTCTACAATCTTTCTCGCACCTACTCTTTTCCATAATATAAACCCACACCTTTTGTAGAGAGATATTGCTTTATGATTATCCTCAAACACCCTTAAATAAACAGAATCTATTTTTAGGCGATTGAATACCCAATCAATCAAAGATTCTAACGCATAGGTCATAACTCCGGGAAGTTCTTCTTCTACACCTCTCAAAACAGAGTCAATCTCACATGTGTTTTTTTCAAAATCAAAATTCGTAAGTCCAATATGCCCGATAGGTTTTCCTTCAAGATTTTGGATTAAAAAAAGAATTCTATCCTCACGATCCATGATGCTTTCTATCCACTTTAATGTTCCATCTACGGTGGCATGAAACCAGGTAAAAAATGAATACATATGCTTATTTCTCCACTCAGTTAAAATCTCCGCATGTTCTCTGGTCTTCTTTACAGAGGAAAGATATGCTATTACCTGATGATTTTTACCTCTGATTGGAATATTCTTTTTTTGTTCAAATTTATACTCATGTATGACCGATAGTACATAATCTTTATGCAACATCCTGCTCAAAATTTTTAGTGTGCTTTCAATTTATTTCCTACTTTGCAAGGTTATTTTTTAGCTATATGAAAATTATCAGATTTATATAAGCTACGGACAAAAACTATTTAAATTTCTTTACCATGTTAAAAACACCCTTTTTTGAACTTGAAAAAAAACATAACGCATTTTTCACAGAGTTTGCTGGTTGGCTCCTCCCACTACACTTCGGCTCCGCAATAGAAGAAGCATTACATGTGAGAAACGACTGCGGATTTTTTGACATCTCTCATATGGGAAGAATAAAAATAAAAGGAGAAGACGCTGAAAAACTCATAAAAAAAATATTTTCCCGTGATGAACTCAAAGAAGGAAAAGGACACTATGGTTTCCTCGTCTCAGAAGAAGGGAAAGTGATAGACGATATAGTTGTGTTTAAAAAAAATTCTTCCGATTTCTTCATAGTAGTAAATGCTTCAAGAAAAGAAAAAGATATTGAACTGCTCAAAAGTGAAATAGAAAAAAACAAAATCAAAGCAGAAATAAAAGATATATCTTCTGAAACAGCTTTTGTAGCAATACAGGGACCGAAAGCAAAAGATAAAATAAAAGAGCTATCAAATATAAAAAACTTACCTCCTCCTGAATCAATAATCCGGCTCAAAAGATTCTCATCAATAGAAGAAGGAGATTTCTTCATCTCCCGAACAGGATACACGGGAGAAGATGGTTTTGAGATCTCTCTGCCCGCCGAACTCGCAGAGAAAATATGGAAAATACTTGCAAGTATAGCAAAACCATGCGGACTTGCAGCAAGAGACATACTCCGACTTGAAGCTGGACTTATTCTATACGGACTTGACCTCGACGAGAACACTTCTCCCTTTGGCTCACACCTTGAAAGATTCATATCTGAAAAATCTGAAAGGTTTGAACTTATGAAAAAAAATTTCCTCGCAAACCCTCAATTCCTGAAAGGAGTTATATTAGATGGTTTTCCCATACCTCAGAGCGGAGATGAAACCGAGCCAGAAGGAAAAATAACATCTGCGGTATTTTCTGCTGTCTTGAAAAAACCAATTGCTTTCGCAAGGTTCAAAGAAAATCTCAAAGAAGGAGAAAGAATAAATGTTAAGGTAAGAGGGAAAAAAATCGTTCAGGGGACAATAACAAAAGTCCCTTTCATTCAAAAAAATTAAATCTAAAAAATCATCTCTTCGGATTTATAAAACCAACCTTATCAAACGAAGGATTTTCATAACCTAATTTTTTCGCAATAGCATAGAGATTTTTTGGATTTTCAACTGTCATAAGTTTGGCTTCAAGAATTTCTTTCTTATCTTGAAGCTCCTCGATCTTTTTCACAAGAGCTGAAATTTTATAACCCTGCTTTATCACCTGCGACTTAACATAAACAGTAAAGAAAAAAGGAGAAAAAGCCAAAAGAACGCCAACGAAAAACCCTAAAATATCCTTCATACCCTTTTCAGATTTATTTCGGAATTTCAAAACCAAAATTTTATCCCTATCAGCGTAAAACTTCATATCGCCCATGGTATTTTTCAATTTTAAAAAAAATATCTGAGTTTTTCAAAAAACACTCTAACCATTGTTATTATAAGATTTTTATGAAGGTCTGGTTCTCAAAGTATGAAGCGTTAGGAAATGACTTTATAATAATAGATTTGCGAGTACCACAGGGAGGAGAAAATTTCTCTCCATACGAGTTCGCGAAAAAATACTGTGAAAGAAGATTCGGAATAGGAGCAGATGGAGTCATAACTCTTGAGAACCCATCATCAGAAGAATTTGATTTTAAGATGAGAATAATAAACAGCGATGGCTCAGAAGCTGAAATGAGCGGAAACGGAATAAGATGCCTCGCAAAATACGTATATGATATGAACCTCATATCAAAAGATTCAGTTGTCTTTGAAACAAAAGCCGGACCAAGAGTGGTAAAAAAAATTCAAGATAACTTTGAAGTAGATATGGGAAAGCCAAAAATAAAAGATAAATTTTTCCTCAGAGAAGGAGATAACTGGGGAGAAAAATTTGAATGCATAGAAGTAGATGTGGGAAACCCACACGTGGTTATTTTCGGAGATTACCCAAGAGAAGTTTTTCTATCATTCGCACCTCAAATTTCAAAGTCAAAGAATGTGAATGTGGAATTCGCAAAAATAGAAGATAAAAATGTAATAAAGGTATGGGTATGGGAAAGAGGAGTAGGAGAAACATTAGCATGCGGAACAGGAGCAGTAGCTGTCTTCGCATCAGCAAGAGAAAAAAAACTCATAAAGAATGAAGCCGAAATCTCTTTTAAGGGAGGAAAACTGAAAGTCAAACAAAAAGATGAAAACGTCTTTATTGAAGGAGGAGCAAACTTCGTCTTTTCAGGATACGTTGAAATATAAAACCTCCTAAATCATTATACCGCAAGTTCTACACACAAGATGAGAGTTAGAACTTTTGAGAGAACTGCCACATTCAGGGCAATTGTCAAAAACTACTTCAAAATCCTCGCTTCTGCTCTTATATTCCTCTTCGGTTATAAGAACACCTTCTCTGCTTCCTTCTCTATAAACCGTTATACCTTTGCAACCATATTCCCAAGCAAGCTCATATATCTTCCCTATCTCCTCAGGAGTCGTGTTTTTCGGAAGATTAACAGTAGAAGATATAGAAGAATCAATATGTTTCTGTATAACTCCTTGAATTCTTACCCTCATCTTCGGGTCAATTTGATGAGCGGTAATGAAAAAGTCAGGAAGGTCTTCCTCTCCTTTTCCACCGTATTCCGCAAGGTAGAGAGCAACAAGCCAGTGATAAACTTTGAATGTGCCCTGAGAAAGTGATTCAGACCTTCTTATATATGATAGAGCGAAAATCGGCTCTATCCCTCCCGTTGTTCCTCCAAGAATAGCTCCCGAGCCGACAGGCGGAATAGTAAGCAGACAGGCATTACGTATACCAAAATTCCATATCTTCTCTCTTATCTCCTCGCTGATACCTTTTACGAATTCCATATCAACATGCTTTTCTCTTCTGAAAGCAGGGAACGGACCTTTTTCTTTTGCTATCTCTACGCTTTCATCATAAGCAGTGTTTTTTATGAACTCAAAGAGTTTATCCATCATATAAACCGCTTCGTCTGTATCGTATTTTATTCTCATCTCGCAAAGCATATCTGCAAGACCTGTTGCTCCGAGTCCAGTCCTTCTTGTGTAAAGCGACGCTTCTTTCTGTTGAGGCAGAGGATGGCGCGGAGCGGAATAATCAAGGACATCATCTAAAAATCTCATTCCAACTCGCACAACTTTTTGAAGACCTAAAAGGTCAGGATAAGCCCAACCTTTACTTTCAGCGTATTCCATCGCTTTTTCAATTCCTTTTTTCTCCACAATATCCCAGAACTTTTCTAAATCTGGTTTTTTGCCGAAGACATTTTTGACAAACTTCATAAGGTTTATATTCCCTAAATTGCAACATCCGTAATCTTCGAGCATCTGTTCTGAGCACGGGTTACACCCTTTTATACTCATTTTCTCGTCGTATTCTGTTGGGGAAAATCTTTTTGCAGTGTCCCAGAATATAACCCCTGGCTCAGCCGAAGACCAAGCCCGGTTGCAGATTCTTGACCAGAGTTCTCTCGCTCTGATGCGCAACTCAATTCGTTTTACTCGCTCGCTCTCAAACCAGAGAGTGAATATGCCATTTTCTTTTACCTTTCTCATCAACTCGTCAGAGACCTTAACAGATATGTTGGCAAACCTGACATTCATGCGAAGAGGGTCATCTTTGACATCTATAAAGTCAAATATATCGGGATGTCTATCTTCTATTGTTATCATAAGAGCCCCGCGACGACCCGCCTGCCCTATCGTTCCTGTAACCTTTGAAAAAAGGTCCATAAAAGAAACAGCACCAGTTGAGAATATAGCTGAGTTGTTCACAGGCGAACCTTTCGGTCTCAAAATGGTTATATCAATTCCGACTCCTCCCCCAAATGAGTAAGTCCTTGCCATCTCCTTAGCACAGTCAAAAATCCCCTCTATTGAATCTTCCTTTATCGGGATATAATAGCAATTGAGGAGCGTCGCTCTTCTTTTGTTACCTGCTCCGAACATTATCCTTCCGCCAGGAATGAATTTGAAATCAGAGAGAATCTCGTAAAAAAGAGAGAAATAAAGTTGTCTTTTCTTCTCATCTTCTTCAACAGAAGCTATCTCTGTTGCCACGCGTTTCCACATCTCAGGCGGTGTCTTTTCTATTTGGACTCCGTTCTCATCTCGCAGAGCATACTTTTCATAAAATACACGAGCCCTCAGCTCATCTCCTCCAAACCATCTCAATGTTTCCTCCGGTATTTTTGTTCCCACAACCGCTTTACCTCCTTTCTCCTAATTTAAAACTATATCTTTTTGCTTTGTTGCTTTGTTTATTCTCAATCTTATCCTCAAAATTTTAATAAATATTTCGTAAAACTGTGATAGATAGAAAGTTCCTTCGTATTCAGAAAAATTCCTCCGAAAATGTTCAACACTTCAAGAGAAAACTAATACTTTATCACCGATATAACTTTGATTCCTTCTTCCTCAATTTTCCTTCTTCCTCCGAGGTTTTCAAGTTCTATCAGAAATACACAAGCAACGGGAATCCCCCTCAAATCTCTCACAATTTTGCACGCAGCAAGAGCAGTTCCCCCGGTCGCAAGAAGATCATCAACTATCAAAACCTTCTCATTCTCATCAATAGCGTCAATATGAATCTCAACCGTAGCAGTTCCGTATTCAAGTCCGTAAGAATAAGAAATAGTTTCTGCTGGAAGCTTCCCTTCCTTCCTCACAATGACTAAACCTTTCTTGAATATATATGCTATGGCAGAACCGAATATAAAACCCCTTGATTCTATACTTACAACCTTTGAAAATCCATCTTTTCCTATATTTTTCTCTATGTTCTCGCATAAAATATCAATTGCTTTCGTAAAAGCTTTTCCATCCTTTATAAGAGTGCTGATGTCGTAGAACAAAATTCCTTTCCTCGGAAAGTCAGGAATCCTCCTTATAGTCCTATCAAGATAATCCAAATCTTCTTTTGTCATAGCAAGGTTAAATTAATCAGTCATTTCAACAAGTTAAATTTTTCTTCAAAAATTTTCTTCTCAATGAAAGGAGAGCTGAAAGAAATACCTATTACGGAATTCCCAGAATTTAATTTCAAAGATATAGAAGAAGGGAGAAGGAAAATTTTGGAAATAAGAAGGAATCTGCCAGATAGCTTTATAAGAGAAAATTCAAGAAAAATCGCACAAAACATAATTGAAACAGAAACATTTCAGAAATCAAAAAAAATAGCATGCTTTGTAGGAGTAAAAGGCGAACCCGATACCTCTTTAATACTCCAGACCTACAAAGAAAAAGAAATTTTCCTCCCAAAAACTATCGGGAACGAAATAAAATTTTTCAGATACGAAGGAGAACTCAAAAAAGGAATGTATGGTATTCCTGAACCGGAATCATCAACTGAAATTAACCCCGAAGAAATAGATTTTTTCATCGTCCCCGGAGTAATATTTGACACAAGGGGCTTCAGAATAGGATTTGGCAAAGGTTTCTACGATAGAGCTCTCAAAAAAGTGAAAGGAAAGAAAAAAATAATAGCAATAGCGTGGAAATTTCAGATTTTCAGAGAGATAAAGGGAGAAAAAGAAGGGATTGATATTTTCGTAGATGAAATATACTCAGAAGAATTTGCTCTCTATCCTTCCTTGGCAAGAAGTTCAAAAAATTCTGTATTGGTTCGTGTCTTTGACATCTTTTCGTAAAGCAGTTCCATAGCATCTGTTGTGCTCATAGGTTGCAGAACTTTTCTCAAAAGCCACACCTTAGGCAAAATATCGGGAGAGATAAGAAGCTCTTCTCTCCTTGTCCCAGACCTATGCACATCTATTGCCGGGAATATTCTTTTTTCTGCTATTCTCCTATCAAGATAAACTTCCATATTACCCGTTCCCTTGAACTCTTCAAAAATAACCTCATCCATCCTCGAACCGGTATCTATAAGGCAGGTGGCGAGAATTGTAAGAGAACCACCGTCTTCTATCGCTCTTGCAGCTCCAAAGAATTTTTTCGGAAATTGCAGAGCAGCAGAATCTATTCCACCGGTCAGAACTTTACCAGATGAAGGAACACACTGGTTATACGCACGTGTAAGACGAGTGATTGAATCCAAAAATATAACAACATCATAACCATACTCAACCAACCTTTTGGCTTTTGCGAGAACCATCTCAGCAACCTTTATATGATTTTCTGGTTTTTCATCAAATGTTGAAGAAACAACCTCAACCTGTCTTTCACCTGCATACTTAGCGACTATGTTTCTTTTCCAATCAGTCACCTCCTCAGGTCGCTCATCTATCAAAAGGACAATAAGAATAACATCTGGATGATTCGTGAGAATTGCTTTTGCTATATTTTGCATCAGCATAGTTTTCCCAGCACGAGGTGGAGAAACTATAAGACCTCTCTGACCTTTACCTATTGGAGCTATTATGTCTACAACCCTGCACGATATATCTCCATCAGGTTGCCAATCAAGATTGAACTTTTTTATGGGATAGTAAGGAGTGAGGTTCTCAAAAAGAGTTCTTTCTCTTGCTTTTTTAGGTTCCGCAAAATTTATCTTCTCAACACTATATAATGAAAAATACTTTCCTCTATCTTCTGATGGCGGAATTATCTCTCCTAACACTATATCGCCCGTTCTCATACCGTACTTTTTTATCATCTGCTTTGAGACAAAAACATCATCATTAGATTGGAGATAATTATTATGAGAAAATCTGATAAACCCAGAACCAGTATCTATCATCTGGAAAACTCCCTCTGCGTAAAGATGAATTCCATAATGAGTGTATAAAACATTCATTATCTCGGCTATGAGTTCCTGTCTTCTGAAAGAAGTCGGGTCTGATATACCAAGAGACCTCGCTATTTCTATGATCTCAGAAATTGATTTAGCACTTATTTTGTTGAGAAGAATGTATTTTTTGCCTTTTTCATCGACCTCAATCATACCTTCCAGAATATCTGGTATTTCTCTTACCTCCACATAAGGAGCTTTAACCTTCTCTTCATATTCTTCTTCTGACATTTCCTCTTGCCAATTTTCCTCTTCCTCCTGAACACCCTCTTCTTTTGTTTCCTCAGGAATCACTGTCTTTTCAATCTGATTTACATCCGCCAAAACCTCACCCCTTTCAGGCATTCCCTCGTAATCTGAAATTTCCTCATTTAGTTCCCGAATATCTTCATCTTCTCTTTTAGCAGAAACCCCGTAATCAGTATCTTTCTCCCCAGCGGTGTTCTGACCAGATGTAAATTCTTCATCATAAGAAGAAGGAATATCTTCTGAAAAAAGAGGAGGTGATTTTTCATTTCTCTCCTTCTCTTCAACTACCTCACTAATCCCTTCTCCCTCATCAGAGGTTTTCTTTGTTCTTCTTTTTCTCGTACGCTCGCCTTCAGATTTTAAACTTTTTCTTTCTCTTGCAGAAACCTTTCTTATAGTTTTATTCTTTTCTTCTCCACTTTTCCTGATTTCGCTATTGTTTTCCTGTTTTTCCATGATTCTTGCTACCTCCTCTCCTCAACCCCGGGAAAAGAAAATCAAGAAGCTCTAAATGAAACCCAACACTATTATTTGTTGAACCTTAAAAAATCAGAAAAAATTCTTAAAGCTAAATATTAATTTTAAAAACAAAAATCAAAAAGTGCTTGAAATCAGAAAATCTTGGGAAAATCAAAAATAAAGACCAAAAAGCAAAAAGAACCTATTTGCCATGGTTTAGCTTCTTCTCAAACTCTCTGAGCGTCCTTGCTCTGATAACTTCTCTTTTGAGCTCTCTCAACTTCTCTATATCGTCTATCATTTTGAGTTTTTTTATCACTCTCTTTGCCCTCCGACCAAACCTTGAAATAAGGTCAAGCTCTATCGCTTCTTTTAAACCTTCCTTTAACCCTTCTTTTAATCCTTCCTCTTTGCCCTTTTGTATTCCCTGTTGGATACCTTGCTGGATACCCTGTTGGATACCTTGCTGTATTCCCTGCTCAAGCACTTTTTCGTATGCCTTTCTGAAAATCTCTATCTCAAGCAGATTTATCTCTCCTCCCTCTCCTACCATCTCTCTTTTCACCTCCTCTTCTCTCCCTACCAAATAAGATAATATATGAATTTCTGTCAGGATTTTCAAAAACTCCTCTTTTTCAAGGTTATAGCTTTTTATCTTCTGAATAAGCTCTCTTATATTTGCATCGTAGCTCAAAACAGAAAGAGCATTCACCTTTGGCTCCGGAACATTCATATAATCATAAAAAGAAATCTTCGTCAGGTCTATAACTTTGCATGAAAAACTTATCCCTCCAAAATCGGTCTTTTCCTCAAAGGTAATGTCTTGAATCAGCTTTTGTTGTG